>Ga0307981_1001025_pt1 | contig 26474 bp, 23 predicted proteins | sample OrgLakmetagen987_FD_201849 | JGI IMG/M metagenome (GOLD analysis project Ga0307981, IMG submission 201849) | Saline water microbial communities from Organic Lake, Antarctica - #987 | ecosystem: Environmental > Aquatic > Non-marine Saline and Alkaline > Saline | place: Antarctica: Organic Lake... | reverse complement strand
GAGGATGATGTCGTCTTGATCGTCGGACATGGGATTATCCTTGAAGGGTAAGCGGTCTTCGGGGGCCGCGTTTAAGTCAGCTTTCGTTGCTTTGCGCTTTGGGCACTACGCGTTTTGCGACATGCTCCGTGTCAGAGCCGACGCAGTGTGCGATTGCCGCGACCTGTGACCTGAAAATGGTCCGATTTCGGTTCAGATCGGCTGCGTGCCATGGCGGCGGCGGAGTGCGGCGGGTCGATGCGCGCCTCAACTGCGCGCGCGGCGTTTGCTGGAGCGGGTGCGCGTGGGGCCTGCGCCATCCGTGCCGTCGCTGTCGGATGAAAAGCCGCCCAATGCCGCTGCGATCTGATCGAGGCCGGGGGCGGGGCCGCGTGGTCGGGTCTCGAGCGCCTCGCGCATGGCGCGCAGATGTTCGGGCATGGTGCCGCAGCAGCCGCCGATGATCCGGGCGCCGCAATTGCGCGCCATCTCGGCGTAATCGGCCATCAATTCGGGTGTGCCGTCGTAATGGATATGCCCATCCACATATTTGGGGATGCCCGCATTTCCCTTGGCAATCAGGGGCGTCGCAGGGCCTGCGGCGGTGAAGCCAAGCATGGTGCGCAGCAGATCCGACGCGCCGGTGCCGCAATTCGCCCCGAATGCGGCGGGCGGATTGGGCAGCCCTTCGGCCATGGTGACCATCGCCGACGACGTCACGCCCATCATGGTGCGCCCTGCGGTGTCGAAACTCATCGTGCCGCACCACGGCATGCCTGCGCGCGCGAATCCTTCGGCAGCGGCGGCATATTCCTCGGGGGCAGAGATCGTCTCGAGCCAGAGCACATCCGCACCGCCGTCGCGTAGTCCTTCGGCGGTTTCGTGAAACATCTCTGCGGCGTCGGCATGGCTCAGCGTGCCCACAGGTTGCATGATGTCGCCCGTCGGCCCCACGGATCCGGCTACAAGCACCGGACGACCGGCGGCATCGGCGACCTCGCGGCCCAGTTCTGCGGCGATCTTCGACAATTCATAGGCCCTGTGGGCCGCGTCGTGCAGTTTGAGGCGCGACGCATTGGCTCCGAACGAATTGGTCAGGAACAGATCGCTGCCCGCGTCCACCGCCCCGCGATAGAGCGCGCGGATCTTGTCAGGCTCCTGCTCGTTCCACAATTCCGGCGCGTCGCCGGACATGAGCCCCATGTTGAACAGGTTCGTGCCGGTCGCGCCATCGGCCAGAATCCAGTCCCGCGTGGCGAGCATATCGTCGAAAGCCTGTGTCATCGCGGTCCCCGGTTTGCGGCGCGCGGCGGCGGGCCGATCCTACTGGCCATGTCACAGTGCCACCACCCGCGCAAATTCATAATGTTCATCAAGATAGTGAGCCGGCGTGCAAAACACAGACAGGGGGCCAGACAGGGGGCTTGATAAAGGGCACCAAGGGCAGCGCGCAAAGGGGCAGGGCGAGGGTTTGCGGCAGCGCCAGCGCGACGTGCCCAGTGACTAACCTGTGACCCACCAAGCGCGTGCACATGAAAATGCACATGAAAATGCACGCGGAATTGCACAAGGAATTGCACAGCGGAATGCACAAGGAAGTGCACGGGCAGATGCTGCGCAATTGTCTGAAATGTCATAAACCCGACCCCGAATAATACCCTTGGGACAGGCTGACGGGCAAACGTTACCAGAGCCGTTAATGTTTTCAATGCGCCGCGTTTCGCGGCAAGGACCAGACGCCGCGTTTCGCGGCAAGGACCAGACGCCGCGTTTCGCGGCAAGGACCAGACGCCACGTTTCGCGGCAAGGACCAGGATCAGCCTTCGGAAACCATCCGCTGTTTGACCGTGTCCATCATCTCGGCCATCTTGGCGCGGATCTCGTCCTCGGTGACCTTGTCGCCCAGATCGCCCTTGACCTTGCGGACCACATCCTCGTGTCCGGCCTCTTCGAAATCGGACTTGACCACCTCTTTGGCATAGGCATCCGCGTCGTCGCCGGATTTGCCCAGCAGGTCCGCAGCCCAGAGGCCCAGCATCTTGTTGCGGCGCGCCTCGGCGCGGAAGAGCATTTCGGCATCATGCGCGAATTTGTTTTCAAACGCGTTCTCGCGGTCATCGAATGTGGACATCTCGGTCTCTCCTCGCGGTTGTGGACAGCAGGGTGGGTCTGTTTCCTGATATGCCGGTCCGGGCGGTTCTGCACAAGAGGGCGGCGCACGAAACCGGGCGCGAGGCCGGGTGCGAAGCTGGGCGCGCTTGCGACGTGACCCGGCTTGCACTAAGACAGCGTCGACAGGGGCGGCTGGCGCGAAGCTATCCGCAGAATCGCCCAAGAACCGGGGCCGCGTCATTTGCAAGCCCATGAGGGTGCGCACACGTCACGCACCGGGTGTATATTGACAGGAAAGAGCACGTCATGGCACGGCGCAAGAAGATTTACGAAGGCAAGGCCAAGATCATGTATGAAGGGCCCGAGCCGGGCACGCTCGTGCAGTATTTCAAGGACGACGCAACCGCGTTCAACGCCGAAAAGCGCGATGTGATCGACGGCAAGGGTGTGCTCAACAACCGGCTGAGCGAGTTTTTCATGACCGGGCTGAACAATATCGGCGTGCCGACGCATTTCGTCAAACGGCTGAACATGCGCGAACAGCTGGTGAAATCGGCCGAGATGCTGCCGCTTGAAATCATTGTCCGCAACTTTGCCGCAGGATCGCTGAGCACGCGTCTGGGGATCGAGGAAGGCACGCCGCTGCCACGCCCGATCGTGGAATATTGCTACAAGGACGACAAGCTGGGTGATCCGCTTGTGACCGAAGAACACATCGCCGCGTTCGGCTGGGCCAGCCAGCAGGATATGGACGACGTGCTCAGCCTTGCCTTGCGGGTCAACGATTTCATGTCGGGTGTGATGATGGCCGTCGGCATCAAGCTGGTGGATTTCAAGATCGAGGTCGGGCGGGTTTATGACGGCGATTTCCAGCGGTTGATCATCGCCGACGAGATCAGCCCGGATTCGTGCCGTTTGTGGGACATGGAGACCGGAGAGCGGCTCGACAAGGACGTGTTCCGGCGCGATCTGGGCAACCTCAGCGATGCCTATACCGAGGTGGCGCGGCGTCTGGGCGTGATGCCCAAGAACGCGCAGCCCATCGTCAAGCCGACGCTGATCAATTGAAACATGAGCAATGACAAAGGGCAGTGCATGAAGGCGCGGGTGCATGTGATGTTGAAAGAGGGCGTTCTGGACCCTCAGGGGGCGGCCATCGGGCATGCCTTGGGCGCGCTTGGGTTCGAGGGCGTGGAGGCTGTGCGACAGGGCAAGGTGATCGAGCTGGATCTGGCCCCCGGCACCGACAAGGCCATTGTGCAGCAGATGTGCGAGCGGTTGCTGGCCAATACCGTGATCGAAAGCTATCGGATCGAGATGGGCTGAGGCCCGTTCCAAGGAGTTGGCCATGCGCGCTGCCGTCATCGTTTTCCCCGGATCGAATTGCGACCGCGATCTGGCGCGGGCCTTTGCGGCTGCGGGGGCACAGGTCGATATGGTCTGGCACAAGGACACGTCTTTGCCAGCGGATGTGGATTTTGTCGGCATTCCCGGCGGCTTCAGTTTCGGAGATTATCTGCGCTGCGGCGCGATCGCCGCGAATTCTCCGATTTGTGGCGCGGTGAAAGCCCATGCGACGCGTGGCGGCTATGTGCTGGGCATCTGCAACGGTTTTCAGGTGCTGACGGAAACGGGTCTTTTGCCGGGGGCCTTGCTGCGCAACGCGGGGCTGAAATACATCTGCCGGACGGTCGGATTGACGGTTGGCAGCACCGACAGCGTCTATACCCAGGGGTTCGAGACCGGGCAGACCCTGCATATCCCGATCGCGCATCACGATGGCAATTACACAGCCGATGCCGGGACGTTGCAGCGACTTGAGGACACGGACCGCGTGGCGTTTCGCTATACAGGCAACCCCAACGGGTCGGCGGGCAATGTCGCGGGCATCCTGTCGGACAACGGTCGGGTGCTGGGGATGATGCCGCACCCCGAGCGGGCGGCGGAACAGGCGCATGGCAACACCGACGGTGCGCCGCTTTTCGCTCATCTGGCCCGGGCGTTGACGGCGGCGTGACTTGAGCCGGGCGCGTTCCCGCCGTAACGTGAAGTCATGGCCCTTTTTGCACGCCCCACACTGCGCATGCCACGCTCCGGCCCGATATCGTGGCGGGTGCGGCTGGCCTTGTTCATGTTGTCGGCGATGGCCATCGCGATCGTGTGGTTCACCAATTCGCTGCTGACCGACCGCTTTACCGAGACGACGCGCAACCGGGCCGAACTGCGGCTGGCGCTTTATTCCGGAAACCTGTTGTCGGAGCTGCGCCGCAACGCCATCGTGCCGCAATTACTGGCGCGCGATCCGTCGTTGATCGGGGCGTTGAATTCGGACGATTTCAGCCAAAGCTCGCAGCGGCTGATTTCGTTCGTCGAGGAAATTGGCGCCGCGTCGCTGATGCTGCTGGACCGGGAGGGGCGCACGGTGGCCGCCACCGACCGCAACCGGCTGGGTCAGAACCACCGCAATCAGGCGTATTTCGTCGATGCGCTGCGGTCCAACGCCACGGTTTTCACCACGCTGCGACGCGAATCCGGCGGCTATTCGTTCACCTATGCGCGGCGCCTCGACAGTCAGGGCGGCACCATCGGCGTCATCGTGGTCGAGGCGGATCTGCAAAAGTTCGAACGCGCCTGGGTGGGGATTTCGGATGCGGTTCTGGTCGTCGACAGCGAAGGCACGATCATTCTGGCCACGGAGCCGCGCTGGCGGGGTCTGACCGAAGCCGAAGCACTTGTGCGCCAACCCCCCGACAGCGCCATCGAGCGGGCCATTCAGGCCACCGCCGACTGGACCGCGCTGCCCGCCGACGCCTATGTGCAGGGCGAGGCGGTGATGCGGATCGAAGGGCGCATTCCGTTTCGCGGCTGGCGCATGACGACCTTCACCACCTATGCGTCGGTGCGCGAGCGGGTCAATGCGGTGCTGGCGCTCGAAATCATGGGGTTCGCGATTCTGCTGGCGCTCGCGTTTTATTCCCTGTCACGCAAGACCGCGTTGCGCATGGCGCTCTTTCAGCGGGAATCGGCGGAGTTGCGCGCGTTGAACGCCCGGCTACAGCAAGAAATCGCCGAGCGGGAACGGGTGCAGCAGACCCTTGCCGTGGCTGAACAGACGCTTGAGCAAAGTTCGAAACTCGCCGCACTGGGCGAGATGTCGGCGGCTGTGTCCCACGAATTGAACCAGCCGCTGGCGGCGATGAAAACCTATCTGGCCGGTGCGCGGCTTTTGCTGAACCGCAACCGGCCTGATGAGGCGCTCAGCAGCTTTCACCGCATCGACGATCTGATCGAGCGGATGGGCGGGATCACCCGTCAGCTGAAATCATACGCCCGCAAGGGGCAGGACGCGCTGAGCCCTGTGGATATGGGCGAAGCGCTGGCCTCATCGCTGTCGATGATGGAGCCGCAACTGCGCCAGCGCCACGTCAAAATCACCCGGGTGATGCCCGATCATCCGGTGCTGGTGCTGGCCGACCGGATGCGGGTGGAACAGGTCATGGTCAACCTGCTGCGCAATGCGCTCGATGCAACCAAGACCGTCGCCGATCCGCAGATCGACCTCATTCTTTCCAGCGGCGAAACCGCGCTTCTGACGGTGCGCGACAACGGCTACGGGATCGAGGATCTGGACGCGCTCTTCGAGCCGTTCTACACCACCAAGCAACCGGGCGACGGCGTCGGTCTGGGGCTTGCCATTTCGTCCGGGATCGTGAACGACCTGGGCGGGCGGTTGACGGCCCGCAATGCCGAAAAGGGCGGTGCAGTTTTTCAGATGCAATTGCCATGTATTTCAGATCAGGCCCGGACCGAGGCCGCGGAGTAACCGATGTCCAAAGCGATGAAGATTGCCATTGTCGATGACGAAAAGGACATGCGCCAGAGCATCAGCCAGTGGCTGGCGCTGTCGGGCTATGACACCGAAACGTTTCCCAGCGCCGAAGACGCGCTTGGCAAGCTGGGGCCGGATTATCCGGGCATCGTGATCTCGGATATCAGGATGCCGGGCATGGACGGGATGCAGTTTCTCAAGAAGCTGATGGGGTCCGACAGCGCCTTGCCCGTGATCATGATCACCGGTCACGGCGATGTGCCGATGGCGGTCGAGGCGATGCGCGTTGGCGCCTTCGATTTTCTCGAAAAGCCGTTCAACCCGGACCGGATGACCGAACTGGCCAGGAAGGCCGCCAATGCACGGCGTCTGACGCTGGACAATCGCGCCTTGCGGCGGGAACTCAGCGATGGCGGCCAGCTGATGAAAAAACTCATTGGCGCGTCACCTCTGATGGAGCGTTTGCGCGAGGATATCCTCGATCTGGGGCAGGCGGACGGGCATGTGCTGATCGACGGGGAAACCGGCACCGGCAAGACTTTGGTGGCGCATGCGCTGCATGCCGTCGGGTCGCGCGCTGGCAAGAAATTCGTCCTGCTGTCGTGTGCCGCAATGGAAGGGGACGCGCAGATGCAGCGGCTCTTTGGTCCGATGCAGCCCGACGATATGCGGCTGCCTGCGATCGAAGAGGCGCGCGGCGGCACGCTCGTGCTCGAGGATGTCGAGGCGCTGAGCGACACCGCGCAGGCGCGGCTTCTCAGCCTGATCAACGATCAGGGCAACCCCGCCGAAACGCGGATTGTGGCGATCTGCAACATGCAGGACGAGGGGCGCACCTGCGAGGATGCTTTGCGCTCCGACCTCTATTACCGGCTGGCCGCGCTGCGCATCACCGTGCCACCCCTGCGCCAGCGCGGCGAGGATATCCTGACGCTGTTCACCCGGCTGAGCGAACAATATGCCGATGAATACGGCTGCGACACACCCGAGGTCAGCGCGCAGGAAGCAGCGCAATTGTTGCAGGCCCCGTGGCCCGGCAACGTGCGACAGCTGATCAATTTGGCCGAACGCGCGGTGCTGCAATCGCGGCGCGGCTCGGGCACCATCGCGTCGCTCTTGATGTCGGATCACGAGGACATGCAGCCGGTGATGACGACCGAGGGCAAGCCGCTCAAGGAATATGTCGAGGCGTTCGAGCGGATGCTGATCGACAACACGATGCGTCGTCACAAGGGGTCCATCGCCTCGGTGATGGATGAATTGTGCCTGCCGCGCCGGACGCTGAACGAAAAGATGGCCAAATACGGCTTGCAGCGGTCGGATTATCTTTAGCGTCCTGACACTGCAAATCAGGGCTTGAAATCCGGCGCGTATAGGGGGCTATCTGACAGGGTCGCTCAGGTAGGGATGAACGCCATGGCACGCACGGGAAACGTCCTTTTTATCGTCATAGACCAGCTGCGCGCCGATTGCGTCTTTGGCGATCTGGCGCGCCATATCGCGCTGCCCAACCTGCGCGCTCTGATGGCCGACGCCGTCACGTTCCAGCGGCATTATACCGTCACCAACCCGTGCGGCCCGTCGCGGGCATCGCTGCTGACCGGGCAGTATTCGATGAACCACCGGTCGGTGCGCAACGGCACGCCGCTGCGCCATGACGTGCCCAACATTGCCACCGAAATGCGCAAGGCGGGCTATGTGCCGATGCTGTTCGGCTATACCGATACCGCGCAGGATCCACGTGTGTTAGACCCGGATGATCCGGCCTTGCGCAGCTATGAACATCCGATGAAAGGCTTTGAGGAAGTCATCGAAATGCGGTTCGAGATGTCCTATCCGTGGCGGTCGCATCTGATCAACCAGGGCTACGCGTTCGACGATTACTTGGATGTGTTCAAGCCTGTGTCGCCAACGGGCGAGCTCCCCAGGATCAACGACCCCGCGCTTTACCGGGCCGAGGACAGCGACACCGCCTTTCTGACGGATCGGTTTCTGGCGACGATGCCTGCCTACAAGGGCAAGGGCAAGGGTAAGGAAACGGGCACTGGCGCTGGATGGTTCGCGCATCTGACGTATATCCGCCCGCATCCGCCGCTGGTCGCACCCGCGCCCTACAATTCGATGTATGATCCGGCACACATGCCCATGCCGGACCGGCTGGACACGCCAGAGGCCGAGGCCGCCCAGCATCCGTTTTTCGGCCCCACGCAGGCCTACAGGACGGTCGCCTCGCAGGTCGTGGGCTTTGCGGATCTGGCGGCGACGGACGACACGATCCGGACATTGCGCGCGCTCTATTTCGGGCTGATCACCGAGGTCGACCGGCATATCGGCCGGGTCATCGCGTTTCTCAAGGACAGCGGGCAATATGATGACACGCTGATCATCGTGACGGCGGATCACGGTGAAATGCTGGGCGACCGGCACAGCTGGGGCAAGTTTACCGTGCACGATGCGGCCTATCATACGCCGCTGATCATCCGTCAGCCGGGCAATGCCGCGCGTGCGGGCGCGGTGGTGTCGCAGCCTGTCGAGACCATAGATATCGCGCCCACAATGCTGGATTGGGTCGGGCGGGCGGTACCCAATTCGATGGATGGCCGGTCGCTGTTGCCGCTTTTGCGCGGCGAGGTGCCGGACGATTGGCGCAGCTATACGATTTCAGAGCTGGATTTCGGCGAACCCGAAGCGCCGACGCTCTGGCAACAGGCACTTGGGCTCGGGCCCAGCAATTCGTCGCTGTCCATTCTGCGCGACGCGCGGTTCACGCTGGTGGAGTTTGCCGCCGACCTACCGCCGATCCTGTTCGACTTCGAGGCGCGGGGCGAGGCGGAGAACGTCGCGGAGCGTCCCGCGTATCAGGCGGATCTGCACCGGCTGACCCGCGACATGCTGCGCCACCGGATGCGCAACATGGATCACACGCTGTCGCTGTTCACGATCACGCAATCCGGCGCGCGCACGCAGCTACGTCACAAGACCGGCTGAGAGATCCGGCTGGGCGATCCGACTGGGCGATCTGGCGCGATCAATCCAGCGGAAATATCGGACGCGGCACGTTTTCATAGCCCAAAGACGCATAATCCAGCGTGCAGAGCGCACCGCTGTCGCACACGATGATGCGCCCCGCGATAGGCGCGAAGGCAGCGCGGAAATGCTGCATGGATTTCAACGCGACGACTGCCTTTTGCGTAGGGTCGATGCCGAAGGTCTCGAATTGCCGCAAATCCAGCATCTGATGCGCGATGCTGACGATCAGGATGTCGATGCCTGCCACCTCCAGCACCGCCGTGGTGCCAAAGCTGCGCTCCAGCCCGCCCAGAATGGGCCCGCTGCCGACGACGCGGCCATCGCCTGTCCATCTGACGTGGCCGGTGACATTCAAAGGCCCACCGCCAAAGTCTGGCGCGGTGGTGCCGCCGATGTCCAGCGTGACCTGCGCGCCCACGGGCTGCGTGTTCAGAAACGCGGCGGCACGCGGGTCGATCAGCGGGCCGAAACAGGCATTGCCGATTCGGGCCGACAGCAAGGCGGCCAACAGGTTCGTGGCATCGCCATAAGCCCCTGATCCGGGGTTGTCGGCATAATCGGCAATGACCAGCGGACCCGCGCCACCATTCCATTGGCGGGCCGCATCGGCAGCCTCGGTGCAGGTCAGATAGGTGTTGAGCGCCTCGAATCTGCGGTCCCAGATATCCTGCGCAAGGGTCTCGGCGATGGACCTGTTGGCGGGCGTATCGGCGTCGCAGGTCATTAGAACGGTGGGGCCGACCTCGGCGATATCGGCGCAGGGAAAGGCGCCGTTGATGCTGATGGCATAGACGCCCTTGCGCATCTCGAAGGCGCGGGCGAGCGCGTGACGCCCGATCATCGGGCCCAGATCGGTGCGGCCTCCGTTGGCCTCTTCCAGCATCGGGCGGTGCGCGCGCAATGTGACGGGGGCGATGTCGCCGAGCATCGTGCGCTGCAAAAGCTCGGCGGCGCGACGGCCCGTGGCGCGCTGGTCGACATGCGGATAGGTGGTGAACGAAACAAGGATCTGCGCCAGATCGCACATCGTGGCGGTGACGTTGGCATGGGGATCGAGCGTCACGCAGATCGGCAGGTCGGGGCCGGTTTCCGCCCGCAAAAGGCGCAGGATCTCGCCCTCGCCATCCTCGCAAAAATCGGTGACCATAGCCCCGTGCAGCATCAGGAACACGCCGTCCCAGCTGCCTTGCGCCGCCGCGATCAGCGGAGCGGTCAGCGCCTCAAAGGCGGCGCGCGTCACGATTCCGCCGGGGCCTGCGGCGGCGCTGATCACATGGGTGATCTGCCACCCGTGATCGCGGCCTGTGTCGAGCAGACCGGCCAGTTCGGTGTTCTGGTGCCCGCGCGTGGCAACGGCCTGATCGCCCTCCAGAAGATAGCGGTCGCGGAAACTCCGAAGCGTTGTCGGACGGGTGTTGAAGGTATTGGTCTCATGCGCGATCTCGGCGCTCAGAACTTTGAAAGGCATGGGGTCAGGCTTTCGGATCGGTTTTGGTCTGGGCCGGGTCGGTCCTTGGGGAAAGGCTGTTGTCGACATGACTGGTAAAGACGCCGTAAAGCCGCGCGACCGTGTTCATCCGCGCCTCGACATCCCATTCCGGTGTGCAGGCGGCCCGGTAGACGGCAACAAGGGCCGCCATCTCAAGTTCCAGCCCGCAGGTCAGCTGGTCTTCGCCCGCCCTGGTGCGGGACCGAAGATCGTGCTGCCGGTCGTCGATCAGCCAGGGCCGGTCGCCCATGTCGTTGCGCAGGTTCTTCTTGAGATCCTTGAAGCCCGCATAGCCGATGGCCCGGCAAAACCGCCCCACCGTGGGCTTGCTCACCTCGACCTTGGCGGCGAGGCTCGCAGCCGTCTCAAAGGGCAGGGTGCCGAACTGGGCCAGCATATAGGCTGCCAGCGCAGGGTCGGCCTTTGAGGCCGACGACACCGCATCGTCGAGACGCTGGCGCAGGTGTTTGGTCATAACGCGCTCCGGTCATGTCGGGTCGTCGGCAATTCTGCCTGCAAGACGTCGACCTTGCCCATTTTCCGGGCATGTCGCGCGTCGTCCTTGCGGTCTTTTGTCGCTCGCGCAGCGCAGGTTCTCGCAGGTGGGGGTGGAACAGGCGATCACGCGGCAACAGGTCGCGAACTTCACAGGGCGCGCGTTTTTGGCGACTTGCAAGGAAAATAGTAATCGTTGACATTGTGAAAGTATTATTACCTATTTTCGCCATCGGCTGGAGAGTTTGCATGTTAAAATCATTACGCGCACGGCCTGGCCCGGCGATTTGCGGTGTGACCGGATACCGGCGCGTTCTGGCATCCGCCGAATACTGCGCGGTTGCGATCCGGCCAACGACAAATCTACACAATTCGCAAGATCGAAAAAGCCGGATATCGGACCCGGGGCGTCATCAAAGCCTTACAAACAGACCTTAGCCCCACACGCAGCCCCGGACACAGCCCCGGACACTGTCCCGGAAACGGGGGCTGCGGGTCTGGTCACCGAACAAGGACAAAACGTCTGACCTTCCGCTCACATTCAACACCAAAAGTCAGACCAAAAAAATACCAACAAGGAGATACGAATGAAGAAGATCCTCTTATCCAGTGCCGCGATGACGACCATCGCCGGTGCGGCGATGGCAGCCTGTCCGGCGGTCACCGTTTCGGACCCGATGGGCGTCGCAGCCGGGGCGTTTCCCCAGCAATTCGAGCTGAGCGAGTTTCAGACGCTTGCCGATTGCACGCTCGTGATGTCCGAAAACCCCGATATCGCGGCGATGAACGCACGCATCCGCGGCAACCCCGAGATGCCCGCGCTGGCGATGCGCCTGCCGTCCGAGCCGCTGGTCGTGGCGCCTTATGACATGATCGGCCGCTACGGCGGCACGTTCAACGCGCTGTCCAACGCGACCGAGGCCGGCACGTCCGACTTCATGTCGGTGCGCCACGTCAATCTGGTGCGCTACGCAGACGATCTGACGACGATCGTGCCGAACGTGGCCAAAAGCTGGTCGTGGAACGACGATTACACCGAGCTGACATTCGTGCTGCGCGAGGGTCACAAATGGTCCGACGGCCAGCCGTTCGGGGCCGAGGACGTCGAATTCTGGTATGAAAACCTCGCACTCGATCCCAACGTGATCGAAAGCCCCAAGGATTACGTGCTGGCCGGTGGCGAGCCGATGACCGTGGACGTGATCGACGCGCAGACCGTGCGGTTCATCATGCCGTCGCCCAAGCCGGGCTTTCTTGCGCATTTCGCCAACCATTATGCGCAAGGCTTTCAGCCCAAGCATTTCCTGGGCCAGTTCCATCCCGCCATCAACCCCGACGCCGACACGCTGGCGCAATCGCTGGGGTTCGAGAACGGCTATGCGCTGGTGCAGGCCTATTACGGTTCGTCCGACTGGATGGACACGCCGACGCCGATGTTGTCGCATCCCGACAAGGTGGCCAATCTGCCGCTGGACGCCGCGCCCACGCTCGAAAGTCACATCGTAATCGGCGAGAGCACCGAAGGCCGTCAGTTCGTCGCCAACCCCTATTTCTACATGGTCGACACTGCGGGGAACCAGCTGCCCTATATCAACGAGATGGACGAGATCTATGTTGGCGAAAGCGAAGTGCGGCTGCTGAAACTGGTCAACGGCGAGGTCGATTACAAGGCGCAGGCGTTGCAGATCGACTATGTGCCGCTGCTTCTGGAAAATCAGGAGAAATCCGGCTTTGTCGTCGATCTGAAACCCGACATCACCATGCCGACGTTCGCCTTTAACGTCACCTCGGAAGACCTTGAAAAACGTAAGGTTTTTGGTGATCTCAGGTTCCGTCAGGCGATGTCCGTCGCAATGAACCGCGACGAAATCAACGAAGTGGCGATGTTCGGTCTGGGCACGCCTCAGCAATATATCGGATTTTCGCCGACACCCAGCTTTGTCACGCCCGAATGGGAACAGCATTACGCGCAGTTCGATCCGGAGATGGCGAAATCGCTGCTCGACGAGATCGGCATGGTCGACACCGACGGTGACGGTATGCGCGAATTGCCCAACGGCGACGCGCTGGTTCTGAACCTTCAGGTGGCCACACAGGGCATCTCGATCAAGATCGTCGAGTTGGTCGGTCAAAGCTGGCGCGACGTTGGCGTCAACAACACCGTCAAGGAGGTCACGACCGACGAATATCGCTCTTCGCAATCGTCCAACCAGCTCGATGTGACGATGTATGAGAAAAGTGTGCCGCTGGCCGTGGTTCTGGGCAATGCCGAGATCTTCATTCCGCCGTTCGACAATTACTTCAACATGCGCACCGCGATGCTGTGGGGCGAATATGTGCAATCCGAAGGTGCTGCGGGCGTGAAACCGCCCGCCTATGTCGACGAGATGATGGCAGACATCCTGACGTTTCAGGCCACCCCCGTGGGCACGCCCGAATCTGACGCGCTGGGTCTGAAACTGGTCGAGAACATGACCGGTAACCTGCTGTTCATCGGCACGGTGAAAGAGCAAAAGCCGATCTACCGCTCGGCCTCGCTCAAGAACTTTCCCGAGTTCAAGACCGCATCCTACGCCTATTATCGGACCTATCCTTACCGTCCGGCGCAATGGTTTCTTGACGAATAGGCACCGCTGAAAGATCACGTTGCGGGCCGCTGGTCCGGCCCGCGACACATTGAAAAACGGACCCGACCGGGTCGCATCTTGCTGCGGGGCGCAGATACCGATGGTCCAGTTTCTACGATTTGCGGTCGTTCGCGCAGGGCTTGCCTTTTTCACGCTGGTTCTGGTCTCGTTCATCGTCTTTTCGCTGATGGAGCTTGTGCCCGGCGATTGCGCCGAACGCTATCTGGCCTTCAAGAACAGCCAGGGCGCGCAAATCTCCATTGCCGATATCGACGCCGAACGCACCCGCCTTGGCCTCGACCGACCGTTCCTGGAGCGTTGGGTCAGCTGGATCTTCAACGCCTTTCGGGGCGAATTCGGCGACAGTTGCATCCTGCGCGTCGATATCAATCAATTGCTGGGTCAAAAGGTCTGGCTGAGCATCGGCATCTGCCTTGGATCGCTCGCCCTGGCCTATGCCATCGCCATCCCCGTGGGCATCATCGCCGCCACCTCGCGCAATCCGGTCCTGAACAACGGCCTGCGTCTGGTCAGCTATCTGGGTCTGGCGCTGCCGAACTTTCTGCTGGCGTTGATGATCATGCTGTTTTCCACCGTCATGTTCGGCGACAGCCTGACGGGGCTTTTCTCGGCCGAATTCCGCGATGCGCCGTGGGACTGGGCCAGGATCAAGGATTTTATGGGCCACGTCTGGCTGCCGGTGTTCATCCTTGGCTGGTCCGCCACCGCCTTTGCGATCCAGACCGTGCGCGCGCTGATGTCCGACGAGATCGGCAAGCTCTACGTCACCGCCGCCGCGGCGCGCGGAGTTACAGGCCGCCGCTTGCTGATGCGCTACCCGGCGCGCCACGCGCTCAGCCCGATCATCAACTCGCTTGGGTTCGATTTGAACCGCATCTTCAACGAACTGCCCATCGTGGCGCTGATCCTGACCCTGACAGAGGCCGGATCGCTGCTGATCGAGGCGCTGGCGCGGTCCAACGACCAGCAGCTTGCCGGCGCGATCATCTTTTTCCTGACCGGCAGCATCGTGGCCATCAACTTCATCACCGACATTGCGCTGGCGCTTGTCGATCCGCGCATTCGACGCAGCATATTGGGATAACTGACATGACAAACACCAATATCTATGACGCCTCCGTCGATCAAAGTGCCAAGGACGCCTATTTCACGGCCTCTCAGGGTCAGCTGATCTGGACCCGGTTCAAAAAGCAAAAGGCCGCCATGGTGGGGGCCTGGGTTCTGGTGTTCCTGATCCTGTCGGGCATCTTTGCATCGTTCCTGACGCCCTATGATCCGACCATCGCGGGCCGCGACAAGGATTACCTGAACGGCGCGCCCACCATTCCGCAATTTTGCGATGACAACGGCTGTTCGTTGCGGCCTTTCATCTATGCCGTAGAGCGGGAACGCTCGATCCAGACCAATTTTCGCTGGGTCACCACGGTCAACACCGACGAGCGCCGCTATATGGAGTTCTTTGTCGAAGGGTCGGATTACCAGATGTTCTTTATGACCTTCAACACGCGGCTCTTTGGCGTGGACGAAGGGTTCATCCACCTCTTTGGCACCGATTCCACCGGCAAGGACATCTTTTCGCGCACATTTCATGCCATCAACACGTCGCTGGCGGTCGGCACCATCGGCGTGTTCATCTCGTTTGTGCTGGCGTTGATCATCGGCGGCATATCGGGCTTTTACGGCGGCTGGGTGGACAGTTTCATCCAGATGGTCACGGACGCGGTCCGAACCATCCCCGCGATCCCGCTGTTCATGGCGCTTGCGGCCTTCATCCCCGACACCTGGAGCGCGGAGGAGAGGTTTTTCTTTATCTCAATCATATTGGGCTTCATCGGCTGGCCAACACTGGCAAGGCGGGTGCGCACGCATCTTTTGACCGAGCGCAATCAGGAATATGTGCTGGCGGCGCAGCTTTGCGGTGCCTCGTCCGGCCACGTGATCCGTAAACATTTGCTGCCCAGTTTCACCAGCTATATCATTGTCGATCTGGTAATTTCCTTTCCCTATATGGTGCTGTCGGAAACCGCGCTCAGCTTTATCGGGCTGGGGCTCAAGGATCCGGTTAATTCGCTGGGCGTGATGCTTCAGAACGTGACCAGCGCCGATGTGCTGCTCAATTATCAATGGTATTTCATTCCGGTGATCTTTTTCATCATTCTGGTCATGGCCTTTGTCTTTGTCGGCGACGGGTTGCGCGACGCCGCCGATCCCTACGGAGACACCAAGAAATGAGCCGGCTGCTAGATGTCGAAAACCTGACGCTGCAATTCGACACCGACGAGGGGCGCATCACGGCTGTCGACAACGTGTCGTTCAGCCTCGAGGCGGGCGAGGTGATGGGGCTGGTGGGCGAATCCGGCTCGGGCAAATCCGTGACAGCCAAGTCATTGATGAAGCTGAACCCGCGCAACGCGGTCTACGGGCCCGACACAAAGATCACGCTGCATCTGGACGATGGCCCGATCGACGTGATGTCGCTGCAAAACGATGCCGAGATGAGGGTGGTGCGGGGCGGCGCGATCTCGCTGATCTTTCAGGAACCGATGGCGAGCTTTGCACCCGCCATTTCCATCGGTGACCAGATGGTCGAACAATTGCTGATCCACACCAGCCTGTCCAAGGCGCAGGCCAGGGAATTGTCGATCGAGATGCTGGACAGGGTGGGTATTTCCGACCCGAGCGCGCGCTTTGGCCAATATGCGTTTGAGCTGTCAGGCGGCATGCGCCAGCGCGCGATGATCGCGATGGCGCTGTCGACCAAGCCCAAATTGCTGATCGCGGACGAGCCGACGACGGCGCTCGACGTGACCATTCAGGCGCAGGTGATCGACCTGATGAAAGACCTTGTGGCCGAGTTCGGCATGGGCATCATCTTCATCACCCATGATCTGGGCGTGATCGCGCAGACCGCCGACAAGGTCGCGGTGATGTATCTGGGCCGTCTGGTCGAAAGGGGGAGTGTGCGCGACGTGATCCGCCGCCCCGCGCATCCCTATACCCGCGGTCTGCTGGCCGCCCTGCCGACGCTGGACGATATCGACGCGCCGTTGACGCCGATCCCCGGTGACATCCCGTCGCCGCTGGAACGCCCACCGGGCTGCGTCTACAACACCCGCTGCCAGGAGCTGATCGGGCCGCGCTGCGCCGCCGAAATACCGGCGTTTTCCCATGTCGCGTCAGATCACGCGGCTGCCTGCCACCTATACGATCCCAAAGAGGACGCCGCATGAGCCAGCCCCCTCTGATCACGGCAAAAGGGCTCTCGGTGTATTATCCTTTGCGCGGCGGCTTGATCGGGCCGACGCCATTCGTGCGGGCTGTCGAATCCGTCAATATCGAGATCGCGCCGGGCAGTTTCTTTGGCCTTGTGGGCGAATCCGGCTCGGGCAAGACCACGCTGGGCCGCGCCATGCTGCGGGCCGCCCCGATCAGCAAGGGCGACGTCTATTTCGATGATGGCGAGGTGGCCTTCGCGCTCAGGGACCTTGGCAAGAAGGACCTCAAGGAATACCGCAAGCGCGCGCAGCTGATCTTTCAGGACCCCTACGCGGCGCTCAGTCCGCGCATGACGGTGCGCGACATCATCGCCGAACCGCTCCAGGTGATGGGCCTGACGAAAACCCGCGCCGAGACCGATGCGCGGGTGCGCGAGATCGCCGTGAAATGCCGTTTGAACGTCGAACATCTGCGCCGCTTTCCGCATGCCTTTTCGGGCGGGCAGCGCCAGCGCATCTCCATCGCACGTGCGCTGGTATCGGGGCCGAAATTCATCGTCGCCGACGAAAGCGTCGCGGCGCTGGACGTGTCGATCCAGGCAGATGTTCTCAACCTTCTCAAGGCGATACAAGAGGATATGGGGCTGACGTTCCTGTTCATCAGCCACGATCTGAGCGTGGTGGCGCATGTCTGCGACCACGTCGCGGTGATGTATCTGGGTCGCATCGTCGAAACCGCGCCGACGCGCAGCCTGTTCGCGAACCCGCGCCACCCCTACACGCAGGCGCTGCTGTCGGCGATCCCGTCGCTGGACCCCGACGACAGGGGCCGCGCGCAAAAGCTGATCGGTGAAATCCCGTCGCCCACCAATCCGCCGCCGGGCTGCAAATTCCAGACCCGCTGCCCCATGGCGATCGACCGTTGCCGCGTCGAGGAACCCGTGCTCGAAATCGCCGACCCCGAGCATCGCGTCGCGTGCCACCGCTGGCAGGAGCTTGCGCAGCACGGACTTCCGCAAGAGCAGGCCCTGTGATCCGCTAGATCCATGGCAGGCCGGTCGAAGTCCGCATCGCGGACCGTCAAAACGCCTGATGGCCATGCACCCGCGCAATTTTATGTTGACGATCTCCTCATTCATTGTCCTATTGGCATCAAGGGGAGTAGAGCGGTCCGCATTGCGGACTTCTCAAGGGGGCAGGGACGCCGCATGAATGCGATTGACAGACGACAGGGGGGCGGTGCGCAATCTGTTGCGCGCGCGGCGTGCATCTTGCAGGCTGTCGGGCGTGCGGGCAACGCGCAGTTTTCCGGTCTGGCCCGCGACACGCACCTGCCCAATCCCACCTTGCGCCGCCTTCTGATTTCGCTGATCGACGCCGGTCTTGTGGATCAGGACCCGGCCACGGGCCATTACCGGCTGGGCAGTCAGGCTTATGTTCTGGGCCAGCTTGCGGGGCGGCATTTCCGGTTTCACGATCTGGCGCGCGACGGGCTGTGCAGGCTGGCCAAAGTGTCCGGCGACAGCGCGTTTCTGAGCGCGTTCGAAGGGCTCTCCACGGTTTGTCTGCACCGCGAAGAGGGGCGCTTTCCGATCCGCACCCATGTTCTGAACGTCGGCGACCGGCATCCTTTGGGCATGGGCGCTGCAGGCCTGGCGATCCTCGCGGCGCTGCCCGAGGTGACGGCGGCCAAGATGCTGGCGGTGAACAAGGGCGCGATTGCGCATGCGCGGCCCGATCTGGACCCGGCGCAGCTGGAAACGCTGGTGGCACAGGCCCGTTCCACGGGCGTCGCGCTCAATCCGGGGCTGGTGTTTCCCGGCTCCTGGGCGATTGCCGCCGCCGTGCGCGCGCCTTCGGGCGAGATTGTGGGCGCCGTGACCATTGCCGCCATCGAACAGCGCATGACGGCCGAGCGTCAGGACAGCCTGTCAGCCCCGCTGCTGGACGAGGTGCGGCGACTGGAATATCTGATGGCAGAGCTGGGGCCGGATATGATGATGACGCAAGCGACGCTTGCAACGGTCAAACAGACACTCAAAGGAGACACCCCATGATGGATGCAAAGACAGACGCGGTGATTGTCGGATGGGCGCATACCCCCTTTGGCAAGCTGGAGGCGGAAGACATCGAGGCGCTGATCGCGCAGGTCGGCAGTGCGGCGCTCGACCATGCCGGCGTGTCGGCGCAGGACGTCGATTTCGTGACCATCGGCGTGCTCAATTGCGGGTTTTCCAAACAGGGTTTCGAGGCGGGTCTGGTGTCGGTCGCCGTTCCGGGGCTGGAAAATACCGCCGCCGTTCATACCGAAAACGCCTGCGCCACGGGCTCGGCGGCGCTCTACACTGCGATGGATTACATCGAGGCCGGGCGCGGGCGCATCGCGCTGGTGATCGGTGCGGAAAAGATGACCGCGACGCCGATGGCCGAGGTGGGCGACATTCTGCTGGCAGGCGCGTATCGCAAGGAAGAGGGCGACGTGCCCATGGGCTTTGCCGGCATCTTCGGCCAGATCGCAGGGTCTTATTTCCAGCGTTACGGCGACAAATCGGTGGAACTGGCGATGATCGCCGCCAAGAACCACGAGAACGGCGTGGCCAACCCGTTCGCCCATATGCGCAAGGATGTGGGCTTTGATTTCTGCAACACTGTCTCGGACAAGAACCCTATCGTGGCTGGTCCATTGCGCCGCACGGATTGCTCATTGGTGTCGGACGGGGCGGCGGCCTTGGTCGTCACCGACCGCGAAACCGCCGAAGGGCTGGCGCGCGCCATCGCCTTCCGCGCACGCTCGCAGCGCAACGATGTCTTTCCGATGTCGCGCCGCGATCCGACAGCCTTTGCAGGCGCGCGGGCGGCGTGGGACGCCTCCAAGGAAACCGCGGGCATGGGCCTCGATGACCTCGATTTCGTGGAAACGCACGATTGTTTCACCATGGCCGAGATGATCGAATACGAGGCGATGGGCCTGACCCCGCCGGGCGAGGGGGCGCGCGCGGTGCGCGAAGGCTGGACCCGCAAGGACGGCAAGCTGCCGGTCAATCCGTCGGGCGGGCTCAAGGCCAAGGGCCATCCCATTGGCGCCACCGGCGTGTCGATGCATGTGCTGGCGTCGATGCAATTGATGAATGAGGCGGGCGACATGCAGATCCCCGGCGCCACCACGGGCGCGGTGTTCAACATGGGCGGTGCTGCTGTGGCCAATTATTGCTCGATCCTGGAGCGTGTGAAGTAGATGGAGGCGGGCGTTAGAATGATGCCACACTCCACGCGGGTGATGAATCTGGGCCATTTCGTGGACCAGAACGCGCGGCGCCTGGGGGATCGTCCGGGCTTTGTCTGGGGCGACCGGGTCTGGAGCTGGGCCGAGTTCGACGCCCGCGTGCGCGCGCTTGCCGTGGCGCTGGTGCAGGACGGCGGCATCGTCAAAGGCGACCGGGTTCTGGTGCAATCGCAAAACTGCAACCAGATGTTCGAGTCGATGTTTGCCTGTTTCCGCATCGGCGCGGTCTGGGTGCCGGCCAATTTTCGCGGCACACCAGACGATCTGCGCTGGATGGCCAAGCTGTCCGGGGCGAAACTGTTGATCTGCAATGCCGATTTCCCGGATCATGCGCAGATCGAGACCGCTGACCTGAAAACCCGCTTTGCCATCGGCAGCGCCGATTTCGGCGTGGACGTGGACGATCTGATCGCGCAACATATGGGCGCGGACAGTCCGCTGGCCCCTGTCGACCGCGACGATCCGGCGTGGTTCTTCTTTACCTCCGGCACTACCGGGCGGCCCAAGGCGTCGGTGCTGACCCATGGCCAACTGGCATTCGTGATCAACAACCACCTGTGCGATCTGGTACCGGGTATCGCAGCCGAGGATGCGTCGCTGGTCGTGGCCCCGCTGTCGCACGGCGCGGGCATGCACCAGCTGCTGATGGTGGCGCGGGGTGCGCCGACGATCCTGCCCGCCGCCGCCCGGTTCGACACTGCCGAAATATGGGAGATGGTGGAGCGGTGGCGCGTCACCAACATCTTTACCGTGCCCACGATCCTGAAAATGCTGGTCGAGGCGCCGCAGATCGCCGATCACGACCACTCCAGCCTGCGCTATGTGATCTATGCGGGCGCGCCGATGTATCGGACCGACCAGATCCGCGCGCTTGAAACGCTTGGCCCGGTTTTGGTGCAATATTTCGGTCTGGGCGAAGTCACCGGAGCGATCACCTATCTGCCCCCCGCCGAGCATGACGCTGGCGAGGGCGCGCGCGTCGGCACCTGCGGCTTTGCGCGCACCGGTATGCATGTCCAGATCCAGGACGAGACCGGCGCGGAATGTCCCGTCGGCGAGACCGGCGAGATCTGCGTCACCGGACCGGCGGTCTTTGCAGGCTATTGGGACAACCCGGAGGCCAACGCCAAGAGCTTTCGCGACGGCTGGTTCTGCACCGGGGATCTGGGCCGCATGGATGCGCAGGGTTTCGTCTTTATCACAGGTCGCCAGTCGGATATGTTCATCTCGGGCGGCTCCAACATCTATCCGCTTGAGATCGAGGAGAAAATCCTCACCCATCCGGATGTGGCGGAGACGGCGGTCTTTGGCATGCCAGACCCCAAATGGGGCGAGGTGGGCGTCGTCGTCAGCGCGCTCAAACCGGGTGCGTCGCTGGACGGGCCGGCGCTCGAGGCGTTTTTGCGCACGCGCATCGCCAGCTACAAGATCCCGCGTCAGTTCCATTTCTGGGACAGCCTGCCCAAGACCGGATACGGCAAATTGTCCAAGCTGCTGCTGCGCAATGAATTGACCCGCCGCATGGACAGGGAGGACGCATGATGCAAACGGTTATTCACCCCGGTCCTGTCGCGTCTGAACGGCTTGAACTGCACAAGGCGCATGGCACCCCCGTCACCCTGACGCTCAAAGCGGGGATTCCGCTGGAAACCGCCGTCGCACATGCGCTGGCAGACATCGGTTGCGAGAACAGCGCCTATCTGGAAATGACGGATGCGCCCGTGTCCGATCTGGTCTATCTGATGCCTGCGTATGCGCCGGACGAGGCCCATGTGGCGTGGTATTCCGACATGCACCGCTTTGACGGGCCGGGGCGGATCGTGCATATGGGCATGATCGTGGGCTACCGCGATGCGCGCTGCTTTATCCACGGTCACGGCAGTTGGCAGCCCCAGGGAGGCCCGCTCGCGATGGGGCATATCCTGTCGCCGATGACCGTTTTGTCGGAACCCGCGACCGTGACCGGCTTTGCCCTGTCCGGCGCCCGGTTCGAAGGGGCGTATGACGAAGAGACGAACTTTACGCTTTTTCGCCCCGCTGCGATGGGCGACGGGGTCACGGATGATGCGGAATATGCCGTTCTGCGCATGATGCCCAATCAGGATTTTGACACGGCACTGGATGCCGCCTGCGAACGGCTGGGCTGGCAAGGCGCGCGTGCCTGGGGGGTCGGCAGCATCAACCGGCCCACGTTCGAGGATGGTCGTGAGATGGACAGCCTGCCCACCGAACTGGTGCTGCTCGATGCGCAGGGACGGGCCGAAGGGGCGGCGCGCGCAGGCAGCGAGATCCGCGTCGTCGGGATCGGCACGAACCAGATCGACGAAGGCCGCCTGAGACGCGGCGACAACAGCATCCTGATCACCGCCGAGCTTGTCCTGCAACGACACGATCAGGCACCGGGCTGAATCAGGATACCGAACCACTAACCACAGATCGCAACCAAACTCTGGGAGGAGACACTATGAAAACGAAACTGATGGCGACAGTCGCGTCGCTGGCCGTGGTCGGCACCATGGCCCATGCGGAAACGCTGGACATGCAGTCGATCTACCCCAATTCGCTGCCGCTTCTGGGCGAGGCAGGCGCGGAAATGGGCGCGCGGGTCAGCCGTCTGACCGGCGGCGCGCTGGATATCAAATTCCACAACCCCGGCGAATTGGTCAATTCCAACGAGATCTGGGATTCCGTGTCCACAGGTGCCATTCAGGCCGGTTGGTTCTCGCCCGGCTTCGCCGAAGGCGTGATCCCGTCCGCATCGCTCTTTACCGCGTTCCCGTTCGGCCCCGGCGCTGTGGAATACCTCGCTTGGTGGTATGAAGGCGGCGGCGAAGAGCTTTGGGCCGAAATCTCGGCACCGTATAATATCCATTCCGAGCTGTGCACCATTCTGGCCCCCGAAGCGTCCGGCTGGTTCCGCGAGCCGATCAACAGCCCCGAGGATCTGGCCGGTCTCAAGGTCCGCTTCTTTGGTCTGGGCGCATCGGTGCTGGAAAAACTGGGCGCACAGGCGCAATCGCTGCCCGTCGCCGACACCATGAGCGCGCTCAATCTGGGCACGATCGACGCGGCAGAGCTGTCCTTTCCGGCCATCGACCACCGTCTGGGCATGAACGAGCATGCCAGCCATTACTATTTCCCCGGCTGGCACCAGCAAAGCTCGCTGATCGTGTTCATCGTCAATCAGGACGTCTGGGACGGTATGGAAGACAGCCACAAGGCCGCCGTCGAAGAGGTCTGCCAGGCCAATGTCGCCAAGACGATCGCCCTGGGCGAGGTCATCCAGCTCGAGCCGCTGCAATTGCTCAAGGATGCGGGCGTGACGGTGCACACATGGTCCGACGACATGCTGGCCACGTTCGAAGAGACATGGCTCGAGGTCGCGGCAGAGAAATCCGCCGAGGATGCAGATTTCGACCGGGTGTGGAAGCACATCACGGCGTTCCGCGAAGGCTACAAGGACTGGTCCGACATCGGCTATCTGAAGTAAGCGACACCGAGTTGTTCGAATCGGGCGGGGGCGGCGTGGCGGCCCCTGCCATTTTGCGTCATCGGCCCCGGGGGAAATCGTTGTGCTAGTCCTGTTGCGTGTGTCGCATGTATTCGAACGCATCTGCATCTATGCCGGCCGTGTGGCCGCGTTGATGCTGTTGGTGCTGATGTCCGTGATCATTTACGATGTCTTCGGCAGACGGTTTTTCAACACCGGATCGGTCGCCCTGCAAGAGCTGGAGTGGCACCTGCACGGCGCCATCGCCCTTCTGGGCTTTGGCTATACATACACCCGCAACGGCCATGTGCGCATTGATCTGGTGCAACAGCATTTCGCGGCCCGCACCCGGCTTTGGATCGAGGTGGGCGGTATCGCGCTGTTGCTCACACCGTTCCTGATCGCGATTTTGTGGTTCGGGTTCGATTTTGCGCAGCGGTCCTTCGTGCGCAACGAAGGGTCGACGGGCGGTCTGGGGCTGTCGAACCGCTGGATCATCAAATCGGTCGTGCCGATCTCGGCCATCGTGTCGCTGTGCGGCGCATGGTCGGTCGCGCTCAAGGTGATCGTGATCCTGTCGGGCACCCCAAAGATCACCACCCCGTTCAAGGAGGCCCCGTTGTGGAAATCCTGATCGAGCTGCTTCCGGCGCTGATGTTCGGTAGCCTCGTTCTGGGGCTCTTTTCGGGCCTTCCGGTGGCGGTGGTGCTGGCGGGGATCACCATGATCTTTGCGGTGCTGGCCATCTCGCTGGGCGAGATGCGGTTCATTCAGGCGTCCCTTTTGCCCAACCGGATCTACGGCGGTATCGTCGAAAACCCGGTGCTGGTGGCCGCGCCGATGTTCATCTTCATGGGCATGCTGATGGAGAAAAGCCGCATCGCCGAGGACCTTCTGATCACCTTGCAAAAGCTCTTGCGCGTGGTGCCGGGCGGGCTGGCGCTGGCGGTGGTGCTGATGGGGACCATTCTGGCGGCGGCCACGGGCATCATCGGCGCGTCGGTGGTGATGCTGACGGTGATGGCGGTGCCGACGATGCTCAAACGCGGCTATGCGCCGACGCTTGCGGCGGGCACGGTGGCGTCGGCGGGCACGCTGGGCATTCTGATCCCGCCCTCGGTGATGCTGGTGTTCATGGGCGACATCCTGACAATCAATCTGGCCAAGCTGTTTGTCGCGGCGTTCTTTCCGGGGCTGGTGCTGGCGGCGTCTTATGTGGTGTTCATCGTGATCTATGCCGCGCTGAATCCCAGCGTGGCCCCCAAGGCCCCCCCGCTGAGCGCGGGTGAACGCCAGTCGCTGTTCAAGGATGCGGTGGTGTCGTTTGCCTTGCCGCTCATCCTTGTGATCGCAGTGCTTGGGTCCATTCTGGGCGGTATCGCCACCCCGACCGAAGCGTCGGGCATCGGCGCGCTGGCCGCCTTGTTGCTGGGGTTGCTGCGGGGCCGGCTGAATTTCCACACTCTGGGCGCTGCGATGGACGATTCCATCCGCTCGCTGGGGATGCTGTTTTTCATCTTTGTGTCGGCCACCGCCTTTGCCTACATCTTCCGCATGGTCGGCGGCGAACAATTTATCGTCGAGACCGCGCGCAGCCTGAACATGGGCGACTGGGGTCTGCTGGCGATGCTGCTCCTGATGATCTTCGTCATGGGCTTCTTCTTCGACTGGATCGAGATCACGCTGATCATGCTGCCCATCGTGGCCCCCATCGTGAACCTGCTGGAACTTGACGGCCACGTCGCGCAGGCCGATCTGATCTATTGGTTCGCGGTGTTGATGGCGGTGAACCTGCAAACCTCGTTCCTGACGCCGCCTTTCGGCTTTGCGCTCTTTTACGTCAAGGGTGCCGCGGGCGACATGCTGAGCATTTCGCAGATCTACCGGGGTGTCATCCCCTTTGTCATCCTGCAATTGACGGTTCTGGGCCTGCTGGTCTGGCAGCCGCAACTGGTGCTTTGGCTGCCCGAACAGATGTTGCAATGACGGGCAGACTGGCAGGCAAACGCGCCGTCATCATCGGCGCAGGGTCGGTGAGCGACGGCATCGGCAACGGGCGTGCGTCGGCCATGCTCTTTGCCCGCGAGGGCGCGCGGGTTCTGGCGGTGGACCGCGACGCCGCCGCCGCCCATGATACCGTGGCACGCATCCATGCCGAGGGTGGCGAGGCCGAAGCCATGACCGCCGATGCCACGGACGCCACAGCACTGGAGGCCGTCATGGCGCGGGCCGTGGCGCTCTGGGGCGGGCTCGACATCGTGCAGCATGTGGTGGGCATCAGCGTCGCGGGCGGTGTGACAGATACCGCGCCCGCCGATTGGGACCGGGTGTTCGCGGTCAACCTGACCAGCGCCTATCTGACCGCGCGCGCCGCCGTGCCGGTGATGCAGGCGTCGGGTGGCGGCGCGCTGGTGTTCATCTCGTCATTGGCGGCGCACCAGTCCGGCCCCTACAGCTATGTCGCCTATGAGGCGTCCAAGGCCGGGGTCAATCGTCTGGCGCGGTCCATCGCCAAGGCGCATGCGACGGACAATATCCGCGCCAATGTGGTGATGCCCGGCGTCATCGACACGCCGCACGTGCAGGCGTTCATCACCTCTGCTCAGGCCTCAGCCGACCGGGCCAAAATGGTGCCACTGGGCCGTCAGGGCAGCCCCTGGGACGTGGCGGAGGCGGCCCTTTTCCTTGCCTCGGACGCGGCAGGCTTCATCACCGGCGTCGTGCTGCCGGTGGATGGCGGAATGAGCGCGTGATCCAAGCTTTTGGGCGCTTTCCTGTCTTTGGCCAGCCCACTTTTCGGCTTGCGCTTTGTCTTGACGCGCAAGGTTGCCCGAAAACCGGTGCCCACTTTTCGGCTTGCGCTTTGTCTTGACGCGCAAGGTTGCCCGAAAACCGGTGCCCACT
>Ga0307981_1001017_pt1 | contig 26542 bp, 15 predicted proteins | sample OrgLakmetagen987_FD_201849 | JGI IMG/M metagenome (GOLD analysis project Ga0307981, IMG submission 201849) | Saline water microbial communities from Organic Lake, Antarctica - #987 | ecosystem: Environmental > Aquatic > Non-marine Saline and Alkaline > Saline | place: Antarctica: Organic Lake... | reverse complement strand
AAGGTCAGCGTGGCTGTCTACGAGCATGCGGCTCAATGCCATGGCTGCGGCTGACCACCTAAAGGTGGAACTCCAACTTGCGCGCTTGAAGTTGCACCTCGAAGAGACTGCTGGATTTGAGGCGTTGGAGTCCCGCCTTTAGGCGGTGTTTTCTTCGCGCGGTATACCGACTAGACATCCCATTTTTCGCCGTATTGTTCGATGGGATATTCCTGCCAGTGCTGCAAGGCTTCTTCGCGGCCGACCGTTTCCAGGTATTGGTGCGCGCTCGAATAGGGCCAGTCCTGCCATTGTTTCACGTAGCCGTGTTTAACAGGATTATTATGAATATAATTTAGAGTGGCATGAAAGTGCCGCTCCGACTTCATGATGGTTTCTGCTGAGCCATGGAATACTTTTCGGCCTTTTGCATCGTCCTCTTTATTCCATTCAAATGAGCTGCGACCGTGAAGCTGGCCCAACCACTCTCTCAAGTTGGCGATATCTTCAGTCTCGACCAACAGATGATAATGGTTGGGCATAACGACGTGTGCAGATACACAAGTCGCAAGTGATTCGACGCCATGGAGCAGGGATGCTTCGAATTCGGATATGCGCTCCGGGTGCTTTCCGATGTAGGCGCGATGTTCGTAACACGCGGCAGTTATCAGATAGCGCGCCTTGCCCAAATTCCAGATAGGAGGCCGTCTCCAGGAGCCACCCCTGGTTTGACGATGCGCGAATACCTGCTCCCGCTCGGCTTGGGACATTTTTCTCCAATTATACATTTTAGCTGGGCTGCGGCGGACCACCTAAAGGTGGAACTCCAACTTGCGGCTGCGGCTGACCACCTAAAGGTGGAACTCCAACTACGCCTTGCGCCTTTTTTGAACCGCTTCGGCTAACTCTCCAAGCAACACTTCAGTTTCTTCAAAATCGATGCAACCGTCTGTGATACTTTGGCCGTAGGTGTTGTTGCCGGCGGGGTCGTAGTCCTGTCGACCAGCGACGAGATGACTCTCCAGCATGAGTCCGACGATGCCGTGTTGGCCGGCGGCAATTTGCCCGGCCAGGTTGCGGGCGACCTCGAGCTGCCGGGTGTAGTCCTTGTTGCTGTTGCCGTGGCTGCAATCGACGATCAGGTGTGGGGGCAGATCATGGCTGCGCAGCTGTTCGAGGATGGGCTCGATATCTTTGGCCTCGTAGTTGGGCCCGGTGCGGCTGCCGCCGCGCAGTATGATATGGGCGGTCTCGTTCCCGGTCGTTTGAAAGATCGCGGTCACGCCCTGCTTCGTCACGGAAGGGAACCAGTGTGGCTGGCGGGCGGAGCGAACTGCGTCGATCGCCATTTGCACGTTGCCCCCTGTGCCGTTCTTAAAGCCGACTGGCATGGAGAGCCCGGAGGCCAGCTCACGGTGGATTTGACTCTCGGTGGTGCGGGCACCGATGGCCGACCAGGCGATGGCATCGGCAATGAACTGAGGAATGATGGTATCGAGAAATTCCGCGCCGGTCGGCAAGCCGAGCTCGCAGATGTCGAGCAGCAGCTTGCGGGCATGGCGCAGCCCGGTGTTGATCTCAAAGCTGCCATCCAGGTGCGGGTCATTGATCAGGCCCTTCCAGCCCACAACGGTGCGCGGCTTTTCAAAATAGACCCGCATAATGAGCTGCAGCTCATCTTTGTATCTGTCTTGCAGCGGCTTCAGGCGACTGGCGTATTCCAGCGCAGCCAGCGGGTCGTGGATAGAGCAGGGCCCCACGATCACGCAGACGCGATCATCCTCGCCGGAAAGAATGGCGGCATTCTCGGCCCGACCCCGATGCGTCACGTCCTGCGCTTTTTCGCTGAGCGGTAGTTCCTCGATCAGGATAGCAGGTGGCACGAGTGGGCGGCTAGCGCCGATGCGGATATTGTCGTGTGGTTCAAGCATTAGAGATTGGGTGGTAAACTGTCGGACATACTGGTGATGAAGAGCATCAATAGACTAAAGGCGTTAAAAAAGGCATGGAACCAGATCGCAACTGCCAGGCTGCCGGTCTTTTCGTAAACGCGTGCCAGCAGGATGCCCACGATGACCAGTGGGATGAATGAGAGCAGATTGGCATGTAAGCTGGCAAAAACCATGCCGGAGATGATCTGCGCTCCCACCAACGTAGCCTGACTCTTCAGGAAACGGTAGATACAACCACGGAAAATAATCTCTTCGACAACAGGTGCGACAATGACCGCCATCAGAACGAGGACGACGATAGCGATCGAATCGCCGCCTTCTTGAAAGAGTGTGATCAGTTCCTGCGGGGCGAAATCCTTAATCACCCCTGCTTTATGCAAACCGGACAAAACATTAGACCACAGCAAGGTAGCGATCCATACCACCGGCAAAAACATGAGAAAAAGCGGACCGGCCTTTTTGAAAGATTGGCCAAACGTTAAATTCGTCCGGCTGAGACGGCCTGCGTAGTGGCCGGGATAGAAGCGCCGGGTCAGGTAAAATACCGCAATCATCGGGCCCTGCAAAAGAACAACGGCCGCCACCGCAAGCCAGGGGGTGAGCTCGGTGGAGTTGCCCGCTTCAGACCCAAGCATAAGCGTAATGCCGATCTGTTGTGCCAGAAATACCGCAATGATTATGGCACTGATAAAGATGCCAAAGTTCACCCAACCGATCGCCCATGCAGAAACGCCTTCGTCCGGCAGGATCAGGTCGCGCGGGCTCTGGACCTGGCGGATCCAGAGCACGGCGCTGGCCAGCAGCACAGCCAGGATGATCAATGATGCGATGATGATGGGCGCATCGACTGGTGGTGTTTCCATATTGCTCCTTTACGCGGTGATCACGTTGCCATCATACACTTGCGTGCCGGCAACGAAGGTAGCCTTTACTTTACCTTTAAGCGTCTTCCCCTGCCAGGGACAGTTGCGGGACTTGCTGAAGAATTTTTTGGCATCGACCGTCCACGCTTCATCCGGATCAAAGAGGCAGATGTCGGCAACCGCCCCGGCGCTGAGGGTGCCCGCGTCAAGTTGGCAGAGTTTCGCCCCCTTGTGAGTCATCAGAGCGATCACATCGCTGAGGGAAAGTCGTCCACTGTGGTAGAGCGTGCCCAAGCTGCTCGCGAGCGAGTTCTCCAGCCCGATGATACCGAATGGCGCGCTGTCGAATTCGCGGTCCTTTTCGTCCGGGCTGTGTGGCGCGTGATCGGTGGCGATGCAGGCAAGCGTGCCGTCGCAGAGGCCTTCGATCAATGCTTCCTTGTCCGCATCCGTGCGCAGCGGGGGATTCATTTTGTAAATCGTATCGTAATCTCTCAGATCCGCGTCGGTGAACTCGATGTGGTGCGGGCTGGCCTCACCGCTCACGGAGATGCCGCGTGCGATGGCGCGGCGGAGAATGTCGACTGAGTTGGCCGAACTGACGTGTTGCATGTGGATGTGGGCACCGGTCAGCTCGGCCAGGATCACGTTGCGGGCGACAATGATGTCTTCGGCCGCCTTGGGCCAGCCGCGCAGGCCGAGGCGCAAGGACCATTCGCCTTCGTTCATGACTGCCCCTTGGGTCAGACTCGCGTCCTGACAGTGGTCCATGATCGGCAGGTCAAACATCTTAGCGTATTCGACAGCACGGCGCATGATCTCATTACTCTGCACGCATTTGCCGTCGTCGGTCACCGCGACAACTCCGGCCTGCTTAAGTTGTCCGGTGGGAGCAAGTTGTTCGCCGTTCATGCCGATGGTCAAACAGCCGGTGGGGTAGATGTGGACCACTGACTCGCGCGCGACCTTGTCCATGATCCGCTGGATGGTGCCGGCGTTGTCGCAGACCGGGCTGGTGTTGGGCATGCAGACCACGGTGGTAAAGCCACCGGCGGCTGCTGCGTGGGAACCGCTAGCGATATCTTCCTTGTGGGTTTGCCCCGGATCACGGAAGTGCACGTGAATGTCGACCAGCCCCGGTGCGACCACCAGGCCACTGGCGTCGATTTTGGTGGCGGCCTGCTTTTGCGCTTCGTCAAGTTGTTCCACCAGCACGCCATCGACGGCATAAATATCGCCGGTTGCGTCGCGCTGATTAGCCGGGTCGATCACCCGCCCGCCTGTTATCCAAAGAATTTCGCTCATAAAAAATAGTTAATCTGTTTTCAGTTATATTGCCTCCTGCCTCCTGCCTCCTGCCTCCTGCCTCCTGCTGTCTTATGGCAACTCGATCGCTTTGCCCTTATGCGCGCAGTAGCAGAGATGGAGCACCGCCATCCGCACGACGATGCCGTTGGTGACTTGTTGCAGGATGACTGAGTCCTCGGAGTCGGCTAGTTCCGAGTCGATCTCGACGCCTCGGTTGATCGGGCCGGGATGCATGATAATGGCACCCGGCTTGAGCCATTTGGCGCGCTGTTTGTTTAGCCCAAAGGTGCTGGTGTATTCGCCGATGGAGGGAAAGTGAGTGGCGGTCTGGCGTTCATGCTGGATGCGGAGCAGCATCACGGCGTCGGCATCTGCCAATGCCTCTCGCAAATCGTGGCAGACTTTGACGCCGAGTGCTTCAAATCCTTTCGGCACCAGCGTGCTGGGGCCGGCGATAGTGACCTCGGCACCCAGCTTTTGCAGGCACCAGATATTGGAGCGCGCCACCCGGCTGAAGAGAATATCGCCCAGAATCGTAACTTTTTTACCGTCCAGGCTCCCGAACTTTTCCAGCAGGGTGAAGGCGTCAAGCAAGGCTTGGGTGGGGTGGGCATGTGAGCCATCACCGGCATTGATGACCGGGATATTGACGACTTTGCTGAGGTAATTGGGCGCGCCCGAGGCGGAGTGGCGCATGATGATCATGTCGGCCTTGAGCGCCTCCATGTTGCGGGCGGTGTCGCGCAGGGTTTCGCCTTTGCTCAGGCTGCTGGCCTCTCCGGTTACAGTGATGGTGTCGGCACTCAGGCGGCTGGCGGCGACTTCGAAGGCCAGACGGGTGCGGGTGCTCGGCTCGAGGAATAGGTTCACCACCGTGCGCCCCTCCAGATAGGGTTGCTTGTTATCATCGGCCTCCATCGCCCGTTTGAAGGCGGTGGCGGCAGTAAAAATCGTTTCGATTTCGTCGCGCGATAGATGCTCGACGTCAATCAGGTCCTTTCGGTTCCAGGCTAGGCTTTGGCTCATGGGTCAGTTAAAACGTGCTTGGAGGCGCAATCTGCTCCATGTGAATGAAAGGGCAACGAGATTTTCTGTGAAAGTTACTTTGAGCCGCTAATCTAGCAACTTGCTCAAAAATACCACACATAATATCATTTTGGAATGATAATTTCCATTGATGAAGCTGGGCGGGTGTAATTAAAAGTGCGGGGTAAGATCTTTTAATTATGGTAGCGCAGGCGTGTCCTCACGCCGCACGAACTTTTAATTATGGTAGCGCAGGCGTGTCCTCACGCCGCACGAACGTTCAAAACGCCTCGCTAGTCTCGTGCGGTGCGGGGACGCACCTGCGCTACCCCGCAGATAAAATTACATGGCGCCATCCAAGCTCGTTGAGGTGGGAAGTCGCTGGAACGAAACATAAACCAAATAATAAGAAAGGAAGAAACATAAACCTAGCGATGGAAACTCTCAGTTCAAACCCAGCGGGTAATCACTCCCGTGCGGAAGGCGTGACCAGCCACCGCAAGCGAGTCTTGCGTCGTCAGTCGAGAGGCTGGCACGAAGCGTAGACAGCGAGTTGTAAAGCCTGATGATAGAACCTCGAAATTTTGATCGGTGGAGTCTTCGTGCTTGTAATAGCGGGGACAACATGGGCGCACCCAAAGAAAGCCATCGTGGCGAAGGGTCTGGTGCGCACGTCCGCCCGTGGTCGGAGAATCAGGCAGAGCAGTATTGGGGTTTGGCGGGAAGATGGGAGAGCCTCCCGTTTCCTTGGGATCACTACCAGAACGGGCGAGACTGGTTCACCAACGTCCATATCCGCAGCGGCAGTCGTGCTCGCTCTGGAACGGAAAACGCACGACAACCCAAGGTATCGTATGACGAGGAAGACCGAGTCACCGAGATGAATGAAGGCAGTCTTAGCCTCTGCATAGTAGCGCTTGAAAAGCGGGGAACTCGCCCAGAGGACCCGTGGAGTAGCCAAGGCGGAGGTCAGATAATGGAAGCTTGGTCTGGGAACTACGCATGGACAACAGAGACATGAAAAGCGTATCCACGAAACAGCTAAGCATAGCGAACACAGCAAAGAAGTATCCGCACGAAGCAATCACGGTGCTGCACCCGAATCTGGATGAGCATTGGCTCTGGGAAGCTAGCGCGCGCGTACGCAAAAGCGGCGCGGCAGGGGTAGACGGTCAGGGTCATGCCGATTACGAGGAAGGTAAGGCGCAACGGCTCAAGGATTTACTGCGCAAAGCGAAGGACGGCAGTTATCGCGCACCGCCAGTCAAACGGGTCTATATCCCCAAAGACGGCGGCGAAAAGCGCGGGATCGGCATTCCGACGTTCGAGGACAAAATCCTACAACGAGCCGTGGTGATGCTACTGGAGCCGATTTACGAGGGAGAGTTTCATGACTTTTCCTACGGGTTCCGCCCTGGCAAATCACCGCATCAGGCACTGCAATACCTGCGTGACCAATGCTACGAACAAGATGTGGCCTACGTGCTCGACGTCGATTTACGCAAGTATTTTGACACCATCGACCACAAGCATCTTCGCGAGATACTCCACCGAAGGGTGGGAGATGGCGTGATCACACGCCTAATAAATAAATGGCTCAAAGCCGGCGTCTGGGAGGAAGGCCGTGTGCATACTCCCGAAGCTGGCAGCCCACAGGGCGGCGTGATTAGCCCCCTGATAAGTAATGTGTATCTGCACACAGTCCTCGACGACTGGTTTGTCAAAGACATCCAGCCACACCTGCAAGGCAAGTCCTTCATGGTGCGTTATGCCGATGACTTCGTGATGGGATTTGCGAATAAGAGCGACGCGGAATCAATGCTGGACGCATTGAAGGAACGCTTCGCCGCCTACGGGTTGCAAGTCCATCCTGAGAAAACGCGACTGGTGCAGTTCAAAAGACCGAGTAAATACCCGAACAATCGGGAACCAAAACCCGAGAGCTTCGACTTCCTCGGCTTCACGCATTACTGGGGCAAATCGCTCAAAGGCAACAACGTGGTGCACCGGAAAACCTCCGGCAAACGCTTCCGGCGAACTCTCAAAGCAATTAAAGAGTGGGGCTGGAAGAACCGCCACATGTCATTGAAGCAACAACAGGAACAGATTAACAGGAAACTTAGCGGTCACTACGGCTACTATGGGATAACAGGAAACATCCGAAGCTTAAACTGCCTACGCTATGAGGTGCAAAAGCACTGGCGTAGATGGCTGGGCAGACGAACCCGAGGCGGCCCCATGAACTGGAACCGCTTCAACGGGTTATTGGTGAACTATCCTCTTATCCTTCCTAAGATCGTCCATAGCTACAAAACTCCCAGCGAAACCATGATCTGAGGAACCGTGTGCGTTAATCGCGCTCGCACGGGTCTGTAGGAGTGCGGTCGAGCAATCGGCCGCACGACCTCGACCCACCATTACCAAATATTACTAGGTTTAAGCTGATGCGGCTACCGGTCCTCGCAAGGCTCCGGCCATGATTCGAGCGCTGCGCCGACTCGTCGACCTGGGGCACGAGCGCATCGTTTTGACGACGACCCCGGAGCGCGTCGCGCCACATCCCGCCATGTTCGAACAGGTTTTTCTGGATGAACTGAAGCAATTAGGACTTTCTGCCGGGCGCTATAATCTTGCCGCCATCGATGAGCAGGCTGGAGGTTTGAGCTGCGCTACGATAGTCGTGCAGAGTATTTAGTGGATTCATCTACTGAGGGTGATTTTTACCACGGAGGCACAGAGACACGGAGGCGACTTGCGGATCGACGTCATTGTCGGGCGGATCGCTGACTACAAAAACTGATTTGAGTGGCTGTGCCTTATCGGTCAGGTGAACCCCCTTCAAAATTTGGCTCCACCCCGCCTTGCCACGGTCTCTGAAGGTCTAATTCGGTGTGCGCGTTCAGTTGTTGTACTGTCGTTATCCGGCGGATTGCTCGCGGATGGTGGCGTAGGCCTTGGAGATTTGGTCGACCTCCCACTTGCCCTCGATCTCGATAGGTCCCTGATAGCCCCCTTGGCGCAGGGCATTAAAGTAGGGGCGAAAGTCCTGGCCGTTCACGCCCGGGACGGTCCGCCCTTTTGCTTCCGCAATTTCGACCATCTCGATGAGGTGGGCGTATTTTTGAAAATCCTCAGGTGGGTCCTGCATGCAGGAGCTATGATAGATGTCGGCCAGCAAACGGATGTGGGGGTGGTTCACTTCGGTCACGATCTCGCCGACCTCGTGGATACGGGTCAGGTAGTTGCACTCTCTTTGCTGGAGATTCTCGACCGCCACCACGACGCCCTCGGCTCCAGCCAGGTCGCCCATCTTTTTGAGCAGCGATATGAATTGCTTGTCGGCCTGAGCCTTGCTCCAGCCTTCGGGGAGGCGCCTCGAACCGGAGCTACCAAAAATGATCCGCTCGACGCCGGCCCGCTTGGCGCGCTTGAAGGCAGTCCCGGCGAATGTGAGCACGTCCTCTGTTTTGGCATTCGGCCCGACCGAGCGGAGCGCATCCCCCCGCAGGAAGCTGTTGCAGCTCAAAACCGGGATTGGGGATTGCTCCATCTTTCGTAATTCCTTTTCGAATTCGGCTAAAGGTTCATTCGGCTTCAGGAAATTATTGACGCCAATTAAGAGGAAATCGGCCCCCTGTTTCGCGACTGCCGCAGCCTGATCGAGTGGGGCGTTGATCCCGAATTTTGTGAAGAGCGGACCCTTCGTCGCCTGCTTGCCCGCCAGGGCCCGGCAGCCAAAGAGTGGAAGTCCGAGGCCTGCCGCCAAGCCGGACTGGAGGAAACGGCGGCGGTCGAGATGTGCGAGTGGTTGTTGCTTCATTATGCTGTTATTTCGAAGGTTCACAGAATTAAACAAGCTTTGGCACTTCATAGCCCTTGCGATAGTTGGGGCCGATTAGTTCAGGGCCGACGCCCGGTGTGCTGATTTCGCGGGTCTCGGGATTTACTTTGATGGCAGGACCACAATAGTATTGGGGGTCCTTGATGCCCCAGGCGGCAAGCTGCTCGTTCTGCGCGTCAACAATCTGCAGCAGGTCGTCGTGCCCCGCGATGGTGGCCTTAAGTTCCGAGCTGCTCTGCAGATCGCTCATGTGGTAGCAGGCATTGGACAGGTGCATGACGGATTCGGAAGGGTGGGACTGGGCCGGGACGACAGGGAACTTTGAGCTGTCGTTGGCACCAACGATCTTCTTAGCGCTGAGCGCACTTGACGCCAGCGTCAGCCCTGAAGCGTAGAGAAAGTGACGACGGGAAATGGAGTAGGGGGATGGTGACAACATAGTATAGTTCAGCAAGTGTGGCTCATCATTCTGGTCAAGAGTTTTTGCCGGAAGCGGCTTTATCGAATTTTCGTAATCAGCTTGCGCCGATAGCTCCGCCCGCTCTCCTCGTTGTCGAATGCCTCGTCGAGTTGGGCTTCGTAAGCGCGGTCGAGGATCTTGCCGAAGTGCGGGCCAGGCCTGATGTCCAGCCCGATGAGAACTCATCCTAATCGGAATCGAAATCGAAAAAACGCTTAAGATTCCACCCTGGCCAAGTATGTCAGGGGAGGAACCGTGCGACCAAAACCTGATTGGAAATTCACTAGAGAGCTGGCCATTTAGTTGCCTCAATGGCTTGTGATGCGCGAAGTGTCGTCTAAGCATTTTTGCATGAAGAATGACGTCCCTGCTCAAAAGCAAATTCCTATCAGTAATACAAGCTATCCTTTCAATAGCCGGATTTTCCTTGTGCTAAAGGGTCCTGTATTTACGGATTGCAACCAAACACTGCCTAGCGCAGCAATTAATCATAATTATGTATTTTAGCCGAAAAATTCTCGTTCTACTCGTTTTTGTGAGTGCCTCTCTCGGCAACGCAGCTGAACTCGTGCCTTTCGGTTCGACTTGGAAATACCTGGACGATGGTAGCGATCAAGGCGCGACATGGCGCGGCGCCGGTTTTGATGACGCAATTTGGAAGGAGGGCACTGCGCAACTAGGCTACGGAGATGGTGACGAGTCGACGGAATTGAACGCCTCCCAGAGCACATATTATTTTCGGCACAGTTTTCAGGTCGGAAAAGCCTCCGATATAGGCCCTTTGTCGCTCGACCTTCTGTATGACGACGGAGCAATCGTTTACTTGAACGGGCAGGAGATTCACCGCACAGACCAGATGCCTGAGGACAAAATTGTCTCCTACGATCAGCTCACGCGGGGCCCATCAAAGGATAATGCGACTGACAAAAACATCCCTGTGCCTGCTTCGCTTCTAATCGACGGTGCAAATCTGCTGGCAGTCGAAGTGCACAATCAAAGCACGCAGAGTTCAGACATCAGCTTTGATCTCTCCTTGAAAGAAGCGGGCGCGATTGCCCCGGCCTCGCAGATCCGTCTGATTTGGGTCGATGATCCAGCGACAACTATAACGGTTGGTTGGACGCACGGCGGCGGCTCCGACGCCACTGTTCACTACGGCACCAGAGATCGGGGGGGGGATCCTAAAGCATATCCCTTCTCCGCTTCGGTCGACCGTACGGCTGCTTATCAAGATGGCGAGATCGTCAGTAAGTTTGCCCGGCTCTCCGGTCTGCAGCCGAATACAAAATATTACTTTGTTCTCTCCGACGATACTGGCGTGAGTCCGCGTTACTATTTTCAGACGGCACCCGACAAACCGCGTCCCTTCAGCTTTATCGCGGGGGGAGACAGCCGCAATAACCGGACGCCGCGGCAGAACGCGAATCGCATGGTTGCTAAATTGCGGCCGCTGTTCGTGGCCTTTACCGGCGATATGATTAACCGCGATAACGCAAAAGAATGGGATGAATGGTTGAGCGATTGGCAATATACCGTCAGCGAAGACGGCCAAATGTATCCGATTCTGCCGCACCGGGGCAATCACGAGGGGCGCGGGAATGCTACAATCTACAATTTATTCGATACCACACCTGACAATTACTACGGCCTTACTTTTGGAGGCAACTTGTTGCGGTATTACGTGCTCAACTCGGAATACGGTGAGTCGATTCAAGCAGACTGGATGCAAGCGGATCTAGAGGCGCACGGCGGTGCCGAAGCTTTTACGCATCTGACGGCGGGCTATCACAAGCCGATGCGTCCCCATACGAGTGGAAAGGTCGAGGGTCGTGCGGAATACGACGCCTGGGCTCAACTGTTTTATGAGAATCGTTTCGACCTCGTATTCGAATCCGACACCCACGTGATGAAGCGGACGCTCCCTTTACGCCCGACGCTTGAAGCAGGGCACGAGGAGGGATTCGTCATCGATGAGTTGGATGGAACGGTCTATGTCGGCGAAGGCTGTTGGGGCGCACCGCTCCGCACAGTCAACGATGATAAAACATGGACCTTGGATTCCGGCAGCTTCAACGGATTTGACCTCGTCCATGTCTACAGGAAACATATGGAACTTTACACCGTGCAGGTAGATGCAGTTGCAGAGGTGCAAGCATTGCCCGCAAAGAACAACAAGCTTTCGCTTCCGAAGGGACTGCCTTTGTGGGAGGCCGAGGGGGGTGCAAAGCTGATCATCCCAAGTTACAGGAACTAAGGGAAGCTCTCTAGAGTAATTAGTGATGACGAGGCGCTTGAGGATTGAATGATCACGAATACCACGAAGAACGAAGCCGCGCGGGATTACGTTTTATTGTGTCTGCGTCTGGCCGCCTGCACGCTTTTCCTCGGACGGGGATACTTATATATCAGTGAGATCGGTCCGCTCTCCGCATTCTTCTGGAATCAGGACTGGCTGGGAAAGCCACTAGAGGCACTGACCGGGATGAGTTGGGAGGCATACTCCGCCCACTCCGAAGGATTCATTCTTGCCATCCAGCGTAGCATGGGTGTGCTTTTTCTCGTGGCTGCCGTGGCTTGTTGGTTTGTGCGCGGTAGTGGCCGTAAGTGGGCCAATGGCATCGTGCTTGCGGCTGCGTTTTGCCTGTTTTTGTACAGCCTCCTGCGTTGGAGCGATTCCGATTTTCAGATCGCCATGCTGCTTGAGCATTTTCTTCAGTGGGGCACACCATTGCTACTCGTGCTCTTCGGTAGGCTCGACATGTCTCTTTGGCGCTTAATGGCCGCTATACTAATCGCCTGCACATTCATCGGCCATGGCCTGTATGCGCTCGGGTGGGGCGTGCCCCAAAACAACGAATTCGTGAACATGACCACGCGCATTCTGGGGGTGGATCGTGGGGGCGCGCTTATCTTTCTCCATCTAGCGGGAGTATTGGACTTTCTCGCGCCAATCTTGCTGTGCTTTTCAAAACTACGAATTCCCGCTGCCGCTTATCTCACATTGTGGGGTCTCTTGACTGCATTGGCTCGTATCGCCAGCTATTGGACACCCGCAGAGGATTATTACGGAATGCACCCATGGATGGCGGAAACCATTGTCCGGCTTCCTCATGGTCTAGTGCCTCTGGCCCTAATGCTCCTATTCATTATGATGAGAGACTCTCGCTTGCCTAAAACCATCCACTGACTTTCCAGGCATGAAAATACGGCGTGCTCGAGATATAGGTCACTCCAAAGAAGAGACGGTTCGCTATCTCCTGCAGTGGGAGACCCTATCGCGTAACAGAGACCGGCCTAGAAAGCCGCACTGCCAAAGCCGAGCATGTTGCGGCTTTACAAGCTTTCAGTGAGTGGGGAGACCGACGGGGCCAACCAGACGCAGTAGTCAAGGTGCACTATCAAACCTCGGCTATGAAGTTTGATTTTATTTGAATCAAATGTTTGGCTGCTGGGCTTATGGAGTGGTTGACATTTCGACTTGGAGATAGACGAAGAATTTGCCATCCGGGGCCAAGCTGCGGTCAAAGTGGACTTGGACGGGATCGGCGGAGGCATCGATGATGATGTTGGCACCGTCATCCACTGCTGCGGTCCAGTTTGTGAGATCGGTGCTGTAGTAAACTGTCGCCTCGGCGCCGGCGGTCAGAGCCGAGCTATCGGGCAGGTAGCTTAATATGAAGTCGTCCGGATCGCTGTTATCGATACTTGGCAGGAGCGCGCTGACGGCGGCTTGCGGGTCGGCCGCGCCGAGGAACCAGGCCATACCGTTGGCCACGCCGTCGGTATTGCCATCGGCCAGGAAGGCCATGCCGCCGGACCAGGCGTAGTAGGCGGGTTGCTCTCCGAGTGTGGTGGCCGAGGCGGGGGCCAAAGCGGTGGTCGCATTTTGGAACGGGCTCTTATCCCGCGCGACCACGCTATAGCTGTAGGTGGTGCCGGGTATCAGGCCGCTGTCAAGATAGACGGGGCTGCCCTGCCAGCCGCTGTCGTCGCCACCGGCCCTGCCGGTGGTTTCCGCGAAGTAATACTCCACGCCATTCAGATCGGTCGCGGTGGTGGCGATCATGTTGATCTCGGTTTCCGGATCACCGGCGATGCCGAATTGTCCGTTGAGGGCGAGCGCGCCGAGACCAGTGCGGGTGTTGCCGCTCGCATCTCCCGCAGTGATCGACAAGGTGTAGTTTTCCGTGTTGTCGATCACAAGAGGCGGGTCAAAGACGGCGGTTTCCGTGCCGGAAGAACTCAAGGAACTTCTCAGCTCGATGCTGCGCAACGTGCCCGAGCTGGAACCACTCAAGCTGATGCTCCAGCTGACCTGATATTCTGCGACCTGAAAATCTCCCGGTCTGTTGAAATGCTGGTAATCGAGTGATACGTCGGTGAGCTCTACTTGCGCGGAGGTTAAGGTAATCGGGATCTCCAGCGTCCAGGGGGCTAATTTCACATCCTGCTTCGGCGCGAAATAGCCCTGCGCGGCAACTGAGTCGAAGAGGTCGTTGTCGTCTTTCGCGGTGGCCGTTAGGTCGCCCGGGTCGCTCGCTCCGGTCGTGGTCCAAGTGATGTTAGTGGCGGTATCATCATTGACGATTGTGCGGCCGGTAAAGTCGGTCCCGGCCACGGCATTCAGGATCGGTCCGCCACCTGCTTCGGGGGCGCGTTCCCATGTGACGGGGTCCGGGTTGGGTGGAGTGTTGTCGATATTGAGAGAGTCGACGTCTTCGGAAATTAAAAGGCCATATTCCTGGAGCTCGTTGGTCAGGGTGCCGCTGTAGGTGACTTCCACTTGCCAGGTGCCGTCCTGGTTAGAGGATTCGATGCGCACTTGCTCGACGTTGTCGGTATGGTTCACCCCGGTGGTGGCGGGCAGGCTCATCGACTCGGTCGTCCAGGTGCCGACGAAGGGCATGACGTAGGGGAAATACTCAGTGGTGCCGTCCGGCGCGATGAGCTTGAGGTTGAGGTCATTGACCAGGGTGGGCACGCGCGAGTCGTGCACCTCATCACCGGATGCCACGCCGGCCGGGTCGGTCCAGCTGAGTGTGGCGCGCAGGGGGGAGACGCCGTCCCATTCGAAGCTGTAGGTTTTTAATGGATCCGTGCTGCTGATTTCGTCTTGAGTCAAACGCTGGCGGTCGGGAAAGGTATCGTGATAAACCAGCAGGTCGGCCGCTCGCCTGACATTGACCAGCCCCCAGCCGAATCGATAATCGGGGCCGGGGTTACCGAGGTCGTCCGCCGAATGGAGCATCAGGCCCTTGAGCGTGCTGGCCCGCATGGCACCACCAAACAGGCGGTCGTAGAGCTGCATGAGCAAGGCGGCCGAGCCGCAGGCGCTGGGGGTGGCCATGCTGGTGCCAGTGATCGAGGTGTAGTCGGCAGTGCCGTCCGAAGTGGAGTAGAGCGAGTCCCCATTGGCCACGAGATCCGGCTTGATGCGGCCGTCATCGACTGGGCCAGTCGATGACATGTCGATCAGGTTCGCCTTGGTGATATCGCGCAACCCGTCCGTCACCGCATCTTCGGCCGCGCCGATCGTCATAATGTTTTTACCGACCGCGTCAGGAAAAATGATATCGTAGCCGTTGCGATAGACACCGTTGCCGGGGGGGTGGAGCGCGGGGTCGTAGGTCACACCATATGGGCCGCTCCCACCAGGGGGGGAGAGGTTAACAATGTCGCCCGCTTGCGGATTGGTATCTCGCTCGTTGCCGACCGCCCGGAAAATCAGATAGTAGGGTGCATTGTAGGCCAGGGCATCCCAGTCGCGTGAAATGTTTTCGTAGCGGCCAAATCGGTATTCGGCTGCGTTGGCATCTATCCCATCGCCAAACCAGGTCGTGCCAGCCCAACCGACCCGGGAGCCATAACTGTGGTTGGAAAGATAAAGATGCGAGGCCAACTGGTTGGCCTCGGTGGCGGCACGACTGGTCATTTCGCTGAGATCATTAGTATTATTGTAAGCATCGACCCGGGCGGCGGGTGCCATACCACGCGCGGCGGGGTCGACGCCAGCTGCCGCCACGGTGCCCGCCACGTGGGCCGAGTGGACGCCGGTGAAGGTTGAGTCCATCTGAGTTAAGCGAGAGCCCCCTCCGGGCAGGCTGAATTCCTGGTGCGCGGGATTGCCGGTGGCAGAATCCCAGACGCCGACGGTGATGCCAGCACCATCGAGTGAGTAAGGAATCGTTTGCAGCAGGTTCGCGCTGGTCGAGATCGCCGCATTTGCATTCAGGGTGGTAATATAGAGAGGCTCATCACCTATAAAGTCCACCAACTTTGCAATATTCTCGCCGGATTGCGTCTGCATCGGCAACCCTAGTCGGCGAGCTTTGATCTTTGCGGCCGTCAGACGTTTGTTTTCCAGGGCCCGGATCTGTGACACCATTTTGGCACGGTCCGAAGCGCGCGATAGCTTCATCGTGGGTTCGTTCAGGACGTCGGCGATTTTCTCCTCCGCATAGGCGGTGACGGCGGCAAGCAGGGTGAAGAGACTTAGGATGAAAAAGTGGCGTGTTCGCATCGGTGTTGGAGCTTGAAATCTGAAAAAACTTAGTTGAATCATGATGAGCAAGTTGCTGGCAAAGTGTGATGCTGCAAAATAGATAGCCGATTATCTGCGAAAGTCGCTGAAGCTTAAAATTCGTGGGACGTTGCGCTTTTTATCATTGATGATGATGACGAGGTTTCTGCTGCGTGGGTCGTGACGCTATACCGTTTCACAGAGGGGATAAACCGCCTCTTTATCGGCGAGGGGATAAAATATTTCCACCGGATAGTTTACCCTGCCGCTGGCAGGCTCTGCGACGATCACGCTGCCTTTGGGTTGTAATTGAAGCCTTGATCAAGCATGGTTGAGAGTATGAGAAAACCCAGAGCCGATTGGCCCCGGGTTTTTGGAAACGTAAAAGAAGGATGCCCTTTTAGCGGCGACGGCGCAGCATGAGCCCGCCCATCAGGCCGAGCAGCGCGAAGGTGGATGGTTCCGGGACTGCCGCGGCGACGCCAATCAGCGCCGGATCGAGGCGGCCATCACCGTCGATAAGGAGACCATCCACACCAGTCAAAGTGCCCGTGCCGCCAACGAAATCCGCGAGGTTGAAGACTGTGCCGGCGATTGGATTTCCTTCATTATCGTAATCATAAATCAAAGTTGTCGTGATCGCCGCGTAGTCAGTAGCATCTAAGGTCAATGACCAACTGCCGATTGCCGTGCCCCCACTCGTAGGTTTGATGGTAATGCCGTTGTCATTGCCGATGTGTTCAGTCAAAAAGAGGTATTGCCCATCCCCAGCATTAACAGTGGTGTTAAGCGAAAATAAGACATTATTCGGGAGGCCAAACACGTTAGTGGTGACGAAGACGTCATTTATTGCAACCTGAGCAGTGTCGGGATCTCCAACATTACTGTTAGTTCCCGGCCCCAAATGCCAACCTACACCACCTATATCAGATAATGTCGTCGCAATACTTGCGATCGTCAACGTGGTTCCACTGTTATTGGCTTCAAACGAGAGCAGTTCAGACTGGTTGTCGACCACATTGCCAAAGCTGGCACCAGTCATAGCTGTTTGAGACCAAAGGGCCGACGATGCCGTAGTTATGAGGAGAGAGGTTAGGATCAGGTTTTTTTGATTCATCTGAATAGCGCCCTTGGGATTGTAGGCGTTTTCACTCGTTTTATGTGTGTTTGTGGTGCTTTGTTACAATACTGCCATTCTGACCAGCCACTAAACTTAGTCAAAATTATCTTTTCTCCCGCCTGACCTTGTAATGGGGCAGATATGGGGTGGGGGTCTACTCCTAAAGAAAGGTCTTCGATTGTTGTTTCGGGATCTTCATGGAAACGCTTTTTCCTTTGTATCGGACTTCGCAGTTTCCGCTTTCACTGGAAACGTTTCGGATTTCAGCGCTCACGAGCTTCCCATCGGCCCATGCCATATCCAGTTCGAAGCCACCTCTTAAGCGCATGCCAGTCACGCTGCCATCGGCCCAGGCCTCGGGCAGGGCAGGGAGCAGGTGGATGTAGCCCATGTGGGACTGCACCAGCATCTCGTTGACGGCGGCGGCGTAACCGAAGTTACAATCGATCTGAAAGGGTGGGTGGGTCGTCCAGAGGTTGCCGTAGGTTTTCGTTTGCAGGACATCTGCTGCCCGGCGGTAGGCGTTTTCGGCATCGAGCAAACGCCCGTAGACGCAGGATTTGAACACTTTACTCCATCCGGTCGGGCCGTCGCCCCGGGCGAGGACACTGACCTTGGCAGCTTCTGCAAAGTCCGGCGTAGTCGTGGGGTGGATCTGTCTTCCCGGATAAACGGCCAGCATATGGCTGACGTGGCGGTGGCGGCTCTCCGGGTCGTCGATGTCATCCATCCATTCCTGAAGCTGCCCCCATTTGCCAATCTGAGGCCCCAGTAACTTGTCGCGCTTATATTTGAGTTCTTTGCGAAGTTCCTCGTCCACACCGAGAATGGTGGCCGCCTCGATTGTATTATTAAACAAATCCCAGCACATCTGCTGGTCGTAGGACACCCCGTCCAGATGGTTGATTTGGGCCTCCACAATAGTGATCTCCCCTGTTTTTTCATCGACGACTGGCCCATGCTCGGGCGAGGTGCCATCGGGCGCCACTAAGACCGTTTTATTCGGGTCTGCCGGGTCGGGCACCTCGATCAAATGATCCTGCCAGAAGTGGCTGATCTCCTTCATGATGGGGTAGGCATATTGTTCGAGATATTCGCGGTCCCGCGTAAAGTTGAAGTGATCCCAAAGGCTCTGGCACATCCAGGCGGAGTCGCCCTTCTGCCAGTAGTAGGTGGAACCCCCGAAAACTCCGTTTTCCGAGCGCATCAGCCAGCCCCTGTCCACGCCGAGGACTTTTTGCGTCTCTTCCTTTCTCACTTCGCGAATCGAGTCCATCCACTCGGCGACGGGGATGAAACACTCCGAGAGGTTCGCCTGATTGGCGAACCAGTAGTTCATTTGTAGATTGATATCGGTATGGTAGTCGGAGAGCCAGGCTGGGCGCATGTGGAAGAGCCAGATTCCCTGAAGATTCGCCGGCAGCCCACCGTAGCCCGGACGGGAGGAGCTGATCATCAGATAGCGCGCATAGCGATAGAGGAGCGTTTCCAATTCCGGGTCGGTCTTGGGTGCATAGCTGGCGACCCGTTCGGCGGTGGTCATTTTCCGCTTCGCTGCGGAGGATTGGCCGAGGTCGATCGAAAAGCGGTCGTAGAAGCTTTTGTAATCGGCGATATGCTCGGCGAGCAGTTCGTCGAAGCTTTTAGTCGACGCGGCATCAAGCTGGGCGTTGATCTTTTCGTGCGGGTGCGTGGTTTTCCAAGCCTTTTCCCGTTGGTTCAGATAGTTGGTGTCCGCGGCCAAAAGTAGGGTCAGCTGATCGCAATTTTCGAAGACAATTTTTTCACCGTCCGTGGTGATACGGCCTCCCTCATGCAAGACCCGCACCTGCGCTTCGTAATCAAGATTAATAATCTCCTGATCCACGTATTCCCGGCCACGCAGCCCCTTTTTCAGGACGACCGGCCACCAGAACAGGTCTTTGGTTTCGCCTTTAAGGGTCAGGGTATTGCCCTTTGCAAAGGTTTTAATCGCCGCCATGGCTTCGGGCGAGTGGCCTTGTTTCGCCGCAAACTCCGAACGGTGGAGGGAGTCCAGCCAGATGGTGCCGGACAGTTTCCCTTTCTCGGAGGCCGTCATATGGATCACCCCGACCTGCGCCGGATAGCTGACGAAATAGTCGCGTTGATAGGCGACTCCGCCGGACTTATATTCTATCGTCTGAACCGCACGGCTGATATCCAGTGACCGATGATAGTCTTGGATCTCCTTGTGATCAGTCTCGATGTAGATGTCGCCGAAGGGTTGATAACCGCCGGTATGGTCTTCGTTGCCCACCCAGAGGGAATCCTCGTTGAACTGGATGCGTTCCTTCTCGGGCGCGCCCATGACCGTGAAACCCAGCCGCCCATTGCCTACCGGGTAGACATTTTGAGACCAAAAGCGGTCCAGGTATCTCAGGCTGTTTTCTTCACTCTCAGACGGGGCCGGCGGACTGTCCGACCAAAGCACGTGCCCGCGCGGATTGGCGGCATCTTCGCCGGCGTTCAGGGGGCTCGCCCATATCAAAATGGTAAGGAATAGGGCTGCTCTCCGGCTAATGCCGCATTTCAATCGGTGATTTCGTTTTTTCATTATGCTTTCGGAAGTTTGTTTACTCGCTCTTTGCCGAGGCGGCCCTTTTAAGCAGAACCGGAGGGAGCTTGGTTGTTTGCACCCAGGCGTTGAGATGCCCTTCGGGAGCTGCGGGCCTGTTCTTGTGATGACTGGTGCGAAGGAAGCTTATCAGTGCGATATCGACTTTTTGACCGCTGTATTGCTTTTGAAAATCTTCAAAGAGGTAGATTCCGCGGGGCTTCCCGCCGTTCTTGTAGCCTCCGGATTTCTTTTCGCTGACGAGCTCGCCGTTAAGATACAAGGCGTAGCCTTCGCCAGAGAATTTATGACCTTCACCGCCAACGATCAGGCGGTAGCGCTGCTGCGGATCGAACTCGGGCATCTCCAGTTTCGTGCGCATTAGCAGCACTTCCTTGGGCCACAAGGTATTCGGCACCATGTCGCATTTACAGTGTGCTGCGTTGCAGTTCCCACGAAGGGCTTTCACCTTGCCGTCTTTTTGTCCGAAGGGCGCCTGGCCGATTTTCCAGCCATGCGTTTCAGGGTTAAAATCGCTCGCAAACCAATTTTCCATTCCGCTTGGCAGGGTGATCTCCCGATAGTTGATCAGCGAACCTTTCTTCGGTGCCGGCTCCTTCGGGTCGAAGCTGTAGTAGTGCCATTCGGCTTCCAACTGCTCCGGATCGGCGGCTTGCCAGTTGTAGGTGTCGATCCCCGCCATCTCGTAATAAGAGATCAGTCGATCCAGTTGCGACCTGAGTTGGTAGTCGACTTCTCCGTCGGCGTCCTCGTCTTTTTGATTCGCCAGCATCTTGCTTAGGAGGATGCCCCCACGCAGGTGTTTGGGCAGGCCGTCAGCGGTTGCAATGTAATGTGGGATGATGTCGTTGAGCATGATGGGCTTCATGGCGGCCTCCATGGACTTAAATTTCCCAACGTTGAGCCATCCGAGATAAGGGATCATCTCGATGCTGCTGTCCATTTCTCCGGATGGATACTCGACCTCGCCACCTTTCAATTCGACCATGGCGCGGCCCAGGGCGTCGCCGACCAGCATGTAGGTCTCGGCGTTGTGATGGTAGTGGTAGCCTTGGTTTTTGGGCGACATCCCGGCCGGCCGCCAGAAGGGGCGCGCGTCGATCGTCTTAACATCGCCCGCCAGTTCCGGGTAGCGCTCCGGGTCGGCAACATTCATCTGCGCCTGGGCGATTTTGCGGTAGTGCTCGGGCATGTCCGCACCCTCAAAGCCGACCGTGGCAATCGTCCAGTCCGCCTCTGGCGCGTTGAACTCTTTGCGCCAGGCTTTGATCAGGTTCACCATGTTGTGTTCATATCTGGCATTGTGGCCGGGGTTCGGGCCGTCCTTGTGGCCCTGCCACCAGACGAATCCGGCGATCTCGTAGCCCTGATCCTTATACTCTGGGAACTTCTCGCCGAAATTATCCAGCACCTTGTGCACGGCTGCGGTGTATTCATCGTATTGCTTGCCGGCATACCATTCGCCTTTTTTCGCTTTGACCGGTTTGCCGTCATCATCGAGTCGTTCTCCGTAGCCGGGGTAATTCTTCCCTTCGTGGGTAAAGCTCTCGCTGCCCGGGGGCAGGATGTCCCAACCGAGGCTGCGGTTGCCGATGTCGGCCTTCATGACGATGACCGGTGCGTCGTGGAACTCACCCATGACCCAGCCGAACCCAAGCTCCGGGCCGATCGAACCTCCGCAGGCGGGGGCGCTCAAGGGTGCCGATTTGCCCTTACCCATGTAGGCGTCGGTATGGATCACATCGTGGCGGGCCACCCACTTGCCGTCCTCGTCGAGCACGCTTTTGAATTTGCCGAGTTTATTCACCACCCAGCGCAGGTCGCCCATGCCTTCCAGATCCACTTTCTTCAGCCAAAGCGCCGCCGAGCCACCTTCCTCGTAAATGATGCTGATTTTGTGGCGTTTATTCTTTTTCAAATTGATCGGAGTGACCACGGCCTCGCTGCCTTTCTCTTTTCGGTAAACTTCCTGACCGTTCACTTTCGCGACGGCAGCGCTGCTCGCATCCAGCCCGACCTGCACATCGAACTGCCCACCGACGGGAACTTCGAGGTAGGCCTCCACCGTGCCAGCCGGAACCGTTGCCGAAGTGGCACCCAGTTCGACGGCTTGTTTGCTACCCGAAACCAAGCCACCTGTGGCCGCATCTTCACCCTGTCCCTGATAAATGCCCATGCGCATCATGGCCTTACCTTTGATCGGGAGGATGCCGTCCGTGGCCGAAGGGTCGGCCGATAGATAGAAGTCATCAAAGAGCGGTGGGGCATCTTCGATCCTGCCGAAGCCCAGCATGTTGGACTGACCGGACATGATGTAAACTTTAACCGGCTTGTCCTTGGCAACCGGGGCGTTCAGATCCACCGGCGGGAGCTCGGCTGGTAGCCTCTCGGCGGAGACCGGGAGTGCTAAAGTTGCCGCCGCGCAAAGTGCTGCCGTGGCTGAGAGAATTCTGCTTTGTATCGAGATCATAAAATAGGTTCCTACTTTCCCCGACTCAATCCAATCAGAAAAAAGCTTAACACGTTAAGAGGGCTTCTGAAAACCTACCCCTGAGCAGCTATCGCTGACTCAGGAGCAGGCTTTCAGTTTTTGTTTATTTTTCTCCCTAAATCGACCTTCCTTCGACGCAGTGTTGATGTTCAAGGTGCTGGTTCTGCAGAAGTCCCCTTGAATAAATTCCTCACGCTAGTGGAGCTCCAAATAAGTTTTTCATGTAGCCGAAGCGCTTCCGCTTTGGACGACTGCCCGGAACGTTCGCAACAACCAAACGCGAAGGCGTTCGGCTACAAGTTTCGATAGTTTAAGGCATGAAAAAACTTACTTGAAGGGACGCTAGTCCACGCCCAGTTGGTAGATTTTAAAATCGTCGATCCACATGTGGTTTCGGACTGTCCGGAGTCCGAACCACCCCTGCGTGAAGGGCGAGGGATCTTGAATATCATAGACGATCTCGTCGTCCCGTAAAAACTGCACCGTGCTGCCATCGGTTACGATTGTAATTCGAACGGGTTGGTTGGCCGTAAGCATGAATTTTGGATCACTTAGATCATACTCCGGCAGCAGGGGCCGCGTGCCGTCTCCGGGGTAGCGGCGGAAGCGGGTGGTGGTGTTGTCATTGGCTCCGTAGCCTACGTAGTAAAGACGCAGCGGGTCGTAGGTAGGGAAGCTGCCATCGCGTTGATTACTGGCAAAAAGGTCCTCCGGATGATCGGGATCAATCGCCATCCAGAAACAATTGAGATCGCTGACCCGGTCATGCGGCCCCCCTTCGTCCACCATGGTGGCGGTGTATTCGATGCGAACCGAACCGTCCAGCTTGTGCTTAAACCAGATGGTGGAGCCTCCGGGGCTGTAGATGTCCATTTGGCTATCCACGACGGTGGTGGTGCCGCCCGGTTCCTGCTCGAGCACCCATTGCGAAAGGTCGCCGCCGAAATCATCGGAGTAGATGAGTTGGTCGCCGGTCGGCGTATAAAAGGGATCCTGCAGCCGCAGAAAAAGGCGTTCACCATAGTCGTGGGTGACTTCCACGGTGTGGCGGGTTTTACCGTTCACGCTTTCTGTGCTATGGGAATAATGATCGCTGGGTAGTGGCACCCAATCGACCAGATCGGTGGAGACCCAGATTTCCGCGTGCACGCCCAGTTCAAAGCCTTCCGCGAAGTCCCAGGTAATGATGGGAGAGGACGCGCTCGATTCCCGCACGATGTCGATGCGACCGGCATCTCCGACTGCCTCCCCGCTCATCCATCCGGCAAGATAGAGGAAATAATACGGCACGCCACTTTCGTGTCGGATGTCCTCCTCCCCCAAGAGTGCACCAAAATTGGACAGCTCCCAGGCATCGTCGATGCCATTGGTATTATCGTCTACAGGTGTAGATATCTCGGCTACCGTGACGCTTAGTTCGTCGACAGTGGTGGCGAAACCGTCTGAGGCGCTGAGCCGAAGAACATAGTCGCCGGGCAAGGTAAACAGGGCCGTAGTGGTGGCTGCATTCGGACTGTCGAAGGTGACCGGGGCGGGACCGGATACCACGCTCCAGCTGATCACAAGATCATGACCTTCCGCATCGCTTACGCTGCCTTCGAGGGTGGCCGTGACTGAGAAGCCTTCGGGCGGGGCTGTTTTGTGGGGATGATCGCCAGGAAGCTGAACCGACAAACCCCACTTGTGGGCGAGATAGCCCTCGATATTCTGCCGGGTGGATGCGTCCACCCCGGTGGACAGACAAAGGATCTCGGCGATACCTCCGTCAAAGAAGCCAATGGTCTCATCTGATCTGCGCAAGCCCGCACCCACGCCGAAGGAGGCGGTGAAGGTCAACGCATTCCGAGTGCCGCTGGTCAGGTCGCGCAAATCTCCGCTTCCGTTCAGCCCCAGAAACCAGTTCGTGCCCAGCACGCTGGAGACGAAATTCGCCCCGGGATTGATGGCCGCCAGCGTGGTGTCGGAAACTCCCTGGCGGTCCACATAGTTATTAGGCTCATCCTCATCAAATACGGTCAAGACCTCTCCGGAGAAGGCGCCGGTGCTGGCCCCCAGCACCAGTCCCGAACTTACTTCGTCCCCCACGGTGGACGTCAGCGATTGGTTGCCGGAGGAGGAGGTGATGGTTTGGTCGGAAACAAAAACGACAAACAGGGAACGAATCTCCGCTCCGATTCCGGCGTTGGTCATGAAGTCGCTGCCGTCAAAATCCAGCACATTGCGGGCATTGAGGGTCCGGTTGGAAGTGGCGGGCCGGGAGAGCGCGTCAAGCTGTGACAGATGACGGCTGTTACCACTCTTGTCGTTCCACTGAGTGACTGCGCCGCCGCTTGCCGTGATGGAGGCGGTGTCCCCGGCATCATACCAGGCCGCCGTGTTGATCTGGTTCGGGGTCCATAGCTGGCCAGCTTCGTTGGACTTGGTCTGGTTTTCACCGGCCTCTACCACTGGCGCGGTGTTCACAAACACGGTTAGCGTGATGTCTTCTGAAACGCTGTGGGTCCCGCTATCGACGGTCAGCCGAAGGACGTAGGTGCCCTCCGACGGGAGGGCCACGGTGGTTTCGAGGGAGGCGGAGTCGTCAAAGGTGGCGGTAGGCCCGCTGACTTGCGTCCAGCTGTAGCTGGCGGCCCCCGTGCCATAATTGTAGACGGATGGGCTGAGCGGATGGGATGCCGTGACCTCGACCGTGGCGTCTTCCTCCATAAAGATCAACAGACCCTGCAGGCGCTTGGCCAGCTGGTCGGCGTAGAGGGATTGTGGCTCCAAGCTGTCGCCGATCCCGATTCCTTCCAGAATGTCGGCCGGAGCGGTGTTGCCGTCGATTGTGTTGGAGGCCCCGCTGGCAGTGCCGCTGGTGCCGATGACGTAGCCGTAGCGCCCCTGTTCGCTTCGCACGATAGGTTCGTTCTCGTAGCGGGTGCCGCTGCCGCTGGTGTTCCAGTAAACACCGTGGGCGGAAGTAAGTGCGTGGGGGATGGTGCCCCAAATCCCACGGTGAGAAGCCGTGTAATAGCTGTTATGGGCGTGGCAACTGTCCCACAGGTTGGAGTGGCTGAAGTGCATGTGGTTGTCCGAGCCCGAGCCGTTGGTGATATAACTTCCGGTATGACCGGTCGACCGCTTGGTTTCGCGGTCTTCACAGTTGAGGAAAACATTACCCGAGGTGCCTGCGTCACTGACCACGATGCCGTGACGGGAGAAATCCGCGATACAATTTTGAACCAGGCTTTCGCTGGTGCGGCTGAGTCGGAACATGTAGCCGTTTCCTCCGGCGCCGCCATATTGCGGCCGGCTCATCACACAGTCCTGCACCGTGATGCGGAAAGACCGGCTAACGAGTATCCCGTTCGACAGCATGTGGCAGGTGCTGGTGTTGCCTGCCGGTTGGTAACTTTCGACGCCGGTGATCCAGGAGTCGCGCGCATATTGCATAAACAAGATGTAGCTTTGGTGCGTCTGATAGGCGGGTTTAGTCGGGTCGTTCCAATCTCCTTCCTCCCAAGTGCTGGTGTCGTCCGGATGCTGGACATTGCCGATGGCCAGCGACTCGATGCCGACGCCGGACAGTAAGCCGTTGATCTTTTCGACCCGGGCGTTGTCGCGCACCTTCATCATGTAGCGGGTGGGCGCATCGATTTCGATCCAACCCTCGGCCTGATTGATGGCCACCACTTCGCGTGTGTATTCGGCATCAACTGGTGTGCCGGTCGCTTCGCTCCAGTAGGATTGCTGGTTGTGATCCGCAATCCACTCATCGGTAAAGCTCCACTTCAGGCGAACAAAATCACCCACCGCAAAGGATCCCGGAGTGGCGACCGGTAGGCGGCGCGTCGGGTTGTTCAGGTCTGCGGTTATACTGACGGCTGCTTCGGTGCTCACCGATGCGGCGCGCACCCGAATGACCTGTTTCGAGCGCATATTCGTCTCTGTGTTCGTCAGGAAGGTGCTGGCGGCACCGTCTCCCCGCAGCACGATATCGGAACTGGAGATGAGGAGGCAGCTCCCTCCCTGCGGCGAGATGCTGTAGTTTCCCGCCGGTAGATAGACCACGCCACCACCCGCTGAGGCGGCCGCATCGATGGCCGATTGGATGGCGACCGTGCTATCGCTGGCTCCCGTCGGATCGGCGCCATAGGGAGCATCAGTGACATCGAAAATGGGCCCCGTGACATTGGGCAGAGGTTCCTCGCCGCGCTTGTAGCCGGCATAGGAAAAGTCCTGTATCAACTGATCCGTATAGAAGTCTGCGTTCTCCGGCGGTGTCCAGGATTCCGGATACAGGCTGGACTGCCAGGCATGGCCAGTCAGTGCACCCCCCAGCATTAGGACGATAAACGATGGCCTGAGGCGGAGTAAATGGGTAATGGTTTTAAAATTCATGGG
>Ga0307981_1001016_pt1 | contig 26548 bp, 17 predicted proteins | sample OrgLakmetagen987_FD_201849 | JGI IMG/M metagenome (GOLD analysis project Ga0307981, IMG submission 201849) | Saline water microbial communities from Organic Lake, Antarctica - #987 | ecosystem: Environmental > Aquatic > Non-marine Saline and Alkaline > Saline | place: Antarctica: Organic Lake... | reverse complement strand
CAAAGGAATTTATCGCTCGATTTGTAACTCAGGCCTTCAACATCGACATCATGGCCTTTTGCACATCGCGCCCAACCTTTATCGGAAACCACAACAGTAACGGCTTCTGACGGAACGAGTTCTTTTTCAGAAATAGCTTTTGATTCTGCACGCTCAACAATTGGGCTGCGACGATCGTCGCCATATTTTTCAGCATCAGCTAAAAGTTCTTTCTTAATCAGCGTTTTTAAACGACGTTCAGACCCCAATAATAACTGCAAGCTGTCGCGCTCTTTGGCTAGTTCTTCTTGTTCACCCGTTATCCTAAATTCTTCAAGCTTCGCCAAATGACGTAGTTTTAATTCAAGGATAGCTTCAGCTTGGGTGTCCGTGAGACTGAATCTCTGCATCAAAAAAGGTTTAGGTTTATCTTCTGTGCGAATAATGTGAATAATTTCATCTATATTCAAAAACGCGATAAGCAAACCTTCGAGAATGTGCAAGCGCGCAAGTATTTTGTCTAATCGATATTGCAAGCGACGCGTTACGATGTCTTTTCTGAAGACTAACCATTCAGTCAGAATTGAACGCAGGTCTTTAACCTGAGGACGGCCATCAAGGCCTATCATGTTAATATTTACACGATAGCTTTTTTCTAAATCAGTTGTTGCAAACAAGTGCTGCATAAGCTGATGAATATCAACACGACTGGAACGTGGTGTAATTAACAAACGCGTTGGGTTTTCATGATCAGACTCGTCACGTAAATCACTCACCATTGGCAACTTTTTGGCTTGCATTTGACCCGCAATTTGCTCTAACACTCTACCACCAGAAACCTGATGAGGAAGCGCTGTCACTATAATATCGCCGCCTTCATCATGGTAAACGGCGCGCATCTTAATTGAACCACGGCCGGTTTCGTAAATCTTGTGTATATCGCCGCGCGGCGTAATAATTTCAGCGTCCGTTGGGTAGTCAGGACCTTGTACATGCTCTAATAATTCACTTAGTTCAGCACGGCTGTTATCGAGCAGTAATGCACAAGCATTGGCTACTTCAAGCACATTGTGAGGGGGAACATCAGTGGCCATACCAACGGCAATACCTGTAATACCATTCAATAGAATATGCGGAAGTCTTGCTGGCAATACTTTAGGTTCATCTAAGGTGCCATCAAAATTTGGTTGCCAGTCTGCGGTGCCTTGCCCTAGTTCAGTCAGTAATATTTCACTGAACTTACTCAGTCGCGATTCGGTGTAACGCATCGCGGCGAAAGACTTAGGGTCATCTGGTGCACCCCAGTTACCTTGGCCATCGACCAATGGGTATCGATAAGAAAACGGCTGCGCCATTAACACCATTGCTTCATAGCAAGCCGAGTCACCATGAGGGTGGAACTTACCTAACACATCACCAACCGTTCTTGCTGACTTTTTATATTTTGCGTTATTACTCAGTCCAAGTTCAGACATAGCGTAAATAATTCGCCGTTGTACCGGCTTGAGCCCATCACCAACATGCGGTAATGCTCTGTCCATGATGACATACATGGAATAGTTAAGGTATGCGTCTTCAGCAAACCGACTTAAGGGTAGTTGTTCAATACCGTCAGTATTAATGGTTATTTCATTACTCATGATTGACTTTTATTTATTCTTATTTGATAAAATCAAAAAACTGCTCAGTAGCTAGGCTAACGGGCTGTACATATGATGCCGCAGAATCTATATTAACATCATGTTATATTATTTTCGAATTAAGCATAACAATTCTTGTGTCTGAACTAACAAAAATACGTGGGTTACTGGCATTCACACTATTCTTTTTAGTGTTTTATGCACAAGCAATAGAAACCGTCAAATTAACAGACGATTCATCTAAGGTGAATATTTCCTCTGCAATTGCTGTATACCCTCAACAAGGCCGTGCATTGAGTTTTGACGAGTTCAAATTGAGCCGCACTAATCTATCCTATCAAAGTCACACTATTCCTAATTATGGATTCAATCCTGCTGGTGTATGGTTATATGCAGAAGTGACAAATCTGTCTAGTGAGCACAGTTGGGTTCTCAATGTTAACTTTTCTCAGCTTGACCAAGTTGATTTCTACCTAGTTTCAAATGGAGCAGTGCTAGACCAACTTCGTGGTGGGCGCGAGCAAAGCAATCACTTCTATCGCACTCCAACGTTTAAGGTGACACTTGATAGTGAGCAAACATATCAAGTCTACCTATTCGTCAAAGCGAAGCGCATTCCTATTATTGCTCCATTGCGATTAATGAGTGAGGAACAGCATCGGTATGAAACCCTACTAGATTACTTAATTTGGGGGGCTTTTTATGGCGCCTTGCTGGTCATTGCAATGTATTGCATATTCGTATTGTTCGATAGAAGAGAAGTCAGTGCAATTGCCTTGTTTACGCTTGTTTGCCTATTATTTTTGTGGCATATGGTATGGAGTGGGCACGTCCAGTTATTACCAAAACAATGGCACGCCTTGAGTTTTTTCCAAAGTGTCGACCTGCTACTGCCCCTTGTTTGTGCGTCTGCAAGTTTATTTACGCTCACCTTTTTACCTAAACCAGCCAGTTTTAGTGGCGTTTATTTAGCATTAAAGTGCTTATTCATAATACTTGTTTTCACTTTTATCATTGTTTTATTTGGCTGGTTTAGGGAGTTTGGACAAGCTATGCTGGTACGCACTGTCGGTTTTGCGACCTTACTTCTTAATATCATGTTCACAATAAGAAATATCAGTCAGGCATTTTCGCCGGCCAAAACAGTCTTGGTAGGCTGGATTTTTTTAACTTTAGGCTCAATTATTAGTTCGTTATTTATTGCTGGCAAATTACCGGTTAACTCTTTTACAACCTACGTATTTCAATCTGCATTATTGGCACAAACCTTATGTTTTGTATTAGCTATAATTCTGAAAATTAGATTCAGTCTCGAAGTAGAAATTCGCCAAGCATCCAACGATGCCGAAAATAACTTTTATCTAATTGAAGAACAAAACGTGCATTTGGACATCGCTCGCAGAGAAGCCGTCAAAGCGAGCAAAGTTAAAAGTCAGTTTTTAGCTAATATGTCACATGAAATTCGAACACCATTAAATGCCATTATTGGCTTTAGTAGTGAATTGGAAAGCAAGACCAATGAAACTGAACGCGATGAACATGTGCGCATTATCAATAGCGCTGCATCCGACCTATTGACCATCGTAAATGACATTCTCGACTTTTCCAAAATGGAAGCAGGTAAGTTGACCATTAATCAGAAGCCGTTCTCGCCGCGCGACGCATTCGAAGATATTGCAAGCTTGATGGCGAAGTCCGCGCATTTGAAACAATTAGAGTTCATATTTGATATTGATACGCTACCTTCAGTGCTAATAGGCGATAACTTTAAGCTTAAACAATTGATGAGTAACTTGCTAAGTAACGCATTAAAATTTACCAACTACGGCCAAATAGTGTTACGCGCAAAATCGTTACAATTTGGTGATGACAACTATATGCTATCTGTTGAAGTTGAGGATACTGGTATCGGTATAAGTAATTCAGACAAGGAGAAATTATTTAAGCCATTTAATCAACTTGATGACGAGTTAAATAGATCATTCCAAGGTACCGGATTGGGCTTGGTTATCTGCCAAGAACTTGTATTTTTAATGAGGGGCAACATTGAAGTTCGAAGCCATTACTCCAGAGGAAGTAGTTTTAAGATCAACCTGCCATTCAAAAAAGTCAATGACCAATTAATACCGGCTCTGCAGAATCGTTTCGTGTCAAGAATAGCCGGTATCTATGATCCTACCCCCCAAAGTAGAAAAATCACATGCAGACTTCTCAGGAGTGTCGGTTTTGACACTTACTCCTATGATTCAATAGCCGCTTTTGAACAGGCAAATATTTCATTTGACTATATTTTTGCCTCTTTACCAATGCGATATATTGCCCACCGAACAAGCATTATTAATCGAATATTGGAACTTAGCTCGCAAAAAACGTCACTAATTTTTTCTGGCCCGCCGCCAGAACAACAGCAAATTCGCAGAGTCGTTAATCAGCCCATAATCATCCGCTCGCCATTAACCTTAAAAAACATTAATAGCCTAAACACAGTGCAACCTGAATTAGCCGAAAAAGGCAGCCAATCGGAGCCGAAATCGCTGCCCGCTGTGCGCATATTAGCGGTGGACGACATGCCTTTGAACTTAAAACTGCTAGAAACTTGGTTAAGAGACTCCCCCTCTACACTCGATACAGCCTCTTGTGGGGCTGATGCCATCGAGTTGTGTAAGCAAAACGGGTATGATCTAATATTAATGGATATCCAAATGCCCACCATGGATGGACTCCAAGCAACTAAACATATAAGGCAAACTGAACTTAATATGGGAACCCCGATTGTAGCCATCACCGCACATGCATTCCGTGAAGAAAAAGAACGTTTTTTGTCTTCGGGAATGGATGATTATCTACCCAAGCCTGTTGATTTAGCAACCTTGGTTAACACTATTAAACGTTGGTGCAGAGGAGTTGAATTTGTCGAAACTAAAAACTTAGCCATAAATTGGCAAATTGCAATTGCTAAGGCGCACGGCAGCGACGAGAGTGCTCGTGAGTTTCTTGCCGGATTCATCGCTATACTGCCCAGCAGCATGACAGAGATAGAGTTACACTGGCAAAAACAGGACTTCTTATCATTGCAACGGTGCATTCATAAGCTTCATGGCGCTAGCGCATATACAGGTGCCACTAGCTTTCAAAAAGTCTGCTACGAAACGGAGAGCAACTTAAAACAACAGCATTATCAGTCATTGACGAAGTTAATATCTACCCTTCTGGTAGAGGCAGAGGCAATTTTAGAAGAGTGGCATAATACGGTGCAGTTCAATTCAAAACACAGCGGGGAAGATTAAATTAATTAATATCAAGTCTTATGTTTGATCGCAGAATCCTGACAATCTTTTAATAACGAAATGAATTTCGTCACGTCCCTATCGATTTCGTTAGTCGAAATGAAAATATCATAACCTAATTGATTCCGCAGTTTCCCCATTCGGTTACCAAACATCGCAGACACGCCTCTTATGGTTTCACCACTGGTTCGCAAAAACTTTTCATCCTCAATCATATCAGCACCATAAGACCCACCTGTTGTAGAGTTAGGAACGCGGTTTTGCATGGTCAAGGGACGTTGTTCCATCAATAGATAAGTAATTAGTCGCGGTGAAATTTCATCTAGAAAAATATCGGCATCACGCAACTTAAAGCCTATCATTTCAAGGTCGACTTGCTCTATTCCTTTGGTGATCCGAGGCACATCAATACGTTGGATATTTTGCCAGGAAATACGCCACTTTCCGCGTCGGTGATAATAGATGATATGTTCTCGGGTTAACTCTAGACTATGTTTAGGCTCTTTTAGCTTAAAAAACCCAATAATAAGGCCAACTATACCGCCACTGATAATAAACACACCAGGAAGAAAAAACAGCTTTGGTAATACGACGCACGCAAATGCACCAACCAAAACCAAGCCAGACCCAATAAAAATCGAGGTCATTGCATTGTGAGATGATGCTGCTTTAATAAAAATCGATTCGGATTCAGGTCCAGACATATAAATAAAATACCAACATAATTAAGCCCCATAACAATATATAACGTGAACGGCGGCAAAAAGCACAATCTGTTTGCCACCATTCTTTGATTTGTTGGAGAAATTTAAGCATGTGCGTTCTTGTGCGCTGGTTTTTGTAGTTTTCTAGTGCGTATTCTACACATCAATGCAACGATAGTGGGAGTGAAAAATAATGACAGAATAACAGAGAAGCCAACACCACCGGCTAACACAACCGCAAGGGGCGGCCAGAAAGAACCTTGAGAGAATAATAATAGAGGGATCAGACCCCCCACAGTGGTGAAAGTTGTGGATAAAATATGACGACTACAACTCATGGTTTCTTCAACAATAGCCTTGGTGTCGCCGCTTTTAGCCTTGGCATTGCCATTGATAGCAGCAATGACTACGATAGATCCGTTAATTGCGACACCAATTAAACCAGCGCTACCTAGCAGCGGGTTGAAACCAATGGGCAAGCCCGACACCCATAAACTAAGCATGCCGAGCCCGACAGACAATATCGCTACCATTGCGATGACAGCAGCAAACCTCACGCTATTAAAGGTCAGAATTAATACAGTGACCATTAGCACCAACAATACAGGTGCATAGGTCGCCAATTTACCCAGTGCTTGTTTTTGTTCATCAGCGTCACCTGCCATTTTCAGTCGATAGCCTTTTGGCAGCACAAAATCACCGTTTTCTAGCAACTCTCGCAGTTGTTCACTGGCATCAATAGCAGGAACTCCGGGTAATAAGAAGGCCTGAACCTTGTTCACGCGTTCACCGTCCACCCGAGTAATACCACTAATACTGGGCAGTAGAGTGAATTCACCCAACGAAGCAAGGCCTATACTCGCCCGATTTTGCATCAATGCTTCGTTCATCACCGGCATAGCATCGAGTTCTCTCATGTCACTGCGTTGATGGTCGTTAACTCTGACTCTAACAGGCAACTCTTCAGTGCCCTGCAATACCGAACCACCGGTTGTTCCGGCTAAGGCTAATTGCAGTTGCTGAGCAATATCGGTCAATGATAATTGGGCAATATATGAATCATTTTCAGACACATCGTATTGCAGTTCTGGCTCGCCGGCAGTGATGCTCGCAATCGTTTGCGTAATGCCAGGGACTTTGGTCATTGCCAAGCGAACTTGCTCTCCGAGTGCGTTCAGCGTGTCAATGTCTGGCCCAAATACATCCACTTCAATTGGTGCTGGTATTGGCGGGCCTTGCCCGAATGCTCTTACTACGATGCGAGCATTTGGATAAGCATCAAGTAATTCATATTGCAATTTGGGTATGAGCGCTGCAGCTTGTGAAATTGAATTGGTGGTAACAACAGCATTTGCAAACTCGGGAGAGTTATCTCGCGACATCACTTGATTGTAATATATAGACGGTGTGGACGCACCTACTAACCAGGTAACTTGTTGTACCTCTTGTTTATCTCGGATCAGTACATCAATACTTAGCGCTACCTTTTTGGTCTGATTGATTGAGGTACCATTTGGCAACCACACATAAATTTCAAACTGATCTCTGTCCGCACTCGGAAAGAAAACACTGGGTAACTGCTGGGAGAGAACAAAACCAGATAAACAGAATACAACGATGACGGACAATACCATGAAAGGTCGCTTTATTAACCGACCCAACAATCGGGAAAACTGATATGAAACCGCCGGCATCTGCCAACCGCGGCGATACCAAGCATGCTCGCTTGTGCCATCTCTTGGCAAGTACCTAGCTGCTAGCGCGGCGATAATAGTGAGTGAAATAGCTAAGGAACCTAGCAATGCCATGACGACACTGATGGCAATTGCGCCTATGAAGTCGCCAATATTGCCAGTTAATAAAAAAATAGGCATAAAACCCAGTACCGTTGTCAGGGTCGACGCTAATAAAGGAGCAAACAGATGCTTCACCGATTTTTCAAGCGCTTGTAATCTGCTGATACTCTGGTCAAGCAGGTTTAGCCTAATTTCGTCTGTAATGACAATCGCATTGTCAATCAGCAGACCGATCGCGATAATGATGCCAAAAATAGACATTTGATGAATTTGTTGGTCAAAGAAGCTCAAGGAGAAAATCGCAAAGGCAGCACATAGCGGCAGAGCAAGGCCAACTATCCAACTTGCTTTAGCACCCATAAACACAAGAATAACTAGCATCACAACCACAGAGCCCAACAGCAAGTTTTCGGTTAATTCAGTTAGCCGAGCTTGGGTATACTTATTTTGTTCAAACACAATGTTGGCTTGAGCGGTGCCATCAAACTCGTTATTAAAATCTGTGACCTTTTTGTTAACAGCTTCTGTCCATTGGTCGGCCCGCACCGTAGTTTGCATACGGGCTGCCACAAATATCGTGCGCTGACCGTCGACAATCGCAAACTCGCGCTCTGGTGTCTGCCAAGACTGCTCAATAGTCGCGACGTCGGCTAAACGCAAATAACTACCGTCAGCGGCAACCAGCGGAATATTCGCAATAATGTCTAAATTTTCCAATGGTTCAGCCACTTGTACTCGAATATTTTTTTGTTCAGTTCTTAGTATTCCAGCGGGTAACTTGGAGTCGGCTGTGCGTATACGCTCACTAACTTGGCCAATACTTAAGCCTACCGAAGCCAGTGCTTGGGGATCGAGCGCGACTATAACCTCTTCTATTGGGTTACCATATAAACGCACCAGTTCTGTGCCTGGCACATTCCGCACACGGTCTACTAACTCGCTAGCGAGTCTTCCTGAAACTGACAATGAGGTGGTCTCTGGCATGTCCGCGTCAATGGAAATTAACATAGTAAACGCTGTCGCTCCCAGCTTATCCTCTAAAATTGGCTTACTCGCGCCAACCGGTAATCTGACAGAAGCGTTTTCAAGGCTATCTCTGATTTTTGAAAATATTTGCTGGTTAGTTGAATCGTCTACCCAATCTTGTAATTCAACCAGTACGCTGGAGAATCCGGCTTTTGATGTAGATTTGATTTCCTTAATCTCATACAACTCTCGCAGTTCATCTTCAAGAACATCTGATACCAACGCTTCAACTCGTTCCGCTGAGGCTCCAGGGTAAGATGTAAGAATGCTTACGTTACGTAAATCTATACGAGGGTCTTCTAAACGTGGCAGGTTTGCCACAGCCGACAAACCTGCGACCAGAATGATAATAATACTTAGAGCGAGTAAGTGTCCGCGACGAAAAAACGTCGTAAACCAAGGTGAATTATGTTGCGCAGTCGACATTATCTAGTTGCTCGCCGTGTTAGTCACTTGCAAGTTTTGCACGACCTGGTTAGGCGTTAATCGATGCAAGCCCGATACAACTAGCAACTCCCCTTGCGCAATAGCGCCTGATACAAATGCACGTTCTTGCTCCATATATTCCACATACACACTGCGCGGTTGAATAATTTGAGAGCCGCTTGATTTGTCAATTATAAACAGCGTCCACAAACCTCTAACCCCATTAGATAATGCGCTAATAGGGATCCATGCACCCTGTTTTTCAATTTCCACATCGACTGACAATGACACCAGATCGCCAGCCATTAGATAACGTTTTTGTGCCGTTTGTGCATCAATCTTAAACAAAGCGTCGACCGCTCGAGTGGCTCTATCTCGCTGTTTCGCGATTGAAATTAATATTGCCGGTAGCGTTTCGCCTGCGTAGCTCAATTCATAGCCTTGACCTAAATTCAATGCCAGGGGAGTTCGGGTTGGTAATCCTATTCTTGCCTCTAAGTCCATTTCAGCCATTAGCGAAAACACCGCTTGGCCTGTCGTTACCACTGTGCCTAAATCTAGCAACTGCTGCACAACCTGACCACTAAAAGGAGCCACTAGCGACGATTTCTGAAGTTCGACGTCAAGGCCTCCACGCCTCGCTTTTACCTCATTCACTAGCGCATTTGCAGCGTCTAAATTCGCATTGGCCTCATCTAGCCTCTGCTCTGGTTCTAAGCGCTTGTCAACTAATTCAGCGGTTCGCTTAGCCGACAAACTGGCCAGTGTTGCATCTGCTTTGGCTCTTACTAACGTAGCATCCAGTTCCTTCTTTCGGGCAAATAGTCTCTGCTTGTCGAGAGTGGCTAAAATCTGCCCTTTGACCACTCTTTCACCTTCCACAACTCGTGTTTCATCGATGACGCCGGAAAGTTCAAAACCCAAATTAGCTTGTTTTGCAGACTCAATTAAACCATATACCTTTCGTTGTTTTATGTAAGTCGGTTGAATAGAAAGTGATTGCACATTTACTTTGGCATTTTGAATAACCAGTGATTGTTCGTCGGCAAATGCAGTTGCCGTTTTATCACCCGAAAATAAAATTAACCCGATTAACAATAGAAAACTGCTTGCACAAAGAGCAAGCAACGAGAACTTACCGCTATTTATTTGACTTTGTGATTTTATATTCTGGTAAGGTGGCAAACTAGAAGCTTGCTCTGAATGCAAACCTGAGCTTGACGCATTGTTGTCATCGGGACCTGTATTAGTATTCATGTGTTTAAATTCAATGCTATATTCAATGCTATAAAGAATGTCATATTATTTTACTGCCTGTTAGCTTAGTCCCAGCTTTTTAGAAACGGTGAGAGTGATTACTTCCATTTACCATTTGAAGCCGAATGTATAGGAGTACTCTTACTCGTTGTCGCTCTTGCATTTGTGCCACATGCAGTTATGCCACATGTAATGCCGCTCATGCTAAACTATAAATACTAGACCGTCTAGTATGATTACTAATTTTGTGCTAGTTTTGATCGATACAAGCTTCTTTCTCGACTGTGAAACAATTTACATAACATTAAAAACCTTATGACTATTTTAACCATATCTGCTAAAAATTTGAAAACACAAAGTCAACTAAAAATAGTCGGCAGGCCCAAGAGTAGCCAAAAACGCCAGCAAATACTGCATCAGGCGGGAGAACTATTTTTGCAGCAAGGCTATGATCGCACCTCTATGGATGCAGTGGCCAAACAAAGTTGTGTTTCCAAGCAAACTGTTTATTCACATTTTCAAAATAAAGACGTGTTATATAATGCGGTTATTGAAAGTAAGTGTGAGGAATACCGGATTGAAGAAGCGGCTATATGTATCGATTCTAATTCGCTTGCCGAAATTCTTTACTCGATTGCCTTTAATTTTATTCAACTACTCAACGATAAACGTGTTATCGCCATGTACTCTGTGGTTATTGGTGAATCAAAGAATAATTTGCACTTAGCGCAACTATTTTATGACGCAGGGCCGCTGCATAGCCTTAATTTAGTAAAAGACTTATTAATAAAACACCCCGAGACTCGTTTACCGGAGTCTGACGCCAAAGAACTTTCTACTGATTTTTTTAATCTTTTGAAAGGTAATTATCATATGCTTAGTATGCTCGGATTGGCTTACGAACAGAAACCGGAAGAATTAGAAGCCTATGCGCGCAAGGTGGTTGCTAAAACGCTCAAAATTGCTGAATTATTTACATAGTAGAGTAATATATAGCGCTTACGATCTCGCCCGATAAATGCTGACGCTTTTATTTTATCTTTATGAAAATTTAGCATCTAGCCTGCATTTTTTTGATAAACTAAAAGGCAGTGACTATTTAACCAATACAGGCGCTGTTTTGATGACTCAATTTACCGGTAAACACGTGTTAAGTGTCGCGCAATTCGAACGAGAAGCTATTGAAAAAGTCTTTTTGGTGGCTGACAGCATGATACCGTATGCGCTTCGCAAAAAACGCACACAAGTGCTTGAAGGTGCGATATTGGGTAACTTATTTTTCGAACCCAGCACAAGAACCCGAGTCAGCTTTGGCACCGCGTTCAACTTACTTGGAGGTGAAGTCCGAGAAACCACAGGCATGCGTAACTCAGCCCTAGCAAAGGGTGAGTCTTTGTATGATACCGCTAGAGTGTTAAGCGGCTATTCAGACATCATTGCCATGCGCCATCCGCAAGAAGATTCGGTCGCCGAATTTGCCGAAGGAAGTCGAGTTCCAGTTATAAATGGAGGCGATGGTACGAACGAGCATCCGACTCAAGCATTACTTGATTTATACACCATAGAGAAAGAAAGAAAATTCCACGATGAAGGAATTGATGGTTTAAATATTGCCATGATTGGCGATCTTAAATATGGTCGCACCGTACATTCCTTATCAAAGCTTTTGTGCTTGTACAAAGATCTGCATTTCACTTTCATTTCACCGCAAGAACTAAGTATGCCCACTTACATTTGCGATATGATAGCAAATGCAGGTCACAAACTAACAATCACTGATCAATTAGAAGGGAGTTTCAATGCAGATATTTGTTATCAAACTCGTATTCAAGAAGAGCGTTTTCCATCGCAAGATGAAGCAAACAAATATCGCGGAAAGTTTCGTTTGAATCAACAAACATATACGAAGCACTTCCAATCTAAAACTGTCATTATGCACCCTCTCCCAAGAGATTCGAGGGCACAAGCAAACGAACTTGATAATGATTTAAACCTTAATCCAAATCTGGCGATTTTTAGACAAACTGATAACGGCGTGTTGGTCAGAATGGCATTGTTTGCCCTGACATTAGGCGTTGAAGACAAAGTCTCCGATTTTGATAGACCCGTAAACTGGTACAGCAATAAAGGCCAAAGCTAACTATGACAAGCCATTCTGAAACACTTTTCGCAAGAGCTCAAATTACTATTCCTGGCGGCGTGAATTCACCCGTTCGTGCATTTAAAGCAGTAGGTGGTACTCCTCGATTTATCAACAGGGCTGATGGCCCTTACATGTGGGATGTCGATGGCAATCGCTATATTGACTACATCAATTCTTGGGGACCAATGGTACTAGGTCACAACAACGCAAAAGTCAGACAAGCGGTTATTGACGCCTCTGAATTTGGCTTGAGTTATGGTGCTCCAACCGAAGCCGAAATTATAATGGCAGAATTAGTCAGTGAGTTAGTACCATCAATGGAAATGGTACGCATGGTAAACTCAGGTACCGAAGCCACAATGAGTGCTATACGTCTAGCTCGCGGCTATACCGCCAGGGACAAAATATTGAAGTTTGAAGGTTGTTACCATGGCCATGCTGACTCCCTGCTAGTGAAAGCAGGATCTGGTGCGCTGACTTTAGGCGTGCCTAGTTCACCAGGTGTACCCGATGACTTTGCCAAGCACACCTTAACCGTCGATTTTAATAACCTTGACTCTGTACAAGCCGCATTTGAGGAACATGGCGACGATATTTCCTGCATTATTGTTGAACCGGTGGCCGGCAATATGAATTGTATACCTCCAGTTGAGGGCTTTCTCGAAGGCTTACGTGGTATTTGTGATCATTATGGTGCACTGCTTATTTTCGATGAAGTTATGACCGGATTTAGAGTCTCTCTAGGCGGCGCTCAAGCGCGTTACGGCGTGGAACCTGATCTCACATGTCTTGGTAAAGTTATTGGTGGAGGCATGCCAGTAGGTGCTTTTGGCGGTAAAAAGAAAATACTAACGCACATAGCCCCAACGGGTCCTATATACCAAGCAGGCACACTATCAGGCAACCCAATTGCTATGGCGGCGGGCCTTGCAGCGCTATCGCAATTAGCCGAGCCTGGTTTTTACGATAGTATTTTTGAAAATACCAAAATATTGGCAGAAGGTATAAGAAATACAGCGCATAGAAATAATATACCTATGAGTATAAATGTCGCTGGTAGTATGTTTGGATTATTTTTTACAGACGTTGAACATGTGACCAATTACAAGCAAGCAATCAATTGCAACACGGCCCAGTTCAACCAGTTCTATCATGCAATGCTCAACGAAGGTGTTTATTTTGCGCCAGCATCTTACGAAGCAGGTTTTGTTTCTAAAATGCATACTATTGATGTTGTTGAAGCAACGATTGAAGCCGCCGATAGGGCATTCAAACAAATTACGGCAAAGTAAAAGGAAATTAGGTCTGTGCTCTTTTGGGTTATTGGTTTATCAATTTACGCGATTATAAGCACTGCGCTCTGGTTAGTTACCCTGCGCAAAGCTAAACCCGTGAACAATAAACGTGTGCAATATACCGACTCCGAAAAACACTCTTATCAGCAAAAAGCTGACCAAGCGATGCATCTTAACCAAAACTTCCAAAAGTTTGTTCCGCGCCAATTTGTAGAGCATATTTACAAGCAAGGCCAATCAATCGGACTCGGTTATGCCGACGAAGATAATGTCGCTATAATGTTTTGCGATATTCGCGGGTTTACTGGTCTCTCTGAACAAATGAGTCCACAGGAATTAATGAATTTTCTAAATTCATATTTCTCTCGAATGAATGCGCCTATTCATGACAATAAAGGCTTTATCGATAAATTTATTGGTGATGCCATCATGGCACTATTCGATAACCCCGAAGGATCTGATTGCGACAAAGCACAGGACTCGATTCGAGCCGCCATTGGCCTTAGGCGCGCATTATTTTTGTATAATCAACACCGTGACAAAAGTGGCTATAGTGCTGTCAATATCGGTATTGGCATTCATTTTGGTCCCGTTATAATCGGTACCGTAGGCTCAGACGATAGAATGGATACAACGGTTATTGGTGATAGTGTCAATATTGCACAACGCCTAGAAACGCTGGCCCCCGTATACGACATTGATATTATTGTGACAGACCAATTAGTGGCAACAGCAAAATATGCATTTGCTTCTCGCACTATCGACTGGGTTAGAGTAAAAGGACGTACCGAACCTTTAAAGCTTGTTGAAGTGCTGTCGCATTTACCCGATAAATTGCAAAAAAAACGGCTAAATAACGCGGAAGCAATTCAACAAGGTCTAGATTTGCGCATCGAAGGGAACTTACGAGGTGCACTCGATGTATTCCGTGGGGCTAAAAAGTTGAGCCCGCAAGATCCGGTCCTTAAACATCATATCAAGTGGACTGAACAACTCATATTACACGGCGTACCTGAACAGTGGGACGGCGCACTGCAACTCGACCACGACTAAACGCACGTAATGCCATGCCTCGCTATCAATAGCAGACATGACATACAAAAATGGTATATCATCAACTTTGTTCGTTCTATTTTTAAACAAACCAGAATTTTATTACCGATATTAACGAGAAGCAGTATGCCAAAAGCCAGTGAAATAAAGAAAAATGCCGCCATTGAACTGAATGCAAAAGTATATTTTGTAAAAGACATCATAAAGCTAACGCCTAGCGGCAGAGCAGGTGCAAGTTTATATAGAATGCGTTTATATGAAGTTGCGACAGGCGCTAAAGCAGATGAGAGTTTCAAAGCGGATGAGATGATACATACTGCCGAATTTAGCAAGAAAAAAGTGATGTTTTCATATAACGATGGCGACGAGTATGTGTTTATGGATAATGAAGATTACACCCCTTATTCGATAGATAAAGAAACGATTAGCGATGAGCTTTTTTTTATTACTGAAGAAACCATTGGTTTGCAGGTATTAATCGTCGATGATAAGCCAGTAGGTATTGAATTACCGGCTTCAGTTGAGTTAGTTATTACTGAAACAGACCCTTCGATCAAAGGCGCATCGGCTAGTGCTCGGACAAAACCTGCTCTATTATCCACCGGCTTAACCGTGCAGGTGCCAGAATATATTTCAACTGGCGAAAAAATAAAAGTAAATACGACAGACGTTAAGTTTACCAGCAGAGCTTAAGGTTCTCTGTTATAGCACTTCGTAATGAGTGCCATAACTCACCCAACACTATTGTGAGCTTCAATTGTAGTGAAGGGTCCATTTGTCCTAAACTTCTGCCCACCTAGATAACTTAACATGACTTCCGCTTGAATTTTTACTGAGTTGAACATAGTAGCAAAATTCTCTCAATCAAATAAGGAGTTAGCAGCGCTAAGGGTATTGAGCATTAAATCAACTCCTGTGGACCTGCATGCGCAGTTAGGTTACGTTGCCAATGTCTTGCTTTGACCCGGGAAAAAAACAGGGCAGACTTGACGATCTCCTCTGAATAAGTAATCAACACTACCCAATATATCGGCAAGGCAAAATAAAATGCAGCTGCAAAGGTTAATGGAATGCCAATTATCCACATGCCGGAGAAGTCGATAAGCAAACAGTGTTTGTTATCTCCCCCAGCGCGCAAAATTCCCATCGAAGCTGTCATGTTAAATACTTTTATACAGGTACCAAATGTAATCAGTATAAAAATATCGTGGGCGACCGACAAGGTACCCTGATCCAAATTGGCGTAGGGCATGAACATTAAAGATTCCAAACTCAGCATCAGTAGCCCTAAGAAAAGTGTCACGATGGGCGCACTAATCGCAAAACCTCGCGCTACAGACCAAGCAGACATGAAATCGTCTTGTCCAAGTCGCTGGCCAATCATAATGGAACAAGCAGAAGCAAAACCAAAAAAGAAGGCGACTAGTAAACCTTCCAGCGGCGCCATCAAACTCATGACAGCGAGTTCTTGTGTGCCAATACGCCCATATATGAGCTGATACACAAATGTACCTAATGACCAGACTCCGAAGCTCACCATCAACGGCCATACTAGTTTAATTAAATGGGACCACTGTTTTGTGTCATAAAAGTCATTTCCAGTAAGACCCGTAGGAAAGACAATATGCTTACTTTTAGCCAGACAAAAGACAATCATTAAGGCGTGAATTGCTCGAGCAATAAAGGTTGCCCAAGCCGCACCGATCACGCCCAATGCGTCCAACCCTAACCCGCCGTTAATTAGCCAGTAGTTGAGCGCAATATTAATAATAATCGCAATACTACCGAGCGCCATAGAGAGCCTTACCTGACTGAAACCACGCAGGGCGTTCTCAAAAACCATCACGATTAATACGAAGCCTAAGCTGGGCATAGTAACCCACAGATATTGTTTGCCTGTATTGATTATTGCAGGGTCAGTGGTGCCTAAACCAACAATAAGATCGCCGAAAAAAAAGGTAAGCAACACCACCGGCAATAAAAGCCCAGTTCCAATAATCAGAACCTTAATGATTACCGGACTGACGCGAGTAAATTTACCTGCACCATAATACTGCGCAGAGAGCACTCCCACGCCAGTAGCAAGACCAGCCAAGATGATCAGCACAACGAACTGAATACGATTACCTATTCCAACAGACGCGACCGCTGCGTCACCCAGATGACCAACCATCATAATGTCGCTCATGCCCAGCATGGTGACCAGAATACTTTGCAGCGAAATAGGCCACGCAAGTTTTACGCTTTGCCGAAAAGTTGAGGTATTGTTATTTCGTAATTTATATAACATGGCAGTCAACGGAAAATTAATCTGCATAATTATCTGTTTTAAACGTCTGTGGACCACTAAGCATGACTCATTCTTCTTTTAATATCGTGAATATATTTTACATCGTGTTAAAAAAACTGTGTGAAGTCGTCCCCCGACTTGGGATCAATGGGTTTTATACGCGCTTGTCCGATAAACGATACCAAAGGGAGGTGCTCGGAAATTTATATCAAATGATACTGTATATGCTGAGGTCTTGGAATACGGTATTGTTTGCACAAGTAAATATTTATAGATTGTCCGGATATATGAAAGTTTGAGACTAGGTATCAAGAATTGGAACTGTATCAGTGGTTGATATGCTAATGACATCTGAACCGACATGGCTGACATAAGCTTTAAGCTCGTGACCGTCGCAAAAGTGCCAAAAGGGACCAGTGGTTGATACTTTATCTAATTCACCCTAATGGCACAGACTGTGTAAAAACTCAGAATACGACCGCCAAGCTTTGTTGTATGTCATACCCAACCTGTCAAATGACTTAATTACAGAATATTAGCGTTGTCGCGGAATGATAGATTTGTAGCGTTAAGGTGGGTCAATAATGATAAATATGAGGTTTTGAAGGGGTTTTATAGCGTGAATTGAGGCTAAATTCGTCTTTATTGTCTGATGGCTTCCATTAATCCAGCTGTTCCCATTATGGTCATCATGCGCTTCAGGTTGTAAGCCAGCACATGTAGGTTCATTTCTATACTCACGTTCTTTTTGCGCTTCATCAAGAAGTGTGTCGCGCCCATCCACATTTTAATCGTACCAAACGGATGCTCTACGGTTTGTTTTCTCAGTACCGGTATGTCTGGATCATCATCGAGCCGCTGCTGCATAGCGTCTATCTCATCTTCGTGAACCCAGCGCTTCATTTTCCTTGGCTCCTTTAATGACGTTGTGCATTTATCTCTCATCTTACAATCTCGGCAAGCGTAAAAATTAACGTATACCTTTAGCTCAAGACCTCTTTCGGTCACGTCACGTTGATGGGGTAATTCCTCGCCAGCAGGGCAAATATACAGGTCTTTTTCTTTGTCGTATTTGAATAACGATTTGTTGAATATTCCTTTTTTTGCCGCACCTGATGTATCGATTTGTGGAATGTTTACCGTCATACCTAAGTCTTGTGTCGCCTTGATATCGGTTCGACTGAAATAACCTTTGTCAGCGATAATGGTGATGTCTTTTTTATCTAGTGTTTCTTGAACTTGCTCTGCCACTAAGGTGAGTTGGCCTCTGTCGGTTGTCATCACGATATCGTGTGCAACAATCAAGTGGTGCTTTGTATCTACAGCGCTTTGCACGTTATAACAAACCTGCCTTTGCATGTGATGTGTCTTCATCAAACGGGCATCGGGGTCGGTTTGTGATATTTGCTTGTCTGGATGTGCGTTCACTTCTACTTCAAGTGCTTTAAGCTCAATCAAGCGTTGCTCAAGCCATGCCAACTTTGAGGCTGAGACGGTGGTGTCAGTCTCTTTTTCAGTTTCGTCTTTGGTGTCCATTTGGCCTAAGTATTTTTGAATACTCTTCTCAACACGGTCAATATGGAACTGGACTTTGCTGGGGGTGTAATTCTTAGACTTATTATTAACCGCCTTAAACTTACTACCATCGATGGCAAAGACTGAATCGTTAAACATGTTGAGCTGACGACATAAGTCTACGAACTCGCGACAAACGTTTTTAATCCCCTTGCCATTATCTTTCCTAAAATTAGCGATGGTTTTAAAGTCGGGTTTTAAACGTTCAAGCAACCACATTAATTCAACGTTGCGGTGACTCTCTTTTTCTAACCGACGAGATGATTGAATGCGATTTAAGTAACCATAAATGTAGAGTTTTAGCATTGTGGCTGGATGATAGCCTGGGCGACCTGTTAGCTTTGCATTAACACTTTCAAAACCTAGGCTTAGTAAATCAAGTTGGTCGACAAACATATCGATAACTCGTATTGGATTGTCTTCGGTAACAAAGTCATCTATTGCTTCTGGGAAGAGTGTCGATTGGTGTCTTGATTGGCCTTTAATATGATGAGACATATCAGCTTTTCTCTAGTTTGGCTTACCCCCTTATTATACTAAACTCGGTCTCGAAGTTGGATCACTGACTAAGATTCATTGATCATAAGTATCTTGTACTTAGACCAAAAGGTGATCAATAGTTTTTACACAGTCTGGGCACATACCGGACATAAGCATTATGGTTTGCCAGTAAAAATAGCTGGTTGGGCGGCAACGCGCCAAAAGACATGTTACTTAATGACGCTTCAGCTGTGGCCAACGCAGCTGAAAAAGAAGTGGCTGATAATGTCTTAGGGTAACTTTACTGCATCGTTTATAGCTTTAGCTGCGGCCACGCGTCCACAATATGAACAAATATATTGATGCCTACTGTGCTTGTATCAGAATCAGGTTTTGGTATTTCTTGGGCCTATTTTATAAACCTTGGCCAAATCAACTATGCCACTTCATGAGACCAGCAGGATCACAAGGTGTTGAATAGGTGTTTCCATGCCAAAATATATTCAATATCGAACCAGAGGCTTAACTGATTGGTTAAGCGTCATTCAATAATTAAAATTAGAAGTAAATAAATAGCTTGCTCCGTGCTAAGACTTATTTAGGTGATGTGGTAGCTTTAAAAAGAATGTTTGTTAAAATACATCTCAAATATTACAACCAAGAATGGTTGCAGGCGACATTAAAGGGTATGTTGCCTGAAAGCGTAGGATAAAAATATTCAGCATAACTTTATCTGATTTTTTAATCTGATTTCATTCACATTATACTTATTACTGACATACCCTCTCTTCCAACAATGATTGATATATATTGTGATCATTTTCGCTAAATACATTAAATACAACAGTATCAAGTTGCTCTGTATTTTCTTCTAGCCAATTGCTGACTGCATCGATAGCTACGGTTGCCGCCTGCTCAACAGGATAACCAAATACACCGGTAGATAGCATTCACTTCGTTCACCTGCATCCATGCAGTTTTTCAAACGAATCCCTTCGTCCAACTTACTTTTTACCTACAGCCGCAAAAAGTAAGCAAAAAGGGCCGCTCGAGAGCAATGCTCTTCACCCACTTATCTACTCATTTTTGCAGGTCGTAATAATTCGTTCCCGACGAGCTATTACTCAATCGCCTGTCCTTGGCGATTGACCTACAAAAATGAGTAGATAAGTGGCGAGCTTTGAGTCGAGGGGAGGGCAAGGCAAGAGCATCGGCGTTGCCGACTTGGAGTTCTAATGGCTTAGCCATTAATTAACGAAGATGTGCTGTTAATTAATTAATATTGAATTTAATTTTGTTCTGACCCCGGTGTTTTAAGTCGGCGATAACTGGATAAGCTTTTCAGATAACGGTCCGGGCATAGATAAAAAAATCAGACTCTCGCATTACAAGCATTTTGGCGAAATAATCAATCAAATAACGATGGTTCAAGTCTGGGTTTAGCGATAGTTAATGAAATTTGTAAAGCGCACAATGCAACGTTAACAATTGAACGTAGCATCAGCTTAAAAGGTGCTGAGATCACTATTCAGTTCTAAGGAGTGTCTATCCACTTGCCTGCGGCTAATTTTTTATATAGATAAACATGACACACTTTTTAAGCACCGCACATATTCATTTCTCTATACCAGACATTATATAAAAAATAAATTACATGTACTGTTAAACTGCAATCCTCGAAGATAGGGTGAAGTCGTGTTAGCCTTGATATACCGAGCAGCACAACGCTTTAAGCTGTCGCTAATAACGGATTGGCAGAGTGTTCTTTAACAGTACACCCTTCACATAAACTGTAGTTACGTATAAATTTATTTTTCGTCATTCTCTTTAGATAAAAAACGCTCCCAATATGGTTTGTCGCCAAAGTGAGATACGAGGAAGTCGATAAATGCTCGGACTCGTGCAGGCACATGTCTAGTCTGCGGGTACACCGCATAGATATTCATTGCATACCATTGATAATCCGTTAGAACAGGTATTAATACCCCACGCTCCACTGCGCCATGCACAATAAAGCTGGGTTCACATAGTATCCCAAGACCTGCTACGGCAGCCTCCACCAGTGCATCCCCGTTAGTGGCGCGCATGCGCAAGGGCACCTTTACTTTGGCAGGAAGACTCTCTTTATCGCGGTAATGCCAGGTATCTGGCTGATCTAGATTGCCATAACATAGCGCTGGCATATCCGCTAAATCCTGTGGCGTCTTTGGCGTTCCATAGTGATTTAAAAAATCAGGAGAAGCACAAACCACATGGCGCACCGAAGCTAGCTTGCGCGCCATGAGTGAAGAGTCCTCCAAAGTACCTATGCGAATGGCCAAGTCCAATCCTTCTGCTACTAAATCTATGCGCCGGTCACTCATGTCTAAATCTATCTTGATCTGTGGATGTAGATGCATAAACGCAGAAATGGCTGGAGAGAGGTGAGCTACACCAAAGCTCAGTGGAGCAGCAATTTTTAAGGTGCCGCTTAGAGTCGTCGCACAGTTGCTAGCTTCCTGTTTAGCCTCCTCCAACTCATCCAGCAAGTGGCTGCAGCGAAGGTAGAATTTCTCACCGGCCTCGGTGAGGTGCATTTTTCGCGTAGTCCGCTGTATCAACTGCACACCCAAGTTGGACTCCAACTCTTTTAAGCGACGGCTCACTGCTGAGACGGCAATATCCATTTTTTCAGCAGCCTTGCTGAGGGAGTGGTTCTCAACCAAGGCAATAAAGGTTTTGATTTGGCTAAATTCATTCATGGTCGGATTATATTTCTCGAAATCGCAAAAGTATATTATAAAAACCACTGTTTATAAACTTATTAGAAATAATTATAGTGATTGCATGTTAGAGGATACCTCCTCTAACAGTATTCAAAACACAAATGAGAGACTTAAATATGACACACTTTAGTAATAAAAGAGCATTGGTATTAGGCGGTAGCAGAGGCATAGGCGCAGCTGTGGTAGCACGTTTACAGAAAGACGGCGCTGACACTACATTCACTTACGCTAGTTCTGATAAAGCGGCTACAGACGTTGCAGTTGTAACGGGGTCCAAGGCTATAAAAGTAGACAGTACTAATCGAGAGGCTTTGGCAGCAGTGATTCGTGATCAAGGAGCTTTAGATATTTTGGTCATTTCTGCCGGAATTCTGGTTATGGGTGATGCGCTGGAATTGAACCCAGATGATATTGATAAAATGCTGGATATAAATGTGCGTAGTCCTTATCACGCCAGTATCGAAGCAGCCAAAAACATGAATGAAGGCGGTAGGATCGTTATTATTGGTTCGGTTAACGGAGATCGTATGCCAATGGCAGGCGGAGCAGCTTATGCTTTAACTAAATCGGCCATGCAGGGATTTGTGCGCGGGCTGGCACGTGACCTTGGCCATAAAAATATTACCGTCAACAATGTTCAGCCCGGCCCCACGGATACTGATATGAATCCGGCAGACGGCCCTATGAAAGATGTTATGCACTCATTTATGGCCATCAAACGTCATGTCAAGGCAGAAGAAGTTGCCGGCATGGTCGCTTATCTCACAGGTCCTGAGGCGAGTAGTATTACCGGTGCCCAACATACTATCGATGCTGGTTTTTCAGCTTAGATCTTTCATTAATTGATATTTAGGCTGTAATTCATTACAGCCTCATTAAAACTTAATTAAACAGCAATAAGGAAAAGACCATGGCGCAGAAAATATTAAGAATCGATGCCAGCATGCGTAAAAATGGCTCTTACAGCCGCACCCTTAGCACAAAATTAATCGCACAGCTGAAGGACCAAGCATCATCGAATGTAAAAGAACGAGATCTTGCCGATGGCATTCCTATTATTAATGAAGCCTGGATAGAAGCGAACTTCACCGATGTGGTAGAGCGCACTGCCGAACAGCGCTCGGTATTATCTTTCTCTGACGCGTTAATTAGCGAATTAACAGATACTGATACCTTGGTGATAGGCCTGCCTATTTATAATTTTAATGTTCCGGCCGCCTTTAAAGCTTGGATTGATCAAGTGGCCAGGGCCAAGGTTACTTTTCGCTACGGCGACAATGGTCCCGAAGGTTTGCTAGAAAATAAAAAAGCCTATGTGATCATCAGTTCTGGCGGCACACAGTTAGGCAGCGAGTTGGATTTTGTTTCTGACTACATTCACCACGTTTTGGGTTTTATCGGAATAAAGGATGTGACTATTATCGATAGCAGCGGTATAGGCCGAAATGAAGAAAAAGTTATAGCCGATGCCCATGCAATCATCGAAGGTATTTGACCATAACATAATCGTTTCTCTACCTGCTCGTTAGTGCAGTTTTCTTGCTTGGGGTAGTAATCAATATTTACATCATGCAAGGCATTTCACGGACGTATCGATGAATACGGTCTTCATACATCTGTGAAACTATTCGGGGTAAGAACAACGTTAAATAATAGCGAAGTTGTTTATATTATTACCATTAATAAAATAATCATATTCTGCTTTGCCCAAAAAAAACATTACAAAACATCAGGGTTAGAAATCGATGGTAGGGCTCAGATACTGTATTGAAGAGCAAGCCCAAATTTGATTAAGAAATTACGATGGGTGTCTGCGTAATTTCTTGCAGCAGCACTATTTAACAAAAGGTTATTTAACCGTACTCTCATCTTAATTTAGCCTTAAAAGTGGCTTCTCTTAGTTTTTCCAGAATAAAGCTTATGCTTTTTTCATTTTTGTAAGAATCATGGGAAGAGGACACTACTATTTCCTCTTCTGCTTGTTGATTGTGGGCGCTTATATAATCTACAACACCATCATTTATCTCTAAGCACTGCTGCTCAGATTGACAGGACAATATACTCTGCGAGCCTATCACCGAATATACTTTACCGTGAATGGGTAACTCGTCTAACACTTCAACCAGAGGGTGCCCTGGTCGCATAGTCTGGACACTATTGGGGCCAAAATCCTGCATAAATGGTAACATTCTCAAGGTTAATTTATCTGCTCCAATCCTATTGATAAAGCTTCGATTCAAATCTAAAAATTTATCCGAAAGTGTTATCAGGGATGAACCTAAATAGCCAACCAAAGAACTGGCTGTGTTTGAACCTTTATGAGGCGTATCAACAAAGAAACTGATGTTTTTTTCAAAAACAGGTTCAAATATATATATTTTTTCCATCTCATAGTCAGAACTTTGCTGCAGTAATTCATCAGGTCTCAATGTATAAGTCGCATCCCAAAGCTGATAGCCAGAATCAGTCACCATGGTTTTGTTAACTATCCCCCCCATGCTATGTCCGATGAAAACACCCTTATTCTTTTTGTTTAGCCCTGGATGTTTTAAAAGTATATTTTTCAGTCGTTTTCTAATCATCATTGCGTTGTAAAAAGGAGGTGTTCCCGAAGGATAATATGTATGCCAAATTTGGAATGTCTTATGAAGTTGTCGATCATTTAGCAGTGCCAAAGTCAATTTAAGCCAAATTAGCGGGTCAGAATTTAAGCCATGAGTCATTAGAATTGGGATTTTATTATCATTTAACTCTTCAATTGCAAAAATCCCTCTGCGGACATCTGCTTCGCTAGGATTAATCATCCCAGTCCAACTGAGTTGGTCAATATCCGCTTGTTCAACCAATAGCAAGTATGCTGCCGCTGGTGAGTAATTCAGGGAGTACTTGTTTTTGCCAATTATCTTAGATTTTTGTTGCAACAATATTTCGCTAGCTATCTTCAGTTGCCATTTTGAGCCAACTTTTGTGAGCTGTGACAAATTGAAGTTAATGGATCTATAAACACCTTCAAGTGGATAATGCTCATCATTGCCTTGTGTGGTATTTTTACGAGCAAAAACGCCTGCAACACCCAGCTCTCCAAAAACAGTAAACTGCAATTCTTGATCATGCAGTGAAAGGTCTGATAATAAATAAATATCACCCTGTAAATCAGTGTCAAACGAGATACTTAAATTGCCGAAATGGTAGGGAGTGTGTTGCATGTTATTTAGTAGAGGAGAAATGATTTTATTTAGAGATAGATTGTATTCGGCAATCGCGAAGTGTTGTTGTTGGTCAGACAGTTCATCTTCTGCCAAAAGTGCGTTAGTGCATGCTAAGAGTCTCACCATATCTTCTAAGGTTTCTCGGCCTAAAGACAAGCACATCTGATACAGGTCATCTTTTGTTGAATTCGAAAAGTCTGCGACACTAAATATTTTTTCAGCGGATAACTTTGATTGTTTTTTGTTGAAGCTCAAAAACTTATAAGATGAGCAACCAGAGGCAAAAAAAACAAAAATAATTATCATTAATATCTTCGATTTGTATCGAGAAAAAACATATAATTTTATATCACTAGCTTCACTGCCCATCATAACTACCCCAAAATTTTTTATGTAAACAAGAGCGCCATTAGTTGTGTGACGCGGATAATACGAGCTGTTAAAAACAGATTATAATTTTTCAAAAAATAAATATATATGATGCTTCATCTTTGCCTCTATTTTATATACTTGAAGGAGTGAAAATTGGATGTTTTACATCTATTACCCAAGCGTTTTCACGTATTTCAGAATTCAATACAAGCCCCTCCCGCGCTGCTGTGCAAAAACTATTGAGCAAAACACCCATCGTAATTTAGCCAAATATGGAACTAAAGAAGACACCCACTTTTAAAAACAGATAAAAAAGCGCTCATGGACTAAGCTTTAAGGTAATCACACAACCACGGATAGTCTGTTATGCCTCAGCCACGTAAAAACCAAATTAGTTTGATTGATACGCCTTATGAATATAAGACAAATTAACACTATACACTACCCCATGTCACAGCTGTCTTTTAGGATGGTTTGATATTTATTTAAGGGCGTTTTGGTGAGATTTGTGAAAATGGTGGCGTTTAGTCGCTTATGTTAGTAATCCTTTGGTACTGAAAGTCTTAGCGTTACACGCAACCGCTCATACCATTAAAATTTATTTTTGTAGTATCGTGTTAAGTGGAGGTTATGCTCCAAAATCGAAGTCGCGTTGAATGGCGAAGTCTATGTCGTGCTGCTCATTGGGAGGCGCCCGCAGATTGCTGTTTGGTGCAAATTAGGCCAAACAGCGCCGGTCACCGGAATCGGGTGAGCTTGAGTCTAGGCGGAGGAATGAGGGCCGCTAATTTGCCAATAAAATCGACGGGATCAAAGAAAGCATAGCGCTCCGGTCACCGGTTGTGCCATCACGATAGGGGGTTTTCAATTCATAGCGTACTTTTTCATGTTGCGTCATGCTTAAGCGCTGCTCACTGATAGCTGGCCGACTGATGTAGCGGCAAAGTCTTTCTAGTTTTTCAGGTTCATCGGCATTGGCAAACTGTCCATATTCACCCTCGGTACTCGCAGGGAGCGTTTGTAAGGTAAACACTTTTTGCCCTTGTTGAGGCCCCATCGCGATGCGTTGGCTGACGGTATGGACTAGCTCGACCATCTCATCATGAGATGGCGCTTTTATGCGCGTAAGAGTCGTTCCTCCCCATGGGTTTTCAGAAATGGCGCCTTCTAAAAAAAGCATGTGGAAGTGGATATTTAAATTAAGGGCGCTACCGAATCGCTGAATAAGCGTAACAGCCCCAGTTTTCGCTT
>Ga0307981_1001014_pt1 | contig 26596 bp, 19 predicted proteins | sample OrgLakmetagen987_FD_201849 | JGI IMG/M metagenome (GOLD analysis project Ga0307981, IMG submission 201849) | Saline water microbial communities from Organic Lake, Antarctica - #987 | ecosystem: Environmental > Aquatic > Non-marine Saline and Alkaline > Saline | place: Antarctica: Organic Lake... | reverse complement strand
ATGCTGTGAAGCTTGGAACTTCTTTGCACAGGACAAAAAGGCTATAACCTCAATAACATCCCGTGAATGGGCTAAAACGGTAACCCTTTAGGGCCGTTGGTATAAGGCGAATGTCGAACGCTATGATGGCCTGCGTGCACTGAGCGCCGGAGGCCGCCATGCGTCATGATCCCACCAGCGGTGCCGTCATCATCATGGCTCGCGCAGCCTGAAGATGCACGGTATGGCCCAAGCAGTCACCGACCTCATGGAGCAGGGCGCTCCGGCCTTTGATGCCGCGGTGCCCATGCTCGCCCAGTTGCTGAAGGCCGAAGTGGCCGAGCGGGAGGTCAGATCCATCGCCTATCACATGAAGGCCGCCCGCTTCCCAGCCTACAAGGACCTGTCAGGCTTCGACTTCGCAGCCAGTGAGATTAACGAGGCGACGGTGCGCCAACTTCATCGCGGCGAGTTCGTGGACGGTGCCCAGAACGTCGTGCTGATCGGTGGTCCCGGCACTGGCAAAACTCATGTCGCGACAGCCCTTGGCGTGCAGGCCGTCGAACATCATCGCCGCAAGGTCCGCTTCTTCTCGACCATCGAGCTCGTCAACACGCTCGAACAGGAGAAGGCCAAGGGCAAAGCCGGACAGCTTGCAGAAAGTCTCACCCGTCTTGATCTCGTGATCCTCGACGAGCTCGGCTATCTGCCGTTCAGCGCATCAGGTGGTGCGCTGCTCTTCAACCTGCTGAGCAAGCTCTACGAACGCACCAGCGTCGTCATCACCACAAACCTGAGCTTCAGCGAATGGGCCACCGTCTTCGGCGACCCCAAGATGACGACCGCGCTCCTCGACCGCCTCACCCACCGCTGCCACATCCTCGAGACCGGAAACGACAGCTTCCGCTTCAAAGCAAGCGCAGCTGTAGCGGCACGAAAAAAGAGGGAGGGAAATGATGTCTTGACCCAAGACTGACCCTCGAAACATAACCTCAAGGTGGGTCAGTTCTCAATGGAAAACCTGGGTCACTTCCGCGTGGAAATCTACACGTATGTGCAAAATTCATGCGGTGTGCATCGTTGATAGTGGTCTTTTTGCGCTATTTTGATTTCACGGGAACCGGAAATGTCTTTTTGCTGTGCGTCAGTCCAGAGCCAACCAGCATCTCCGCCGCGCGCAGCGACAACAGCACCGAGTTGACAACCGGGACGCCAATTTTGGGTGCAATCTCTTCGGCCAACAGCGACATGCTGGCACAACCGCAGACGATTGCTTCGGCACCCTGCCGTTCCACGCAATCACGCCCGAGCACAATCAGTCCATTAATCATCTGCGGATCACGTGCGCGGATCTTTTCCACGGGCATGTCAAACGATCTGATGGACGCAACAAAGGGGTGAACGCCGGTCCTGTGCGCCTGTTCCCGGGCCAGTGGAATAGTCTCAGGAAGTGGAGTCAGGATCGAGAAATGATGCGAGATCATGCGTGCGGTCAAGAGAGCCGTTTCACCGGGGCCAATGACAGGGATACCCACCCTCTCGCGGGCGGCGTCAACACCGGGATCACTGAAACAGCCGGTGATGACGGCGTCGAACCCCCGTTTTTCGGCTTCGACGGCGCGTTCGATAACCCAGATGGCAAGCTCTAGCTCTTCCCTGCGGCTTTCCACGCTGGACGGGCGTAACGCCTTGCCGCCGAAATCCGCCATGTTGCCCAACTCGACCCCAACACTCGCATGGCTCTGCAAATAGGTCAGCCGTTCAATAGTCCCAAGAAAACAGATACGCATGTTATCGCCCATTTTTCACATTCTCCCGCCGTTTCCCGGAAAGGTGGCACTCGGTCCCGACCCGGCGGGCGTTCAATCCTGTTCATACGAAGTGACAGGCCACTCGCCGCGCGCCGCCCACATCGCGCAGGCGCGGAACTTCGGTCGCACAGCGCGCCTCGGCCACCGGACAGCGGTCCCGAAAACGGCATCCCGACGGCGGGTTGAGCGCGTCGGGCAGGCCACCGGTGATCGGCAAGGGTGCATGGCTTTGATCGACGCGCGGGATCGGCACCGCCTGAACCAGCGCCTTGGTATAGGGATGCAGGGGGTTTTCGACGATATCCCGGGTCGGTCCGTCTTCGACCACCGCACCCAGATACATCGTGATCGTGCGGGCACAGACATAACGCACCAGCGCAAGATCATGGCTGATGAACACAGCGGCCAGCCCCATCCTGTCGCGCACCTCGCGCAGCACGTTCAGGATACCGGCACGCACCGATACGTCGAGCATCGACACCGGTTCGTCCGCCACGATGAACTCCGGGCGCAGCACCAGCGCACGGGCCAGAACGACGCGTTGCAACTGACCTCCCGAAAGCTGATGTGGAAAACTTTGCAGGAAATGATCGGGCGCGGGCAGATGCACCATCTTCATGGCCTCTGCGATCCGCCCGGCGTGTTCTTCGAACGGCACACGGGCGTTGTGCAATGGCTCGCGTAAGCTGCGCAGAATGGTGAAATGCGGGTTCAAGGCATCGAACGGATTTTGAAAGACAAGCTGTGCACGGCGCCGAAAGGCGAGTTCCTGTGTGCGGTCCATCGCTGCAATGTCTTGACCGTCGAACAGGACCGTTCCTTCGGATGCCGGAATCAGCTTGATCAGCATCCGGCCAAGCGTCGTCTTGCCACAGCCGGACTCGCCGACGATGCCCAGCGTTTCGCCCCGTTGCAGTGTAAAATCGACATCCGACACAGCCTGCAATTGCGGGTGCCTGCCGGTCAGCACATCGGCCATTGAGCGGGATACATCGAAGCGCTTGGAAAGCCCTTGCACGGCGATCAGGGGCTGGTTCATTCGCTGGTCACTCCAACCCATGTCTCGGTGCGCTTGGCGGTCTCGCGCAAATCCTGGGCCTCGGACGCGCGGTGGCAATAGGCGACATGGCCGGTGCCGATGATATGTTCGGGCGGATCCAGGGTGCAAACGGCGATGGCAAAGGGACAGCGCGCGCGAAACCGGCACCCCTTGGGCGGGTCCAGCAGATCGGGCGGCGATCCTTCGATGGGCGACAATTCACGCTCTTCGCCGGCCAATTCGGGGAAGGCATTGTAAAGACCCATGGTATAGGGGTGGCCTGGTGTGTCCAGCACATCGGCAACAGGCCCAGATTCGACTACCTTGCCCGCATACATCACGACGACATAATCACAGACATAGGCCACCACAGAGATGTCGTGGGTCACCAGGATCACCGACAGCCCAAGCTGCTTTTGCAGGTCGGCAAAGGTGTCAAGCACTTGCCGCTGGATCACCACGTCAAGCGCGGTCACGGGCTCATCCGCGATGATCAATTTCGGCGACAGGGCGAGGGCCAACGCGATGGACGCGCGTTGCCGCATTCCGCCGGAAAACTGATGCGGAAAATCGCCAAGCCGTTTAGCTTCAAGCCCGACCATTGCGAACAGGTCTTCCGCCCGGGCGCGTGCGGCTTTTCGGTTCATCCCTCCCCGGTCGACAAGCACCTCTTCGATCTGTTTGCCCACGCGCCAGACAGGGTCAAGCGCGTTCATCGCCGATTGTGGTACATAGGCGATGTCGCGCCACAGGTGTTTTTTCATTTCACGCTCGGACAATCCAACAAGGTCGACACCGTCGAGCGAAATGCTGCCTGCGGCAAAGACTGCCGAAGATGGCATGACCCGGGTGATCGCGCGCACGGCCGTTGTCTTGCCACAGCCTGATTCGCCCACGACGCCGACAACCGCACCGGCCGGCACGTCAAAGCTCACTCCGTCGACGGCACGAACCCGCCCCCGTGTTGCACGATAATCGATCACAAGGTCGCGGACTTCCAACAGCATGGGCAGATCAGTCCTTCAATTTCGGAAACAGGATTTCTTCGTAACCGCGGCTGATCAGAAAGCCCGCGACGACAACGGCGATGATGCACAGGCCGGGCGGTACGAACCAGTAATACTGTCCCCGCCCAAGCGCCTGCGACGCATAGGCATCCTGAAGCATATAACCCCAGGTTACGCTGTTCGACGGCCCAAAGCCCAGAAACGAAATCGACGCCTCGGTCAGGATCGCCCAGCCGACGGCAATCGACGCATATAGGAACGACAGCGACAGTACGTTGGGCGCGATATGCACGAACAGAATGCGCCACGGCCCGGCGCCTGTGACCCGCGCTGCTTCGATAAAGGCGCGTTCGCGCAGGCTCATTACTTGGGCCCGGATGACCCGCGCGGATTGTGGCCAGAGCAGCAGCGCAATGCCAATGACGACATTCCACTGGCTGGGGTTGAGAAAGGCTGCCAGCACGATGACGAAAGGCAGAAACGGCACACCCAGCGCAATATCCGCCAGCCGCATCAAAAGCGTATCGGTCAGCCCACCGAAATAGCCTGAAATCAGGCCAAGCACGGTGCCGATGGTCACGACACAGACTGCCGCAGTCACACCGACAATCAGCGCGCCGCGCGTGCCCATCACCAGTTGCGAATAGATATCGCGCCCCGAAAACGTTGTACCGAGGATATGATCGCCCCCCGGCGCAAGATTGCGGACGAGATCATAATTGGCATCGAACAGGATTTCGCGCGGGTCATGGGTGATCAGACTGTCCGCGAAGATCGCAATCAGCACAAAAACGAAATAAAGCAGCAGCCCGGCAAAGGCGAAGGGATCACGCCGCGGAATCGCGGCTGCGGTGTTCAGCCACCGCATAGCGCCTGATACAAACCGGGCACCGCGTCCGGGAAGGATAATTTCATCAGCGTGTTGCAATTCTGACCCTCGGATCCAAAAGGTGATAGGTGACATCGGCGATGAAATTCATCACCACGAGAACCGCGGTGATCATCAGGAAAGCGCCCTGCGCCAGCGGATAGTCGGACGCCGAAACGGCATTGACCAACAGCCGCCCGATGCCCGGCCAGGAAAAAACGGTTTCCACAACCACGTTCCCGCCAACCGCCCCGCCGATCCCCAGCGCAAAGGCAGTGGCCACAGGCAGCAATGCGTTGCGCGCGGCATGACGCATGACGATGGTCCAGGTCGAAAGCCCCTTCATCCGGGCCATGGTGATGAATTCCTCCTGAAGCACGTTCAGCATGTTAGAACGCATCAGCAGCAATGGCAGGCCCTGAAGATAAATCGCAAGGGTGATCGCCGGCAGGAATAGATGCGACAGATAATCTAGCGATGTGACACGTTGCCAGTCGCTGCTCCAGTCCGAGCCCGAGCTGTTGGCGCCACCAGAGGGAAACCAGCCCAGATGGAAACTAAAGAAGGCCAGAAGCACCATGCCAAGCCAAAATTCTGGCGCAGCTCGCGTTGTCAGAACCAGCGGAATTCCAAGTCCCTCAACCCAGGAACCCCGGCGCCAGGCAAGATAGGCACCGGCCACGATCCCAAAGGCATAAGCAATGATGAGCGAAGCAAGTGTTAGAATGACAGAATTCGGAAAAACCTCCATCACCACCTCGACCACTGGTTTCTTGAAGAAAAAGCTCTGTCCCAGATCGCCCTGCATCAGGTTGGTCAGAAACAGCCAGTATTGTTCGCCCAGTGGTTTGTCCAAACCAAATTGGGCAATCAAAGCGGCCTGTTGCTCGGCCGTAGTGGTGTTGTCGATAAACGCCGCAAGCGGGGTCCCCGGCATGAGACGGAACATGAAGAACAAGATCGTCGCAACCGCCCAGAGGACAAAGAGCATATGCGCGAAGCGCCTCAAGAAATAAGCCATGCCGGGGTTTCCTTTACACGCCGATCAGTTCGCGAACGGTTCTGTCTTACCAGTCGGATAGTGCAGCTTGCCGTCTACGACAACATAGCCCGCATCCGCGAGGATCGACTTGGCAAGGTCCATGCCGGTGTCCAGTTCGGCTTCGATCCCGGCCTTGTGCCAAAACGAAAGCGCTGGCGACACAACTGAGTTCGACGTCACGGCAAAGCCGTTATAGGCGGCCTTGCGGATCAACTCACGATTGATGGCGGCAGACAGCGCCCGGCGAAAGGCCGCATCGTCGAACGGCGGACGGCGCAGGTTGAACGCCAGGTACTGGAACCCTATGTCGACTGATTCGACCACGGTCAAATCTCCATCGGCTTCAGACGCTTCGATCAGAAGGACCGGATCGCCGGTATAGTCGGACAGGAAGTTCAGTTCGCCCGACCGCAGCATGCCCAGCGTCGCCTCGACGTTCAGCACAATACGCAGAATCCAGCGTTCCATCTTTGGCGCGGCCCAATGCGTGGCATTCGCGTCAAGAACGACCTCTTGCTGGGTGGCCCAGCGATTAAACTTGAACGGGCCCGATCCGATACGGGACTGCTCAAGGACGGACTCAGCGCTCTCGCCTTCTCGCAATGCAGCAAGAAGCGGCTCCCAGATATGCTTGGGCACAAGGTTCAGCTTGGCTAGTGTCGAGGTTTCAAAGGCGGCGTTCGGCGTGGTCAGATCAAAGCGGATAGTAGAAGCGTCCACCACTTCGATATTTGCGATGCCATCGACGAAGGGTTTGTACATTGGGGCAAACTTGACCGGTGCCGTGAAGGAAAACACAACATCCTCGGCGGTCACTGGGGTGCCGTCGTGCCACATCATGCCGTCACGCAGCGTTATCGTGACGCTTTTGGCATCCTCCGCCCAAGTGACGGTTTCAGCCGCCCAGGGCTCTGCCAGACCGCTTGGCCCTATCCGCATCATGCGGTCCCATATCAGTTCCGTGATCCAGCTGTCCGTCGCACCCGAGATATAGAACGGGTTGATCGCGTTCAGTTCATCCGACGAATTCAGGATCATGTCCTTCTGCGCGCCAAGGGGCTCGATGTTCGAGAAGGTCCAGAAGTTCTTGATGCCAAGACCCGGCTGCTCGATCGTGGTGCCGGCATCCCAGACGGTCTTGTCAAAGGCAAAGGTCTGGAGCGGGTGCACCAGAAACGCATAGACCTGATCTTCGTTAATGATGTCCTGAAGCTGGTCGATCAGCACCTTGCGATCGGCACGATTGGCCGTGACGCGCTGCTTTTCAGCAATGTCGTCATAGTTCGGGTTCACGTAACCGACAAAGTTGTAACCGCTTTCCACGGTGGTGGAGTGGAACAGGTTGTAGATCAGTTCATCCGGGTCCGACCGCTCCGGCCGTCCGGCCATCTGCCACATGGTCAGATCCCATGTGTCACGGTTGTACCAGACCGCATCTGATTGCTGCGGCCGGGGCATACCCTGCACCTCAACGTCAAGCCCAAGCTGTTGCCATGCCTGTGCGATCAGTTCGGCGGCTTGGAACTGTTGGGGGTTTGCGGCCTGGGCACGGCTGATCAGGGTCAGCTTGCGGATCGGATCGCCGCTTTCTGCTGCGGCGGGCAAACTGCCTACCACAATCGCTGCGGTCGTGACTGCGGCGATTGTCGCGCGAAGCAGCCCTTTTGAGTTCAGTAGCATTGTCACCTCCGTGTTAAACGCATGTTGCAAAGGTCAGCCCCGAAGCCGTCCCCGCCGTGGTCCTTGCGTTTCGCGCTGGTATCCTGCGGTTCGGGGCCGGGGCTGAACGCCTGGTCCTGCACTGCATCTTTTTTTCACTGAGCGAAACGTCGTTTTATTATTGTGCAGCAAGCTTTTCTTTAGGTAAACAACTTTTAAACAAAAAAGGAGAACACACCGTGGGAAATGCCACTGAAAGCGAGATTTTTGCGCAGGCAAAGCTCGATCACGCCTGGGATTTGGTCGAAACGTTTTCGGGCATGCCAAGGTGGAGGCCGGACGACGTGAATGCGGCCGGCGATCTGATCGCAGACCGTCTGCGCGCGCTTGGGGTTCCGGTCACGGTGCATCGCCCACGCGTCTTTCTCAGTGTGCCCCATGATGCTTCTGTTACTGCGGGCGATGTCACCCATCGGGCCAAACCGCCATCTTCGTCGGCCCATTGCCCTGACGGTGTGATGGCGGAACTGGTCTATGTCCCGTCGCAAAAGGCGAGCCTGCGCTCGTATACCAAGAACGCCATTGCATTTTTCGGCGAAGATGGCGCCAATCTGGGGCCCCGCCTCAAAGGGCGCATTCTGCTGACTGAAGGCTTTGGCAACCCCGCCCTTACCGCCCTGGCCGAGGAATGGGGGGCCGTCGGGCTGATCGCAATGAACCCTGGCGTCGATATCCACTGGGGCACCTGCACCACCATCTGGGGCACCCCCGATCTGGACGACCTGCCACGCAAGCCGAAGATTCCGGTCGTCGCGGTCAACAAGGACACCGGCGCGGCGCTGATCGAACAGGCAAGGCAGGGCAGTTCCGCGACAATCCGCACGGTAATGGAAGAGGGTTGGTTCGAACAGGCCGTCCCGGTGGTGGAAATCCCCGGCAGCCTCGATTCGGACAGTTTTGTACTGCTGCACGGCCATTATGATTCGTGGGATGTGGGCGTCGGCGACAACGCCACCGGTGACGCGACGATGCTGGAAATTGCGCGGGTGCTTTGGGAAAATCGCACCGACCTGCGCCGCTCGGTACGAATTGCATGGTGGCCCGGCCATTCGACTGGGCGCTATGCTGGCTCCACATGGTTCGCCGATCACTTCGCACAGGAACTGGATGAACATTGCGTCGCACAGATCAACTGCGACAGCCCCGGCTGCCGCTGGGCCACAGGCTATCATCAGACCACCTGCATGGCCGAGATGCAGCCGCTGGTGAAATCGGTCATCGAAGAGGTTGCAGGCCAGACACCGGTTTTCAAACGCCCCAATCAGGCGGGCGATTATTCGTTCAACAACATCGGGTTGAGCAGCTTTTACATGCTGTCATCAACAATGCCCGACGATATCCGCGCCGAAAAAGGCTATTATGCAGTATCCGGCTGCGGTGGCAACATAGCGTGGCACACCGAGAACGACACGCTGGAAATTGCCGACAAGGATGTGCTGCTGACCGACATCCGCATCTATCTGCTGTCTGTGCTGCGGCTGGCGCAATCCGAAGTTCTGCCTGTGGATTGGCGGATGCTGACGGCAGAATTAACCGAGACGCTTGCCGACTATCAAACCGCATGCGGCAAAACATTCGACCTGTCGGCCGCGGCGCAGGGAGTGACGGCGCTTGACGCCGCACTTGAGCGGTTCGACGCCGGTATCGTATCGGGCAGCGTACCTGCGCAAACGGCCAATACCGTGCGCCGCGATCTGGCGCGCATTCTGGTGCCGCTCAACTATACCCGCGCGCCCCGGTTCCGGCATGACCCCGCGATCACCTGTCCGGCCCTGCCGATGCTGGATGTGGCGCTTGATCTGGCCGAGCAGGATGACTCGATGCGCGGCTTTGCCCTGACCCAGGGAATGCGGGCGCGAAACCGAGTGGTGGCTGAATTGCGCGCGGCGCGCAAACTGGTCGAGGCGGCTTTGGACTGAACGATCACAAAAGCCCCAACCCCTTTTGGGGGTGGGGCTTTGCGGTCCTGTCTTCTGTCGATTACTCGGCGGTCTTGCGCATTGCATTCGTCGCCGCTGCATCCACCCGACCACGCGCCGGATCAAGCGTAACGGCATAATCCCGTTCCGCAGCCTGCGCCGTGATATAGCCATCGCGCAGATCGGCATCGACATGCGCGGGGTCACGCTCCCACGCCGGGCCAAAGCCGCCGCCTCCCGGTTGGCGCAGGGTCACACGGTCGCCCGCGATCAGATCAACACGGTCGGAATGCCGGAACGCCGCCCCGTCATTGACCCGGATTTCACCTTTTGAGCCGTGGGCGCCGCCCTCCATGCCCGGCGCCGGATGATGAAACCGCCCCCCAGAAAGTGCTGTGCGAATGGGCATCGTCGCGCGCGCCTCAAGCACCGTTTCCTGGCCCAGCCCGCCCCGATGCCGCCCCGGCCCCCCGGAATCCGGTATCAGCGCGCGGCGGCGCACCAGCATCGGCGTTTCATATTCGAATAACTCGACCGAGGTCGATGCGATATTGCCCGGAAAGACCACTGCCGTCACGCCATCTCGGTCGTGAAACGCCCCCTGCCCACCCTGGGCGTTAAAGTGCGTCACAAATTCCCGCCCATCCGCGCTCTTGCCGGCAAATTTCTGTATCCACAGTGGATAGGTTCCCGAAGGCGCCATGACGCGTTCTGGCGCCAGTTTCTGCAGCGCCCCCATAATAACTTCGACCGTGAAATAAGACAGCAGGCTGCGATACATCCCCGGCGCCGGATAGGTCGGGTTAAGCACAGTTCCCTCTGGAACATGAATTTCAACCGGGCGAAACGCTCCCGCATTCATCGGCAGATCAGGGCAGAGGGTGGCGATGAACGGAAAAACACAATAAGCCCGCGTGATGTTTAGCACCGCATTGATCGGCTTGGCGACCTGCGGCGATGTCCCGGTGAAATCCAGCTTTGCGCCATCCGGCGACAATTCGAGCCGCAACGCAAGTTTAAGGCGCTGACCCGCATGGTCGGTGATCTCGTGCAGTATCTCGTGGCTAACAACGCCGTTCGGTAGCGTCGCGATGGCGGCACGCAGGGCTTGTTCCGACCGGGCGGAAACGGCATCGGACAATTCGATCAGCGACGCCAGATCGAATTCGTCCATCATCCTGCGGATACCGGCGGCCCCCACATGGTTGGCCGAAATCTGCGCCCGCAGATCGCCCATCACCTTTTCAGGCGTGCGCACGTTGCGGGTGATCAGGCGGAATAGCTCGTCGTTCGGAACGCCCGCGCGGATCAGCTTGGACACCGGGATGATTACGCCTTCTTCGTAAACGTCGCGCGCGTCAGTCGCGCCCAGCCGCCCCCCCATATCTACGTGGTGCGCACACGTGCAGGCGAATCCCACCAGCGTGCCCTTGCGAAAAATCGGCGTGGCGATGAACACATCGGGCGAATGCCCCGCGCCGATCCAGGGGTCGTTGCAGATCAGCACATCGCCATCAGCCAGCGTTTCCGCCGGATAGATGTTCAGCATGTCGCGCATGACCGACGGGGTTGATCCCGCCTGTCCTGGGGTGCACTGCGTCGATTGCGCCAGCATGCTGCCGCGACTGTCATAAAGCGCGCAGGCATAATCGTGATTGTCGCGCACGATCAGTGAAAAGGCGGTCTTGACAAGTGTCGTCGCAATTTCGTCTGCAACCGAGATAAGCCGGGACCACAGTACCTGAAACCTGAGACCTTCGAGCGGAGCGTTCATGAACGTGCCTCCAATGTGATGGCAAGCCAGCCGCCGGGTTTGCGTTCGGCGCGGGCATCGCTGCCGATGAGAACCGTGGCGCCCGGTTGCGACAAAAGCGCGGGGCCATTGATGCCGCCGCGGATCGTGGCGAAAGGTAGCACCTTGTGTGCGACCATCGCACTGGTGGCTGCGTCCCATGCGTCGCGCGTCTTGGCCGCGACCGGGGTGGCTGGGGCGCCGCCCGTCACCGGTGCTGTCGGCTGATCGGCAACCGCCGAAAGCCGCAGCGTGACGATTTCCGGTTCAAGATCGTCATAGGCATAGCCATAGGCCGCCGCATAGGTGGCCGAAAAGGCCGCTGCAATGGACTTGGGATCAAGCGCGTCAAGCGGCACACGCAACTGATGGCCCTGTCCGACATAACGCATCTCGGCAATCCGTTTATGGATGATCGCGGCTCCGGGAGCTGCCTGTGCCACAACAGAGTTTGCCTCAGCGGCGAGGGGTGCAAAGGTCTCGTTCAGGATTTCGGGCGTCACATCGGCCAACCGCATGGGCCGCGACCGCGCCACCTCATAAGCTGGCGCTGCCGCCAGAAACCCAAGTGCCGAGAACACGCCTGCCGCCTCGGGAACCAGGATTTCGCGCACACCAAGTTTGCGCGCCACCTGTTGCGCATGCAACGGGCCGCCACCCCCGAATGCGACCATGACAGCGCGTTCCAGATCGCCGCCGCGTTCAGCCACATACATGCGCGCCGCCTGTCCCATGTTTTCGTTCACCACCTCGATGATGGCCGCCGCCGCCTGAAGCGGGGTCAGCCCAAGTGGCGTGCCGACATCGCGGGCAATGGACTGTTCGGCAGCTTTGATATCAAGCTGCATCGCCCCGGCCAGAAAATCCGCTGGGTCGAGATAGCCCAGAAGCACGTTGGCATCCGTCACCGTCGCCCTTGTGCCGCCGCGCCCGTAACAGGCGGGGCCAGGGTCGGCGGCGGCGCTTTCGGGGCCGATCTGGATCATGCCCAGGGCATCGACCCGGGCAAAAGAACCGCCCCCGGCCCCGATTTCGATCAGATCGACGGTCGGCACGGCAATCGGCGTGCCGGATCCGCGTTTGAACCGGTGCACCCGGTCAACCTCGTAGGCGCGGGTCACGGGCATCTCGCCATCCGCAATCAGGCATGTCTTGGCGGTGGTGCCCCCCATATCAAAGGCGATGGCATCCGCGTATCCCGCCGCCTCGGCCAGCGTTCTTGCGGCAAGTGCCCCGCCAACCGGGCCGGATTCAGCCAGTCGAACGGGCGCCGCCCGTGCCGCGGGTGCCGCAATGACTCCACCGCCCGATTGCATCAGGAACAGCGGCCGCGCATAGCCGCCCTGGGCCAGACCGTGTTCCATCCGCCCCAGATAGGTGTTCACCTTAGGCCGGACATAGGCATTGATGGCTGTGGTCGCGGTACGCTCGAACTCCTGTATTTCGGGCAGAACATCGGACGACAGCGAAACGTCCAGCAGCAAGCCGTCATCGCGCACCAGCCGCGCAATCGCCTGTTCATGGGCGGGGTTCGCGTAGGAATGGATCAGACAAACCGCAACAGACGTGACCCCATCCGCCACCAGATCGCGCAGCGTCGCAAGCGCCTGATCCTCGTCAAGCGGGGTATCGACAGACCCATCGGCCAGCATACGCTCGGTCACTTCGCGGCGGCGTCGGCGCGGGACAAGCGGCGCGGGAAACCGCTGGCGGATGTCATAGATGTCATAGCGGATCTCGCGCCGGGTTTCGAGGATGTCGGGAAACCCGCGCGTCGCGATCAGCGCAGTCTCAGCTCCCTTGCGTTCAAGGATGGCGTTGATGACCAGCGTGGTTCCATGGATCAGCGAGTTCAGATCACCCATCAGCCCTGGGTGTTCCGCCGACAGTATGGCAAGCCCCTGCATCACGCTGTCTTCGGGCGCATCGGGCGTCGTGGGCACCTTGAGCGTGGTGATCTTTCCGCTGACGGAGTCGTGCAGCAGGAAATCGGTGAATGTGCCGCCGACATCGCATCCCAGACGCAGACTCATGTCAACCGCTCCAACAACCCGCGCATCAACAGGCGGCGCGGCTGAAGCGAACTGATCTTCAACTGCTCATAATCCGTATGCCCCCCCTTGCCGTCCACGCCAAGCCCGTCGAGCGTGGGCGTATGGGGCGCGGTGAAATTGCCATCCGACCCACCGCCGGTTTTCAGCCCCTCAAGCTCCCAGCCGATATTGGCGGCCACCGATTTTGCGTGTTCAAACAGCGCGTCGATGCCCGGGTCACGCTCGTAAGGGGGGCGGTCCAGCCCGCCGATGATCTCGATCTTCACATCCGGGTCTTCAGGGGTGATCGCGGCGACGAACGCCTTGACCTCGTCCAGCGCGGCCATGTCCACAATGCGGATATCAACCTTGATCCAGCACTTCGCAGGCACGACATTCGTGCCGGTGCCACCCGTGATCAACCCGACATTGCAGGTCGTGCCACGGTCGTAGTCGGTTAGCGATTCAAACTTGAGGATCGTGTGCGCCATCTCTTTGATTGCGCTGCGCCCATCGCCGTGGCGCGCACCCGCATGGCTTGCCTCGCCATGGGTCGTGACCTCATAGCGCACGGCCCCCTTGCGCGCGATGACGATCTTGCCGCCCTCGCGCGCCGGTTCGGTGACCAGCACGTATTTCGCCGCCTTTCCCAGATCCACGATCAGCTCTTTCGAGGTGGGGCTGCCGATTTCTTCATCCGCGACGAACAGATGCGTCACCGGCAAGGGCGCGCCGCCTGTCGCCGCCAGATCGCTGACCGCGCGCATGGCGCAATAGGCGCCGCCCTTCATGTCATAGATGCCGGGGCCAAAGGCCAGATCGCCCTCGGTGCGGAACGGGAACGTCGCAAGCGTGCCCTTGGGATGCACCGTGTCCATATGGCTGATGATCAAGATACCCGGCGTGTTCGATTGCCCGCCCCAAGGCGCGCGCACGACAAGATGATCGCCATACCCTGTGCCCGCCACCCGCGTGACCCCGGCGCCGCATTTTGCATAATCGGCGCTGATCCGGTCAGCCAAGGCGTTGACCCCTGCGATATCCGGCGTATGGCTTTCAATCTCAACCCAAGTTCGGATGCCGTCGAGCAGATCTTTGGTTTCAGCGGAAAGTGCATCGCTCATATCGGGCGCCCCTGTGGTTCGCCGAGATCCCAGAAGAGGCCGGCCATGATGGAAAGACCCTCGCGCGTGATCGGCGCAAGAACGTGTTCGTCAGGGCCATGCTGACGGCAGCCCCCATAGCTATGGGGGATCCACAGGATCGGGCAGCCCAACGCCCGGCCAAACAGTTCAGACGGCAATCCGCCGGAAGAATTCGGCACGACCAGCGGCGCCGTGCCAGTGGTGCGCTCCACCGACGCCACCGTCCAATCAACCCAAGGGTTCTCTGGATCGGTGCGCCACGCAGGAAAGAAATTGTCCTGTACCGCCGTGATCTCGACCATGCCGAAGCCATGGTCATCAAGATGCGCGCGCAGCGCGGGCAGGAAACGGGTGTGGTCGGCATCTACGGTGAACCGCAGCTGACAGCGCGCCCGCGCATCGGGTTGCACACCGTTCACCGGGTTTTCCGGCCGCCCGGTGATCATCGCTAGGACGATGAAACTGGTCCAGCCATACATCTTTTCGCCAATGCTCAGCCCCGGTTCACCCCAGTCGTCAGGCATGACAAGACTGGGGTCTGCCGGGTCGATCCTGAGGGTTCTGAGCGCGTCGCGCACCTTTGGCGGAATCGATTCCGGCAGCCAGTCCTTGACAAGGATCTGCCCGCGCGGCGTCGTGATGCAGGAAATCGCCTGCGCCAGAATGACACCCGGGTCTTCCAGAACCCCGCCCCAATGGCCGGAATGGCGCGACCCTTCGCGCAATTTGATCGACAGATCGAACGCAATGCCGCCCCGGTTGCCCAGCTTTACATCGGCGCGATCAAGAATCATCCGCGGCCCATCCGAGGCCAGCATCAGATCAGTCTCCAGCGTGGCCACATTTTCGGTCAGAAAGGCATCCAGACCCGGCGAGCCAATCTCTTCGCTGGTCTCGATCAGGATGTGCGAGTTGAACCCATGGTGCCCCCGCTCGGCCAGAACCGCCTCAAGCGCTGCAATGACGATCGAATGCTGGCCCTTGTTGTCGGCGGTGCCACGTCCATACCATCGCTCGCCCTCAACGGTGATGTTCCACGGATCAAGCCCCGCACGCCATTGCTCGGGAATGCCGCGCACCACATCGCCATGGCCATAGGTCAGCAGCGTCGGCAGGCCCGGGTCTTCAATCCGTTCCGCCACAAGAAACGGCCCGCCGCCCGGCACAGTGTTCCCAGTGATCTTCGAGGTATAGCCGGACGCCGCCAGCGACGGCGCGATTTCATCCTCTAGGTAACGGTACAGATCGGGCAGCCGGTGCGGCTCCTGACTCTCGGTCGGGATCGCGACACGGCGGCGCAGCGTTTCAAGAAAACCGCCACCATCGAACGTGTCGCGCACCCGTGCAATTGCACCCTCGCGGGTCATCTCATCGCCCCACGCACAAGGCGCGTTGCATCGTTCAGCGCGGCAGCCACCCGGTTGATGCCGCGCACCATCTGAGTCTGGGCAAAGCCCAGCGTCTGCGGCCCGTGGCCCGACAGGTCTTGCGCCACGGCAATCGCCGGAAGCGCCTGCACCGGAAGTGCCGGATCGTGGCGAAAGCGCGGCTGGTTGGTGTGGTTGATCGGCACAAGAATACGCGCCAGCCTCTGGATCACCGCATTGGCAGCTTTCGGCGCCAACGCTCCGCTCCCGATTGCACCATAAAACGCATCCAAGGCGGCGCCCAGGGTGTTCGCTGCGTCAGCAGCAGGGCCAAGATCGGCCAGCTTGCCCGCCGATTTCTGATAATCTGCGATGGTTTCTGAAAATTCCACCACCTGCGCGCGCCAGTCGAACGGCAAGACTTCGGTATTGGCAACACCCACCACGGCGGCCAGATAGACCTTGATGTCGCGCAGCAGGATATCGCGGTCGGCGATCTCCATCAGATCATGCTCGGTATGCCAGGCGATATTGCCACCGCAGCCGCCCACGGCGTAATAGTCCTTTTCCTTGCGCAGGGCCTCAGGCATCGTCGAGGACAGCATGAAAAAACTGCTCAGCCCGATGTTGTTGAAGGCATAATCCCCTGCCCGATGCGGCCTCTCACCGTGGGAATCAAGCCCCGTCACCTCCTTGATCACGGCCTTGCAATACGTTTCGGCCTCTTTCATCCACGACACATCACTGAACTCAGTTGCCCAGCGGCAACCGGGGCTGTCGCAATTCACCTGCGCCACGCAGTTTTCGTCAAGATCCAGCGCAAAGGTATCGGCGAACCATGTGGATCCCGCATAGCGGCCTGTCGAGTGACCGGGCCACCAGGCGATGCGCACCGAACGTTTCAGATCGCCCTTGTTCGCCCACAGCACCCGCGCGATTTCCAGCATCGTGGCATCGCCCGTGGCATTGTCGCCCACGCCCACATCCCAGCTGTCGTAATGGCCATGCAACAGCACGAATTTCTCGGGCTGTTCGCTGCCCAAGATCTCGACGACCGGAACCAGCGATCTATACCACCCCTCTTCCATCTGCGTGCGGATCGTGACCTCTCCACCCGCCTGTGCGATCGCAATTAGCTTTTGCCCATCGGGGTTGTTGACCGCTGCCACTGGAATGGTCGGCTTGCGCGGCAGGTCGTCTAGATCGGGCGTGCCCCAGATCGACGTGCAGATCCCCCAATGCGAATCTGCGCCCGGGTTAATCGCGATGACGCCAAGCGCGCCTTTCTGCTCAAACTCAAGAATCTTGCCGGGGAAAGAGAAGCCTTCCGAGATCACGATCTTGCCGCGAATGTTTACCTCGGTGCTTGCCTCGGCATCCTGGCTCTTGACGAACAGCGTGCTGATCGACATGCTGAATTTAGCAGGCACATGCACCAGCGGCGCGGTCAATCCGTCGCGGCAATCACGGGCATAGGCGGGCGGTTTGGCGTTGAACGTGGTTCCGCCCGCTGTGACCGACGCGGTATAGGGAATCGACAGGTGCAGGTTCGCCTCCAGCAGCGTGACCGGCACACCCAATGCCCCAAGTCGTTTCGCGATGTCATGGGCCGCAATCTCGACATCGGCGGGCTTCCAGCGTGGCATGGTCGAAAACGCTTCGACAAGGCTCCAGGGCGCATCGATTGTGACCTGGTCGGTCAGATGGGAAAAGGGAGAGTTCATGGCCGGGCTCCTTGCTGCGGGGCGGATTGCTAAAAACTGAAACGCTGTTTCAACAGATGAAATCGTGTTTCAGTTCGTTTTGCAAGACTGAAGAACACACACCCTGCCTGAAACCCGGTCATTCGACACGATCGCGCAAGCGAACAGGCCATGGGCGACCTAATGTTCAACGCGGTGTTTCATACTGAAGCAAGCCAAGGAATTGCGCCCTGATCAGCGCGAAGCAAGCCCGTGGTCGTCCCGCCAGCCCAGCATTCGCGACAACCGGTCGGCGTTGGACAGAACTGCCGTCGCAACATCGCCCTGAATGCTGTCATTCAGCCGGGCGGTGGGGCCGTTGACCCCCAGTGCCGCGATCACCTCGCCGGTATGGTCGCGCACGGGGGCGGCGATGGAAAAGATGTTGGGGTCCAGTTCGCCCACCGAAATGGCATGTCCCGTCTCGCGAATGCTTTTCAACCGCGCCCCAAGCGTTTGGGCATCCGAGATCGACATGTCGGTATAGGTCTCAAGCGCGCCCGAGATCACCTGTTCGCGCACCTCACGGGGCGCCCACGCCAGCAGAACCTTTGGCCCTCCCCCCGCATGAAGCGGGCCTAACCGGCCAACAGCGGCGAAAATGCGCAACGGCTCGGGCGAGGCATGCATGGCGATACAGATCGAATGCAGACCCTGGCGCACCAGCAGAAGCGCGTTCTCGCGCGTTGCCGCCGAGAGGTCGGCAAGAATCGGATCTGCAGTCGAGATCAGCCGCGACTGACGTCGCGACTGATCGCCCAGCAAAAGCGCGCGATAGCCCAGGGTATAAGTGCGCCGATCGGGGTCTTTCCGCACCATCCCCCGCTGCTCCAGCGTATGCAGCAGGCGAAAGGTCAGGCTTTTGGTGTTTTTTGTGGCATCGGCCAGATCCGTGACACCGCTCTCGGGTCGCTCGGCGAGCGTCAGCAAAATTTCGATCGCCCTGTCCACCGAGGAAACGACGTAAGAGGCGGTCTCCTTGCCTTTTTTCTCTTCATTCGGGTCGATCATATGCTATGCTTTCTGAAACAATGTTTCGTTGGATGAAACACGAAAAGGATATGATAATGGATAGCCTGAGTGCCGCCTTGCGGAAAGAGATCAAATTGGATGCGCCTTGGGGGTTAATCGAAAAATTCGCCCAGCAGCACCGGGAAAAGCCCGAAGATGCCAATCGCGGCGCCGAGATGATTGCCGACGCGCTGCGCGCCCATGGCATTCCAGTCACGATGCACGCGCCAGAATTGTTCCTGTCACTGCCCGGTGACGCCTCCGTCGAGGTCGGGGGCGTGCGCTATGCCGCCAAGCCACCAGCCTTCTGCGCCTCGGTGCCCGAAGGGGTCGAGGGCGAACTGACCTATGTGGCCGAGGCCAGCGGCGGCACACCGCTGGATCGCAATCCCGCCGGAACAGATGACGACGTCGCAGGCAGGATTGCCGTGATCGAGGGCTTTGCGCTGCCCAATTTCGTGGCCGGTCTCGAAGCCGCGGGCGCCGCTGGTGTGATCGCCGTCAATCCGGGTGAACTGATCCACTGGGGCACGGTTTCCACCATCTGGGGTACGCCGGAACCCGCCGACCTTTTGCGCCTGCCGCGCATTCCGTCTGCGGCGGTCAATCAGGCCGATGGCCAGAAAATCATCGCGCTGGCCAAAAGCGGCGGGCGCGGGCGCATCCGCACCACGCTAGAAACCGGCTGGTTCAAACAGAACATGCCGGTCGTCGATATCCGCGGCAGTGAGAAACCGGAAGAATTCGTACTTCTCCACGGCCATTACGACAGCTGGCGCGAGGGTGTTGGCGACAATGGCACCGGCAATGCCTGCATGCTTGAGGTTTCGCGCGTGCTCTGGAACAACCGCGACAAACTTAAACGCTCGGTTCGGCTGGCCTGGTGGGCCGGACATTCGACCGGGCGCTATGGCGGCTCGGCTTGGTTTGCCGACACTTTTGCCATCGACCTGTCGGAAAACTGCGTGGCCCACATGAATTGCGACAGCCCCGGATGCCGCTGGGCCACGGACTATTCGTCTATCTCGTGCATGTCCGAAACCGAATCTCTTGTGCAGCGCGTCGTCGCGGATGTCACTGGGCAGCACGCCAAACGCAAGCGCCCCCAGCGCAACTCGGATTACACCTTCAACAATATCGGCATTTCCGCCTGTTTCATGGCATCCTCGATGATGACAGACGAGGCCTGCGCCGAAAAAGGCTATTACGTCGTCGGCGGTTGCGGCGGCAACATTGCCTGGCACACCGAAGCTGATACGTTTGAAATTGCTGACAAAGATGTGCTGGCCAAGGATATCGCGCTGTATCTGGAGGCCGTTTCAACAGTCGCTAATGCCGAGATCCTGCCCATCGACTGGCGTGCGACGGCGGCCGAATTCGCCGCAACCATCGCCGAGTATCAGAAAGCCGCCGGTGACAGGTTCGACCTCCGGCCGGCATCAGAGGCGGCAAAGGCGCTCTCAGGCGCGCTTGACCAATTTCATACGGGCATCAACAATGGAACACTGGGCGCAGACGCGGCCAATCCGGTGCTCAAGGGGCTGGCGCGGATCATGGTGCCGATCAACTATACCCGCGGTCCGCGCTTTACCCATGATCCGGCGCTCAACGTCCCGCCGCTGCCTGCTATCGCTGAGGCTGGATCGATGGACGGTGTGGCACCGGAAGACATGGGATTTGTCGTGACAAAGCTGCTGCGCGGGCGCAACCGGGTGGTTGCCGCGCTGCGCGATGCCACTCGCCTTGTGGAAGGCGCGCTTTGAGAACGATGCGCGCCGCGCGCTATCTGCGCACCGGTCTGGCCGCCGAGGTACTGGAGATCGTCGATCTTCCATTGCCCGATCCGGGACCGCAAGAGGTGCGCGTGCGTATCCATGCTTCGGGCGTCAATCCCCATGATACCAAGGGGCGCTCGGGCTGGGCGGGCCGCACCCTGCCTGCGGGCGGGGTCGTGCCGCACAGCGACGGGGCGGGCGTGATAGACGTGGTTGGGGCGCAGGTGCCGCCCGGTCGCATCGGCACCCGGGTCTATATTCTGGGGGCCAAGGCGCAGGGAACGGCGGCAGATTATACCTGCATTCCGTCCGAATGCGCCCTGCCTCTCCCTAACACGATGGGCTTTGCCGAAGGCGCTTGCCTTGGTGTGCCTGCTTTCACCGCCTGGCTTGCGGTGCTGGCCGACGGGCCAGTGACGGGTCAGACGATTTTGGTCCAAGGCGGCGGCGGGGCGGTAGGCCGTGTCGTGGTCGAGCTTGCGCAGCGCAGCGGCGCGCGGGTGATCGCCACCGCAGGTTCGGACGCCAGCCGCGCCGTGGCCCGTGCCAAGGGGGCCGAAGTTGTGCTGGACCGGCACACCGACGATATCGTTGCCGCCGTGATGCGGGCGACGGGCGGGCGCGGTGCCGCCCGCATCGTCGAGGTGGATTTCGGCGCGAACGCCCCGGTTGATATCGCCGCCCTCGCCCCCCACGGCACAATCGCCGCCTATTCGTCCAGCAGCGCGCGAATGCCAACGCTGGATTACTATGCTTTCGCGCGAAAATCTGCCCGGCTGGATTTCGTGCAGGGCGCGCTTTTGTCGCCTGCGCAGCGCGCCGGGGCCGCCGCCTGCATTGGCGCATTCATCGGCGCCGGATTGTTGCGCCCCGATGTCGCCGAAATCATCCCGCTGCACCAGATCGTCCGCGCACACGAAATGGTTGAGGCCGGCGCGTCGGCGAATATCGTGGTCGGCCTTGAACCGCCCAATACCGAAGCCCGCCCGTCCAGAGGATAGAATATGAACCAACAGCACCTCTCCCCGCACCGCCCCCAGTGCAAACCGGTCCAGTGCGACCCGGTCACGCTAGAAATCGTGCGCGGCGCGGTCACGGCCACCCAGCGCGAGATGGAGGCGCTGATCGAACGCACCGCAATCTCGGCCTTTATCCGCGAGAAAAAGGATTTCTATACCGCGCTGTTCGATGCCGAAGGGGTGATGGCCGTAGGCTCGATGGTGCCGGTGTTTGGCGACATGACCAGCCCCGTGTTCAAACATTTCCCGCGCGACACCATCCGCCCGGGCGATCTGTTCTGGTATAACGATTGCTATGGCTCGCAGGGGGCAGTTTCGCATTCCAACGATCAGGTGCTGATCGCCCCGGTGTTCCGTGACGGGCGGTTGTGCGCCTTTGTCATGGGTTGGGCGCATTTCGCCGATATCGGCGGGCTGCGCCCCGGCTCGATCAGCCCCGACACCAGGGAAATCTTCCACGAGGGCATCATCGTGCCGCCGACCAAACTGAGGGACCGGGGCGTGCTGAACGAAGCCGCGCTGACGATCTTCCATCGCAATTCGCGCTTTCCCGCGCAAAGCGTCGGCGACATGAGCGCTCTGATGGCGGCTGTCGAACTGGGCGCCACGCGAGTCGCGGAAATCATCGAACGGTTTGGTGCCGATGTGATGGCTGACGGTCTGGCACAGCTTTTGGCCCGGACCCGCAAGCTGGTGCGCAGCAAGCTGACCGAGACCTTCGCCTATGGCACCCACAGCTTTACCGACCGCATCGACAGCGACGGGCATGGCGGCGGGCCCTATGCGCTGCGCTTTTCACTGACCCGCGAAAAGACCGATGGCGAGGATCGGTTCATTTTCGATGCCACAGAAACCGACGATCAGGCCCCAGGCCCGGTGAATTTCCTGATGAACCCCGGCGTGCCGGGCATGGCGCTGGGGTTGTTTTACCTAGGGGGCGATGAAAGTCAGGTGTGTAACGCCGGCGGGCCGATGGCGCTGGACGAGGTGCGGCTGCGCGAGGGATCGCTGGTGCAACCCAAATGGCCGGCCCCGCTGGGCATGCGCGGCCTGACGATGATGCGGACGCTGTCCACGATCAACGGTCTGGTGAATGCGGCGGGAGGTGGTGCGCCCGCCTCGCACGCCGCCTATGTGATCGCGATCCTGCGCGGCACTTTCACTGCCCCGGACGGGCGCGCCCAGACCTACCTGCTGGCCGACGGGATTGGCGTCGGATACGGCGCGCGCAGCTTTGCCGACGGGATCGACGCCGTCTATTTCGTTGCTCAGGAAAACTATCCAGTCGAATTTCTGGAGCTTGGCTATCCGATCCGGCTGCGCGAATACGGTGTGGTGTGCGACAGTGGCGGCGCGGGGCGATATCGTGGCGGGGTGGGCATCGTGCGCGAATACGAAATCCTGGCCGATACCAGCGTTCTGGGTATCCGTATCGACGGCGTGAAAAACCCACCCTGGGGGATCGACGGTGGGATGGGCGGCGGCCCAGGGTGCATCACAGTCAATCCGGGGCGGCCAGATGAGCGCAGGTTGAACCCGCTGTCGGACGGCAACCCCCTGGTCAAGGGCGACATCCTGCGAATCGAAACCGGCGGTGGCGGTGGCCACGGCCATCCGTTCGACAGGCCCCCCGAGGCGGTGCTGGAGGATGTGCTAGGCGGCTATGTCAGCCCCGAGGCCGCAGCGCGGCTTTACGGCGTGGCCGTAACCGGCCGACAGATCGACCCGGACCAAACGGGACGCTTGCGCGCCGCGCGCCCCGAAGTGAAAGCGTTTCATCGCAAGGAGTATGTGGATGCCCTCGACTGATCTGGCTCTGGCTGTCGATATCGGTGGCACCTTTACCGACGTGGCCCTGCGCGACGGCATCACCGGCGAGGTCTGGCGCGCGAAAACCCCCAGCACGCCCGACGATCCCTCGGCGGCGTTTCTCGACGGCATCCAGCGCGCACTGGCCGAGGCGGGCCGCGAAGCGCATGAGTTGACCGAGGTTCTGCACGGCACCACCGTCGCAACCAACATGATCCTTGAAGACAAGGGCGCGCGCGCCGCCCTTGTCACCACGCGCGGCTTTCGCCATGTGCTGTCCATCGGGCGGCAGGATATCCCGCGCAAGGCCAACCTTTACAACTGGGTCAAACCGGCCCGGCCTGTTCCGCCCCAACGGATCGTCGAAGTGACCGAGCGGGTCGCGGCGGGTGGTGCGGTGCTTGTCGCACTCGACGAAGATTCGGTGCGCGCGGCGGCCGAGGACCATAAACTGCTCGACGTTCAGGCCGTCGCGGTCTGCCTGCTGCATGCCTTCGCCAACCCCACCCATGAAACCCGCGTGGCCGAGATATTGCGCCAGGCGCTGCCCGGCGTCGCCGTCACCGCATCGACAGACGTGTTGCCCGTGGTGCGCGAATACGAACGCACGCTGGCCGCCGTGCTGAATGCCATCGTGATGCCCGGTGTGACAACCTATGTCAGCAGGCTGGAAAAACGGCTGGCTGCCGAGGGCGTCAGGGCGCCGTTGCTGCTGATGCAATCGAACGGCGGCGTCGCTGGAGCCGCGAAAATCCGGCAGGCGCCCGCGCTGACAGCCTTGTCTGGCCCTGCGGCGGGTGTCGTTGGCGCCCTGGCCGAGGCGCAGGCCTGCGGCATCAACGATATCGTCACGATCGATATCGGCGGAACCAGCGCTGACATCTGCCTGATCGCCGGTGGCAGAATCGGACTGACGCAGAACGGGCATGTCGGCGGCTGGCCGCTTCCCCTACCCATGGTCGACATGATCACCATTGGCGCTGGTGGCGGTTCGATCGCTGCGGTCAGGGGCGGGACATTGTCCGTGGGGCCACACAGCGCGGGCGCGGTGCCGGGACCTGCGGCCTATCGCAACGGCGGGACCAAACCGACCGTAACCGATGCCCATGTGGTTCTGGGCCATCTGCCCGCGCGGCTGCTGGGCGGGCGCATGGCGCTGGATGTCGAGGCCGCGGCCGAGGCAGTGCGGCACGGCGTGGCCGACCCGCTGGGCCTGTCCATAGACGAGGCTGCACGCGGAATTCTGGCCATCGTCGACAATCACATGGTGGGCGCCGTGCGCATCGTGTCTGTCGAGCGTGGGCACGATCCGCGGGATTTCACCCTTGTGCCGTTCGGCGGCGCCGGTCCGCTGCATGGCTGCGCGCTGGCCGATCTGATCGGCGCGCGTCAGATACTGATCGCCCGCGCGCCGGGGATTCTGTGCGCCGACGGTCTGCTCAACGCCGATCTCAAGGCCGAATTCAGCCAGGCGCTGCCCGAAGCGATGATAGCAAGCGAGGCACAGACCGACGCGCTGGTTGCCGATCTCGAAGCCAAGGCGCACGCGTGGTTCGCCGAAGAAAACGTTGCACCCGGGCGTCAGGATCTGCGCCGTGTCGCGCTGATGCGGTATCACGGTCAGGGTGGAGAGTTGGCCGTTGGGATGGGCGGCGATCTTGCCGCTGGTTTCGCCGCCGCGCACAAGGCGCTGTACGGCTTTACACTCGACGCGGTGATCGAGCTTGTGACGGTTCGGATCGAAGCCACGGGCCGCGCTGCCAAACGCCGCGCCGCCGATCTGGCGCCCGGCAGCGATGTGATTGTTATCGCGCAGGCAGCGGTGGCCGGGCCATCGGGGCGCCGCGACGTGCCCGTGGTGGACCGCGCAAGCCTTGGCGCCGGCGCACGGCTTGACGGGCCGATGATCCTGACGCAACTCGACACTACAACACTGATCACCGACGGCTGGACCGGGATCGTCCAGCCCTCGGGGGCGATCCTTTTGACCCACAAGGACGACATATGACCCATTCCGCAGCCCCGCTTGACGCGGTTTTCGCGCATATCGATGCCCATTCCGACAGCTTCGTGACGCGGCTGATGGAGTATGTCAGCCACCCGAGCATCAGCGCCCAGAACATCGGGATCCGCGAGGTTTCTGTGCTGCTCGTGGATATCCTGACCGGTCTCGGCATGCAGGCCGAGGCGGTGCCAACCTCGGGGCATCCGATGGTTCTAGGGCGGCGCGGCGACGATCCGACCAAGCCCACGGTGCTGCTTTACGGCCATTACGACGTCCAGCCGCCCGAACCGCTGGAGTTGTGGCATTCGCCACCCTTCCAGCCAGAAATCCGCGACGGCCGCATCTGGGCGCGTGGGGTGGGTGACAACAAGGGCCAGCATTTCGCACAGCTTCTGGCCATCGAAAGCCATCTGGCCGTCCATGGCGAATTACCCTGCAACGTGATTTTCCTGCTGGAAGGCGAAGAGGAAATCGGTTCGCCGCATATTGCCGCGTTCGTGCGCGAGCATGCCGACCGGTTGCGCGCCGATCTGGTGGTGACAGCGGACGGCCCACTGCATGCCTCTGGCCGCCCACTGATCACCTTCGGCGTGCGCGGCATGGCCGGGTTCGAGTTGCGGACCAGGACCGCCAACAGCGATGCGCATTCCGGCAATTTCGGCGGCGTGATGCCCAACGCGATCTGGAAGCTGGTGCATCTTCTGTCGACGATGAAACGCCCGGACGGAACGATCACGATCGAAGGTCTGGGCGATCCCGTCATCCCGCCGACAGAGGCCGAAAACGCCGCTGTCAGTGTCCTGCCGCTGGATCTGCCTGCATTTCTTGAAAAGACAGGTATGTCGGAACTGGACGCGCCCACCGACCGACCGTTCTATGATCGATTGATGTTCCAGCCCACGCTGACGATCAACGGATTGCACGGCGGCTATGGTGGGCCGGGTTCAAAAACTGTTCTGCCGGCCGAAGCGGTGGCAAAATGCGATATCCGTCTGGTCGAGGCGATGACCCCGGATCAGGCGTTGGAATGTGTGCGCAAACATGTGGAACGCCACGCGCCCGATGTCGAATTCGTTCCGATGGGGGGCATGCTGCCGTCGAAAACCCCGATGGACGCACCCTATGCCGACGCGGTGAAATCGGCAGTCGCGCGCGGCCATGGAACACCACCGTTGCTCTATCCCGTCGTGGGCGGAAGCCTGCCAGATTACGTTTTTACCAAAATCCTCGGATTGCCTGCATTTGTCACGCCCTATGCAAACGCCGATGAGGCCAATCACGCGCCCAACGAAAACCTTGAGGTTGCGCTGTTCCTCAAGGGCATCAGAACGGGCGCCGCCCTGCTTGCCGCCCTAGGAGATGCGACAAAACCATAGGCGAAACCGCGCGTCTTATACCAACGGCCTTAAGATCTGACTCTGGGATTTTCTTTTGCAGAATAAGCTGATTCATTGGCCGCAGAGTTTGGGAGGCTATTGATGGCAGTTAGGATCACGCGGGACGACAAGACAGTA
>Ga0307981_1001013_pt1 | contig 26598 bp, 29 predicted proteins | sample OrgLakmetagen987_FD_201849 | JGI IMG/M metagenome (GOLD analysis project Ga0307981, IMG submission 201849) | Saline water microbial communities from Organic Lake, Antarctica - #987 | ecosystem: Environmental > Aquatic > Non-marine Saline and Alkaline > Saline | place: Antarctica: Organic Lake... | reverse complement strand
GTATAATAACTTTAATCCTCACTCAAGTTTAGGAATGCTCACACCGAATGAGTTTGTAATGAAAAAGCGATGTGCTTAACACCCCATGACTCAAGCTGGAAGTTTACAGATGAATGGGGGAACCGCCAGAGTTAGAGTTAAAGTTAAAAAAAATCATAAATAGACGAACGTCGCTGATGAAGCTAAAAAATTAAAAACACTACTTCAAAGCTCTATTCATCTATTCTAGTAATCCAAAGACACTAGCCTCCCAGCGAAGCGTCTAAGTACTTATTATATAAAAGAGGTCAACTTAAAGATCATTAACCGACACTAATCGAGTCCATCAAATGCACCAAAAAGCTTTTGATTTTCCTTCGAGAAGCGAATATCGATACTGAAAGGTACTCTTTTGTTTATAGGCCTTTTTCCTTCATAGTGTCCTTTTGCTTGATTCCACTTTAAAGAAAAACTTTCTTTCTTATTTCGTTCAAGAAGGACAGCTTCTATTATTTTAGAGAAAGGATTTACCTCTAATTTCTTCATGTTCGAGTCATAAAGAAATATTTTAACTTCACTTTTTCTCGATTCATATACAAGTTCAGCTTTGAAAAGCAGGTTCGCTTTTCTACCTTTCGTTATGTCACCTTCTTTTATAATTCCTGTTACTTTTCCACCTTTTAAACTTTCATCTTTTATTGCTGGTCCATGCCCCTCATCATGGCCATAGATGGCCGTTGCTAAAAGTAGTGTTACTAATAAATAGATACTCTTCATAAAAATCTCCTTATAATTGTTCACCAATTAATTTCTCTAGGGTTAATGCTGTTATTAAGTAATTTTTTTGTGATTCAAACATTTTTAATTTTAAATTAACTAAGCGGTCTCTTGCACTGACTAAATCAAGAGAGTTTTTAATTCCTCTATTATACTCGTCAAGCACAATCGTATAATACTTAGCTCCTCTTTTATGGCTCATTTCAACTAGATCAAGTTGTCTGTGTATATTATCTAGAAGTTCATACTTATGTGTTACTTCGATAGAGACATCATTTTTAACTGAATCTAGTTTTAGTTTTCTTTGTTTATATTTTTCTTTATAAATTTCCTGTGTACTCTTCTTTTTTCCACCGTCAAAAAGTGGAATATTCACATAGACGCCAACAAGACCTTCGGTGGTACCTGTTGAATATTGTTCATCTATTCTCATTCGACCAAAGCGCCCCATCAAATTGACTTCGGGTAAACGATTAGAGCTAACTTTTGACTGTTCATATTCAGTCACTTTCTCTTCAAGCTCACTTAGATTTATATTACGATTATTTAACCTAGACTTCTTTAACAGAGATTTTAAATCTAGGTTGTAATGGGTGTGGGGTAAACTAGCATTGAGTTCAACACCATCCTTGTGATCAATAAAGGACACTTTTCTGACTTCATCCAGTTTATGATCAAGTTGTTCACTTAATTCTAGAATTTGTACTTCCATACTAAGCTTTCGTAGATCAATATCAAGAATATCTGACTTACCAGTTAAGCCTTTTGATATTCTCTTTTTTGTCCTTAGCTTCATCTTCCTATTATACAAAAGCTCTTTCTTTAAATAGTTTAACTTCTTATTAATAGTAAGAGCATCATAATATAGCGACTTTGTCTCTCTTATGATGTCTTGCTTCCATAATGAATATTTGTGTAACTTAACCTTATGAAGTTCTTCAAGCGCTTTAATACTATTTTTTGACTGACCAAATTTAAAAAGGTTATATTTCAATCTCATCTCTGCTACAAAGCGATTAGTATTAATAGTGCTATCTCTGCTCGATTGCCTTCTTTCACCACCAACGACAGCGTACACCTCGGGAAAGTATTCTCCGTTCATCGCTTTTATTCCATAATAAATCTCTTTCGCTTGAGATTCTAATATTCGTCCCTCTGGATTTTTATCTAACCCATTTTTATAAAGCTCACCTAGTGTATAGCTCTTTGATTGCGATCTTTGACAAAGTAAAAAAATTAACATTATTGAAATTATCTTCATTTTTTATCTCTCTTAATTTTTAAAACGGAATTTCTCGCATAATTATAGAAAACTACAGGAGTAACAAAAATATCTAAAAAAGTTGATGTAAAGAGGCCTCCAACAATGACGACTGCGACAGGGTAGAGGATCTCTTTTCCGGGGTCTCCCTTTGAAAGAATAATGGGAGTCAAAGCGAATATTGCAGTAAGCGCAGTCATTAGGACAGGAATCAATCTTTCTTGCGAACCACGTATAATTGTTTCTTTATTAAATTCATTATTATCATTAACTAGAAGTTGAAGATAATGAGAAATCATAAGAACACCATTTCGACTCGCAATTCCGCATAGTGTAATGAAAGCAATCAATGTAGCGACAGAAAGAACTCTCTCAGTTAAGTACACTGCGACGATGCTACCAATGAGTGCAAGTGGTATCGCAGTCAAAACCTGAAAGCTCATCATAAGACTTTTAAAGTGCGCGAAGAGAAAAATAACGATACCAAAAAGTGAGACTACTCCAAGTAATGTAACAAGCCTTGAAGCCTCTTCTTCACTTTTAAACTGTCCTCCAATCTCTATATGATAACCAACAGGAAGCTCTAAAGAATCTATCGCCTCACGTATTTTCACAACTAATACATCTAGTGGAACGCCGTCTGAGTTTGCCTGTAACACAATACGACGAGAAGCATTTTCTCTATTAATAATGTTAGGGCCTTCACTTTCATAAACCGATGCCACTTGTTTTAGTGTTATTGCCTCACCTGTAGGTAAGACTCTGACAACTACATCCTTGAGTTCTTCTAAGTTTTCCCTTGCATCTTCTTTAAACCTAAGTGATATATCAAAAATTCTTTGTTTTTCAATAATCTTACCAACGATACGGCCATTCAATGCCATTTCAAGGTGTTCTACAAGATCGCTTATTTGTATTCCATATTTTGCAGCATCTTCTCGATAAAGATGAACCTTGATTTGAGGGACATGCACTTGCTGCTCTAATTGAAGATCAGCAAGACCTTTCATACCCTTTACACTTTTCTCTAGAGATTTACCTAGTCGTCTTAATGTAGAGAGGTCTGGTCCAAATATTTTAATAGCAAGTTGAGCCCTAACTCCTGATAGTAAATGATCAAGTCTGTGGCTTATAGGCTGACCAATATTTGAGTAAGTTCCTTCAATAGTAGCAAGTTTATCTCTAATTTCTGATAATACTATCTCGCGATCACGTCCTTTAGAATGAAAATCAACGTCTATTTCACTCCAATGAACTCCTTCGGCATGCTCGTCCATTTCAGCTCGTCCAGTCCTTCTTATTGTGCTTTTAACTTCCGGTACAGATAACATTAAATCTTCTGCTTTCTTTCCTATTAAATTTGACTCTTCCAAAGAAATACCCGGCCAAGCTGCAACTCCAATCGTTGCCGTTCCTTCATTAAATTTAGGTAAAAAGTTTCTCCCCATTAATGGTAGCAGCGATAATGCACCTATTAATAAAATCATTGCGAATGTTATAATCGTTTTTGGTCTATCTAAAATATTAACAAGTATTTTTCTATCAATACTTTTCAAAAGAACTATTAATTTACCATCCTTATCATTCATGACTTTAGCATTAGGTAGTAGGTAAGAGCATAGAACAGGTGTAACAGTGAGAGAAACCAAAAGACTTGCTAGAAGTGAAACGATATAAGAGACACCTAATGGAATAAAGAGTTTTCCTTCAATTCCACTCAGGTAAAATAAAGGAATAAAAACTAAAACAACTATAATTGTTGAAATAACAATACTGCCTCTAATTTCTTTTGATGCTGTATAAACAACCTCAATGGGGTTAAATGCTGTACCTTTTTCTTTTGCTTCCTTAAGCCTTCTAAATACATTTTCCACATCAACGATAGCATCATCAACAAGTTCACCTATCGCAATAGCAAGGCCGCCCAGAGTCATAGTATTAACAGACATCCCAAAGAGATCGAATACTATAGTCGTCAATAAAAAGGAGAGAGGAATTGCAGTTAAAGTAATAAAGGTACTTCTAAAATTAAGTAAAAATATAAACAATACAACGGCAACCATAATTGATCCGTCTCTCAACGCTTCTTTCACGTTGTCAATCGAGTTTTCAATGAATTTTGATTGCTTAAACAAATCATCCTGAAGAATTACTCCTTTAGGGAGTTGTTTTTTTAAAATTGAGGTTAACGCTTCAATCTTACGGGTCACTTCAATAGTCGAAGAACCAGGCTGCTTTTGTATAGTGAGAATTACCGCTTTTTTCCCATTAATACTGCCATCGCCTCTTTTCGGTTGTGCTCCAATTAAAACGCTTGCGACTTCTCCAAGTTTGACAGGTGTTCCAAGGTGCATACCTACGATAGAGTTACGAAGATCATCTTCAATCTCGGCCCTTCCAATAATACGAATAAGGAATTCTTTTTTATCTCGATCTACAAAGCCGCCAGTAGTGTTTTCACTCAAGTGCTTAACATTTTCTACAAGTGCTTCGAGAGAAATATTTTTGCTGTTAAGCTTCTCTGGATCAACTTTTATTTGAAATTGTTTTCTCCCACCGCCCATAACTATGACATTACTCACACCTGCAATTGAGAGAAGCTGAGGTCGAATCGCCCAATCAGCAATTTCTCTTAATTCTAATGCTGTTGTTTCTGAATTTTTCTCTGCTTGAATACCAAGGAAAAGAATCTCTCCCATAATCGAGCTAATGGGCGCCATTGTTGGTAAGACATCATCAGGGAGACTTCCTCTGACTTGCTGTATTTTTTCACTAACAAGCTGTCTGTTTCTATAAGGATCAGTACCCCATTCAAATTCAACATGGACGATACTAATTCCCATACCACTTGATGACCTAACCCTGCTAACACCGACAGTGCCAATCATTGATGTTTCCAAAGGAAGAGTAACAAGTGTTTCAACCTCTTCAGGAGCAAAACCATGACTTTCTGTAATGATTGTTACTTTAGGTTTATTTAGATTTGGAAAAACATCAACAGGAAGACTACGTAAGGAAAAGAATCCATATACGGCCACAAAAGAAGCTAATGAGACAACTAACAGTCTATTCTTTAAAGAATAGGAAATAATTTTATTAAGCACAACTCTACCCAGCAAAAGGTTTATAGATCATAAAAATACTATAGAGCTGGGTTTAAATGATTAAGGGGAGTGTTCTAAAGTTGTCTGGTGGTGGTAGGTATGAGGTTACACTAATACTCTGCCACTTTCTAAGATAGGATTGACTAAGACTTATTAGTTGGTTTTGGCCGCTAAAGAGATTCAATAATAATATTTCAGAATCTAAGACTAGCTTTATTTTGCCTGAATTAACGACTTCTCCATCGATCGAGCGATTATGCTGATGAGGTTCATTGTGATTAGAGCGATCATGGCCGACAGTAACTAAAACTTTGACTACTTTTGTGTAAACAGTTTCATTTTTCTCATCGTTATCTGAATGGTGCTCTTGATCTTCTTCATGGCCGCTTTCTTGATGATGATCTCCATGATGATCATGGTCAGAATGGCCTAGTTCAATATGATTATGATGATCTAAAAGATGGAAATCGAGTCCAATACTTGCAAGTGGCGAAGCGATTGAACAAAACGTAAATATAAAAAATATTATAGATTTCACTGATATGATAATGTACTGGAAATGGAAAAAGGTCAAATCTACTATATTTTATAAGATTATGCTCTCTCTTTCCCTTTATGAAGCCATACGATATACAGAACAAAAGCCATACCTACCGTTGCCACGGATAAAACAACTAGATATTTGAAATCATTAGTTTTAGGAAGGAGTGCCCCTCCGCCATAGAGGCCAAGTGTAGCTAAAGCAGTCAGTGCGCTAGCAAAGCCATTATACTCTCCTCTTAAGCTAGGAGATATATTAAGTTGTCGTATCTGAACCTCACCCAAGCTAAAGCCATATAGACCAATGCGGGAGAATAAAACTAAAGACAAAAATAGTATTTGATATACTACACCATCACAGAAAAAGAAGATCAGAGCGAGAGTAACAGTTAGTAATTGAAAACTCACAAATATACGGACTGCTTCTTTTATACCCTTCTTTTTTGCCATCATCGGAAATAAGAACGTTGCAATAAGTCCGAAGAGTCCACCAAGTCCTCTAAATATCCCAATTCCCCATTCTGGAAAGCTCCAACCATCTTTTAAAAAACCAGTTAAAAGCACGCCATGAGGACTTAAAACACTCAGCCATAAGCAAGCGTAAGCAACTGATACAAATGCAATTGGCTCAGATAAGAAAGATTTCCACCCTGTCGTTAATTTACCAATAATACTTTTCTGACTGAGTTCAGGTATCTTTACATACTTCACTGAAAGCTCAGGTTTAATTTTAAAGATACTCTTTAAAAGAAGGTACTCTGGAACAAAAGAAATAAGATTCCAAATAGCTATAAAGCTAAAACCAAAAAGAATAAAACTCTTAGTCTCATAAATAAGAAGCCAGCCAGCAATTATGGGAGCAGACAATTCAGTAAAAAGATCGACCTGTCTTAATCTACTATTAAAGGCAGGTAATTCATCTTCTTTTATTGAAGAAGGAACTAAGTCATTTGCGATCGCAATGTCCATGAAAGTAGAGCCAAGTGATCCTAAAATGCCACCTATAATTAATAGAAGTAGTAGAAACGACTTCCGCGAAAGCCATTCGATAACAGCAAAGCTCTCATAAGATAAAAATGACAGGGAAGTAAAACCAATTAATACCCCAAAAAGCTGAATTATAATTCCAAGTTTAGCAGCGCTAAACCTACTGATCTGATCTATTAGCTTAGATAACCTAGGTAAAAAAAACACATTAGAAAGTCTAATTAAAAAATAGTAGAGTGCCGCATATTGTAGCTGTCCGGGAACAACTTTCAGGATAGCAAGAGGAACTGCAAAGTCCCAAGCCTGATCGCCTGATCTAGTTAAGACTCTTCCCAGCAGCAAAGCTTTCTTTAAGCCTATATTTCTCATGAACGTATCTCCAAAAAAAGTGGCTCGTACATAATACATAGTTAAATAAAGTAAGCAAATTACATGAAAAAATATAAACTAATAATCAAGCATCTCAAAATCAGAATAGCCGATTTTATATACACTTCATAATACAGCCGACGGCTAAGCATTTTTCAACATTCTCAAGATATAACCTAGTAGCTTGTATCTTGAGAACCACAATGAGGCATCTCAGGTGCATATGGATTTTTGACTTTAGATACCTTCGATGAGTTTTGAATCCATTTCTTTTTCACCATTGGACATGAATAGGCATTATATTTAGAACCTAGTTCATAAGTGTTGACGAGGTAAATCAATGCAGTCGAAACTACGTTATAAAGTTCATTGTTTTGCTCTCTAGTATTGCTCTTTTTTATTTCATTTAATTTTTTTTGTGAATATTTTAAAAGGTTACTTATTTCTGTGTTTTTTATTTTATCTATTTCAACACTAAGTGCTTTAGCACTTTTTTCAATTTGATCCTTATTATACTCAAAGAATGAGTCGTGTAATATTTCATTTTTCACTAGAATAGCAATAACAGATTTCTTATCTATTTCTGAAATCACTTTACGAGGTTTTTCTTTCTTAGTTGAATCGCCCATTTTATGGTGCTGATGCCCTTCGCTTGCCTTAACTTCTTTTGTATTAAGAAATACAACAAGCACTGAAACTAAAACAATAATTGCAGTTTTTTTTAATGAAACTTTATTACAGTTGGGACACATAATTTTCTCCTTGATTAGAAATTATTTTATTATATTCAAAATATGAAAAGACTACTGGAACTATAAAAAGTGTTACTAATTCAACAAGCATTCCACCAAGAGTTGGAATGGCCATAGGTTTCATGACTTCACTACCAGTGCTCGTTGACCACATAATTGGAACAAGGGCCACAACGGTAGTCGTCGTCGTCATAACTAAAGGACGAATTCTTCGCCCTCCAGCTTCAAGTATACATTCCTTTAAACCTTCCCAATCTTTTGGAGCATGATCTTTGATCGCTTGCTGAAGGTAGGTCATCATTACAACGCCATCATCGACAGCAATCCCAAAAAGAGCAATAAAGCCAACCCATACAGCGACAGAGGTATTAAAGCCACCTAACCAAAGAAGTATTAATCCTCCTGAAAAAGCAATTGGTACAGCACTAAAAATAATTGCAGCATTTCTTAAATTTTTAATACCTATGTAAATGAGTAGTAGATTTATAAGTAGAGCAAATGGAACGAGAGCGAGAAGTCTCTTGTTGGAACGTACTTGATTTTCGTACTGACCTGCCCAAACGACAGAATACCCCTTTGGTAGCTGAATATTTTTTTCGACATTGCGTTTAGCCTCTTCAACAAAGCCAATCAAGTCTCGCCCCTTTACATTGAGTAGGACAAGGGACCTAAGCATTCCGTTTTCAGACTGTATGGCAGCAGGCCCAGTTACAATTTTGATATCAGCAAGCTGGGATAGAGGAATGTGTTGACCTAGAGGACTTGGAACTAAAACCTTCTTAAGCTCATCTATTCTGTCTCTTAGTTCTTTTTTATAGCGCACCCTAATGGAGTATCTCTCTCTGCCCTCATAAAATTGACCGATGGTCATACCGCCAACTGCTGTCTGTAATATTTTATTTATCGTTCCAGTATTTATTCCATATCGACTGGCTGAAACTCGATCTATATCAAACTCAATATATGGCTTTCCAGTAATTTGTTCAGCATACACTCCATAAGCGCCACTTATTTTTTCAACTTCTTTACCAATTTGTGCAGCAGTAGCTTCAAGAGTTTTTAAGTTGTCACCAAATATTTTAATTCCAATTTGAGTTTTTATACCCGTAGAGATCATAGCAATTCTATTTTCAATCGGAAAAAGCCAAGCATTAACAAGCCCCGGTACCTGAAGTTTTTGGTCTAGATCATCCATAATATCGTATATTGATGTACCTGCGGGCCACTGGTCACTTGGAATAAGTTTCACTACTGTTTCAAACATAGCGATAGGAGCTGGATCAATTGCTGTATTGGCCCTGCCTAACTTCCCAATGGCATCGGCCACAAGAGGATGCTTCTTTAATTCTTTGTCTGTGTAAGCTAAAAGCTCGCGAGCTTTTGTCATACTCACATCAGGCGTAGTTACAGGCATATAAAGTATTTCACCTTCATTAAGTGAAGGCATAAATTCTTTACCTAACTGCGTATAAGCAAAAGCACCTAGAAAGAAAATAATCGTTGGAAATAAAATAAATAGTTTACGATTTTCTAACATCCAATTTAATGAAGGCTTATAGGTATCTAAAATTAAACGACTTACTTTATTTTTTTCAATTGGCTTAAGTTCTCCTTTAAGTAAATAAACAGATAGTGCAGGTACTAAAATAATAGCGACAACAACAGATCCAAACATCGCAAGAGTCTTTGCCCATGCTAAAGGTCCAAAAAGCTTACCTTCACTACCTTCTAGACCAAATACAGGAAGAAAAGTTACTATAGTTGTTGCGACGGCCGTGAGGATTGCAGGCCCAACTTCTCTGGCCGACTTAACAATAATTTCAATTCTCTCTGATTTACTTGCCTGTGGCTGCTGCGCTAAATGAGAATAAATATTCTCAGTCATAATAATGCCCATATCAACCATAGAGCCGATAGCAATAACAAGTCCTGATAAACTCATGACATTTGAATCAATTCCTAAAAACTTCATCAAAATAAAACTAATACCAACACCAAATGGAAGCGTAAGAGAAACTAAGATAGATGATTTGAAATGTAGTAAAAAAAGTAGAATTACAATAATTGTGATGACAACTTCTTGGCTTAGCGCCGTGTATACAGTCCCTATAGTTCTTTCTATAACTTCTGTTCTGTCATAAAATGGAACAAGCTCCACACCTTCTGGAAGACCTTGCTTTACTATCAAAAGTTGTTTCTTTACATGGTCAATTACTTCTTTAGGGTTTTCTCCAAAGCGCATTGTGATAACACCGCCAACAGATTCAACACCATTTTTATCTAATGCCCCTCGCCTGAAAGCAGGACCTACGTTGACAGAGGCAACGTCCTTTACTCTAACGGGAGCATTTCCCTTGATTGCAACCACTACATTTTCAATATCAGAAAGACTCTTAAAAAATCCTTTCCCCCTAACAATAAACTCTCGATCTCCATCTTCTACAACTTCAGCACCAACGTCGATATTGCTATCTTTAATTGAGTTAATTAATTTAGAGAAATGTATGTCATAAGCAAAAAGCTTACTAGGATCAACATCGATCTGATACTCTTTTACAAATCCGCCAATGCTCGCAACTTCACTTACTCCCTCTACTCCTTGTAGAAGATAACGCACATAAAAGTCTTGTATAGACCTAAGTTCAGCTAATGACTTAGGAGCTGTGGCCCCTTTTTTATTTTCCAAAGTATACCAAAAGATTTGACCTAACCCTGTCGCATCAGGTCCCATCTTAGGAGTTACGCCTGTAGGTAACTCAGAACTTGCAGTCGAAAGTTTCTCCAAGACCCTTGTTCGACTCCAATAGAAATCAACGTCTTCTTTAAAAATGATATAAATAATAGAAAATCCAAAAGCAGATGTTGCTCGAATATTCTTAACTCCGGGAATCCCCTGCATGATAATACTTAATGGATAGGTAACCTGTTCTTCAATATCTTTTGGAGATCGTCCAGACCACTCAGTAAAAACAATCTGTTGGTTTTCACCAATATCAGGAATTGCATCAATACGTGCAGTTTTTAAGCTAAAGATGGAAAGTAACGCCACAAAGACGAAAGCAACAACAACGGCAGCTCTGTTACGAATAGAAAGTTCAATTATATTTTGAATCATTTGCTATCCTTAGTGGTTATGACCATTTGTACGACTTTCTTTTAGATCACCGTAGCCACCAAAAAGCTGAGCTTGCGCATCAAGAAGAAAATTACCTTCGATAACAACTTCTTCCCCTTCCATGAGACCATGCTTTATTTCCACATATCCTTCTGACTCATAACCGGCATGAATAACCTTAGCCTGAAAACTACGTCCAGAGATATTAGTCCAAACGACTTTTCGTTTGCCTGTATCAATAATTGCTGTCCTTGGAATAACAAGTGGCATCCCCTCTATATCAATTTTTAAAGTAGCATTAGCAATCATTCCCGGCTTTAGTTTTCCAGAGCGATTTTCAACTGTTGTTCTTATTTTCAAAGTCCTAGAGTTTTTATTTAAAACTGGACTGACAAAGTCGATTTCACCAGTAAGAGTTTCTCCAGGAATAGCAGAAAACTCTAGATCTACACTCTGTCCTATTTTGACTAACGAGGCGTCGTGTTCATAAACGTCCATATCAACCCAAACATCTGAAAGATCCGAAAGTTCAAAAAAATTTTGCCCTTCTTTAAAATATTTTCCAACGGTAGCGTTTCTTACTCTAACAATACCTGTCGTGTTTGAATAAATTGTTATTTGTCTTGGAATCTCTCCTTTTTTATACCAGCTCTGAAGCTGGAAAGGTCGAATCCCCCATAACTTTAGGCGTTCTTCACTTTGTTTAAGCATATCTTTAAAGTCTTTAGATTTAGACTTTTGATAACTCTTTTTTGCTAATAAATACTCTTCACCACTAGTAATTAACCGAGGACTATAGAGGTCAATGACTGGGTCTCCTTCTTTTATAAAGCTACCTGTCGATTTAACATAGACCTTCTCAACTCGGCCGCTAACTCTCGCAGGAATATTACTTTCTTTTTCCTCAGATTGAAGTACAGAGCCAAGAAGTCTGATTTTTTTAGTCATTTTCATCTTAGTCACCGGGAAATATTCTGGTTTAAAGTGAGACTTTTGAGCTTTCCTTAATTTTACTCTAGCGACAACCACTGCAGCTTTGTTCTCTCTTTTTTTCATTACCATCGCAGTACCATCAAGTGGGCAAGGACCGGCAACTTCACTAACGACAGTAGGAAATTTCTCACATACCCACTCATCCTTAATAGGCGCTTCTTGCTTATCAATAATTGTGCCGAGATCTTCAGAATCATCTAGCTCAATTTTCGTTAGGTTCATGTGGCAAATTGGACATTTTCCCGGCCTTTTTTCTTTTACCTGAGGATGCATTGAGCAAGTATAAAAAACATCTATTTTACTATGTTCTAAGTGATTTTCATCCCCTCGTTTTTCAGTACCAGAGTCACAGGACACAAATAAAGAAAAAAGAAAAATAACTAATATTTTATTTAATTTAACCATTAAGTGGCTCTCCTAAGATATATTTAAGAGCTACCTTACTCATATCCTTTTCTGCTTTTAACATTATTTTCTGAATTAAAATTTTCTGTAGTTTTAATTCACTTTGTAAAAGTTCGATATAAGTAGAATCACCTAGTCCGTAAGATTTAGACGTAATTGCTCTAGAGTTCTTGGCATATTTAACTGTTTTTTCCTTTAATATTTTCAACTCACTCTCTAGTTTTTTAATTTTATTTTTGTATACTGATATATCTCTTAGCTTTGCTTTCTCAAAGTTCTGATATTTTCTTTCCATAGAGTACTTTTCTTGAACAGCAGCGCCATGTTTAGAGTACTTCTCGCTTGAAAAGGGAAGAGGAAAGCTAACAGAAGCACTGACAAAGTCGCCATTACCATCAATATTAGAGCGCTTAGTCAGTCCTAAGGATACAGTTAAGTCAGGAATATAATTCAACTTTGAGGCGCTAAGATCAAGGTCTTTTGCCTTCAGTTTTTCCTTAAGACTCATTTTTCTATAATCGCTTCTTTTTTTAGAAACAGTATCGATAACTGACCAAGGTATGGTCGTAGCATCAATTTTTTTACTACCAACTAGATAAATTAACTGATCGTCTACTTCTCGTAATTCATAAGACTGATTACTTATGTCAGTTTCAATCTCTGATTTTCTAATTTGAATTTCTAAAATAGCTTGCTGGGATGACTTACCCGTAGAGTACAAACGTTTACTGACTTTTAATATTTTAGTAATCCATGCACTATTCTCTTTTAAGATTTTAAGCTCTTCCCTTACTTTTCTTTGTATAATTAAAGTATTCCACAAAGTACTTGAAAGTCTTTTTTTTCTATCATCTGCATCGTGTGCAGAAGCTTTAGCAAGTGAATTAAAAGATTTTTTTATGTTACTGTATTTCGTTGTTAAAGAAATTTTTTGTGAGATTCCTATTTCAATGCCTGTCATCGGAGTCTGGTCTCTATTAAGACTATCTTCGGGAAAGTTTTTTGCTGCAACCATAAGCTTAGGATCCCCCCATGATCCTTTCAAACTTGCCTGCGCTTCATAAGATTTAGCCTTATGGCCAATCTCTTTTATACTATCATGCTCAGATAAAGCATTAATTGCTTCGACAAAAGACATGGCCTTTGAGTGCAAAGAAAAACTAAAAAATAGTACTAGGGCAATTACCTTCATAAAATCTCACCATTTTTGAATATGCCAAAAGTCATGTCAAAATAGAGTCCTTACCCGTGTTACGACAGGCTACTTACTTTTGTGACAAAGGGCTTATCATTTCTCTCTAATTGTTGTATTTTTATATACTTATACCCCCTGTGGGTACATAAGAAAAGATCTTGTCACAAATCACAAGTGTTCTTCGTAATAAGAGGTAGAGGTGGCCAATCCATTTTCACATTTAGACGACATAAGGCTGATGAAGCTCTATGTCGAGGGTGACGAGAGAGCTTTTGAAGTGATTTACGAAAGATACAATAAGCAAATTTATAGTTACCTAAGTAAAAGGGTATTTGATCAGTCTACTTTAGAAGACATATATCAAGAGGTCTTCATAAAGTTTCATCGCTCAAAAGAAATCTATGATCCTAAGCACCCTTTAATAAAATGGGTATATGTAATCTCTAAAAGTGTTCTTTTAGATTATTTCAAACGAAAAAAAGATGTTTTTGTGGAGCTGAAAGATCAACAGGCCATATTCGATACTGCTAAAGATGTTGAAACAATAGACTTAGATAGCCAAAGTAATCTGTCAGAAAAAGAAAGAGAGGCCATCAAGTTACGCTACCTTTCTGAAGAAGAGTTTTCTGAAATATCAGAGATACTACAAACTTCTGAAGCAAATTCGAGAAAACTTGTCTCTCGCGGTCTAAAAAAACTTAGAGAAAGTTTTAGTGGAGGAAAAGATGCATAATCCCAAAAAAAGTGACTACGCTAAAGATTACCTTAGTTTTATAGATAGCGAAAAAATAGATCCTCCGAGAGAACTTAGTCATAGAGTTCTTGATATTATAATCGCCGAGATGAAGCCATCACACAGGCTAGTTCTCGGAAAACTTATTCTGATTCAAGCATTCATTGGAACTATCACAATGATATTTTGTCCTCAGTTCAGTTTCAGTCTGACCAGCAATCATGACGTTTTTCATTTTTTTCATCATAAGTTTGGTGAATCTATTTGTATGATTATTTGTGGATCAATATTTATGGGAACCGGCGCCCTATTTGCATCATTTTTAATGAAGAAGGGAGAGATACATAGAATTAAAGAATCTCGCCTGCTTTACTACCTCACAACATCAATTTTCTTCATGTCTATCTTCTATATACTTGGAGCTGATATTTATCTAAGACTTGTATCATTTTGGTTAATTGGCTCAGTAATCGGAGGAGCGATTATGTTTGAAGTTAGTAGGCTCGTTAAGCAAGAGTTTTTAAAGTACTTGGTACGGTTTTAACTTGTTCTTCAATTCTATTTAAAAATAATAAAATCACCTTCTTTTAATCGTACAGAGGAAGCTCTTCCATGCTTTGGTAAAGTGTTCTCTGCTGGAGATTGGATTTTACCGAATGTTTTTCTATCAAGGTTAAACTTAATCCAATGAAGTTTTCCACCTGAGTTCCAATGATTTCCCTCGGCCCAACTAATAAGTAATATTTTTTCATTTTTACTGATCCATGGTTTTTTTCTTCTCTGTACTTTAGTACCAGGAACGGAAAATTTTTGGATAGTTGGAACCTGAGTTAAACTTTCAGTTCCTAAGATGCAATTCTTATATCAACATCTTTATTCTTTTGTAAATGATTTAAATAAACTTTTTCTTCCCAGTTCCAATTTCTAATCTTTCGATTTCCCCATCTTTCAGGAAACTTCAATTTTGCCTCCGCATAAACTGTTTTTCTTTTATCTAAAATTACTTTGTCTTCACCTCGATGACGACTTCCTGGAGATACAAACTTAATCCCGCTGTGAAGATGGTCTTCGTTGTACCAATCAACAAATTCTAATACCCAATTTTTAACATCACTAAGATCATTAAATATCTCAGGATAATCTGATTTATACTTTAGCGTTTTAAATAATGATTCCGAATATGGATTATCATCGCTTACGCGTGGTCGACTGAATGATGGCATTACACCTAAACGTTGAAGGGTTGCCAGCATTGTTGCACCCTTCATTGGTCCTCCGTTATCAGAGTGCAAAACAAGTTGGTCTTTCGGGATTCCCTCATTAATGCATATTTTTTCAAAAAGTTAAGCTGAGTATTCCATCGATTCATTATTAAAAATATCATAGCCAACAATTTTTCGACTGAACACATCCATAAATAGATACAAATAAAAATATTCACCACGGATACTTGATTTTAAATAAGTTATATCCCAACTCCAGATTTGGTTTGGGCCAGTTGCCACCAGCGGAATTGGTCTTTTCTTTACTGGTGCCTGAGATCGACCTCTGTGAGCCAGAAGCTTTTTCTCTTTCAAAACCTTATAGAAACTTGATTCGCTAGCAATATATTTCCCATCGTCAGCAAGTTTTGCAACAATTTTCCAAGGGGATAAATCAACATACTTTTTGGAATTAGCAATTGCTACAATCTCATTTTGAACATTTTCACTGAGCTTATTTGCAGGCCCTGTAAGAGGTCCATTTCTTTTGTCTATAAGATCGTGCTTCCATCGATTATGGGTCTTCAAATCGATTCCTACGTCTTCACATGCAACTTTGATTCTGCAACTGTTAGCAGACGCTTCCATGATTAAATCAAGAGCTTCTTCCTTGGCTTCCACAACTACTCGTCGTCCTCGTTCGTGCCCCATATCTCGTGACTTTTTTTTAGAAGAATTACTCTGGCAGCATATTCAGCTAGTGCTTTTTCATTTCGTCTAAGATTTCGCTCCATTTGAATTTTCTCCTTTCTCAGTTTAACAAGCTCAGGATCAAGTTGAGGACGTCCACGTTTTTTTTCTTTTTTTAGATTAATAAAATCATTCTTAAATGCTTCGAGATCTGAAGAATGCATGCCATTAGTCCTAAGATATTCACCCAGTTCTTGCTCGGTCATGGAGCTAGTTTTAATAATGGCCTCAAGCATTTGCTCGGGCGTCCAATCTTTTGATTTCTTTTTCTTTGATTTAGTCATGAGCTGACTATTAGCATACTTTTTCTTCCAGTTATAGAGGGTAGCTGGATATAGGTCTAAATCTTCAGCAATTTTCCCTGGACCGGGACTTCCTGGTGATAATAATTTTTGAATTGTTGCTTTTTTGAATTCTTCACTAAATTTTCGATGTTTCCTCATGTTGTTTCCAATCGCCCCCTTTGAAATCTTAACTCGCTCCGCTCGTAAAGATTTCAAAGGTTTATATTAAATTAAAAACTCAGGTTCCAACTTTCCTAACATAGGGGGGAACAGAAGTTTTAAATGTTTTTGAAAAAGATTACATGCAAAAACTCTTAAAGAAATCAAATGGAGACTTAAAGAAAGCTGCTGAGATATCAGGAGTTGGTGTGAGACAACTTCATAAGTTTATAGCAAAACATAAACTTAATCGTCAGGAATTCACTTCTCGATAGGACTTTATTTATTGAATATTTAGTGATCAAATCATTAGTAGCAGAGGTCCATTCTCAGCATGATTAACTTAAGCTCCCGACTTGCTAATCTTAACTCCTGTCTGTCTTACAGGTAGGCTTCTTTTGACATGACCTTAAGGTCACTTCTTCTGTTCTTCTTTCTTTTAATTTTCATTACACCTCCCAAATAATAAAGAGACTCAACAAAGTCACTGAAACCTAATTGAAATGATTTAGATTACTTAGAGTAAAAGGATGGGATGTCCATCACCATCCCAAGATGAATAATGTTTCATACAATAGTTTAATATTAATATGAAGACTTCAACTATCACATAGGTAAAAACTATATATCGAATAACAACTATGTATTATACCTCCATATTCAAAACTTGTATTGTCCTTAAGAAATTTAATATGAAAGAAAAGGATTTGAAATGGAAAACGATTGGTATACTGGATGGAGTTGGCTTTTATGGTTTGGGTTCATCATGATAATGTTTTCGAGCTTTGGAAACTGGGGATATACCTACAGAGCACATAGAAGATTTAACAACGAGTTTCCACAAAAAAGTGCAGTCGATATTCTTAAAGAACGATACGCTAGTGGCGAAATTGAAGAAGTTGAATTTCTAAAAATATTGTCTCAAATTTCTGATCTAAAACAATCAAACAAAATAAAGAGTAGTTCATTATTCTCTCAAGAAGCCTAAGTAAGCTGATAGCAAGAATGTTTTAAAATAGATATTAACAATATGGATTATATGCTTAACTTTCAAACATTTCCATTTTGGCTTAACTTAACACTATTTGCTTTGGCGGGAACTATTGTATGGCTATCTGGTACACGCTTAACGATATATGCAGATATAATCTCAGATCGCAAAAATTGGGACAAAGCGAGTATGGGATTTATATTTCTAGCACTTGCGACACAACTCCCAGAGATAGTAACAAACACGACAGGTGCCCTACATGGTAATGGAGAACTTGTTTTAAATGCTATGTTTGGTGGCATGACTATGCAAACAGCAGTTCTTGCGATTGCTGATATTTTTGTTATTAGTTCGATGACTTTAAGTTATGCGGCCCAAAAGTCTATTAATCTACTTCAGGGAGTCCTCTTAATCTTACTGCTCTCATTTGCTTTAGCAGCAACTATGCTGGGTGATACTATTTTATTTGGGCATATTGGATTAAGTTCTATTTTATTGGCTTTGTTATACATAATTTCAATTTTCATCATTTTAAACTATGCTAAAAACATCAGTTGGAATGTTGCAAATACCCCCGAGATAATAAAGCAACAAGTAAGCCCAAAGGAAAAATCAGACAAAAGCTCACATACAACAAAAAAAATATTTATCTTTAGTGGTATTGCAAGTTTCGCAATACTTATTTCAGGCGTAATACTTGTTCAAACAGCGGAAGCGATTGCCACACAATCAGGCCTAGGTTCTAGCTTTATTGGCGCAACATTACTTGCTAGCAGTACCTCTTTACCTGAATTAAGTGCGAGCATTGCGGCCGTGCGGCTTGGTTCTCAGAGTATGGCAATATCAAATATTTTTGGCAGTAATCTCATTATGATATTTTTACTTTTGCCGGCAGATATATTTTATCTAAAAGGGGCCTTGCTGGGTAGTGTGAACAACTCAGCAAAACTTGCACTCATCTCAGGTATAATTGTCACGGCGATTTATGTCATTGGTCTCATTCTAAGAAAATCAAAAACTTTTCTAAAAATGGGGTTTGATTCAATTGCCGTTCTGTTTATATATATAATCACACTCTATACACTCTATACTCTCAGAGGTACCTAAATGTCAGAAAAACTTAATCGCTCAATATCACTACCGATGCTTATTCTTTATGGACTAGGAACTATGGTTGGAGGAGGATTTTATGCCTTACTTGGAGAGATTGCCGGAGAAGCCGCTCTTTTCACACCGCTTGCATTCTTTCTTTCAGGTTTGTTGGCCTTTATAAGTGCAACTTCTTTTGCTGAGTTATCATCGAGGTTTCCATTCAGCGCTGGTGAAGCACGCTATGCACAGGAAGGATTTTCAAATAAAATTTTTTCTACATTTGTTGGTTGGTTAGTTATACTAACCGGGATTGTTTCATCTGCTGCTTTAGCCGTTGCTACCGCAGGTTTCTTGCAAGACTTTATTACAGTACCACCAATCGTTGCCATACTTTGTTTGGTGCTCGCAATGGGAGCAATTGCAGGATGGGGCATTGGTAAATCAGTTACTTTTGTTGCAATTATAAGTGTTATTGAAATAGGAGCATTAATTTACATTGTCTTCGTTGCTGGAGATAGCTTAGTAGAATTACCAAACAGATGGCAGGAGCTAATTGTCCCCCAAATTAACACCCATTGGCTTGGTGTATTCTCAGGAGCATTTCTAGGCTTTTATGCTTTTGTAGGTTTTGAAGACATGGTCAATATGGCCGAAGAGGTAAAAGATGTAAGAAAAAATCTTCCTATTGCCATCTTAGTAAGTATTTTCTTAACGACTATTATATATATCGTTGTATCTACGATCGCGGTTTTAACAGTATCACCAGAGATGCTCTCAGGCAGTAACATTCCGGTTGCTGAGATTTTGCGAGGACATGGAACTTTTTCTATGAAAATGCTAGGAGTTGTTAGCCTGTTAACAGGGATAAATGGAGCATTAGTTCAGATCATTATGGCGTCACGGGTTGTTTATGGTTTATCTAAAAAAGATCAAGCACCAACTTTTTTAGGAAAAGTAAGTTCTAAAACCAAGACACCACTTCGAGCAACTTCCGCAATTACATTGATTGTGTTAGTATTAGCAATATTCTTTCCCTTACAAACTTTAGCAGAGTCTACTAGCTTTATCATTTTGATAATCTTTGCCATCGTCAATCTTTCTCTTTGGCTCATCAAAGGGAAACAAAATAAAGATCCTAAACAAAAAATTTCATTTCCTCGCTGGGTCTCACTATTTGGTTTCACAACATCTATAGTTGCCTTGCTATTTCAAGTATGGCAGAAATTTCTTTGATCTTCAAAAATAGTGGTCACGGACAAAGCTCAACTTTGCATAGCTTCTGCCTATGTATCTCATATAGATTATATATTATACCTTCTCAATGAAGACTGCCAAGATACACTGTCTGTAAATAATTTATAGAATACTAATAAAATAAGGAGAAAGTTATGTCGAAAAAATTATTATTAATGATGGCACTTTTAGCGATGAGTACTAGCTTTGCTATGGCAAAGGCAACTAATGGCGAATGGGTTACTGTTAGTGGAAAAGTGACCATGGCCACAGGTGTTTACTTTATCCTTGATAAGGGAAGTGAGAGTATCAAGGTCGAGATGGATGACTGGGATTGGTACAAGGAAGGGTATAAAATTTTGAAAGGTGATAATGTTATCGTTCATGGAAGAATCGATCATGACTTTTTAGAAAAAAGAACGATAGAAGCAGGCAGCGTCTACGTTAAAAGTTTAAATACATACTTCTATGCAAGTAGTGATGACGAAGAATTTGAACCTTATGCTAGCTCTTACTATTGGAAAACAAAAGATATCCCTGAAGGAGTTGTTGTTGAGTTGACGGGCCATATAGATAGTGTCTCTGGAAGAAAGTTTATTCTTAATACAGGAACTAGGAAAATAAAAGTGGATACAAGTACACTTGCTTATAATCCATTAGACGACGAAGGTTTTTTTAAGATTTCTAAAGGAGATAGAGTAAGAGTTTCTGGAAAGATTGAAGAAAATTGGTTTTCTAAAAATGAAATCAATGCCAGTTGGTTGATTATCTTGAAAAATAGAATTGCTAAATTAGCTAAAAAATAAAAACTGGATAAATGCCGTAGAAATTTGGAGTGCTACTATGAGTAAAACCTCTAAGGAACTTAAACAAGTTCCAAGTCGTGCTTGGATCAAGATGAGCATGGTTATTAGTGTATTTGTTTTTGGACTATTGGTACCTTATAACCTCACGGTAGAGGCGAATTTAAGTCCACTTTTTATGGCAATGGGAATTGGAATTATTCCCATGTTCTTTATTTTTATCTTGGTAAGAAAAAAACTATGGAAATTATCTTTTGATGCCGATCACAATGAAAATTACTTTAAGCTTTTAATATGGTCTTTTTTGTTTAGTAGTATCCTTCATACTCCAATATTACTGATTAATAAAATCGATACACAAAAGTTTGTTACCCAAGCGACAGTCACTAAAGTAGCCAATGACTATCTTAGTAGAGACTATATCCATCCGCATTTAGTTCTTAAAACTGATGACTCTATTGTTAAAATCAGAATGAGTCGTAACCAATTAGGTGGTTTTATTGAAGGTAGAAAAGTCGTTCTTTCAGGCATAAAAGGGAGCTTAGGATACATAATCGAGGCCCAAGTTAAATAAAAAGAAAACTTTCGAGCTAAAAGATTGATAAATATCCTTAGGACATTCTCAGTACAAAATAGAAATACAGCAAAGAGTTAAAGTTCATTCTAAGTTATCAATCACCTGGCTTAACAGCTCTTTTACTTCTCCAGCAATACCAGCAAGCTTGTCATTTGTTATCGCCTGCATCGAAGAAACCGGATCAACAGCAGAAACCTCAACTTTATCATTTTCAGATTTTTGTTGAACAATGACATTACAAGGCAGCATGACTCCAACTTTATCCTCAAGTAGTAGAGCTTGATGAGCAAAGTGAGGATTACAAGCTCCCAGGATTTTATATTTATAAAAGTCAACATCAAGCTTTTTATTTAGGGTAGCCTGTACATCTATCTCGCTTAAAATACCAAACCCTTTTTCCTTCAGTTTCACAGTGACGTTCTGAACTGTTGTTTCAAAGTCAGAACGAACACTTTTGTTAAAATAGTACGACATCATACTTCTCCTTTTTTAAGTTAAATCATTGCGTAATTTTTCAAACTCTACTTTCGTTATTTCCGCTCTAGCGTAACGTTTTTTAAGAACACTAAGAGGGGTTTCCCTTCTTATCTTTCGACCAGAATTAATAAAATAGAAAACCATTACTATCACTGCAATAATACAGATCCAAAAAAACCACATACCACCTAGCATATTCCCTCCGTTCATAAAACTATTAAAACGCATATCGATACTCCTTTTTACTTCTTTCTGATAAAAAAATACTCGCCTATAAATATTAAACTGATTCCGAGGATTGACATCCAAACAATAAACGTATCATGTTGAATCTTAATCCAAAGAAATCCCCCTAAAACAACTAAATCGAGAATGATCGCTGTTGAAAGTATCCATACATTTGCCTTAATTTCTTTTCGAAGCTTTCTTAAAATTCCTAAATGAACGGCAATATCCATAATCATATAAAAGATTACTCCGAGAGATGCTATTCGACTCAAATCAAAAAACACTGTCAAACAGATTGCAAATACAATTGTGTAAACGAGAGTGTGCTCTTGGACATTCCCAGGCATTCCAAAATGACGATGAGGTACAAGCTTCATATCTGTAAGCATCGCAAGCATCCTTGAAACAGCAAAAACACTGGCAATGACTCCCGAGACAGTAGCAATAATAGCAAATATAATTGTAAGCACTACACCACTTTGACCAAAAGCAGGTCTCGCAGCTTCGGCCAATGAGTAATCTTTCGCTTTTATTATTTCGACTATTGAAAGATTTGATGAAACAGCAAATGAAGTGAGAAGATAGATAACAAGACAAATTAAAATTGAGATGACTATCGCCCGCCCAATATTTTTATTGGGCTCTTTTATCTCTCCACCACTATTGGTAATTGTAGTGAAGCCCTTATATCCTAAAACACCTAAGGCCACCGCCCCGAGAAAACCAACCGGATCGTTATGTCCTGTATTAACAATTAATACATCAAGATTGATACCAGTTGCCCATAATCCTCCGATTGCCAATAGAAGTAGACCCGCAATTTTTAAAAAGGCCATAAAGAATGAGAAGGTTTGAATAAACTTATTACTTAGAATATTTATAAAAAAGGCAAACAAAAGCAGGCCAACGCCTAGAACGGGCACCAGATAATTCAGTTGATCGCCACCAAATAATCGTAGCGAATAAGTAGCAAAAGTTCTGGCAACCAAACTTTCATTAATAACCATGGAAAAATACATCAAAAGTGAACAAGCTGCGGTCATTGTCGATTTGCCATAAGCTTTTTCGAGGAACATTGCAATTCCACCTGCTGAAGGATAATAATTGGACATCTTCACATAAGAATAAGCACTAAAGCTTGCGACTATTGCGGCCATTACAAATGCAGCGGGAAACCATTTCCCTGTAAGCTCGGCCATTTGACCAGTTATCGCAAATATACCTGCACCAATCATAACTCCAGTGCCCATAGAGATTGCTCCCCATAGACTCAGACTATTTTTTTTATAATGAGTTTTATGTTTATCCATGTCCATAATTTTCCTTAAAATCCCCTCAGACTCGGTTAACAATCATTCTTATTCTCTTTCGTATATTAAGTTCTACTGGTGTTTTAATTTCTCTTTTATACTCTTCTCTACCTTGCAAGCACTTTTCAAGTGCCAACAAAGCATCTCTTCTCGTAACAATACCAATCAGATGATTTTCAGAATCCACAACGGGAGCACTTCTTAATTGATTAGATACAAAAAAATTTTCTAGCATAAAAATATCCCAAGCATTTTCGGCAACAGCGACTTCTTTAGACATGATAAGATTAATTGCTCTATTTCTTGATTCATCAAAAAAAAGACAATTACTTAAATGTTTGATGCAATCACTTTCAGACAGATAGCCAATAACCTCACTCCTGTCGTTAATAACAGGTGCAGATGAAATCTTGTACTTGTTAAAACATTCTATAGCATCAACGGAAGTAAAATCCGGAGTAAAAGCGATTACCTTTTTAATTAAGATGTCTTTTACAATTGGTGTTTCTAACTTCCTATCCATATTCAATTCCCTTTCCTAGTAGAATCAGATTGGTGCATTCGAGACATTAGCGTATGTGAATGACTACCGGAGATCCAGTACTTGGACGAGTAAATGCCTGGTGCAATGGCAATAAGATCGACGGGCAAAGCGAAATATTCTTGAAACATACTCATAATAATCTCCTGGAAGTAAATTTAATGTTTCACTTTTTATCTGTTACTAGAATGCACGATACAAGCTTTCAACTAGGAATCATAATACGTAGTTACTATGCAATATATAGCTTAACCTTATAGATCGTATCGGAACTATGTATTATACCTTCTCTATAAAGACTGACAGGATACACTCATAGTAATTCAGAGAATATAAATGAAGTAATTACAAAGAAGGATAAATCAATGAACTATATAGACACTCAAGATCTAAATAATTATTCCATTAAAGCACAAGACGGTGAAATTGGGAAAGTGTCTGATTTCTACTTTGATGAAGACTTATTTTACCTTCGTTATCTCGTTGTTAATACCGAACCATTTTTAATACGAAATCTGGTTTTATTATCGCCAATTAGTTTTCTTAAAATAAATTCTAATAAAAAAAATAGTTGAAGTGTCTATGTCTAAAAATGAATTAGAGAATTCACCCAAATTAGATTCAGCAGAAGTCGTTTCCCGTCAATATGAGAAAGCCTATAATGAGTATTTCTCATGGCCATACTATGGTGTCTCTGCTTATGGAGGTTATGGTGCCTCTAGTGGGATGATTACACCTTTTGGAATTCCTTGGGGACAATACGAGCAACTTGGTCGCACACCTTATAATAATGAAAATAAGAAAGATATTATTAAAGAAGCACAGGAAAATAACCTCAGATCTTCGAGGAAAATCAGATCATACTCTGTGACTGGGTCAGATAAAGAATTTGGTCACATTCAAGGATTTATTCTAGACCCAAAAACGCTTTCAATTGATTTTATAATTATTGATACAATTAACTATCTTCCCTCAAAAAATGTTCTTCTAAGACCTGAGTGGATTAAAGATATTTCATGGCCTTCAAAAACAGTAACGTTCCCATTCTCTCAAGAGCTGATTAAGTCAGCTCCAGCTTATAAAAAAGGAGAGATTGATGACGAAATCATTAAAATTTCAGATGAACATTTTTCAAGTGAAATTTGTAAAACCCACACAAAAAACGAAACGAATAAAAACTTAAGCTCATCTACTATAAAAAAGAGAAGAGAAGGCTTAAAAGAACTGTTGGTTATGAGTCATTAATATACTCATTAAAAATAAACGAGTTAGAAAACAGCTCAAGGAGACTTATGAAAATACAGGTTAACACCGACCATAACATTGAAGGTAGCGCCGAACTGAATACTTACATCGAAACGAGCCTATCTACAACATTTGAAAGATTTGAAGTTACGATCACGCGTCTTGAAATTCATCTCTCAGATGAAAATGCCGGCAAAACGAGTGCCAATGATAAGCGTTGTTTATTAGAGGCTCGCTTATCTAATCACCAACCAGTTGTTGTGAGTCATCACGCAGATACTATTTATCAAGCTATTGAAGTGGCATCAGATAAACTATTGCGTGTTTTGGATAAAGTAGCAGGTAAGTTGACTGATCACACCAGTATGATTGATCTTTTGGTTGAAGCTCCAACTAGTTTTAGCGAAGAGCAAACATTTTCATATAATTAAAAAAAAATGAACGAAGCATGGTTAGTCAAAGTTGATGAGATCAAAGATAAGATTGGGTGAGCAAGCATAGTTAAGAAATTTTCTGGAGGTAGAGATGGATATTATAACATTTTTGATTGTTGGACTTATAGCTGGTTGGCTAGCAAGTTTATTAGTAAAGGGACAGGATTCAGGCATGCTTGGAGATATTTTTATCGGAGTCGTTGGATCCTTTGTAGGTGGTTTTGTTTTTAGATTATTTGATGTCAAAACTTTTGGATTTTATGGATCTATTGTTATGTCAGTTACCGGAGCAGTTGTATTTTTGATGATTACTCGTTTTTTTTTCAAAAACAATCATCTAAGAAATCAAAATCATTAACATAAAACAATTGAGATAAACGAAAGGAATATTTATGAAATTTGAAGACAAAGTGGGACAAAAAATACCAAGTGTTAATTTTAAATTGAGAGTTGGCCACGATTGGAAAGAAAAAATGAGTGATACTTTCTTTAAAGGGAAAAAAATTGCTTTATTTGCACTTCCAGGGGCCTTTACTCCAACTGGCTCATCGACTCACCTACCAAGATATAATGAATTGTATGATACTTTTATGAAAAATGGATTTGATGATGTGATTTGTTTAAGTGTAAATGATACATTTGTAATGAATTACTGGCAAAAAGAACAAAAAGCATCGAAACTAACTATGTTACCAGATGGTAATGGTGAATTCTCTAAAAAGTTAGGCTTTTTAGTTGATAAATCCGATTTAGGTTTTGGAAAAAGATCATGGAGATACTCCATGATTGTTCAGGACTGTGTCATAAAAAAAACGTTTATTGAAGAAGATGTTCCTGGTGATCCATTCCAGATTTCAGACGCTGATACTATGCTAAAGAGTGAAGGAATAGAAATACCTGAATCATATGCAATCTATACTAGAAATGGATGTTCATTTGAGCTGCACCCCAAAAACTAGTCCACATAAATTGGTATAATATTACCAAAGGAGTCAATTATGGGACGAGTGCATTACAAAGAGGAACAGATCATCGCCAACCTTAGAAAAGCTGAGCTTTTGT
>Ga0307981_1001012_pt1 | contig 26612 bp, 17 predicted proteins | sample OrgLakmetagen987_FD_201849 | JGI IMG/M metagenome (GOLD analysis project Ga0307981, IMG submission 201849) | Saline water microbial communities from Organic Lake, Antarctica - #987 | ecosystem: Environmental > Aquatic > Non-marine Saline and Alkaline > Saline | place: Antarctica: Organic Lake... | reverse complement strand
AAGTCAGGTTATTATCAACAACACAAGAATACTCCCAAGGACTCCAAGAATTCAAAACACAATTTACTGAGATGGAACAGGTCCATGAAAGGATCCAGGAAAGGATTCTTGCGACTCAGAAAGATGCGAATGTGCACATTGATGAGAAGGATGGCACTGACGAATATGGAATTGATCCCCTACTTTTTAATGAAGAACATCAGAAAGATAAGCAACAAATTATCAAGTACGATGAGGAATATGACCTCACCAAGACTATTCATTTGCCCCCTACCTCCGACAAGATAAAGTCGGCAATAAGTGATGACGATATCTTGGCACTTGACAAACAACCAGAGGATTTTGATTATGACAAGGAGGAATACAAGGACAATATAGGTGCCACTATTTGGAATATGAACAACAACGAAAAGGCCACGGAATGGAAGAGGTGGCAAGTGGAATTTTTGAGTAAAATACCTGATCAGCCTACCTTTGAAGATTTGGGAATGAAACACCGGGTATTTGATCTAGAGGAAAGGAAGAAATTGAAGCAAGGTCATGGCGCTAGTGAAGTGGACAAAGCTGCCACTGGAGAAGACGGTACTGTCAAGATGGAGAATCCTACAGTAGCCGAAGAGAACAAGGCAGATGTAGAGATGATGGATGTCGATCCCGATTCCGATGTCAAGAAGGAGAAAGCAGAAGCAGTCGATGGAAGCATAAAAAATGATCCTGAAGGTGTTACCAGCAGTACACCTTCAGACGACAAGGATGATGACAAGGTTGCAGATGACGAACACGATGAGAAAGAAGAAACCAAAAGCGAGAAACCGGAAACTATCATGGATAAATACATGAAGAAAAAGTCCTTCTCCCTCGACCCCATCCCTTCCTTTCACGATCAGGACTACAGGCGCATTCTCATGATCCACTCAGACCTCATTTCCAACTCGCTCCAGGAATCATCCCGTAAGATCATTGCAGATGCCACTGCCGATTACAATGAAGCATTCCGGATGTCTACAGAGTACCAAAACAGTAAACTCGCTCTTGAGACCGAACAAGAGCAGGCTCTTGCAAATTACCAAGTCAAGACACAACTGTTCGAAAGAACGCGCTTGATGGCCTACCAGGAATGGCAACAGAACAAAAAACAATTTGCCAACCAGCAGCTGCAAAGAAAACGAGTTGAATATCAATCTCAAGGCAAATCCTTCATGAATGAACATTCCCTCGCTTTGCGCATGGACGATAAGGGAATTGTTCATAGGGCTCTCTCTGGAGCTGTGGATCGTGTAGTTATTCGCAATGCACCCATGGAACAAGCGCGAGGATCAAGATATACTTCGTCCTGCGCCAACAGCTCACATGACCCCATCTTATCCCAAGTTGCCACATCCCTCGCCCATTGTGTGGACGTAGTGGTCAAACGTGTGGACAGTAGATGGGTTTCTACCAGCATCCTCGATGATATGAAGGGAGAAGAGTATCCTGCCTTCAAGTATGATGAATCATCATCGGCAGAGACCATCCCCCTCAATGAAAAAGGAGAGACTTTGGAACAGATCAATGCAAGGGTCACGGCACAATTGGCAAAGGTTGCGAAACATCTCAATACTTGCGAACAGGCTCGTGCTCAAAAGTGGTCCAAATTGATGAAAGCAAAGGCAGAAGTAGGAGGATCAACAAATAATGGACAGAAACAGAGAGCTAGAATCAACAGACCAGTCATGACAAAAGGAATTGGGCAGAGGAAGAATGAGTACCCTGTGACTTCATCCTTTACTCCCCAAAATCGGAATGTTACATCTACAATGAAAGCGGGCATGCATTACAATCCTATGGGAGGACAACAGAGACCTGGTGGTATGATCCATGACAATAATGGCAGTGGGTTGGATAGTAAATATTCATTAGAAGCTGTGAGAGCCCGTATGAGTTCGGATGGAAGTGTGAGACCAATCAATACACCCAAGATGACCAAGGATGGTTTGTACATGAGGCCTGCAGGTAGACAGAGAAAGGGCATGGATTGGGATGCTGTCAATGGCAAGTGGATGCCCGAGGGTTCTTTGCGTTAGATTTATGTGTTGATATATATTCGTGATGGGAATGGTGTACTGCAGGGAAGATGATGATGCGAGTAAATTCACTAAACACAATTTAAATTGTAACGTAATATTCTTTTGAAAGAACATGATGTTGTGAAAGCAAAGGATGATGATCCCAAGTACTCTCGCATGCTCACATTTTTTAATACTACTGTACCAAAAAAATCATTTCATTCGTCGAAGAATCTATCGCAGGCTAGTAGTTAGCTGGGTGTAAACAGTGAACAATAGTAGATACTTTTCTTTCTACATTCTTGATAAGTGATTATGTACTGCTGCAAAGTTCGAAGGTTTTTAGTATTGTAGTTCCTCTTTATTTTTTAGAACGTCCACTGAATGGATTTTGAGGTCTATTGCTGTTCTATTGGCTATTGTGGCTATTGGTCTATTGTTCTGTCGTTCTGTCTGTCCATCCAGAAAACTACGATACCTCCAAAATAAAGCAAAAAATAGCATTCAGGACGTTTGACGTTTGTTGCTGACACAAAGTAGCCAAAGACTATCAATATCAATAGCAATACATACGAGCATGAACATGAACATGAAAATGAACATGAGAATGAAGATAAAAATGAAGAGAAAGATGAAACTAAACACGAAAACGATCATGAAAGTATCATCATGGGTATTGAAGAAGTGCATTTTAAATATGTGGGTGATTATATTAACAAGTGACTTTCTCTATTTGAAATATATGTGAGTTTTTTGCTTCACCTTCCTTCGAGTTTTGTGAATTCAGTTGTACTATATTCCTTGGTAAATAGAACACTGATAATGGGTCAATATGTATATACGGTGCAGTGAAATGATAACCTCTTGCAAGAAGATACAAGACCGAAAGCTTCCAAAGTATGCAATATCGTCGGATCTGTTGAGAGACTCGCGTTGTAAATAGAACTTCAGCAGAAACATTATGCATTGTTGGGACTTTAAACTTTAACTTATCATACAATCCTCAAACAAAGAACTCACTATGCATTGGCCAAAATCAGGTATCTCGTCCACTATTCCATCATCAAAGAAAATACCAGAATCATCGAGCAATTGAATCAACCCTGCGCTCTCCTGTTCTTCGGCTTAGTCAAACATTTTCACGATATTGCTCTTCCAGCAATCCATAGGAACATTGCTGGACCTAATAAACACTGTGACATTTATCTCCACACATATAACATCACAGAGAGTAAGGTTAATCCAAGAAATGGAGAGGACGTTGCTGCACGGCTCAAACCTGCCGAGGCATTTCTACTTACAGATAACGTGACTATGGATACTGTGCAAGAGTTCATGATTCAGCGAGGTGAATTCTTGAATCATACCCGAAAGCAGAATTATATGGGCTGGGGGGATTGCTGTACCTCCCATGATAACATGATACAACAATGGCATTCCATCCAGGGGGTATGGAACCTCATGATCCAAAGTGAAGAACAAATTCTTTCCAAAAAAGCACATGGAATAGACGTGCATGGTCCTTATTATCAACAAATTGGACTCTTTCGAACAGACACATATCAAGTCACACCTATTGATATATTCGATTCTGATGCGGCTCTACCTAATTTTGCTCATAATGCCGGTTACAACGACCGAATGTTTTACGGCACTCGGCAGAATGCAGCCATTTGGGCTGATCGGTTTGCGTTTTCCAATATTTTCGAGACAATATACAATCCGAAAGAAAGACGGCATCATGGATATCATTCCGAAACATACCTTAAGTATTTGATGAAGCATTATAAAGTTCCTGTGGAGCTCAAGCTTATTTGCATGTGGAGGATTAGATCAAGAGGTCGTTTGCAGGGAAAGGATTGCCGAGATTTGAAGAGGTATAGTTTATCGACGAATATTTTGGAAGTTGCTCCTCCTGGGTATGTAGTTGAGGGTGAATTCCTGGCTCCTCCAATAGGGGGTGAGCAACATAGTATATAGGAGGACATGATGTGCATTTGGCTATCCATCGTGTGAGATTGAATATTAGATATATCTTGGATTACAAGTTGGCAGTATTCAAGTTGAACACTTTCATAAAATCTCGATTAGTTGTGAACTGTACTCTGTATCAATGTATTGTATATTTTAGTTTTGGATGCCATGGTCCTCAAAGGAGATTGAATAGCGTAAGCAACAAATTTTGGGACGTGCTAATATAATAAAGAAGGCAGTACCGAAAGTGGATGCATTGCAGTGTTTTATCAACTGTACGACTTCTTATCGACTTCTCATGATGAGCTACAACAGTCTCCTGCTCCGCTTCTTACAAATGGCTTTTGGTGGTGTCTGTTTTTTGGTGTGAGGAAGAAAGATCGGTGGTGTTGAGCGGCCCCGGCTACCCATCCAATAGAACGACATGACGAAGAGGCCATCGTTATTGGAAATCAGCATCGTCCTGAGGGAGATGCGAAATGCGAATCATCAGGACCATCCAGTCCAGCACATTCATCAGGCTCCTAAGGGTGCTGCAGAACAACAGAAACATCTAATTCTTGCTGGGAATCCCATCCCAGCTCCTGTTGTTCATCCGAATCCTGAAATCAATAATCCTGCTAATAATCCGATTGATGCAGCAAGAGATCAAGCCATTATAATGAGACGGACTAGATCCGGACGTCGTGTACGTCCCAATCAACGATTCTTTGATAGAGATTTTTTTCAATTTCTCTTCACATGAAAAGGCTGAATCCCTTGAAGAGAGAAAACCTCGTGAATCTATGAGTTGATTCTTTGCTGAGATGGATGTTCTACAAGATCCTATGCCACTAGACCTTGATGAGTATTCAACTTTAGGTTTTGTGAGCAGGGCATCAGCGGAGGACAATCCAGGCTTTGGTCAAGCAATAAATGGACCAAACTCAGAAGGATTTTGGCAATCTTGTGCGAAGGAAATATCTACCTTGCAGAACCTGAAGAGCTAGACATTAGGCAAGCGACGCTCATGGATGAAGGTAATCGCTTCAACCTGGGCATTCAAAATCAAACGGTTTCCAGATGGCCTAGTAAGAAAGCTGAAGGCTAGATTATGTGTCCGTGGAGATCAGCAAATCGAGTGAGTCGATTTCTTTGATATTTATGTTCCTGTTGTATAGTGGGCGACGGTACGGCTACTTCTCATCCTTTCCATCACGTTAAGTCTTGAGACCATGCAGGTTGATTATTTGTTAGCCTTTTGCCAAGCTCCTATCGAGGAGGACGTTTATGTGGACATGCCAAGAGGATGGCAGACACTTACAGGTCTAATTGATCGTGTAATACTTGCGTTACTCTGCCGAAACATGCTGACGGAGATCCCCACAATTTAGATTAAACTACGCTAGTGTCCTTGGTATGGCGATGTACTCGTGTAACAATAGCAGGCTAGACATTTCAAATGTGCAAGGCACAGTTTTGATCCAAAGAGACAGCATGCGGAATTCCTCAAGAGAATCGGGCGATATTTAATGTCTACGAGGGATCAAGGGATAATGCTTAAACCTCGAGAAGATTATGTCTTTCAAGTCAATTGCTACGTGGATGCAGACTTTGCAGGTTAGGAAGATCAAGATCCTCATTATGTGACATCAAGGACTGGCTATATCATTTGTGTCGGTGAATCTCCCAACATTTGGAGTAATACATTGTAGAGCGAAATTGCAAGTTCTACAATGGAAGCGGAGTACATTGCTATGAGCACAGTGTGTCGCACACTTATTCCTTTACGAGATTTGCTTAAGGAAGTGGCCCGCGCATTGAATGTCAGAAACGAAGACGTTATGTCAATGCATACCAAGCAGGCCAATGCAGAACGTGACGAGACCCGTGAACAGATTAATGTAGATGATGAGATCTATGTAATTCAAGCAGGCTGTCCAACCTGCCTTGAAAAGAAAAGATTTGGCAGCATTCGTTGGGCCCAGAGGGACCCAGCGAATGACTAATACTATCTGAAAAAAATGCATATGTAACTATAAATTAAATGTGTCTTGATGTTCTGTGATATGGAAGTAAGGCGAGTACTATTTACAACAGGGGACCGTGTTGGTGCAGAGGTTGGTGCCTCTGTATCAAGCATGCTGTATCCACTCTGAATTAGCGATAGCGTTGGAACGGATGAGGATGACTCTGCACAAATGGGCGCTCCTTCATCGACCATATGTGTGATAAGATTCAAAAATGGCCGCCAAATGCAACCCATTGTAGATTCATCACATGTGGCCTCACTTTCTAAAGTAAAATAAACACAATCAGCCTGATTGTCCATGCCCATCATTCCAGTACCTCCAACCTCCAACCTGTACCATCTACCTACTCTGAACAAATGGGCGCTCCTTCATCGACCATATGTGTGACAAGATTCAAAAATGGCCGCCAAATGCAACCCATTGTAGATCCATCACATGTGGCCTCACTTTCCAAAGTAAAATAAACACAATCAGCCTGATTGTCCATGCCCATCATTCCAGTACCTCCAACCTGTACCATCTACCTACTCTGAACAAATGGGCGCTCCTTCATCGACCATATGTGTGACAAGATTCAAAAATGGCCGCCAAATGCAACCCATTGTAGATCGATTACATGTGGCCTCACTTCCTAAAGTAAAACAAACACAATCAGCCTGATTATCCATGCCCATCATTCCAGTACCTCCAACCTGTACCATCTACCTCCGCTTAAATCTCATAATCCAAATAATCACCGTCATCGCCTTCTACATCTAGATCTGCGACAACTTTGTATTGGTGTTCATCGCGGTCATTATCTACCTCTTTTGAAAAAGTGATTACATCAAGGTCGTCTCGATTAATTGGCAGCGGCACCTCTGAATCAGTTACGGTGATTACGCCAAGGTCGTCTCGATTAATTGGCAGCGGCACTTCTCTGAATCAGATGTGGTATCTACATCAATGACAGCATCATCTTTCTGATTAGATGGAATAAATGTTGATAAGGATGGTATGCCTACAGCTGCTGCAGCTTGCTTCTTATTACGAGTTGCTGTCTTCTCTCCATCAGTCTTCGTTCGCCTGCGTCTCTTCCTTTAATCACCAACTCCCTTTGTTTTTGTCACGGCAGTAGGGAAAACGTAAACTAATTCAAAGCCCTCAATTTTTTATCATCCACTCCTTTGGCGGCATGTGCCTAGAGAATACGTAAACTACTTCAATATACAAATAGCGATGCAGTTGTTTTGAACTCAACGCCATTCCATCTAACATCTAACCCACTCCTTCCTCCCCCCCCTGTACAACAAGAGCATAAATATCAAAGAAATCGACTCACTCGGTTTGCTGATCTCCACGGACACATAATCTAGCCTTCAGCTTTCCTACTAGGCCGTCCGAAAACCGTTTGATTTTGAATGCCCATGTTGAGGAGATTATCTTCATACATGAGCGTCGCTTGCCTAATGTCCAGCTCTTCAGGTTCTGCAAGGTGGATATTTCCTTTGCACAAGCTTCCCAGAATCCTTCTAAGTTTGGTCCATTCATTACTTGACCAAAGCCTGGATTGTCCTCCGCTGATGCCCTGTTGGACTCTGCTGGACTGGATGGTCCTGCTGATTGGCAGCTCCCTAAGGAACCTGCTGGTTAGCATCTCCCTCAGGACGATGCTGATTTCCAATAACGATGGCCTCTTCGTCATGTCATTCTATTGGATGGGGAGCCGGGGCCGCTCAACACCACCGATCTTTCTTCCTCACACCAAAAAACAGACACCACCAAAAGCCATTTGTAAGAAGCGGAGCAGGAGACTGTTGTAGCTCATCATAAGAAGTCGTACAGTTGATAAAACACTGCAATGCATCCACTTTCGGTACTGCCTTCTTTATTATATTAGCACGTCCCAAAATTTGTTGCTTACGCTATTCGATTTCCTTTGAGGACCATGGTATATGAAACTAAAATAAACAGTGAAACGTTAAACAGAGTACAGTTCACAACTAATCGAGATTTTATGAAAGTGTTCAACTTGAATACTGCTAAGTTGTAATCCAAGATATATCTAATATTCAATCTCACACGATGGATAGCCACATACACATCATGTCTTCCTACATACTACGTATGTTGCTCACCCCCTATTGGAGGAGCCAGGAATTCACCCTCAACTACATACCCAGGAGGAGCATCTTCCAACATATTCGGCGATAAAGTATGCCTCTCCAAATCTAGGCAATCCTGTCCCTGCAAACGACCTCTCGTTCTAATCCTCCACATGCAAATATGCTTGAACTCCACAGGAACTTTATAATGCTTCATCAAATACTTAAGGTATGTTTCAGAATGATATCCATGACGAGGGGTTAGGATTTCCTTCGGATTGTATATTGTCTCGAAAATATTGGAAAACGCAAACCGATCAGCCCAAATGGCTGCATTCTGCCGAGTGCCGTAAAACATTCGGTCGTTGTAACCGAAAGCATGAGAAAAATTAGGTAGAGCCGCATCAGAATCGAATATATCAACGGGTGTGACTTGATATGTGTCTGTTCGAAAGAGTCCAATTTGTTGATAATAAGGACCATGCACGTCTATTCCAGGTGCTTTTTTGGAAAGAATTTGTTGTTCACTTTGGACCATGAGGTTCCATACCCCCTGGATGGAATGCCATTGTTGTATCATGTTATCATGGGAGGTACAGCATTTTCCCCAGCCCGTATGATTATGTTTTCGGGTATGATTCAAGAATTTACCTCGCTGAATCATGAACTCTTGTATAGTATCCATAGTCACGTTATCTGTGAGTAGAAATGCCTCGGCAGGTTTGAGCCGTGCAGCAACCCACTCTCCATTTCTTTTATTAACCTTACTCTCTGTGATGTTATATGTGTGGAGATAAATATCACAGTGTTTATTAGGTCCAGCAATGTTCCGTTGGATTGCTGGCAAAGCAACATCGTGAAAGTGTTTGACTAAGCCGAAGAACAGGAGAGCGCAGGGTTGATTCACTTCCTCGATGATTCTGGTATTTTCTTTGCTGATGGAGGCGATTATTGTGGCATTTTCTTTGATCCTGGAGTTGTGGACGAGATACCTGATTTTGGCCAATGTATAGTGAGTTCTTTGTTTTAAGATTGTAGTCTCAACAATACATCATGTTTCTTCTTCCAAAATTTCGAGTCTCTCAACAGATCCGACATCCGACGATAATGCATAATGCTTGTAGTCTTGTAATATCTTCTTGCAAGATGCCATCAATGCACTGCACCATATATATATTGACCCATTATCAGTGGCCAAATTCACAAAACGTCGAAGGAAGGTGAAGCAAAAAACTTACATATATCCTAAATAGAGAAAGTAACTTGTTAATGTAATCACCCAAATGCTTCTAAAAATGTACTTCTTCCATACCCATGATGACATTTTCGTGTTCAGTTTCATCTTCATTTTCATGTTCATGCTATATTGACATTGATTGTCTTTGCACTCTGTAAAATGATAGGGATTAACAGAAGAAGAAGATGGACGAAGTATTAGGATACAAGGTCTGATATACTTAGCTAGATATACTGACACTTTGAATATTTGATTAGATTGATTGATATTGATGAAAGACTGACTATGGTCTATGGTACTGAGTATTGAGTACTTCGGAGTTTATCGTTGAAAAAAACGATTAGTCACAACATGGGAGTCAGTCGTCAGTTTTAGCTTTTAGCGCATAGATTTTCCCGGGACTCGGAGGCCTTTACTAAAGCCTAAAATGGCACAGATCCCTAGGGCTGCCTGCCCCAGCAGCGAGACCCCATAATAGCAGTATCGCCTAGTATCGCGCACATCCTCGAACTGCACCGTGCTACAGGGGACTACCGCAAACTGTCCCACCAACCACTTGACTTGTCCCACCCCTCAGACATCAGCCTGCCAAAAAAAAAGTTTCCCACCATCTGCAGGTTACCACCTCACTAACAACTAATATGTTTCAAGTGTCCCACCTCAGAATCCGGCCTTGATCAGCCAAGCCAAAAAAAGTGTCCCACCAGGGTGGGACAGTTTGCGGTAGTCCCCTGTACAATGGGTGTTGTCGGTCTTTCTAATCTATTGTTATCTACTGTTATACAAATTGTACAGTTTATGACTAAAATCAATGACTCTCACAGTCGTGCGCTGTCTTTAGTCGTGCTAGTCGGTAAATACAGCTGAAAACAGCGGGGCGACGGATCGGCTACTTCTCATCCTTTCCATCACGTTAAGCCTTCAGACCATGCAGGTTGATTATTTGTCAGCATTTTGCCAAGCTCCTAAACATTTCAGGAAACGGGAGTAAAGGTGCACTGAGAGGACCTTATCCAAGAATCAGAAAAATCAGATGGAAATGGGGAGATGTCAATTACATAAAATAAGTAGAATGCTGCGTGTCAGTTTCAAGAGTCTACTAAAAGTGTGGATTTTTTATGCAACAGCCCGTGACCGACGGACCAAGAACAAAATATTCAATTGAAAAGCATACGAAAAGCCTTTCCTTTTTTTCAATTCCTTTTTTTCAACCTCCCCGTTTTACGGACAGCCTGAGCTAGTCGTCTCTCGTCCTGCTGTGGAATCATTTCTCATTTCGATCCCCTTTCGAACTACTCAGTCTATCCCAATACTTCGTCCATCTTCTTCTTCTGTTAATCCCTATCATTTCACAAATTGCAAAGACAATCAATATCAATATAGTTTGAGCATGAAAATGAAGATGAAACTGAACACGAAAATGCCATCATGGTCATTGAAGAAGTGCATTTTTAGAAGCATGTGGGTGATTATATCAACAAGTTACTTTCTCTATTTGAGATATATGTGAGTTTTTTGCTTCACCTCCCTCTTCATTTTGTGAATTTGGAAGTATTATATTGCTTGGTAGATCACTGATGATGGGTCAATATATATATGGTGCAGTGCAATGATGACCTCTTGCAAAAGGAATATTATGCATTATCGTCAGATCTGCTGAGAGACTCGAAATTTTGGAAGAAGAAACATGATGTATTGTTGAGACTACAATCTTAAAACAAAGAACTCACTATACATTGGCCAAAATCAGGTATCTCGTCCACAACTCCAGGATCAAAGAAAATGCCACAATAATCGCCTCCATCAGCAAAGAAAATACCAGAATCATCGAGGAAGTGAATCAACCCTGCGCCCTTCTGTTCTTCGGCTTAGTCAAACACTTTCACGATATTGCTTTGCCAGCAATCCAACGGAACATTGTTGGACCTAATAAACACTGTGATATTTATCTCCACACATATAACATCACAGAGAGTAAGGTTAATCCAAGAAATGGAGAGTGGGTTGCTGCACGGCTCAAACCTGCCGAGGCATTTCTACTCACAGATAACGTGACTATGGATACTATACAAGAGTTCATGATTCAGCGAGGTGAATTCTTGAATCATACCCGAAAACAGAATTTCGCGAATTGGGGGGGTTGCTGTACCTCCCATGATAACATGATACAACAATGGCATTCCATCCAGGGGGTATGGAACCTCATGATCCAAAGTGAAGAACAAATTCTTTCCAAAAAAGCACCTGGAATAGACATGCACGGTCCTTATTATCAACAAATCGGACTCTTTCGAACGGACACATATCAAGTCACACCTGTTGATATATTCGATTCTGACGCGGCTCTACCTAATTTTGCTCATTATACCGGTTACAACGACCGAATGTTTTACGGTACTCGGCAGAATGCAGCTATTTGGGCTGATCGGTTTGCGTTCTCCAATATATTCGAGACAATATACAATCCAAAGGAAATACAGCATCATGGGTATCATTCTGAAACATACCTTAAGTATTTGATGAAGCATTATAAAGTTCCTGTGGAGCTCAAGCTTATTTGCATGTGGAGGATTAGAACGAGAGGTCGTTTGCAGGGAAAGGATTGCCTAGATTTGAAGAGGCATACTTTATCGCCTAATATGTTAGAAGATGCTCCTCCTGGGTATGTAGTTGATGGTGTATATCTGGCTCCTCCAATAGGGGGTGAGCAACATTCATACGGTAGTGCGTAGGAAGATACGTTTTGCATTTGGCTATCTATTGTGTGAGATTGAATGTTAGATATATCTTGGATTACAAGTTGGCAGTATTCAAGTTGAATACCCACTAAACGGATTGATTTGTTGCTTTGATGGTATCATTTTATCATCAAAGGCAACCATATTTGGGTGCTACGCCATTATTGAATTCAGACATGCAGTGTAAGTTACATCTACATACAATCATGAGGCATGGTTATAAAATTATCAAGGTATATTGCGCTGGATTGGTTTCCAGATAATACTAATAACTTAAAAAGCTGGAGGGTCTTGAAATACCATGGCATCTCCACTATGGGGATGTGTTATTCTCAACTCTCTTGCGTGTAAGCACATTACCTGATCATTCTCTTTTACATACTGATTCAGTGATAGTTGTAGATCCATCGAGGCTCTTGAAGGTATCAATAGATCCACATCATCATTCTCGAAACCACCATTCGGCGACGCTTCGCCATATACACCATATGTTGGATCACCTAATATTGGATGCCCAATTGCAGCACAATGAACACGAAGTTGATGGGTTCTGCCAGTGATCGGCGTAAGCTTTATTCTCGTTACTGGTAACCTCTGCTGCATTTGTCGTTTCTTTTGTCCTTCTCCCCCCGCCGCATTTAAGGAGAGAATTACATATTCTCGATCAATGATTTCGAACAATGTTTGACTAGGCTTGGCGTTCTTTTTGACAATCTTTTTCCACCCAGCATGATTTAAATCCTTGACAACTTCTTTCGCAGCTCTCTCACTTTCTGGTGTGGCTACTCTCATGAAGGGCGGGCACCGATGATCTCTCTGTAGAGGCATATCGATGCTTCCTTCCTTGACGTTTGAATCAATATGCCCGCAGACGACAGCTTCATAAAATTTTGATACATGTCTTTTCCGAAAAGAGCTATGAAGCGCAGCCATGGCAGCTTTCGTTTTAGCAAAGACAACTATACCAGATGTATCCATGTCGAGTCTATGGATAATCATGTGTTCCCTCTTCATCTCAGCATCGACCATTTCATGCCTATATTCTTCGTGGAGTAAAGTTAGCATACTCGGGTTTGAGTTAAGACCAGGCACCGTGAGTACGCCACTTGGTTTGTTCACGACAACAATATGTTCATCGTTGTGAATAACTCGCAGCTGATCTTTCGAAAGAGGCGCGGAAGCTCGTTTCGCTGCCTGCGTCTTTCTCAGCTGCCGTTGAAATTGAAGCACTGTCTCGGGGATCTTTGTTTCGTCTATCAGAGGCAATTGCTGATCTCCATCAGGTGCGGAAACAGTCTGATTAGACTTCTTGTTCGTCTTTTCTGTTGGTGCTGCTGGTGGGTCTTCATTTGTTACGTTCGTGTGCATGTTTGGCTCTGGCATGAACACTTTCATAAATTCTCCATTTGCTGTGAACTGCACTCTGTATAAATTTTCATTGTATATTTTAGTTTCGGATGCCATGGTCCTCAATGGAAATCGAATGGTGGCGGAAGCAACAAATTTTGGAACGTGATGATGTAATAAAGAAGGCAGTGCCGAAAGTAGATACATTCCAATATTTGATCAACAGCACGAATTCTTATATTGACCTACAACAGTCTCCTACCCCGCAACTGGCTTTTGGTGGTGTCTAGATTTTGGCGTGAGGAAGAAAGATCGGTGATGTGGAGAATTGAGAGGTCGGTAGATATGTGTATTTAGTTGGGAGTGAGGAAGATATATTATGATATAAACTGATATATTAAAAAAAGAGGATAAAATACTGGCAGCTAACGTTCAGTCTCGGCTTGATTTTTGTACAGCCAGCATCCAGCATGTTGTGACAAGAGGCTTTTGATACACCTCCTATTTATTTGGGACTCGTTATTTCATCTGCTGTATCCGCTAGCAATATATCATTTCAGATCTTTCGTCTTGATTCTTTTATGCTCTGTTTTATAAATTGAGACAATAACCACCAACGAGCCTCATTCTGTTGAACAATTGTTTCCTCTCCTTCTTCTTGTTGTACGATGGTAATGCATGAAGATCTTGTGAATCAACCATCTCCACCATTGCCCCCCTTTCATTCCTCTCAGTTAAAAATCTTCATGATTCACAACACATCATTCTCTTATTTCGGTACTGTACAAAATCTTCATAAACAAACGAAACATCATTCATGTTATTTGTGATCATGGACACCTCATCCGTTTTAATGAACACAATAGAAAATCTTTTGTTTACGTTTACTAATTTCGATTGATGCTTGCGACTTGAAGCTTGAAGTGCTCTGAGCAACAGTAGTTGAAGTTGCAGTGCGCGCGAATTAATACAGGTCTTGGCAATTTTTTGTTGCCTAGATTTCCACTAAAATAGTGTTCGACAGCTTGAAGGTCATACATAGTCAATACAATGACTCATGTTTGAAAATGAGTCATTGCTATCCGTTGATGTCATAATATCACCTCAATGAAATAGAACATGCACAACGCACAACCGTAAGCCCCGAGCGAACACACACTGTATCTACAACTAGCAAGTGACAAAGAGCAATTAAGGTTAGTACTACATAATTCCAGGCAGTCATGCAGTAAGTGCAGCGAGAGGAGATAGTAAAAGAATGGATAGAAAACCTGTAGCACATTGAGTATTTAGTTCAAGTAGACGGTTTGCAACAACCTCCTCCTCCTCTGCATCAGATCCTTATAATACATCCCACCGTATTCCTCGTACTAACAGTACTAATACAGTTAGTAATACTAGTGGTATTACGCGTAATGATGTTCATACTACGAATGACGTGATGAACAGCAAGACAGGAAGAATGTTGATCAATCGCTGAGAAGCCGCAACAGCAGTCAGTAGCAAAGGCATCATCCTGAATCAACTAGAAGTACTTATATGCAAGCCACAAGCACATCGACTAGAAGTACTTATACGCAAGCCCCAACTAGCAGTCATCAATACTAGACAAACATTTTGCCAACAATAATACCAGGTAGGTCAAAGTTCAAATTTCGCACAATTATGGATTTGTTCTTTGGAATCCAAAATGACCCCAATTATTGGGGCATATGCCCCAATTGGGTCAGCCCGGCCTGTAGGCATTAATAATTAATAACGAAATAAAACATGCATAACGCACAACCGTAAACCCCGTGCGAAGTGAGAACACACACTATATCTACGATCAGCAAGTGACAAAGAGCAATCAAGTTTAGTACTGCATAATGTCAGGTAGTCAGGCAGGCAATCAGGCAGTCCTTTTACTAGCCAGATCAGCTAGAGGAGATGGTAAAAGAATGGATAGAAAGCCTGTAGTGCGTCGAGGATTTAGTTCAAGTAGACGGCATGTAGCCTCCTCCTCATCAGCAGCATCAGATCCTTATCATACCTCCCACCGCATTCCCCGTACTAACAGTACTACACGTAGTACCATTAGTAATAGTAGTACTATCAGCAGTATTACGCGTTATGATGCTCATACTACGAATGACGTGATGAACAAGACCAAGGCTGTTGATCAATCGCTGAGTAGCTACAGCAATCAGCAGCCAACTAGAAGAAGTACTAACATGCAAGGCACAAGCACTTCAAAAATACTTCTCAGCCCCACAAACAGTCATCAAGGTCAAGATCAAGAAAAACCTTCAAGTGACGTCATGGAAATTCGTTGTCGTGGACAAAGAGGAAGAGGTCAGCAATCATGTAGACAACAGCAACAGCAACATACAGAAATTGAACGAAGTGGCACTACTGAAGATTATTCCAATACTAACTCAATTGTTACACGAAGCACCACCACAAGTAGTGGGTCTCGCAGCAACGCACAGGTACTGAATGCTGGTCCTGCTAATGATGCTGGAAGGGAAAGAAGAAGTACGAACATCATTGCCACTAATTCTGCACGTTCCAGTACTAGAGATCACAGTAAGGACAATCTTGCATCTAATCCAGTCAGCGCTCTTCAACGTGAACTGAATTTGGCTATCTTTGACTCTTTGCCAAGAATGAAAAAACTGGCATCCACCAAGACCAAGAAAGCACAGTCAGAGAGAAGAATTAAGACGGAAGTTTCAATCGAGGACCAAATGTATGGTGCTGATCATCATTTTAAAGCCGCATATCTTCTTGAGAACGCGGCTCCCGTTATGTTAAATTGGCAGCAATATATACAACAAAATCGGCAGCAAGAACTTCCTCAATCCTCGCGCGGTCCAGGAGAGTGGCGAATTGATGATAACAAACCGTTGGCGCGTAATGGCTTTCATCAATCTCGGGTTCGGCAAGAACATCATAATCATGATGATGATAAGGCTCAGAACTCCGACCGTTCGCAAAACCAAATTCAGCATCTTGACCAGAACGAAATAGGCCATGGTGTTGAGAAGAAACACTTACAGCAACGCATTCGTGTTCCCCACAATAGAATGGAACAGCAGCAGCAACGACATCATCATCATGAGTCCAGATTACACATACAGCGACCATCAATGGGTGCAATGAACCGAAGGGATAATCAGCATTATCATGCCAAAGAGCGGACCCTACGGCCCCAGCGTCAACTTCGAAGGATGTCAGAACCACCCCCGATGTTAACGAATCATGATAAAAAACCTTCGGCGCGTAATGGCTTTCATCAATCTCGGGCTCGGCAAGAACATCATAATCATGATGACAAGGCTCAAAATTCCAACCGTTCGCTAAATCAAATGCAGCATCTTGACAAGAACGAAATAGGCCATGGTGTCGAGAAGTTACAGCAACACAGTCGAGTTGCCTTCAATAGAATGGAACAGCAGCAACAACAACATCCTTATCGTGAGTCCAGAGTACGCACACAGCAACCATCAACCGGTGCAATGAACCGACAGCATGAGGGTACAATGAACCGACGGGATGATCAGCATTATCATGCCAAAGAGCGGCTACAACCCCAGATGTCAGAACCACACCCGATGTTAATGAACCACGACAAAAAATCTTTGGCGCGTAATGGTCTTCATCAGTCTCGTGCTCGACAAGAACACCATCATCATGATGACAAGGCTCAGAACTCCTACCGTCCACTAAACCAAATGCAGCATCTTGACAAGAACGAAATACGCCATGGTGTCGAGAGGAAATACTTACACCAAAATATTCGAGTATTCCATGATAGAATGGAACAGCTGCAACAACAACAACATCCTCATCATGAGTCCAGACTACGCACACGGCAACCATCAACGGGTACAATGAAAAGACAGTCCCAGCGTCAACTCCGAAGAATGTCAGAACCACCCCAGATCTTAAGGAACCATCATGTACTACCCAAGACGTCATCCACAACGGACTTCGAGACTATTTTCACCATGATGGCACGGGAAGCATCACATGAACAAAAGAAGTATCCAAATCGACCACTGCCCACACATTCCATTACCGGGAGGGTGATTGAAGCCATACGAAAGCTACCCGGCAATGAGAAGTGTATTGACTGCGGATTGACGGAGTCTATTCCTACTTCATCGTGTGAAGGTAATGACCTTTTATTGTTTTGGGCATCTGTGACGTATGGTTCGATCTTATGCCAGGCATGTGCATTTCGCCATGTCACGAAATGCGATAAGGTAAGGAATGAAACATTACTATTCATGAATTGGATATTGGATATGTGTATATCTAGCTCTACATGTATGCAAATATCCCTTTTTCACTCATCATTCTATTGAACGCGCATGCTCCGCCAATGCAATGTAATAGAAAAAACATCAGGGTGGAGATTCAGCAGTCAAAGAGCTACGGAACGAATGGAATTTTCTCGAAATTCTTTCCATGCTGAAAGGTGGCAATGAAGCATTTTTAAAGCGAATAACACCCCAGAAGCATCCCCAATCGTACAGGCGTCTGCTATGTCCAAAGCTCAGCGGGGCTCCAATGAAGGAAGCGTATGATAAAGAGTTTGATAGATTTTATTCTTCCAAAGTCGCCAAACGGTATATGAAAGATCATAGGATGTTGACAACAATGTCATTGGAGAAGTATACACACAAAGACGGGGAGCAAGAACGTGCCACGGGTCGTTGAAATCATCATGAAACAATTTCAAGGTGCTTTCCCATGGATTATCTAATTCGTAAGTAAATAATTCTCATAGGGTTTTGAATCGCCCATAACAGAAACAATTTTAAAAGGCCCAAAGAGGTATCTTTGAATAGTTATGGGGCGCGTACGACCCAGGAATTTGCAATGCAGATCTAGATTGAATGAGGTGTATAGCGAATTTAAGCTAGCAAGTGTTGTATCCATCTATGGATTATGCGATCGTACTTATGAAGACGAATACTTTAATGTATGGAAATAATAGAACGGATGACGGTGATATTATAATCGACCGATACTGTGAAACTGACTCGTTCTCTTTAACACCATGTCCGCATCAACTCTCTGTGATCTAGTCTCTCATTGTGTAGATTATCATAATTAATCATCAAGGGTGATTGTGCAAATCATTGTGTGACCGTTATATAATCCAGTTGAAAACATCGTTTTTCCCGCCACAGAGAGGCTTATCAAAGAACCTACAAAAGAACAACCAATAGAACAGACAACAAAAACAGGCCTCAACTATTGTGAAGGGAGCAGTGACATAAACCAATCAATCAACAATTGAGACCAACCTAATGGTAGCTCCGAGTGATAACTTATAAGTTCCAATCATTCCTGTCCGTCATCTTATTGTAGAGAAGGATATAAAGATTAAAGGCCGCTATCACTAATCACCAGTAACATCATCTGTACTACAGCACCGCTCTAGAGACTAGAGACAATAAAAAGAAAGGAACAAAGAAAGAAGGCCTCTGCTATTGGTTATTGATTCAGCAACAGAAGAGTCGCATCATTATTATCTTTGTCCTCGGCATCTCTCCTTTATCAATCAATACAAGCCAATTCCTCGATAAAAGAAAAGCAAGAATAATCGAATTGGATCAAAATCAATCGTGATGAGAGTATTCGTTCCCAACAATTACAGAAATAGCTTCAACAACAAGAATAAGCAAAGCAATTCCACCAATAGTAATCAGAATCAAGAGGAATCGAATTTGAATGACAACAGCAAATGCAACAGTGAAGATAATTGTCAATTGAGTGAATCACAGACTGGAAATCAATCGGAATCAATTCATCAACAACAAGGCCTCGACTCTTCCACATCCGATTCGTCGAAACCAAACTTATCATTCGAAACTACAGGATATAATTTACTGTCATTATCATCCACTGATGCTACTGCCATTACTGGAATAACAACTACTACAGATTCCAATCAAGATCAATACCCAGCACCAAACAATTCCGCATCTGCAAAGGTCCCTGCTTCGAATTCTTCCCTTAGCCCATCATTACCAAATAAAAATAGTCCGGCTAGGCTCAAACCTATCACACAACAATCTTTAGTCATTACAAAGAAAACTACAAGCTCAGATCCAGGTACAACCGCAACTACAGTCTATTCCGATCAAAAACGAAGGGCGTCACCCGTATTGTTGATAGATCCGTCCTGCTCACATCCAGATTCCAGAACAAAAAGACAGAAATCAGTCTCTCATACGATTGTGAGCTCCGCAAGGAATCCAAATCAATTCGTCGAAAACCTCAATCGGACAGAAGTCGATACGAATACAAACACAATCACAAGTTCCAGCTCGTCTTATTCCACAACTTATCCAACAGATATGGGCTTGCCACCCATGTTGCAACGGAATGCCAAGAAAGCTAGCAAGCATCATACAGTCTCTTCGTCAACTTCTTCCAACTTCAACTCTTCCATAAGTATCATTGCCAATACCAATACCAATACCGATACTGGAGGATTGATGGATGCCGATTCCGAATTTACAACATTTACACACAAATTGAAACAAAAGGGCCTGGAAGAAGTCCAGCAGGAAGGCGATGGAAATTGTCTCTTTCGTGCCGTGAGCTTGCAGGTATATGGAGATTCCGAGGAACACTTTGATGTCAGGAAACGATGCATGGATTTCATGGTGAGTCAGCATATAGGCTCTTTGATTTATATTACATACAATGCAATGCGAGTACATTCAAACAGCGACAGCTTTATTCTAGATTCATCACCAAACTCACATTTGTATGATCTTGCCACCGCAAAGGAAAAGGAACAAGAACACTTTGCACAATTCGTCACCGATGAACCATTCCAATCGTATGTCCTCCGCAAACGTCAGGATGGGGTCCATGGGAACAATCCTGAAATACAAGCCATTTCCGAACTCTTCAATCGTCCCGTGGAAGTGTTCATACCCTCGAACGGTGCGATACCCCTCAACACATTCCAATCTGAATACAAAACCGGTGATGCACCCATACGATTAGCCTATTGGGACGGAAACCATTACAATGCCGTCGTTGATCCACTGCTCCCCACAGCAGGACTAGGACTCGGACTTCCAGGGCTTCAACCCGGCTTGGCGGATAAATTACAGATGGAAAAGGCTGTCCAAGAATCGGATGAGTTCTTCATGAAGCAGATTTCAAAAGAATCTCATGATTTAGAGGATAACTTACAGATGGAAAGGGCTGTCAAAGAATCAGATGAATTCTTCATGAAACAGATTGCAATGGCAGATTCAAGAAAACACTCTTCTTATAGTAGTCGTGATTCTGATCTTATGCTTGAAAAGAAGAAGGCATTTTCAGATTTGGAAGAAACAGATTTTGAATTGGAGCAGGCGGCACTCATTCGTTCCTTGGAGACGTATCAGAGATCGGAGGGGAGTCGAAAGATGTCGAGTGCTGTTGGAAGAGGAAGGGGGAGGGGGACGAGAGGGAGGACAGGGGTCGCGGTAGGTGCAGTTGCAGGTCCGAATGCGAACGTGAATATGAATCTGAATGGATATTCCCATGGTGTGGGTATGGATAGGGTAAATGGAGCAAATTCGAGTACTAGTCGAAGCCATTCTTCTACCAGTCGATCACATTCTTATTCGAGTTCATCCCCGGCCGTGGCATCATTGTCAGTGGCTGCAGCATCTTCTTCGGCTGCACCTAGCGACCATCGCGATGAAGATATTCCATCGCATCTCTTAAGACACGACTATAACGGCAGTGGTCTTGGAGGAGGAGGAGGAGAAGAAGATGAATATCCTCAGGTTGTGCAGGAATTGGTCATGAATGGATTTGAATTGGCAAAAGTTCTCAAAGCTTATGATTTGATTGGTGATAATTTTGACCATCTTTTGGCATTTCTGATGAGTACGCACACATGAATAATAGTGTGGCCGATGGAAGGTTCCAAATGTGTAGTGGCAAGGAAGTAGACCGTATATCAAATGCCAAGACACTTATTGTTCTTCTCTACGGATTTGTGGCAATCATGCTATTTAGAAGAATACAGGCGAGTACACGGCACACGGTTGGTGTCCCTCTTATAGCAGCGAAGAAGCGGAGTTTGAAGTAATCAATCATCCGCTCACAGACGTATAATGTTTGAAATACATCTGTATAAATATAGTCCTGTGAATATGTAATTTATTGCACTGTCTTGTATTATCAAAATTAACAAATTGTAAAACGTTAGTTGAACCTCCCACTACTAGCAGGGTGGGCTGATTTATTATACTACAGTAGTAGCTAGATCTGGATATGTGACAATGAACGATTATATCCAAAAGGAGGTATCAAAGGGCTGGACTTGATAGTGCTTGCTCAACAGGCAAACAATAAGCGAGCTCACAAGGTATGATACAAAAGGAGACGGCAAAAAGGTCTTTTTCCACAATTCAATGAGCCCTATTCTGGCAATCAACGTCTCAGCCAGTACTACATACAGTACCTAATTACTGCTGCACAGTTAGTAAAATCAACTCTCAGAAGGTTAGACTTTACGCCAATATGAGACCGAGGACAACGACGACCACCAGCGGACTCATCTCAAATGGACCATTTCCGATATCCATTACAAGGGGATATCCCTCCAGTAAGTTTTTCCCATAGACGAATCCAACTACGATAACTGGCATCCTCACGAAGGCAATATTGTACAAGCCTCCGATGGGATTATCGTCTGCGAAATCTGGATCTTCTTTCCATGGCCAATGACCTGTAATCACTGCTGGTAGATTTACTTTGCAGGACCTCCAGAGATCAAGAACGGCATTGTTGCTTTTGGTGGAAGGGTTTTCACTGAAGAGTATGGAATCCCGTGATAGATTAATGGGTGGTGGAGCTAGATCATCGAGATCATTCGCTACTGTTCTCGTGACGGACGATGATGGTACAGGAGGGTTATCATAATCACCATCATCGTAATCGTGATCATCAGCATGAGAGGCAGTGTCTTCGTAGTCGTACTCATCATTCGTCTTCTCTCTTAGCTCACCATGCCTGCGCATGATGTGACGATGCTGCTTGAATTGCGATGGCGACGAGGAGCTGGTGGTGCATCTGAATCTGCTGGTCAAGAAACTGTTCTTGCTGCACAGAACATCATGATCACGACCACCGATTCGTCGTCGCTGGTGCTGGTGTGGAGGGGAAAGATTTGTAAAGGAATGCACAATGCTACTGTTCCACAGCAGCAAAAGGCAGTAGATTGCTTGATATTTCATATCTTTGAAATGTGCAGGTCTCAGCGAAGCTAGCTGGTGCGACGTTCAAGATTGGATTCTGCTGAGTAGAGTAGGCTGCCAGCAGTATTGATGGATACTATTAGATAGGAGATATTAGGTTAGGTTAGATATCTCGGACATTGGATATTGATGATGATACCGGTGGTATGCATTACGCATAATTCTATTAGATGACTCAGATTTCAGATTAAGATACATCAAAAAGCTCTCTTTCATCTATTTTGTGTTCTCTTTTTAAAACTTGATATAAAATATGAATATATGACGTCACACTGACACCCATGAACAATGTTATGGTAGTCTGTGGTATGGTAGTATGTAAAATAATAAATAATGCGCAGCACACGCCACACAAAAGACAACGCAAAAGACAACAAGAGAACAAATCGTCATAAAGTAAAACCTTTATTGAGCCGAGGATCAACCACACATCATAATATTCCTTCCTTTGTCCCCTTTTTAATATCTCCTGAATTTTATTATGATCCGTGAGCTGCTTCTGACTGCAGCAGTGATGCCCATCCTTACTTTATCCTTCTCCGTGGGGGGACAGAAGATTATGATGTCATCTGTCCGACAACAATGTTGGGGTACTACACCTGGGATCACGAGGCGATATTCCTCCGTGTGTCATGCATTACCGCCTAGTGATACTGGTAGTAGTGATTACATTAGTAGTAGTAGCACTGGTAGTACCACCACTACTATCGCTTCTAATGCAAGTTCCAATTCTAGTACTACGACCACTACTACTACGGGTCATGATGATCTCACAAAAGAGGAGCTTGGTCTTCGAATCGCGGAAGTCAGAGCATACTATCGGAAAACTAACGAATTATCCCAAAAAGATGCATGCCTATCCTTGCTTCGGACGCGCTTTCCAAATCTACAACTGAATCGATCTTTCACTGCCCAAAGCACTATTGTCAATGCAGGGCGAGGACTCTTCGCAAGCCGCGACATTAATGAAGGAGAACTCATCACCTTATACCCTGGTGATGCGCTGCTGGCATGGAACACCACTGTGGGCGATTTCGAGGATGGGGTTGGTGTCATGTTTGGAACCCATGTGGAAAGCAACGATCTCAACGCCAACAGAGTCACCACCGCAGAAGCCAGAAGCTTCGAGTTGAAAATTGGACCCAAACACTCCATCGTTGCTGATCCCCTTCTCACAGACGATCCGGCATACATTGGACACATGGCGAACGACGGAGCTATCTTGACCGAAAGAACCAATGCTGCGCGAGAAATTTACTCAAAGGCAACAGTGGATCTCTACAATGCTGCTTTCTTTGTCATGGAAGGCTCTCATTTTGTGACAGTGGCAGCTAAACCCATTAGCAAAAATGAAGAAATATTCGTATCGTACGGAGAAGGATATTGGATGAGCAGATCTTATTCGATCGAACAAGATGCCACTGATGTCACTGATGCTCCAGCTTCTCTCCCAGATGCGCTCGATGGAAGTGCCACCAAGAATGGTATTTCGGAGACAGGTACGAAGTCCACTGCCGCATTTGGCAAGACAGCAAATACAAAGAATAGGAAGAAGAAGAGGACGAAACAGAAGAAGCAAGGAGGATTTGGAAAATAAATTCATCTTCGTGCGTTTTCTTCGCATGCTGTTTATATTTAATCTTTACAAACGAATGACAATAATGATTAGATAACTTCTGTGTACACATTATGGAGTCGTGGTTTCAACCTATACTTCTTTCGGCGAGTTAGATGTTACTTTTGAGAGAATGAATACATTGAAAACGAAAACGAGTCATGACTTGTACAAAAAAATGGCTCAAATTTTACAAAATGGATTCAACAATTTTTTATCCCACAATGTTGCAGTTGGCACTAAGCAATTGAGGCTGACATGATCGTTACGAATGCATCCAGGCTACATGGGCACTTTGCGCTAGATAGCTGCACTCTCCTGTATTTCTTGGTACTGTACTTGCGATTGTAGTGTGCCAACCCTCTAACCAAGCGCAAGCTCTAACATTCTTTCAAAGTATCCAATGACGTAAGATGATATAGGTTTTGAGCAATTCTATAAAAGCCGATGCGGCGGGCACTCGCAAAAACTTAAAACTTCAAAACTGGCAGTGGTAAGAAAAACAAGGAAAAACAACAAACAAAACTTGACAAAGAACATAAAACAAGATAGCTAGTAGATTAGCTAGCTAGTTACAAGTCTAATAAATAGCTAGCAGAAGAAGAGAACATATCTTACCACAACATATCAATTCAACAACACATACAAGGTGAATTGACAATATCTCAATGGCATCTCTGGCAGCAGTGGAACACAAGAATCAGGATGCGACAGTATATGTCGGTAATCTGGATGCATCATGTGACGAACCGCTTCTAATGGAATTGTTTGCCCAAGTCGGTCGAATTTCCAGTGTCCACATGCCCAAGGATAAATTGACTAGCACGCACAACGGCTACGGATTTGTCGAATTTGTGGACGTGACGGATTCAGATTATGCGATGCAAGTGATGAACATGGTGAAGCTCTTCGGTAAACCGCTCCGAGTCTCAAAATCGAGTCTCGATAAGAAAGCGTCACAAAATTCATTGGATGTCGGAGCAAATCTTTTCATTGGTAATCTAGATCCTGAGGGGGTCGATGAAAAATTACTTTATGATACTTTCTCTTCCTTCGGGACTATCATCAAGCCACCGAGAATCATGAGGGACGATCTCACGAATCAGGCCAAGGGATTCGGATTCGTTTCCTTTGATTCATTCGAAGCCTCGGATATGGCCATTGAATGCATGCACAATCAGTACCTCTGCAATAGACAAATTATTGCTCAGTATGCCTTCAAGAGTACACATAATACTGAAGAAACTGGACAGGCACCGGGGGGAGCTAGGGAACGGCATGGATCCAGGGCGGAACGGATGCTCGCTGCTAATAACCCCATGCGGAAATTCATCAAGGGAAATGCTACCGGAATTACGCCTGCAAGTGCCGGTGGAATGCCACCTCCATTGCCACTGCCCAATGCGACTACACGTATTATCAATACACCTCCGAGGAACATTCCTCTACCTCCTCCCCCGGCCCCACCGCAATTTGGAGCTAGATCGGGTGCTGCCATGCTTCCTCCGCCCTTGCCGCCCCCTGCCATGCTTCCTCCGCCCTTGCCCCCCATGCCCAACAATCATGCACTTCCGCCATTGCCTCCGCCGCCTCTGCCTCCACCCGGAATGCCTAGAATGCATCAGTAGAGTGTGAAGAAAGTTGGGATGGGACACTCTCATCATGATGGCATTCACCCTCTACTCCATCCATATCCATGTACATGGATGGAAGCATGAACATTGGACACAGAAGTCATAAATAAACAGATATTTGTCATGATCAATCACTCTTTCTTCATCCATAAATATTCATGTCCACGGAAGCACGAAAAGTCAATAAATATTTGGTTTGATTAACATACTATATATATTCGTCATGGTCAATCACTCTTTTCCGCAGACTTTGCTTCGATATATCAATATTCTGTAGATATGCGATGCACTACTCATGATCATCTCGTATTGCTGCGAACAAGGCCTTCACAAAGGCAAATGAACCATTTCAGTCCAACTACTTTATACTTTCAAACTCTTTTTGTACTCCTCCATTCATTTATCCTGTCTCGGATATAAATGCAAATTAACCAAAGGTTGATTTCGCATACCTCAACTTCAACAAATCGGCAATATCATCAATCTCCTCCAATGCCCTATCCAAATCCTCCCTCGTATGCCCTGCCGAAAGACAAAATCTTGCACGACTCATTAGAATAGGAACGGCTGGGAAACCCACCACTACAACCGCAAGACCACGTTTTAGACATTCTCTCGAAAAAGCAGCAATCTTCGTGGGGTTGTAGAGCATGA
>Ga0307981_1001010_pt1 | contig 26632 bp, 22 predicted proteins | sample OrgLakmetagen987_FD_201849 | JGI IMG/M metagenome (GOLD analysis project Ga0307981, IMG submission 201849) | Saline water microbial communities from Organic Lake, Antarctica - #987 | ecosystem: Environmental > Aquatic > Non-marine Saline and Alkaline > Saline | place: Antarctica: Organic Lake... | reverse complement strand
AATATGACTGATTATAGACAAAGTGGGCCGCAGGGGAGCGGATTAACCCACCAGAATGCCGTACAGTCCTTGGTAGTTGTCCTTCCCAAGTCATCCATGAACTCAGTACAGCCCGCAGCCCTCGTTTGCCATCGAGAATGTTGTAAGTTCATTCAAGTTGTCTTGTACCGGCAGCTAACGGTCAGTACATATGATTTAGAAGAGATACTGTAGCTGGTATAAAAGGGAAGACCACCACCACCTGCCATTTCAGGCATTACAGTACTTCAGCTTGCTCTGACCGAACCAGTCTGGTGACAATGTATCATACAATGTTAAGTCGGAGTCAGGCGACCCGGCCCCAAGGTATGTCGGTCGAGCTAGAGAGGCATGTGCCTGGAACAAGGTCTAGCTAGCCAACTACTAAATGCTCTTATACTACCAAGATACGACAGCCAAGTCTCAAAGTGGCTGCTGAATTACAGTAAAGCACCAGGAGTGTATGTGATGAGCGACTCTTGTTTCGTTACATCAGCAGCACACTCGTACTACGGTAGTAGCTCACTTAGCTATGGAAAATACAGTACACGTTGTAATCAACCCCGACATCGGTATTTCACCTCCTCGCGGAAGCGTCATCTATCCAAGGAGTGAGTCACAATGGTAGATACAGCGATATCCAGATCAACACCATCCGACAAATAGTGTGCGCAAGAGGATCGACGCGGTACCGTTTTTGCGTAAGCTACAGTTGCAGCCAGTCCCTTCTCCCTTCACTCCAGATTGATTCCCAAGCATCTATATATATATACATGCATAGACCAGTACCATATCTCAGATAAATAATATATAGCTTTCTAATAGATCAAGATCAATTCGAAGGAGCGAACGAAAGCGTAATCAACAAGTAGTAAAACAAGTACCTGTAGGTTGCTTCGAGCAGCTCACTCAGACTCAGGGTCAGACCTTCGTTCGTTGATGGGGCTGACATGAATATTGGGTGCGCGTCTCGGCGGTTGCTTCGCAAGGAATGACTCTTTAGATACCGGGGCTGCGGGCTCTCTCTAAAAGACGTCCATCTCAAAGGCTCGATCCCCCTCGTTGTCCAACGACCGTTCGAGAGAGTTGGAGCATTCCCAGCACGACGAAGTTGTGGAAGAGTCATCCGAGTCATCGTCGTCGTAGCAATCGGGAGACAAGGATACAACAGCTTGCGGCTGAGGAGAAGCCGGACGCTCAAGAGGAGCTTGTGGCTGAGGAGGAGCCTGCCAGTGAGGAGGCTGTGGAGGATCTTGCGGGGCCATGATCGGCGTGATATTTTGCTCACGAATGGCCTGTCGACGAGCGACCTTCGCCTTGGTGGATGACCGGTATTGCGTGTGAAGGCAATCGCGCATGAGAGCGCCCACCTTTTCACGAGCCACCGCCTCGGCTACTTCCCACCAGTGACCACTTTGGTACTTGCAAATCTTTCCCCCAGCGTGTCGCACCATTACGAGAATCTCTGCGACAATGGTTGACCGTTCCTGCTTGCTCGTCGACGCGGAATAGCGTTCCAAGAACATGCCTGAGATGATGCGAAAGCGACGGTTCCCAACGTGGTTAAAGTTTTGCTTGCCGCGACCTGAGAGATGAAAGGTAATGAAGGTTAGAATGGGATCGCACCGATTGCATGTACGCTATAGGTCCTAAAGGACGACGCCACCGCCGTGTCTTCTTTGTGTTATAGCACTTACCGCAAATGACAGAATAACTGGAAGGTTCGAAATCCGCAGGGAGCTGAGTATGTGTCGTCTTGGCTGTTGTTGTGGAAGCATTACTATTGGTTACGGTAGAATCGTTAATGCTGGAGGTACAGCTAGGAGTCGGTGATGTGATTCTTCTACCAGCACTAGTGACCGGCATGGCGGTGACGGCGAGGTTGCTATACTTCAAGGCGTTCATCGTGGAAAAAGGCAAGAGGCGTTGCGGGTAATCTTGGAAACGGCTCCTTAATATTTGTGTGTGCAACTGCGAAATCTTCAATCTTCCAACTTCCAACGATGCGACGCCCCTTTTCCTTTTTCCCAGAAAACCAAACACAGGCAGACGTTCTGGAACGGTTCTCAGGCGGCTTTTGATGCCGATATTCTCATAATCTTGTTGACGGACGCTTTTACTTAGTGAAATGACCCCCACTTTTTTTTCTTACGGCAATGCGGTCTTTTTTCGAGATGCGTAATGACTATAACAATGACTTGCCTTTTAAATAGCAACATTTACTAGGGGGAATTCTAATGTTAAGCACTACATAAGCGTTATTAAATAAAGAAATACCATGATTAAACCAAGAACCGACTTGCCTTTTAAATAGCATCATCTACTATGGGGAATTATAATGTTAAGCATGCTTAAAGCAAGAAATACCATGATTAAACCAAGAAACGACTTGCCTTTTAAATAGCAACATTTACTTGGGGGAATTCTAATGTTAAGCATGATTAAATCAAGAAATACCATGATTAAACCAAGAACCGATAATTAAAGGTCGCGGGACTTGTTTTAGTTCTTTAGAGAACAGCTTCGTTCTCAATAAGTCTTTCAGAACTTATGTATTCTTCGTAAGAAAGATGATCACGACCAGGAAGAGTCTGGAGAAATCTGTAAGCCCGCCAAGTATACAACCACGATTACCTGTTCTCATATACAATTGTCCAAAGTGGGGCATTCTGAAAAATTGTACGAACAAGATGTCTCGATTTCCTAATCGTACTCTAATCGGAGTTGTCCACCAACTCGCTGGTTTAGGGAAAGGCCCAGTAGTGAATCTAGATTGTTAGCAAGAAGACTCCAAAAAGGGTCCAACAGTGAATCAATCGGGATTGCGTAGAATCTAGCTATATTTGACGACTACCGGCAGAATCAAATGATGAATCTGCTGCGCCGTAGATTCTTCTCACGTCCCTCCATGAACCGTTTTTTATTCGAGCTAGTCGAACATGCATGCTTCAACATGCCTTTGGGTGTCGGTCGCCTCCGCCGTTGATTTTCGTCACGCGACACGTTCCGTCCAAAACAATCCAAAAAAGCACCATGACGGACGCCGCCGCTGCCGCCGCCGCCGATCCCACCATTGGAGTGGATAGCACTTCATCTTCTTGTCAAGATGATATGGACTTTATGGTGTCGCATCAATCCGAAACCTCTGGCTTTCTCCAGACGCATTGGTTGGTCTTGGTCGTGATTGCTGTTCTAGCAGTCAATGTCGCCGTGTTGGCAGGCTGGTGGATCCGTCGTCAACAAACTGCGACTGCTGCTGCTGCTGCAGCACAGGCAGACGCCAAGAAAAAGGTGACTGGGAATGGCGCCTTGCTCGACAAGTCCAACTCGGTGGGCGTTGCCGACTTGGCCTACTTGGTCAAAATGTTGCAACCCGACAGCACGCCCATGGACTTGCTCTTGACAGTCTGCAGTACTCCAGAGAACTTGGAGTGGAGCGTGCAGGCTCTCGACAAGGTCCAACAGCTAAAAGACGAACGATTGAAACAAAAGAAACTAGAAAAACCTAAAGAAATCAAGGAGACTGCTTTCGAAATCGACGACGCTGGTTGGGACGACGATGATGACGAGGATGTCGACGAACAAGCCAAGGAAGCTCGCTTGAAGGCCAAGCAGGCGGAAGCTGAAAAACAAGCCGAACTTGTGCGTCTCAAGCAGGCCACGGGACAGGCGGTGCAGCTGTTGGAGGGCGTAGACGACGGTGTCTTGGGTCAACTTTGGGTTGAGAAAACGCTTACCAAGGCGGGTGCGTGGCCTCCCAGCGACTTGAAAATGTTGAAGGACGCCACCTTTGAACACCAAGGCAAGCAAGTGTCGGCTCTGGACCATCCAGGTCTACGACGAAATTTGTGCATGACTGTGGGACGTATCAACTCGCTCATGCTCAATACTCACTCGGAACTATTGGAGGCGGGTGCCAAAAAGTTGATTGACACTTGCTACTTTCGATCCTCCATGGAGTTTCGTCAGCGCTTGGGTATTCTCTTGGAAGCGGCCCTGCGTGTCTCCATGACGCTTCGCAGTCATCGATTGGCGTGTACCATTATTGAAACCGTCGCCTTGTTCAAGATCGGCTGTCCGGAAAACTCGACTGCCTGGTTTGAAAGCATGATGCAACGGCAGTACGATTGTTTACCGCGTATCATTGTGCAGACGCACACCATTGTCGCGCCAGGCGAGAACGAGATTGCCACGGGCGACATGTGTGAGCTGTCCCTGGAACTGGAGCGGGGCCACGCGGAAAACTTTTTGCGACAAAAGTTGGCCGTCTGCCAAAAGCAGGGCATACCGCCAGAAGTGGCGTTGCAGAGCTATCGCGAGGCGTGGTGGATTTTGCTGCGCGTGGAGCGATTAGATGGTAAAGCAGAAGTGCAACCTTTGAACAAGGAGAATGGTATTCTCAAAACACTGGACGAAGAAGATGTGGCAAAGTTTGAAAAGGAAGACGCGGCTCATCGCTTGGTGGTTGCATGGCCACTGGTTGTTCAGCAGGTATGCATTATTTTCCAAGTGACGCTTTATCTTCAATTTTCAATGAATGAGATCTTGGCCGAGCTGCCGCTAACTCGCTCCTCTTTTCTCCCTCTGTTTTCTTTCAGATTGCCCAAAAGACGGGCAAGGCTACCATTCAAGTGAAGGCGCCCAAGGTGCCGGGAAAGTATCGTTTTTACGTCGGGGTCAAGAGTCAAGATTTCCTCGGAGCGGATCAGGAAATTAGCATAGATGCCGAGATTGTTGACGTCTCGACCGTGGTACGAACAGAAAAGAAGCCTCCAACTGAGGACGAAAAAGGCGAAAGTGACGATTCTAAGAAGGTCAAATAGGTAGTCTACAGTAACTTACTATTCAATTAGTGTTTGCCCAAGTCTACACGAATGTTGTATTTTCAATGAGATTACGGCGAGTTATTCCCAGTTTACAGTACTTGTACGTGTTTATTTCTTGCTCTTCCCCTTCTTGGCAATATCAGGGTTCTTGGCCATGCGGAAGAGCGAGGGAGTAACCTCTAGGATCTCGTCAGCAGCCAAATATTCGACGCTAGCATCCAGCGACATTTCAATCGGAGCGACGATTCCAATGGTAATACCCTTATTGGCAGAGCGCATGTTGGTCAAGGCCTTCATCTTGCACACGTTCACCTCCAAGTCACCAGGACGCTGGTGGATGCCAACAATCATGCCCTTGTAGACGTCTGCGCCTGGCCCGACCATCATCTTTCCACGCGTTTGTGCGCCTTCAATTCCAAAACTGGTGACGGGTCCCTCGGCAAAGGCCAACAATGATCCCTTATCACGGGCTTGGATTTCACCGGGAATTCTGGCACGGTAGGCTTCAAAGACACTATCAATGATAGCAGTTCCTCGGGTGGCCGTCAACAAGGACGAACGGAGACCCAACATACCACGGGTAGGAACAAGGTACTTGACAATGCTCATGCCCTCACCTTCTTCCAAACCCATATCTTGGAGTTCACCCTTGCGCTGATTCAAAAGGTCAACAACGCCACCGACGTATTCTTCGGGGACGCGGACTTCGACTGATTCCCAAGGTTCTTCGGGCTTGCCAGTTTCGGGATTCGGCTTGTAAATCACGGTAGGAGGTCCAACTTCGAGCTCAAATCCTTCACGGCGCATGCTCTCAATCAAAACAGTCAGGTGAAGCTGTCCACGTCCCGAAACTTCGTAGCGATCCGCGGATTCAGTTTCCGCAACCTGCAAGGCCACGTTACGGTCGAGTTCCTTAAAGAGGCGATCGCGGATCATGCGACTCGTGAGGAATTTACCTTCACGGCCCGCCAAGGGAGATTTGTTCACTCCAATGGTCATTCGGACAGTGGGCTGTTCAATGGCAATGGGTTCCAAGGGTTCAGCAGCATTGGCGCCAGCGCTCTCGTGGGTGATGAGCGTGTCACCAATCTCAACATCGTTGAGACCGGCAAACATGATAATCTCACCAGCCGAGGCATATTCGACTTCCTTCTTTCCCAAATTGTCAAAAACGAAAAGATTTCCGACGCGTCCAGTCTTCTTGTCCTTGTTGGGGCGTGCAAGAGCAACCGCCTGTCCAGACTTGATGGATCCGTTGGTAATACGGGCGATACCCATCTTTCCCTTGAAGGGATCGAAATCAATGTTGGAGACCAACGCTTGAAGCTTGTCGGGTTCGTTGGATTCCGCGGACGGGGGATCAATAGCCTCCAAGACGGCGTCAAAGAGAGGACCCATGTCATCGGCCAAGTTATCGGGCTCGTTGCCCGCCTTGCCCAAAAGGCCCGACGCGTACACGACGCGAAAGTCGGTCTGTTCGTCCGTGGCACCGAGTTCGACAAACAGATCAAAGACCTTGTCGACGACATAGTCGGGACGAGCCGCGGGTCGGTCCACCTTGTTGACGACGACCAAGGCCTTCATGCCCTTTTTCAATGCCTTGTCAAGGACAAAGCGAGTCTGCGGCTTGGGACCTTCGACACTGTCCACCACCAACAAGACACCGTCGCACATGTTCAAGACACGTTCGACTTCTCCTCCAAAGTCAGCGTGACCAGGAGTGTCCATAATATTAATCTGTGTTTATCACGGATGCGAATGTGTGAGATGGGATTTGGCTGGCTTTTTGGCTCCTCCCTGGAACATGCTATATACGCTACATGCGGTACCGCCAACGTACCTTGGTGTCACCACGCAAAATGGCCAAGTTCTTGGCCAGAATGGTGATACCGCGCTCCTTTTCTTGGTCCTCATTGTCCATGACACAGTTACCGGCATCATTCGACTGGGCCTCGTCGCGAAAGACACCCGACTGACGAATCAAGGCGTCCACGAGAGTGGTTTTTCCGTGGTCAACGTGCGCAATCACGGCAATGTTACTGCGAATGGGAGGAGATGTGTATATATGTTCGTATAGTCGTATACAGGTATGGGGCGAGTGTGAGAAATACGGCACTGTCTCACGAACAACGTGCTTTCAAATTTTGCATAGCTCGAGACCGTTGCTCCGTGCAGGAATGTCACGTCAGGTCACGTCACGTACCGAAGCTTGTTGGTCTGGACCGTGGCCGGACCCGACGTTGGTGCGTCAGTGACGGCCGACTGCAGAGAAGAGCGTCGAATACCGAAGGAAGCGCTCCGCGGCGCAAAGGCTGCAGCCGAAGCTAGCGCTGATAGAAGCAACAGCGTCTTTTGGAACATCATGGTATAATAAGGCAGCAGTGTCTGTTGTCGACTGTGACAGAACACACAACCAAAAGAATGATCAACGAAAGGAGAAAAACTTGGTTGGCAGACAACAGAACAAGCGTTTCTCTGACGATGTGGTTCCACGTCGCGTTGCTAAAAAAGGCGGGAACGTCAAGTGCGTATGCGACTTTGATGCAACTCCTAGTGGGGTTCGGGTTATGGGTTGTGGTCGATCTAGTCGACGCGCCATTGACTAATATCCGTCTGTCATTACATCCGTCAAGAACACCCCAACGGATCCCCCCGTTCGATGCAACGACGCGATGGACGATGACCGTACGTCCACACAAGTCTAGTCTACTGGAACTGGAACCACAGACACAAACGAGTGCTTGCTTCCTTGCCTTGTGATTCATTCATCCATTCAACCGTTCAACCAAACGGCCTTCGAAAGCACTATGCCGATTGATATCAACGAGTTGCGCGACTACAAGGGCGGAGACCCTTTGAAATGGAGAAAATTCATGGAACAGCGCTTCAAGGACCCCGCCGTCGTGGACCAAGTCCTGCAACTGGACATGGATTGGCGTCAACTTCGCGCTGCCGTGGACAAGCTGCGCACCGACGTGAACAAACTTCAAAAAACTGTCATTGCGCCCAAGAAAAAGGCCAAGGAACCGTGCGAACAAGAAGTGGCGCAAATGAAGGACATGCAAAAAGACATTAAAGAAAAGGAAGCGCAGCTTCCTGATATCGCTGCCGCTCGCGACGCTCTCTTGGGTCGCATCGGTAACATGGTGGATCCAGAAGTGCCCATTAGTCAGGACGAAGACGCCGACAATCTAGTCGTTGGCTTGTATCCCATGCCCGAAGACGTGAGCGTTCCTTTGCCCAGTCCGGCCGGCACGTTGGAATACACCTTGCCTGCCACCAAACCATTGACGCACGATGACTTGCTTTGGCGTATTGGGGGTTACGAACCTACGCGAGGACAAAATGTGGGCGGGCATCGAGCATACTTTCTCACGAATGCCGGTGTCTTGCTCAATCAAGCCATTATCAATTACAGCATTAGCTTTTTGGGAGCTCGCGGGTACAATGTCTTGCAGCCGCCATTTCTCATGAACAAGGAAGTCATGGCCTCCATTGCGCAGTTGGAAGACTTTGATGAACAACTCTACAAGGTATCGGGTAAGACGGATGATCCAGGAGGTTCCTCGGAAAAATACTTGATTGCCACTTCGGAACAGCCCATTTGTGCCTACCACAAGGGTGATTGGCTGGATCCAAAAGAGTTGCCTCTTCGCTACGCGGGTATCTCGACCTGTTTCCGCAAGGAAGCTGGCAGTTCAGGAAAAGATATTCGCGGTATCTTTCGAGTCCACCAGTTTGAAAAGATTGAACAGTTTTGCTTGACGGCCGACGACTTTGAACTGTCGCAGGCGGAACAAAAGCGCATGTTGCAAGCGGCCCAGGACTTTTACGAGTCGCTCGGCATTACGTACCGTGTCGTGTGCTTGGTCAGTGGTGAATTGAACGATGCAGCTGTCAAAAAGTACGACTTGGAAGGATGGTTTCCTGGACAGCAAGCGTACCGTGAGTTGGTCTCGTGCAGCAACTGTACCGATTACCAGGCCCGTGGTGTTGGTGTGCGTTGCGGAGGCAAAACAGCCGACAAGGCAGACTTGACAGCTCGAGCTTCGTACTGCCACATGCTCAACAGTACTCTCTGTGCGACGGGGCGTGGTATCTGCGCCATTTTGGAAACGTACCAGACCGAGGAAGGTGTTGTTGTCCCCGAGGTGCTGCGACCCTTTATGGGCGGCAAGGACTTTATGCCGTTTGTTCGGGGACCCGCAGAGATTACCAAAGGCGAAAAAGGTGCAAACAAGAAGAAGAAGTAAACGCAGACGAGATAGTTTTATACTGGATGAATCATGGTGAACGTTATAAAGAAACGTCGTTTGGAAGACTACTAGTTGTCTGCACGCCCTCCTACACTGTCGAGGCGTAGTCATTGGTCAATTGTGAGTCTATTTAATGTTTATGAAATGTAAAGGCATTTGGTGCATATGAATGTACGAGCCAAAGGCAATCCAATTTCCACTCGAATCGAATTGCCTTGTGTTACCTCGTAGCGGGTTCTTAGGAAAGGTTCGGAATCATTGCGTCGAGAGAATATGAGAATTTGCAAAAGCATTCGTCGATTGAGTAAGCCTGATCGGTCATTACTCGCTGTTGGGCAGACACAATCCAGGGCAGCCGACAGCACTGCTCGTTGAATCGCAAGTAGCGTCTGGATCCTCTGTACAGAGTAGGTCACTGGGGCATGCATCACTTCCAGTAAAACAAGCGATAGGCTTGCATCCACATCCGCATTCCTCAGTGGCAAAAAAATACTCCAATCCTTCGTCACAGAAAAATCGGATCCGTGCGCAATCGTCAGCGTTGGTAGCTTTGTAATCGACAAACGGCCCACTTGGACACTGCGTACCCGGTTCGTTCACTCTAAATTGTGATAGTACATCTGGCTCGACAACCGAGTCGATAGAGATATCGCTCTCGGTAGCGATATCGCTCTCGGTAGCGATATCGCTCTCGGTAGCGATGTCACTCTCGGTAGCGCTATCGCTCTGGGCAGCGCTACCGCTCTGGGCAGCGCTACCGCTCTCGGTAGCGCTATCGCCCTCGGTAGCAATGTCACTCTCGGTAGCGCTATCGCCCTCGGCAGCGATGTCACTCTCGGTAGCGATATCGCTCTGGGCAGCGAGATCGATGGGTTCGCATCCACATCCGCAATCGCCCGCGCTGAAATACTGGAGCCCAACTTCGCAAAAGAATTTGATTCTCATACAGATCTCGGCGCTGTCTCCAACGTATGTGATTCCATTTCCACTCGGGCAGTCGTTTGTAGCATCTGTTGTGAAAAGTGCGTCTAGTAAGGGTGGTTCTTCCGGGGCGCGCTGCGGCAAGACAATCGCAGTCGCCCATAATGATTCTTGGGCCCTACTTAGGTCAATGTTTATCTTGATTCTTGGCTTTCGTTGTTGTCGGCGAAAGTTACCTGTTCGTAAGTTTGCATGAATAGGATCATTTTGGGATGCTGCAGGTACCAGTAGCAAGGCCAAGGAGAGTAGTAACGTTGGCGAGACCATGGTGAAAAAATTGATTACAGTAAGATAAGCGTTCTTGGATTATGTGAGGAAAGACCGTTTGCCTTGTTGGGTCGTTGCGTTAATGGACCTCGTCCGTTTTCTCTGTCGTGGGACCTCAGTTGTATGCTAAGTTAATAGCCAAGACACATGTTGCCTATATAAAAATGGGGGCCACGACAGGATTTAAGAAAACATCAGCTAATCTCGGACAAAAAGCGCGCGAAATATAGCGAACCCTACCTTCGCTTCGCTTTTGCGAACCCTTCACACTTCCAGCGATCGTCGTAGTTTATCTAAACTAGTCTACAATAGTCTTAAAAAAAACTGCTGTTCTGGATCTAGAGATTATCCAGCTATGATAGTTGTAGCTTTATGAAACTAGACTAGTGAGGTCGTGAATATAACTGCTGAGTTGGAGGAGGAGCCTCGAGTAAGCGTAGGAGAGCATGCATGATGCCATTGCCACGGAAACGCACAAGACGTCGTGTGGGATCATGAATCGGGGCACAAGACCTCCGAGAGTTCGGTAAATCATACCCAGTAGTAACCCTTTCCCTCATAGTACGTAACAGGGTATATCTTTAGTTTAGTATGTTCTTGCAGCATTGGCGTCGGCTCCTAACTAGAGGCGAATATGCACGATCTCGAACCGATCAACAAGAGAACTCGGACGACTTTAACGAAAACGACCGCATCTTGACCATTCGGTTGATCGATCATTACTCGCTGCTGGGTAGACACAATCCAGGGCAGTTTGCATCACCCCTAGTTGGATCGCAAGCATCGTCAGAATCGTCTGTACAGGGTAGGCCACTAGGGCACGCGTCACCTCCAAAAAGACAAGCGACAGGCTTACACCCACAGCCGCATTCATCAGAAGCAAAGAAGTACTCAAATCCTTCGTCACAGAAAAAACGGATCCGGGCGCAATCGTCCCCGTTGGTAGCTTTGTAGTCGACAAACGGCCCGCTTGGACACTGCGCATCCGGCTCATCTAGTTCTGGTAAAGCATCTGGCTTATCTTGTACAGCCGAGTCGGTGGTGCTCTGAGCAGCGAGATCGTCGGGCTCGCATCCACATCCGCAATCGCCCGCGCTAAAATACTGGAGTCCATCTTGGCAAAAGAAGCGGATTGTAGAACAGATCTCGGTGCTGGTGCCTATGTATGTGATTCCATTTCCACTCGGGCATTCGTTCGTAGCATCTGTCGTATCGGGTTCGTCTAGTACGGCTGGTTCTTCTGGTGTGCTCTGATTCGTGACAACCGATTGCCTACCCAGCAGATCAATGTTTATATTAATTCTTGGCTTTCGATGGCGTCGAAAGTTGCCTTTTCGCATATATCCATGAGTAGAATCATCTTGGGATGCAGCAGGTACGATTAGAAAGGCCAAGGAGAGTAAAAACGTTGGTGAGACCATGATGAGCAAGTGAAAAGTGAAAGAGAATGGTCCTTGATTTGTGAGAATACGATACGTGCATCATGCGTGCTTGCGCTCGCTCGCTTTCTTTTGGCGGCATCCCACTATTTTACTAATTAACTAGCAAGACACCATTTATCTGCAAAACAATGTCACAGTAGCTCTCCGTATTGTATGAAAAAAACACAAACAAAAAACGCTTTCGAACGATGGTTCGCAAAAAGTGATGAGTTCGCGTTCTTGCGCGTCGGACGATCCGAATGGTCCAACGACCACAACATAGCGCAAGGCCTCACATGAAGAAATGAACTTGTTGCCCCATTTGCTTTTGCTTGGGACGCTCCTTGGCTCCTGTAAAGGTACTATTAGAAACTGGAGATTGTGGAGATTGCCTTTCTGTGACAGTTCCTGGAAGGCCGACTATCAGGCAGCCGTCGCCCTCTGGTCTGATGTGCCGTGCTACGCATTCACTTTCCAACGATCATGTGAATGCTTGCCCAAATATACTGATCCATATCGCGTCATCGTCGAGAATAATACTATTACATCCGTAGTAAGCGTTCGAGATGGCGCTGTAGTCGCCGACAAGCAGTTGATTGACTCGATTCCAACCGTGAGCGAAATGTTCGACGATATCGAAAGTCTATGCTTGGAAGGATACCCGATGAATAGTCCAGCCTCTTGCGTTGCCGTCTACGATGCAACAGATGGCCACGTGGCAAGCCTGTTTGTGGACGAAGACAAAATGCTTGCGGACGAAGAAACCATATACACAGTCGCTGATTTGGTAATTACAACATGCCAACCACCACCTCAAGAGGATGATCCTGATGTATGCGAGAGTTCCTGGAAGATCGACTACGAAAACGCTCTCGCGTTGTGGTCTAATCCAACTTGTTACGAATACACATACCAGAGGAGTTGCTTTTGTCCTCCCGAGTTTGTGGAACCGTATCGGGTGGTCGTCGTGGACGATACCGTCGTTTCCATGACAAATATCAACGATGGTACCGCGGTGACGGATACGCGCTTGATCAGCTTTACCAGCACTATGAACGACATCTTTGAAGATATCAAGAAATGGTGTTTGGACGGTTGCCCTTTGCACCGCCCGGCCCAGTGCGAAGCAGCATATGATGCAACAGACGGGTATGTGGTGAGTCTGTTTGTGGACCGATCCATCGACATAATAGATGAGGAATTGGCTTACACAGTCAAGGACTTGCGCATTATATCTTGCCCATAGTCTAGCTGAGGTGAGATGCTAACTATGGATGGAGAGGAGCTGCAGGTGCAGGAGGATGCCAATGTCCATCATGAATTCGACTGACGTGGTCGCATAATTAAAGTATATGTATACTAGCTACTCTCTACTAGGTACACAGAGATTCGAAAGGTCCAACACGAATTATCATGCCCACTGCTACGATTCTGCGACTCCTCAGAGAAGCGAAACCAGCATAAACAGTTGGGCCAGCGAGCCTAAACCTGTGCAACGCAATTACACTATTTGCTGCGCCGATCCAACCTTGACCTCGGGCGCCGAATACGATTGGTACGCATTTTCTTCTCTTTCATCATTATCACCGTCGTGTCCCTTATTGGACTGTCGTTCCAGTGCCCAATGACGGACACCAAAAATCAAGGCCGCAATGGCACCAAACAGCGCGTACCAAAAGTAGGTCATGAACATGAGGACACTGAATTGTCCATAAAAGCCCGACACTTCCAATTCCCGGCCTTCGCCATTAATAACACCCTGCGCCAACAATAGCATGGAAAGGACCGCGTAGTTGGTAAAGACAAAGAGAGAGGCCAACAGTCCACCCGGGCCACCACCACGTCGCTGGACCACCACCCAGACACCGTACGCCAAGATTCCCAAAAACAACAAGAGCGACCAGACGTACACAAATTTCAAAGCACCAGACGCTTCGCCACTTTCTTCCCGCTCGCGGCGTTCTTCTTCGCTGTCGTTACCAAAGGTGGCAATCCACCATGTGGGCAAGGGAACTTGGTTGTCGTTGTTATTATTGTCGCCGTTGTTGTAGTAATACTGGTTGGCTTTGCAGCCCCACTGCCACCAACGACAAGTCTGGTAATAATTATACTGGTTGTTGTTGTTGTTGTTGTTGCCGTCGTCTTGATTGTTGTCATCCTGATCTTGGTATTGACCATAGTAGAGATAGTACTTTTTGTTTTCCTTGTTCCATACCGTCAAGGGCACGAGGATGGAGAGCGTGCCGCCGAGCAACCAAACCGCCACGAATGTGAAGGGATGCGCTAGCAAAGCAACAGCGTCCTGCTTCCACGTCGCACGGGTAATCGTAGGGATTGCCATGATGGTAAGTGGTAATACCTATCTGTCGGTGAAAATGAAGAAACCGTCCGGTGTTGGTGTTATTATTGTCCTCCGCGCTCACGCTCATCGCGATGATGCTTGCGCTTTTCATGTTATTGTGACATTCCAAAATTTGGGTTTCATTGGAACATGTTTGGCGCGAAACAATGCCGGCGCGTCAGTTCCGTCAGATCAATAGTTTTGTACTCCAAAGAGAATGAACCGCACACCACTATCAACGATACAGTACCGTACTGCCGCGAAGCCTATTCATCCAATTCATCTAACGGTCTAACGAACGGTACGGCAACGGTAACGCTACAACAGCATGTTCGGAATTCGGGAGCCGCGAGGTCTCTCACGGCTCACATTTTGCGGTCGATCTTCCCCACACATCTGGATCTGGCTTAAGTGTCCCGTACGGTAGATCTGGCTGCTGGACGCGACCCTGCGCATGTTGCCCGGCGCTCTTGCCTCTACCAAACAGTCCACTACTACTAGCACTAGCACGAGCCGAACTCTCCCTACTCACTTTCCCACTACCCTTGTTTCCTCCAAGGCTAGCCCCAGCATTACGATTGTTTCACTGGAGAAGAAGGAACCATGCCAAACGGCAGCAGCAGACGATGCGGGTGCCGTGACGGCAACGGTGGCGTGGCCGATGCACCTGCGCGAAAAGTTGACGGGCGATGTGCTCGTGGCAGCCACCGTCACGGCCGCCGTGGCACCTTTCTTGACCGTCATTGACAAGGCGCTTGTGCAATACTCTGCCGGCATTACCAAGTCACTCGCAGCGTCGGTCTATCAAAATGCCGCTGGTATTCTGCAAGCGCCTGGTCAGTTTCTCAAGAGTCCCACCTTTTTGTGGATGTGGGCCACGTATGCCAGCACCTATGCGGCCGCCAACTCGCTGCGCACCGTCACGGAACACGTAGAGTACCGGCAAGCCAGGAATGCAAATGCCGCGTCTTCCGCCAAGACGTCCCACGGCGGTAGTACCATGGTAGTCTTCATGGGCACCACCGCCATGAACACATCGGCATCGCTCATGAAGGATAGAGCCTACGCACGCATGTTCGGCAGCGCTACCGCCGTCCAACTAACGGTTCCGGCGGTATCTTATGGATTTTGGATGATGCGGGACTTTACCGTTATTGGATCCTCGTTTGTGTTGCCAGCCCACGTGGCAGCCGTCTTGGAAGAAAGCTGCGAAATGAACGCACACGACGCCACGGCAGTGGCGCAATTGGCCACACCAATCACGGCCCAGCTCATTGCGGGACCCTTGCATTACGTGGGCTTGGACTTTTTCAATCGTCCCAGTACGCCTCTCCAACCTGTAAGCATGGCCGAACGCGCCCAATTCCTCTACAATGGCTTTGTACCCGTGGTGGCGGCACGCATGGTGCGAGTCTTGCCGGGCTACGGAATCGCCGGTGTCTACAATACCAAGTTTCGTGCGGCGTGGAGAGACTTTCTCATTCAACGACAAATGGGACAATTAATGGCCCATGCCAGTAGCGAAGGTACCAACGTTCGCCAGTTGGTGGAACTCATTCGGGCCAAAAAGCAAGAGGAGCAAACACAACAGAAAGACGGTCCTCCGCCCCCGCAGGCATGATTGTACAATATGATGTGTACACCTATGAATGAATAGAAATATAGACACCGTAGAGGCAGCGGTCCAGTTTACTAACAATACGGTAGCTACTAGTAGTACAGTAGATGTTAAGAACTCGTTGGCTGCTGAAATGTGCATTAGCTCTTGGGATTTTGCCCACCCGAATGTAACCCAAAGTTGCGAAGCCAGCCGTCAATCTCCTTGGTCTTTGGTTGAATGGCTCGGGCCGGAAAGGCGGTGTGGTAATCGTTGGGATCCACCGGGGCGTTGGTTGGCGGGTGATTGGCTGGAAGCCCGGTCCACTGCGACAATTGTTCGTACGCCAGCAGAGAAATGCCAAACTGAGGGGCAATGCGCAATACCCGGACGGTGGAACCACGGAACAGGCCTGCTAACCCTTCACTGGAGTAAATCTTGCGGAAACAGTCACTGATTCCAGTGTAGGTAGTTTCGCCAGGCCGATTCACCACTTGCAGACGAGTCTTGATAACATCGGCTGGTGTGGTTAAAAGTGCCGCTGGAACGGCTGCGAGTGTTCCGGCCAAGAGAAGATCGGCAGGCGTCGCTCTCGCAGTGACTCCCTTTTGTTCCACCAAAAACTCCTTGCATGCCGTGTAAGCCGGAAAGTAAATGGCGCTAAACGGAATATCGCGCAGCAAGCAAGCAGAAGCGCCTCGATAGACACCGGGGAATCCCAAGTCTCGAACGACTCCCATCATTGTTTGAGCCGTCGGTGGAGTCAGACCCTTGGCCCGGAAAAGATGAGACGTTTCCCCTTCCATCTGGAGCCGAATCTTAACGATTTCCATTGGGTTCGTGACCAATAGCTGACAAGCTCCAGCGCAAGCACCAGCCAAGACTTCGAGAGACAAGTGCAACTTGCTGCTGCTACCACCGTCTGTGTCGTTCGAACTAAAGGCTCTCCGCAAAAGATCATTGACTTGCAACTTGATAGCTTTCTCGGGAGCGACGCCCAATAGCTGTGGCAAGAGTCCCCGATAGAGTCCAGCAACACCCTCGCCTCGCAGTGCCTGTTTGAGACAATCCACCGCACTCGAGTACATTCTCTTTCCATCTACACTCAGACGCATGTTCATCAATCTCGTCTTTACCATGTCCAGCGGATACATTGCTACCACCCCAAGCGCACTCGCGACAGCCACCAGCCCAGTGTGCCGCAAGTACGACGCCAGTTGCCTTGCTGCCTCCTCTTTATCCATTTCATTTCCGTCTGGTTCGTTACGATATTCCGTTGGTGGAGCAAAGGTTAGTTTTCCACCGCGACCCTCGACGGCCACCAATCGCTGGGCAAAGTCCATACCACAGACACTAACAGTGTCTTCGTGAGAGACGTATCCGTCGCGATCTAGATCAAACAGTTGAAAGATGATATCCACCTGCCGCCGGCTCATGCTTCCACCAAGTCCCATGACACGATTCGCGACTTTAAAATCGTCAGGAGAGACTGGTCCTTTCTTGATTTCTTGGCATTTACCAATCAGATTGCAAATACCGGGCAAGTTTGCAAGAATCTCTTGAAAGGCTTGGAAATCACCAAAAGCAAAGTAGCGATCACCCAGATTCTTTTCGCGTTGTTCCATATCCGCAATGACTGAAGCCTCGGTCGATCTGGTTACTTCTTTCGCCGTCGCACGACGGAGCAGTCCTGAACGCAAGGACATCATTGCCGCTGCCTCGCCCGCCTCGATTGGACCTTGACAATAGATACTTTCGAGCCGTTGCGCAACTCCCTCTGGAAGACGCCATCCACACGCCGTCTTTAGCACACGCACAAAATCGACGGGTGCCAAATAACCTCCCGGGGCTCCGTTTTCGTCCAAGGCGCGCATAAAGGCTTGTTCGCCCATTTCGCGTTGCAGATCCAGGAGAAACTGTGAAAAGTGAAGTTGCCGAATGCTCTGCGTACCCTCTTTCCCAAAGTAACGTTGAAAGAACTGCGATGTAAGGTCGAGACCAGGAAAGAAGGGCTCTACAAACGTGGCCAGGTCGTCCAAATCAATCTGCCCTGTCTGTCGCTGGTCCATGAGCAAAAAGGCAATGTCCACCTCGGGATCTGGCCGCGCCATTAACAAATGAAAGGTGCAATAGTCGGCAAGATAAATGCGTGGCGGACTGTCACCCTCTTCATTGTGACCCCGTTTCAGAATATTATAGGTATTGGCAATACGGAGACCCACCAGGGGATCTTGTAGCGTCGGTAACGTATCTGTCGTTTCTTGTTCACAGGCCTCGACAAAGTCCTCCATGGTCATGTAGGCAGTTCCTGACTCTGCATCCGTCTTGTTGGCGTATTTGGAAAACAGTTTCGTCATGTTTTCACTCGGCAGCACGTGTTGTCGAAAATCGTGAATGTCCACCACCCAGCACTCCAAGGCCTCGTTGTTTCCAGCCACGACGGACGCAGAATGCTGCCGACCAAAGAGAAAGCCCCCCGATCCAAACAATGTGCCTGGTCCGAGTGTGGCCGGATTTAGCTCGGATTGGTACCAAATATCAGCGCTGCCTTGTCGTACAATGTACATGGAACGGCGCTTGCCACTTTGTGGTGGTGGAACTGACATTATACTGGTGGGGTTCATGTTGTTGTTGCTGTTGGCGACGGGCGGTACGCCGTTTTCCACGACAGTATCTAAAGGTACCGCAATCTCTGCCTCGTCTAGAGGCGCGTCATAGTTCTCGTCCGCCTCTGCTGGTGCATCGGCGTCATCCCCTTGTTGATCGTTTTGCGAATCGTGCGTCGAGGTCTCGGTTGCTCTTCTTGCGCTGGCATTCGCGTCCACTACTGGAGCCTCATTCTGTTCTTCCAGTAATGCTTCCAAGCGCGGAGCGACTTGTTGCAACGGCGCTACCTTGTTGGTTGCAAGGTTCGCAGACTCGTCGTCATGACCATCACCGTCAATGGTGCCTTGAAGAATCACAATGTTACCAGCGTCAAACTTCTGGCGCTTGGCGACGGCCACGAGACGCTCGACTTGTTCTTCGTCCAAGCAAGTAAAGAATGGCGATCGGTGCAACGCCAAGCGAATCAGATCCTGTTCTCGGCTCGTCTTGAACTCTGCCGTGGGAAAGGGTATTGATACTGGCAAAGAAGCACTACTACTACTACTACCAAGTATACCGCTACTACTGCTGCTGCTGCTGCTACTGCTACTGCTACTGCTGCTGCTGCTACTGCTACTGCTGCTGCTCTCCTCGGTCGAGGATTCGATCGATGACGACGACGACGAGACCATTATTTCTCTTGTTGCCTTGTCGTATGGTCACCAGTGCACCGCTTTCTATTTTCACACAGAGCCTTGCAGAGGCAATTAACGACGGCAGAGTCACAAGAAGAAAGAGGGACGCTGTTGTCTATTGGAGTGTAAAAGTGGAGGCTGGAAGCGAACGCATCGATCATCGAATCATCGATGACATGTATGGATTATGGATGGATCATCCATCAATTAAAGCGCAAAGAATAAAAGATCTCTCAATTTTGACGAGCTCCAAAACGACATCAGTTCGCGCCATAAAGATATTACGCTCGTTGCCTACCATCATCGTTTATACAACGACGATACGATGGACGCCTCCACCACCGCACCTCCCCCGGTCCTATCTACAGCGGACAGCATGTCCCCCACGACTAGCGAATCTGCAGCAGCAGCAGTAGCAGCTCCAGCTGCGGTACTCCGCATTGCCGTTGGATCCACCAATCCAGCCAAAATACGAGCCGTGCGCCAAGCCTTTAAACGCTGCTGTACAAGCGAGCTCCCCCTCGACATTCAAGGTTATTCAGTGGAGTCGGAGGTGCCGGACCAGCCCTTTGGTGACGCTGAAACCTGCCAAGGGTCCAAGAATCGAGCCGCTGCGGCCTTTAAAGCCTACATTGCTTCCACGGGCGTAACTCCGCATTTTGGAATTGGTATGGAAGGAGGATTGGAATGGTCCACGGCAGCGTCGGCGTCGTCTTGTATCCATACGACAGCTGACGCTGCTGCTGCTGATGCTAACAAGACGGACGAAACGAAGGATCGTATTTTACTGTGCATGGCCTGGATGTCTGTCTACGGTCGCCGACAGGCCTTTACGGTGGATGCCTTGGCGAGTCTGGATGCGGTCAATTACCGCGGCGACCGCAAACCTGTCTTTGGAGTGGCCAAAACGGCAGCCTTTAGTATTCCCCAATCCGTTTCAGACTTGGTGGAACACCAGGGCTTGGAACTGGGCGACGCCGACGATCAAATATTTGGTCGCACCAATGGAGGAAATGGAACTGGAACCGTGGGACTGTTGAGCAAGGGGCTAATTGATCGCTCCGCGTACTACGAACACGCCATTATCTTGGCACTGATGCCTTGGATTCGACCGGATATTTATCTCAACGGGACCAACTAACTAGAAGCTGGTATTGGTATTGGTATTGGTATTGGTATTGGTTTGTGATACTAGACGTGATCGACGAAACCCAGCGCACGTCGCTCTGAAACCCCGCGACGATTAGGGCTAGAGATCGATCCGTTTCGATCGTCACAATGTCACAATGAGATGTCACAATTCACAATCGCATAATGTTTCGGAGGAGACCATGGGAATTATAATTTAAATTACTTCTAGACTATTACTATCCTCCGATAGACCTTCCCGTCCTGACAGGTAAAGACAAGCAATTGAAATAATCCATGGCTTTCCCCTTTACAGCAGCAGCGTTTGTAGGAGGCGGCTCATCGCGAATAGTATCGGCGGTTGTCCCTCTGGCAGGATGGAAGGTTGCTACGATCTTGCCACCATCATCCAGAATAAGCAACGTTGCTCTCTCCGTGGGAGCTGTTACTTCCCCACTGATTCTCGCCGACTATACCAGTACCGCCATTCAGTACTTTACCTCGACGCGGATACCAGCGGCGCTCATTGCCGGTAGCTCTCTCGCGGCGCTCTTTAGCCTGGCGGATCAAGTCCGACTGGGCCCGCCAGGAGCTCGGACGCGGCTCGAAGGCGCCACCCTGTTGGTATATCACGTACTAGCCCTGACGTCTCTTTTATTGTCACTCAATGTGATAGTAATTGCCACGGCCAGTAGCAATTACCTATTGCTGGGCTCCGAAAAGCTCAATCCCCTGGCAGTGTCGGCCTATCAGTTTTTGAAACGCGAAATGGTGTACGAATTCGCCATGGCGCGATGGAGCTTTTATACCGGGCTCTTTTCTTTCTTGGGATGCATCAGCACAAGGGCCCTGTTGGAGTTTGATTTGCTCCGCAAAGAACGTATCCGGTCGGCGTTATTGGTGTTGTTTGCCATGTCGTCGCTCTTCTTTCACTTGTTTGCCTTTTGCAATCAACGACTCGTGTGTTGGCCCAATCTTGCCATCATGACTGTGGGCGTGGGTCGCATGTTTGTGAAGAAAGCCTTGACCGAACGGAATCCAGCCGAACTTATCTCTTTGGCCAGCATGGCCGGGACGGCAGTGACGTTGCTGTCTCTAGTTTGGCAGTCCGCTACGTTTCGTGTTGCGACTACTGCTACTGCTGGAGACATTGCTGATGCTGGTCCTACTGACGAGGTTCCGGTGGACGCTGCAGCGCCTTGAAACGCTCCTCTAGCTAGCAGTGCGAGCAATTCCAGTGGATGCACACGCCGTTCGCTTTCGCTTCCAGTAGGCCGCACTGTAAAGTCCACCACGTTACACTTTGTTAAACGTTCCGCTCCCTGCTCCAGCAGTCCGCTACAGTCGAATGGAAAATGCCAAGTGTTTAATAATTTAAGATTTAAACTCTTTGCCTGTATATGGCTCTCCCCTACTAAAATATAAACGCATCGTTGCATGCCGTTTCGAACCGCAACAAAAGTGAATTACGGGGATTGGACATCTCCAAGCAATGTCGATACCGTTGCCGACTTTGGCACATCCGGTTCAGTCTTGAAATCGGACGAGTTTTCGCGAAGCGCTTGACTCGTCTTTTCCAAGGCCCGGGCAAAATCAATCTCCTTGAAACCCCGTCCGTCGCGTTCCACAAAGCGTCCACCCAACGCCAGCACCATGCGAATCACGTCGGCGGCAACCGTACCCTTTTCGTTGCGGTAGGCACTAATGTATTCTTGCTTTTTCTGCAAGACCAACTGGCGAAATTGGCGATTGCCAGAGTGAATGGCAATTCCGTTGCCTCGTCCCGACAAGACGTCGTTCTTTGTTAATTCCGGATAGCGTGCGCTAGTCAATTCCCAAGGCAGTTTAATCTCCTGAATCTTGAGTAACACAGAGGCGGGCAAGGCTGTCGTCTTGATGGCTGTTTGCAGGGTGTGGGTGGAGACAGTAGACTTGCGGCGAGCCTTGATCAGGGCGGCTTCCTTGCTCTTCTTTACGGTGGTTTCCTTGATCTTCTTCTTGGTGGTGGTGGTGGTGGTGGGGACACCAATCTTGCGCGCAGTGGCACCAATCTTGCGCGGAGGCTTTTTCTTGGCAGGGCCAGTGTTGGTATTGTAAAGGATACTTTCTTGCTTCTTGAGAGAAAGGCGGGGTTTGGCGCGGGTGCGACAGTTTTTCTTTGGCTGCGGCTGGGAGGGCGCCGACGAGGAGGACGAAGAGGAAGACGAAGATGCCAAGAGCTTTCGCCTCTTGGTCGCAGCTTGCTTTTCGGACTTTTCTCGAGCGGCGGCCTTTTTAATCTTGGCGGCAACCTGAGCCGCCTCCCTCTCTTTTTCTTCACGTTGCTTGCGCTTGCGACTGCTCTTGCTGCTGGTGCTGAGACTGTAAAGTAACATGGGTGCCGCCATATCAAAGTCTTCCAAGGTGGTTCCACTCATTTCGCTTTCGATAATGGCGGCCGTCTCGGACATGGGATAGGGATTGGACTTGCTGCTCTTCGATGGGAGCGGTGGGGACGGTGGAGGTGACGGTGTAGGTGACGGTGTAGGTGACGGAGGAGCCGAGGAAACCGCCTGAGGTGAACCTGATTCGTGCCTTGTCGTGGAAGCCAACGTAGTGGAAAGCAAGGGGGGACTATGAAAAGTTCGCTTGGCGATCTTGCGGCGTACTTTTCCTGCTCGTGGTAAAAGAGGAGATGATGTAACGTTACCGCGATTGTTGTCTTCGTCCGAAACAGTTATGGTGGTGTTGATCGTGTTGGTCGTGTTGAACGCTTTTTCGTGCGGATTCGTGTCTGGTCGTACCGGTAGCGATGCTGTGGTGGACGATCCAAACACCACTCGGTCTTCCGGCTTGACTTCGGGCGGCGTCGCTGCGTCTTCTGCCTTGTCCATACTCTTTGTGAGTCTCAATAAGGCTTGAGAGGCTACGCACGTGGCAAGTGCAAAGGGAGCGGGTGAAGGTTCCGTCATGGTGGGGTGCTCTTGCATGGTAATCTTGGGTAGTCTTGCGTTGTGCCTGCTTTCCTCGTGTTGGTTGCGGTTATTGCGTGTTGCCGTGTTGCTCTGTTCCCACGCGGGATGTGACCGCGTCTTCTCTGGTGGAAGCAGCTTCTTGGCGGGAAATCCTTCACGTAGGAACCAGTACTGAAGCGACGTCGCTGCGAACTGGTAAACGTTCCCGCTCTCAATCTGACATTATTACGACAAAATCGAATTTATGATTCATAATTCTACATTCCAAACATGTTTATGCGCATATTAGTTAGTGCGAGAGAAGGATCAAGGATCATAGTTCAGCCTTGGTCTAACGGTATCCTGTGCCAGTTCTAGTTAATTTACAATGTAATAGCATTGCGTTCCACTCTATTTCAAAGCCAAGTCAAAGGCAGCACTGGAAGTACACTACTCGGTTCAGGGCGCCGCCCGTACGTTTTCTCATCTTCAATCAACGCCCTTTGCATCTCTTGGTGACGGGCCCGAGTGTACGACTCCAACTGGAGCGCTATTGGCACATCTTGATTCTGGATAGCTTGCAAACCACCCTCTAGTCTTGCAGTAGTAGTCCCTTGTCGATTCATGGCGCACTCGACAAAGAGTTGCACGTCTTCGTGAAGGGCGCCCAAGGCCATGGTTGTCGCTCCTTGGACGGGATGCCCGTAAGTTTCGTACTTGAGGCGAATCTGGTCAAAGCGGGCAAAAAAGTTGTGAAAGTGGAAGGCTGTATGCTTCAGCTTGGCGCCAGGTTGGCGCCCTCCTGGAGTCATTCGAAAATCGGCCGCGTTCCAAAGTGGATATTGGGTCGTGTTGGGCATCATTGCATACCCTGTCCCTGTCACGTCGTAGTAGCCCTCCTTGCGCCAACCAATATCCTTGTAAGTTCTAAAAGGCAGAGGTTGGTGAATGTCAGAGTCACCAATGTACTCGATGCACTTGCCGATAATCATGTCGGGATGTCCCCAGTATTGGGCCGTGCCACCGTTTCCACCGCGAATGCACTCGGGCGTCGTTTCGAATACAAGGGACCGACCCAGTACTTTGGGAGCACGGCAGTCTTCTTCGGGTCGAAAGCTTTCAATTTCGCAGATTTGAGCCGCACGGAGAAAGTCGCGGCTGTACGTTTCGTCAATGTCCATAATGAGACCCAGATCATCCTCGTTCATACCCAACGCTTTCCATTGTTGCAGAATCAGTTCCCTGGCCATGTTCTCCCGGATCAGACCGACAAAGTAGGGACTCTCGTCCACGTGGTAATTGACAGTCACTTGTGTATCGGGACCGAAAATACCGCTTTGCAGCATGCGCAGGTTCTTGGATCCGGCCGCGAATCTCAGCGGGCGTGGGTAAAACATTTGGGTTCGGTTGGATTCTACAAACGCCAAGCCTGTATAAATGCCGTAGGCTTCCATGGCACTGTAGCCAATGGCATGCCAGGAGTCATCCGCAATTAGACTTCCCGCAAAGATGCGGCGTCGGTCGGTTCGATTGTTGTAGCTCCAACCGTACCGTTCGCAACGCTCTGACTCGATGCTTGGTACAATCTCCTCGTCTCAGACAGGCCTCGTCGTGTTGGTCACGGCCGTAAGCAGTATCGATAAATAATTAGCCATTGGTTCCCTGTGTGTCGCTGTCATGACGATACTCTCGAATCTAGCGTCACGCGGTGCTCCATTTTTATTGTCCATCAAGGTGCCATCGAAATACAAGTCGAGGCTCCGGTACGCGACAAAAACCATTTGAAGGGTCACAAATAAAAGCAGTACCAATCCAGCGACAACAGGCTCGCGAACCTGTAAGAAGTTGCGAGTCATGGTCTTGTTAAAGGTCGTGTTATTAGAACGATGGATACGCGGGGCCCATGGTGATGGTGATCTTACTATGTTTCGGAAAACAGAAAACGAAAAAAAGAGCCCAACGGCAGGAACGGGGAAAACGCGCGAAACAATTCTCATCGGGTCTCATTTTTTCTCATTCGACCTGCTAGACTACGTACAGGAGATAGAGAGAAGTGACCCCATCCACTAGAGCCAGAACGTTTGTATTGTCGTACCGTAACAAAGTAGCTTACGAGGATCCCTGCTCACCCCTTGACGTGCTTTATAATATGTGAAAGAGTTAAGTGATTCTCCGGTCGGGTATCGAAATGGGTCTCGATTTCGATTTACGATACAGGTCTTCTACATAGTCCACCATAGGTTCAGATACGACTTCTTTTGTTCTTTTACCTCCTTTTCGAGATAAGCAAAGATATTCTTGACAAGGTTCTCATCGTGCGCCCATGGACTGGCGTTACCTGGACCTGGCCAACCACCTTGACCCGCAAGTGTGTAGCCCGCCTCCACCAGCAATTGCAAGGCAGCAACGTTCATCTCCCGGTGTTTCGGATCTTCCAAAGACAGTTCGGTAAAGACATTTTTCACAATGCGCGCCTTGAGAAGCTTTGCGGCGCCGACTAGTACGTTGGCTTCGTGTCGTTCCACGTCCACTTTCAGAATGGCAATGTTTGGTCGCGTCTCAAACCAGTTGCGGTCCGTGGCAAATTTGTCGAGTGTCGTGACGGGCAGCTCTTGCGGGTCGGCGCGATTCATGTAAGTGCCACCGAATCGTCCTCCACCGGGGTTACCAGGGTCTTCAAAGAATTGCAGCTTGCCCGGAGTGTCGGAAACGCCAGCGGGCCAAATAGTGACACTGGAACTGGATCCGGCCAGGAGATTGCCCTGCTGCTCGTCCTTCCAGCCATTCAAGGCCAGGCTTTCACAGAATCTGAGGGTGTTCTTCAAGTTGGGTTCAAAGGCATCCACCTTGAAATTGCCCATGGAAGCAGAAAACAGGGAGTAATAACCAATATTGCCACTTCGATAGATGATGGTGCCAATTTTTTAGAGAGTGAGAGAACGTACAATACGAAGGAGTTAGCTTGTTGATCGAATAATCATCGACAACCAGAACCAAGAGGATTTAAAGCACTTACCCAACATCCAATATGCGAGCTCCCGGACTTGCATTTCTCAAAATATTGGACCAAACCTGTTCCAAGGCCTTTTCATAGTATCGACCATCCGTGTAAATCCCCCACCTTACTCTATCAAACTTATGCCTGTGCACGGAAATCCAAAATGGATGTTCCGTGATGGTCATGCGCGTGTAATTCGTACCGACATTGGGGTCTAGGACCTCGACTGGATACGTCTTGTCGTGCACTTGTTGCAGAAACTCTTGACAATTGAGCGGTCGAATGGCGGGTGCTGCATTTGGTTCCTGAATGACAGCGGAAGTAGCGGGAGGATGTTTCAATGGCTTCTTTTGGTCACCACTACGGCGTAGGTTTAGATGTGCCGTCTCGTATTCGGACTGATGATGCGGCGCAATAGCAGCAGCTTCCTTTTGAATGAGCAGCATGCCCCACTCTAAGGAATGATTGGACGCAAACAACCATTGCAGGGACTCGATAAAAATCAGTATGAATGCAAATTCCAACGGAGAGAGTCGTATTTTTCGACGCAAGGGCCACGGAGAAGCTGTGGAGCGGTGACGGGCC
>Ga0307981_1001003_pt1 | contig 26715 bp, 26 predicted proteins | sample OrgLakmetagen987_FD_201849 | JGI IMG/M metagenome (GOLD analysis project Ga0307981, IMG submission 201849) | Saline water microbial communities from Organic Lake, Antarctica - #987 | ecosystem: Environmental > Aquatic > Non-marine Saline and Alkaline > Saline | place: Antarctica: Organic Lake... | reverse complement strand
GCGTGATCCTTTCGCGGGTCAGGGAGACCAGTCACGGCGACGTAGCAATCACCAACGGTCTCGACCTTGAAGACACGACGTCGCTTGGCGATCTCGTCGAACGCACGGTAGATCGTCTCCAGCAGAGTGAACACCTGCGTCGGCTCTCGCGTGGAGCTCCAAGCCGTGAAGCCAGAGATATCGGCAAAGAGAATCGTAGTCTCGGGGAACAAGTCAGCGATTGGCTTGGTCTTGTACATGAAGTCGTCGTCGACCTCATTCAAACCAGGAACTTCACTGACCAAAAATTTCTTGAGGCGGGACTTGTTATTCGCATCGACCAGAGCTGCCTTTTCTTCATTCTCAGCGTAGAGTCGATCGCGCACGTTGGAAGGAAACAAGGAGGTCACAATTGCATTCGACTTGGCAGCTTCCCCAACGACCTTGGTGTTTCGACGCTGAACGAAACAATCGTACACGAAGAAAATTGTTGTCATGAGCAAAAACGCAAGAGTGACTGCGCTACACAAAATTGCCGGAAGGTTGGTTCGATAGTCCTCTTCGAACTGCTTAGTGGGAAAGACATGGAACGAGTAAACGCAGTCAGTCACCTCCTCAGCTTGGGCCCGCGTAGAACCAGAGAATGGAAAGATGACTTCCATATAACTGTAGCGCTGGTCGTGAAAATCTCCTGGTCCAACATAGAAAGCCTGAGAAGGATAAAAGAGGAAACCTGGTAAGCGAGGGCTTGATTCACAAGAGGCCACTCACAATATCACTCTGTCTGTTCGACGATGACTTACCCTGTTTCCGTCCAGCTGATACGTGTATGCCTGTCCACACGTGTTCTTCAACACGCACGTTAGACCGTTGATACCTTCTGGCAAGAGATCGTCGAGGTATCGATCCCACGCAACAACTCCGCTGAGTACGCCAACGACATCCGATGTGTGATCATGGAGTGTTTTGAAGATGGGCTGCATGAGGAGGCTGTGCGGATGATCGTATGTTGTAGAAGTCTCATTCTTATCATAGTCGACAACCTGCTTGTGGTATTCTTCATGATCTTCGGGCTTGAACGCTGTTGAAGAAAGGCCAGCAAAGTTCTCAACACCGGATAATACAGCTTCTCTGACAGCCAACATACTTTGGAACACTCTGGGTAAAAAAGTCGCGTCAAGAGTGTTGAAGTTGACGAAACCTGGGGAAAATGGCGGTGGCGATGTTTGCCAAGCCGGTAGGAAAGGGCCATGCCCGACCGACGGAACAGGTGCGGTCCCAACGAGATCATAGATGAATGGGGTAATACTGCCCGGAAGGTAATCACTCGCGTTGAAGACTCCATTTGGGTTCAAAACCGCCACTTCTCTACTGTCCTGTAGCCAACTTTGTTCAGCCAGCGAATATTCTTGCCACACAGGCTTTAGTTCTTGGGTCACAATCGGAGAAAAGGTAAACACCTCGACCCCAGACTGGCGACTAGCAGGCTCCGCGAGAGTTTCAAACGTCGAAAGTGTGACAAAGGGGAATTCATCACCAGTCGCTCTCGAATCCGCAGAGAACGAGTTGGACATGGACTGGAACGCCAAGAAGAGAGCGTCCACATGGACACAAAATGTATCGCCGGCGCTTCTGGCAAAGATATTGTACTGTTGGATGAGGAAAGAGAAAGGAGGTTTGGGAAGTGAGTATCAAAGAAGGGCAACGTGGTATGTCCGCTGCCAAAGGCGGTTTCGTTTCACTTTCGCAAGAGGCGACACTAACATTCTCCTTAAAGTCATCTTCTTCTTCTTGCTCTAGTAAGACGTATGTTCCGGTGGATACCAGCGCCGCAGTGGTTACAAGAGTTCCCACCAGCAACAACTTCCACACCCGCACGCCGATGGTCTCCCTGTGAGCCATTTTGTGCACCTCTTCGACTTCGTCGATCGTGTCTCCGTGCAGGCTCGGCTCCATAAACTCGGACGAGATGATACCACCATCTTCGTCGTAGATAGAAGACTCCACGGAAGCAGCCTCCCCGTGGGTTTGAAAGTCTGCCATGGTTCTGTAGACTGTAGATGTGAAGGTTTTGTGGAGTTTTTTGCAGTCATGATTTACCTCGGTCATCGCTAATCAGGCATCCGACGGCGGCAGTATAATTCGAGAGTCATAAAAGGGAAAAGGGCCACCGAAGGGGATCATGAAACACGATCACCTTCGATACTTTAAAATATATATTGCAGAAACCGGATATATTATGAGTGTCAAAGGCCCGTGCGTTAAATGGACGCGGGGTAATTGAGTAGCCCGCCGTGCCGTACGCCATACGTTCCCGTCTCATCCCGTCTGTACTTGGTACTTGACCTCCCACCAAACACTAAACGATGACAATCAAAAACCAAACGACGATCAACGATCAACCATGGCAAGGTGCTTAGACTAGTCTACTGGTACCGCTACACTTTACTGTATGTGTGTGCTATTTAGTTTAAAGTAGTAACGAGCTCTAACTTTTCTCCAAGACTGCACCGAAGGACTCCTCAATACCTTCGAAGCGCTCTGCCGTACGGGGAATTAGTCGTTGTAGTTGAACGCGACCGGCAGCTTTTACGCACTCGCTCACGCCGAAGCACGACGGTTAGATCAACATCAACATGTCTTTGGAGCTTTCCGATGAGCAACGAGCTCTACTAATCGAGGCTTACCGGGAACGCTTGCAGTTAATGCCAACGTCGACGTATCCTTTACCTCCGACCTTACAGACGCTCCGGCTTCTTACCGAGCGCCATTTGCTCCATATACCCTTTGAGAACCTCTCCTTGCATACAGCTCCCGTGAAAAGCGAGGAATCGATTGCAACGGCTCCTGAACCTGCAGTTGTCTTGTCGTTGGACAGTTTAATGGACAAACTTCTTTACCGACAGCGCGGTGGCTGCTGTCTCGAGTTGAACGGCCTCTTTCGAATGTTATTGGACGCTCTGGGCTTTCCCAGCACTCGTCTAGTGCCATGCTGGGTCTACGCGGGACCAGAACGAGGCCACGGCGGTAAAAAGTTCAAGTTCCGCACCGTTCCTAGCCATTTCATGATTCTCGTGGAGATACCGCAAGACAGCTCTTATTTGGTGGACGTTGGCCTGGGCGAGCCGCCACTCGAGCCGTTGGAGTATGCCACTGCGTCAATTAATCAGGTACAAAAGACTTGCGAAGGCATGACGAGTCGAATCGTTTGGGACCCACGGGGCACATGGACCGACGGAAAGGGACTACAACGCACTTGCTTACTTCTCGAGTGGCTGCGGGGTACGACTTGGGTGCCGCGCCTTCAGTGGGACGTACACAATGCTCCACTGACACTAAAACCCCCATCACCAACCGACAATATAGCTTTGACTCGTTTGGACAATTGTGGTCCTACGTTGGAATCCTTTCGCTATGTGATTGGCATTCTCACTAGCGACAAGAGTAGCTTTGCACGAAAGGCGATTGTGTGTCGTTTAACAAGGGACGAAAAGATCACCTTATCGGGTCGGACGCTCAAGGTTACTTCTCCGAGATTTACTGGTTGTACCGGTACTGACACTCATGAGCTTCATCAGACTTGTACGCAACTTGATACGAATCGGGAGGTTGCGAACGTCTTGCAGGAACGTTTTGGCATTACTCTTGACACGCAAGAGTTGAATCTCGTGACTTCCGACGAGTTCAGCAATACCCCGTTGTGGGATCATTTGTAACAACAATAGATGCCATCATTGTAGTAACATATTATTTTTTCTAGTGGGAGAATATAGATCATTGTGTCAGTCGCTGTTGGAGTAACGTACGATCGATAGCTGTGACTGACTGCTGACTGTGCCATGACTGCGCTGCTTCGCTTCGTATCACGGGGTATTCCAGTACACGCCATTGTCTACTGGCAAACTACTACATGGCAAACATTCTCATAGAGGATCGATTTGTTGGAATCAGTGACCGTCGTTTGACTTCTCGTGTTGGGTCTGGATTCTGCACAGCACTCCCGTTTTGTTGTTGCTCGTCCCCTCCCCCTTGTGAATCGATCCCACCGGCTGCACTCTCCAACCCTGCTAATTCTTCTTTTGCCTCCTCTTTTTTCTCTCCCCAATGCTGTCGCCAATAATTTCGTGCCAAGTCAATGGGACCGGGAGGGAAAAAGTCGGGTGGATGTTGCTTTCGGACGCGCCCCAATTCGTACGCCATCCACGAGCCACCGATACCCGCAAACAAGAAACTCGCTGCAAAGAACACGTTGGTCCAAATATTCCCCGGACTCGTATCTTGCAATTCATAAGTATAGTACTTGATACGTGTCCCTTGATTGGCATACTGCGTGAGACAGTTGAGAAGCAACACGACAAGAATACCACCGCGTCGAACAGCCGGCACCCAAAACCAAATGTCTCTCGTGGTAAGTCCATACAAATCGTGTCCCACAGCATTACTGCGATGCGGACAGCTCCATCCAAATGTATGGATCGCATTCGTACAGCGCCACGGCATGCTGGCAGTCGCCATGTAGGTAAAGCAAACGTTGAGGGCTTGAATAGACCAACTGTACCACCAGTTGCGCGGATCGCAGTCGGTTCGCGGCCGGCATAGCGTCTGCCAACCCATGAGCAAAAAGAAGAAGAGTGCGCCCGTGCCAATCACCAACAATAACACGACGATGCCAAGGGCTTGGAAAAAGGGACGATCGAGCGTGCGCAAAAGCCAATCACGATGGTTTTCCGTGGCGGAAGGCGGTGGCAGAATCACGGCGGGATCTACATCGTCCTCGGCGTCTTCGACAGTATCTTTATCTTCTGCGGGATCTGCTTCGGTCATACTCACGTTGGGACTGGACATGTTTCTTGTCGCGGTAAAGGAAAGCGAACAGGAGGCGAGGCGCTACAGTACGACGGAACAATGGGCGAGTTGGTTGAGTGTTGAATGGACGAAGTGCATGGCGGGATTCGTTGGGCGCGATCCAGTGAGAAACAGAACGATCGACAGGACACTGACTACTATATTTATCTATTGCCGCATTACGCTTGCTAATAACTATTACTAGAGTCAGTCGTCATCGAGACATTCATATTATTTAGCAAACTAGTCTACTGTATCGACAGCTACCAGGTACTCTAGCTAGCAGTAGACTACTAGACCCAGTAGCGACTAGCTCTAGGCATTTATTTAGCAAACTAGACTACTGTAGCTACAGTAGGAACTAGGTGGTAGTCTCCTCTATTATTCATTCTGTAACACGTGTTCTACTCTCTAGTAAGCAAACTGTAACGTTTGGAGTCATGCACCGTCTGCTGGTCCACTCGTTAGGTAGTTGATGGACGGAATAGCAAAGCGGATATCGTTTTCTTCCACCGCTCGCGCAATGGCCAGCAACACTTCTTCTCGGTTCAGGACAAACTCGGTAGTGCCCGGTGGTATCTCGAAATGGCAATTGACCTGGCACTGTACATGATCTGGCTCATACTTGGACACGACAGCATTGAATGACTTACTGCCGTCGACAACAAGCTTGGGACAGCTCGCTCGAATCTCTCGTTTGATATCCCCCAAGACACTGGGAATTTGTTTCAAGTCCGAGTACTGAAAGCGTAGCAGCTGTAGCACTTGCGATTGTTTCGTTCTACTAATATTGCTAACTCGTTGGGTGAGTAGCTGCGAGTTTGGAATGCGAATGGATACATTGTCAAAGCCACGGATTTCCGTCTCGACTAATCCAATGCGGGCAATGGTGCCTTCCGTGCCATCGCCCAATCGAACGTCGTCGCCGATTTCAAAGGCGTCCCAGACCGAAATGGCAAATCCTCCAACAATTTGTTGCGCAAGATCCTTACTGGCCAAGCTGAAAATAAGCGCACCGACGCCACCGGCGGTAAAGACAGACTGCAGGCCCATACCGACATCAATCGATAGTTCGTCGAGTACCTGTGATACTGTCACAATGCCCACCACGAAATCAATCAAACGATCATAGATCGTAACTCTACCAAGGGTATTGCCAGAAACGGCCTGCTTAAAGATGGATCGTTTGACGGTAGAGAGCGTCATGGCCAACCATAGTGTGACACCAATTTGTGGCGCCACATCGCGAAGATTCACGGCAAACGGTGATTGTACAGGCAAGGTATCGATTAAGATATCTGTAAGACAGATGCACCCGAATACACGAGCCGCCACACTGATACTATCCGCGGCCCCGTAAAGGAACGTTGTCTTGAAGGCAACTGTCTCATTGGATGACGATGACTGGGTAGGATGTGTCGTATTAAAGAACATTTCGACGAATGGATCGGTGGCGAAGCCAAGTATTCCGGCAAGCAGGAGATCCGCGAGAATCGTAGAGTCTGCTGGTGGTGCATCGGGTAGCTGTAGCAGCGCTTGCAGATGGATAGGAGACCACTGAGCTCTTCTTCGGTCGATGCCGGTGATCGAGTTGGTTGAGGCGGAACTTCTGGTGGTAAATTTGCCTGGTGGTATAAGGGCGAGGACTATGTACTGTGAAATCAAAAGTAGCCTTAGGAGGATTAAAACAGAGACGGAAAGGGTCCCATAATTGTTGCGAGCCATGGCGATGATAATGGTCCAGAGCAGAGCAGCTCGTCGCCATCGTCGAACATAAAATCGAAGAAGATAGAAGATTAGATACCTTCAAACCTCGACTCAGGGATGAATCATATCAGTCCCGGTCACACCAGCTCGTGGCGACATGATCGATAATATTATTAATTATCACAGTATCACCTCTGTGATTTATGAATGACTTTCTTATTCACTTTACCTTGTAGCGTGGACACAACCGGGACCGGGGGCATAATATTATATATGATGATGAAGGCATAAATCTTGCTTCTTCGATGATAAAATAATAATTAATAAGAAATAATCGTTGTTGATCCGTAATTAAGCCTTGTACAGTAGGATATAATGTATGAATAATGACCCTTCGATTAATGTCTGCTCTTGGCACGATCATCACATCGCACATCACGCACTGCTGCTGGTTGCCCTCGGAGTTCCGTAAAAGCTGGCACTTCGAACTCGAAGGGTCAAAAGTTCGCGGAACACAATAAAGCATGCGAGCTCACAACTTTTGCCTCTGGAAGAAAGCACCTCTACCATGTTATCCATCGACAGTCAGAACTCTCCAGCCAACGAGAGCCCCTCTCTTAACTGGGAGGAATCACAAGAACAAGGCATTCTCACGCCATTTCCCGTACGGAAACCTTTGGCATCGCCCAGGATAAACAAGCTTCTACGGAGGAGGAAAGGAGACGTCGCATCTTCCACTGTTCGACCAAAAATACGTGTCGAGCAAAACTTGAGCTCGTCTTTCAGGAATAAAAAGATCAAAACGCGCAAGTCTGTCGACTTCTCCAAGCAGCTCGAGCAACATACGCACAGTAGTCCCTACCAACTATCGAAAGCGGAACGGTCAAAAATCTGGCTCTCTTCGAAAGAACTAAGAGAAATTAGCGAGGAGATGAAAACGATCCGCCGCACTCTTCGATTAGGACTCAACAATAACGAGCAACAAAAAGGCGACACTAGTTGTCTTCGAGGGATGGAAGATACCATTTCGATCCGTGCTAACCAAGAGTGCCAAACAAGGATAGCTTGCGTCGTGCAAGCCGTACTCGATGAACAAAGAAGACAAGACGACAACTGCATCTTTGACCCTACACTACTACGAGAACAATCACGTCAGGTTTCCAAGGACTCCAAAATGATTGCTCTTGAACGGGCTGATAAAGACGCCAAGGAAGTGCGGGAGAAAAAGCCGGTAGCCAAGTGTCTGCGTGAATACTACTCACCGAGAAAGAACAGCAGCAAGCGACTACTAAACGCCACCAGCCCGCGACCTTCCGCCAGGAAGCTATCCGACTTGTCTACTCCGGATGCGTGGCAATAGGCGCGACGCGATAGGCATAACCAGATAACAGTATAAAATCTTGGACGATTCCATATGTCAGCTCTTCTAGTCTAGGAGCCGCGAATATCCATATGTTCGGTACGGGTAAGATGCCAACTGAACTCGTTTATCAAAATTCATTTTAAGTCATCTTTCGTTACACGGTCTGCACTGACTAAATCAAGGAGTCGTAATGCTCCGTAATGGGGCTGTATCGAGCACAACACCAGTAGGGCCTCTAGATGAATGCACACCTACGACCCAGAAAGCCCGCGCGGTCGAGCTGAGGGTTCTGTATAGGTTCGTAATCTATCTCGGACGCGAAGCAAGTCAATAACATAATCGATATAGTCTCGATCGTTCTCCAGTTCGTTCGACTCATCTTGCCAACAGCACAGCAGCGGTGCGTCGTCGACATCTTGCAGCATCCAGCCCGTTCGAACTCGATATCTCGCAGACAGCAATCGAGCTTGTGCTGCAGTTAGTATACGAATATCGAGGTCGCCTGACCCGTAAGAGCCCATCGGTATGGCCACTTGATTCGTTTCTGCCAATCGGTCCGCCACGGGTCGAAGGATGCGATTGTCTTCGCACCCCAACCCATGGATCCTACCCCAAGGAGGAATAGGGACGATATTATACGGCTCACAGCGAAAGATTTGCGTAGGCGAGTGATTCCTCAATAGATTCCAACCTGGAATGAGACTGGGACGCTGCATGGGTGACGAAATGAGGACACGGCCCGAGTTTCGCATTCGACTACCCGTGAGAAAGGAATCAATCGTCAATGAACCGCACCAGACCATCCACGAAAAGTGGCCCTTTTCCAGATCCGAAAAGTATTTGAGACTATCGAGGAGATAGTCGAGTACTGCCGCATTTTCCGAGAGTATTCTCATGCGATTCCGAGGAGGGAGACGGCTCGACTGCGAGGCCGCTCTGGAGCTGAAGGAAGCGTCTTCTTCTTGTTCGGTAGGATCCAAAGCAGAAGCAATAGACCGAACCCATTGGACGGCTCCAAGAATCTCAGAGACATCTTCATTCTGGGCTGACTTATCTTGAATAGTCAAAGCAATCTCTAGCAGCTTGTTCAAACAGACTAATGGCACGTTTGTCCAGGCGATCTTTTGATACGATTCTTTGGTAGAAGCTGCAAGTGCGAGAGAAAACGTCGAAAGACTCTTTCCATCACAAAACATATGCAGGATGCGATCCAAGACTTCTACCGGTAAGTGATGTAGCAACTGAAACAAGGGCGAGACATCGTCATCGTCATCGTCATCGTTGCATACCGGTACGCCCATCGTCGCATCATATCATGGTCCGAAGAACGTTTTTGGTTTTAAGGCATTTTGTTTGAAACGGACGTCGGCGGGACTTTCCCCAGAAACGGAGAAGCCTAAACATCAGTTCTTTTTGTGTTCACGGTGTCGGTTCCGGGATCCCGCCGATCTTCGCTGCCGAAGGTCAACGAATGAGCGAACAGCATCCACAGCATTACGATTGGCATGTTCAGCGCTACTGTACAACGAAAGAGATTGCTCTAAGAACGTAGCACCATGACAGTTGCTTTTTACGTACTAGAGCCGTTTAAAAAAACAGGACGTTCTTGTCGTCCAGCTCCTGTCGGAAGATAACTCTGTCTAGAAGCTCTCATGCGATGCTGCGTGGTCCTAACGCGGAGATGGTTCATTTGTCGGGAAACGCAGTGTAGAATGGCGTCTCTGAGCTTTGGATCAAGTGATTCGAATTCGACAAGGTCTTTTCAAACACAGCAAGCGGCGTCCGAGCGCAGAGACTGGATGAGGCGTCTTGGTTCTTTGTCGCGCCCTTGGCGAAGAGCGAGGAACCCCGCTACAGAGGGGGATATTTGCGTGTACAAAATGCGTTGTTGGACCGATACAAGAACCCTTTTGTCTAGCCGAAACCTACTGGCCTGGCCAAGTTTGACGGTTTCAACAAGAAACAAAAAGTCGGGAGGATGGGATTGATTCGTTGCAAAAGTGTTGAGCTTTACAATTAGGGATTGATACTGATTACGTATACAACGTAGACAACATTCTATAACCAACTTTACACAATGAAACCTGTAGTTCGTCCGTTGTAGTTGCTTCGACTGCAGACTTACACATTTGTTGCTAGTTTACTTGGTAGGCCGATCCCACCTCGACTTCATCGTTTCGGGGTTCCAATAGTACTCGACACCCCGATTGGTAATGTTGCGAAGCCACGGTTTTGGTAACACATCCTCTGGGTTTTCCGGATTGGCGTCAAGCAGCTTTCCTGCCGCGTCCGTCAGTCCCGAAAAGTCGGGAAGATCTACCCAGGCCACCCGGGCCTCTCGGTAGTGCTCGTCGGGCCAATCCATCATAATGTTCTGATAGTTGGCTTCCACGTACCACGCAATGCGATCCAAATAGTCCGTCTGGTTCTCCAGCTCGGGGTCTCTCACCAACACGTGTTGCCATATAATTTTGCGCAATTCCTCCATGCGTTCCGCAGGCTTGTCCAAGAACTCTGTAAAGGCGTGATCGTAATGCGTCAAGTGAATAAAGGTGAACTGCTGAACTTGCAGCAAGTGCTTATTGACAATCAATTCCTTGACACCTTGTTGTCGAATTCTGCATGTGGTATCGTCCCACAAAATGTTGAACAGCTCTTCTTGTACCAAGAGAGCAGTATCCTTGTCGAGTCCGTCGGAAATCAAGCGCTTGTGGAGAAACCAAAGGTGCATGGTAATGAGCGCGTGACGGGGTCGAAAGTCGCGGCCGATGCGGCCGCGCCCAAACCAGCGACTGTATATAAGGAGAAAGGGTGAGAGGTAGAGAGTAAATAATAAAGAGTAAGTGTAAGAACAAGCAGACAGATCGCGATACCTAGAAAAGGCATCTTCAACTAGACCAATGGCGCAATGGCTAGCGTAATACGTACGGATCAGTGGCTTGTCGGGTGACTGCTTGATAAAGGGCTTCCGCCCTGTGAATTCGATCTTGCGTTCCCTTGAAGGAATATCGAGTAAACAACTTTTGCAACAATCCCTTGGCGGGCTTTGGTACGAGGGGTTGAGGCGAAGACTCGGACGGTGGCGCTAGAACGGGAGGCAGGATATACGGCGAGGTGGTATTCCTCGACTGGGTGCTTGCATTTCTTGTAGTATACGAGGCAGTCGATGCATATGCTTGTTCCTCCGGACTACGTCTATCGGCGTCGTTGGCACGCCAAATGAGACTCTTTGCTGGAGCGACAGAGGCGTACCGATGCGCCAAGTTGTGCTGTCGGAGGGCGTTTCTCGCTGGACCTTGCATGGCCGTAAGCTTCATCATGGTTGCGACGGTTGATAGGCGGTTTAAGAGACTAAGAGTTGATAATTCGGACACGGAGTCTATCGTTGTCTCCAGAGGCTGAAGGCTAGAGGTATGGTATATATGATACGATACGGAGTAGGCTGGCGGTACCTGTAGTCTAGTCTTCATCAGCAAGGAAGAAGGATTAAGAATGAGAGGACAGACGCGAATGAGTAAGCACAACTTTCTTCAGGCCAACAGAGTTCGGGTTCTCCCCCATCCCATATCCCATCACGATGACGAATGACACATATTATGACACATGACACGATGACCGATGCCTGACTCTACTAGGGAATGACGTACGTATGCTCACTTTTTCTCTTAGTTTGCATCGTCGCCATTCGCCATCAACAGACACCGCAATCAACCACACCAATCAGCCACAATACGAACGATTTTGCGTGAAGAAGCCACTTTCACTACCAGTAACGAGCCAAAGCTCTCAAGATGAAGATAACTACCTTTCTGCTTCTCGCCGCGCTGTGCCTGTTGCAGCTCGTTTCGACAGCCGCATTTGTGGCTCCTTCCCAGCATCGATCCAACGCTGTAACTGCGGCCTCGCAATCGACCTCGTCGACGCAACTCTTCTTTTTTGGAGCTGCCAAGGACGATGGTACCCCAGGAGACTACGTCTGCAAGGACTGTGGCTACGTCTTTACCAAGGGCCCCAAGGCATGGGCTGCGCTGCCCGACAGCTATGGGTGCCCTCCGTGTGGCGCCCCCAAGCGTCGATTCAAAAAGGTACCCAAGGGTTCTGAAAGTGGCAAGGTGGAAGTTAAGAAGAGTTGGTTCTAGACTAGATTAAAGACCGAGTGAGTAGGATGTTGCGAGTGAAGTAACTCGACGATTAAGAAGAGCAAAGACGATTCGCAGCATTACAGCGTACAAACCTGAGAGCTTATATGTTAATCATACTCCATTGCTAGAACAATGATATTATGCCAGCGCTACATGTCTTCGTAGTCTCCAGCCATTTCTTTCCAATCCACAGGTATTGTATCGGCCTTAACCTTTTGAGGTCCAAAGAAAGAGTCAACATAGCCTTTGCCATAGTTGAGCAGTAGCTCTTCACCGACAGCAATATCCTTCTTACACACGATCATGATACGCGGGAGAGCATCGACATAGCAAACTTGCATAGTCACGTTGGCTTCGGCAGCAATATTGTCAAAGTGGTTAATGGTCCGGCATTCGTTTCCGTACTTTTGAGCATCCAGCGACATTGTCGTACGAGGGAGTATCATATTTCGCTCCAATTCTGCCACGTACTCGCCTCCATTCGTACCGGGACGCATGACTACGCCGCAGTATTCGCCCACAATGGAGAATTGGTCAAAGGCGTTGGAGGCAAAGAGACCCGTCTCCCCCTTCAAAAAATGCGTTTCCGGCAAGACGCGAATTTCGACGCCGTGAATCATGGAACGAGTAGCCTGTTTTCTAAGATCCTTGCCTATCCGCTTGCCAGGCCACATGTTGGTGGAAATGTGGATAGCTTTTGCCGTCAAATGATCGGCAAGAAGCGAGAGCTCGTCGGCTTGAGTTGCAGCCGTGTCTTTTTGTGTTTCGTCCAAAAAGTGGAGGGCATTTGCTTTTGATAGAGCCGTTTGCTCCGTATGAGATATCCGGACTGCCATTGTCTTTGGGGAAGCTTCAGCGCTGAGGAACAGGCAAGTGAAAGCGTTCGACTACTAGATGAGTGCAACACGAAGCTTGCGGTCGAAACTTCTTGTGGTAATAGTGAATTGGCTCGCCGAGCAATGAGAATCAAAAGCAGAAGAAGAAAACGCCAGCTGCTCGAGAAGCCGTTTTTTGGGAGTGAACGCAAGCTAAAGTTTCAAATTTCAAACGCCGAACTCTAAATACCGTCATCAATTTAGCGAAACAATAACGAGTAACGACAAGCAACAATATAAGGGACACCACAATGGGATTCTCTTGTCTATACGCCGTCCTCTACGCCAGTTTAGTGCGCACTCATTTGTAGCTGCTGCCTATTACTTCAACAGTCAGGTCTTCCTTAAGTCTATCAATAATCCACAAACAATCATACAATCAACAGAAACGCAAGAAGCATGGCCAACCGGCGCCGTCGCACAACACGCCAGGAGCCAGTAGACGGGTATTTCGTTATTGGACAAGAAGCAATGCTTGTGTTTCAAGCGGGACGACATCGAGAGAGTGCCGACCAATATCTCAATACAGTCACTGTTGCTAGATTGTTGCCGCAAGACGACACAATAAGTAGGCATGGTGAATCTACTACTCCTGTGTACGAGATGCCAAATGGCTTATTATTGTTCGAAAGACTGCCAGAAGAAGCAATGGAAAGCCGGCCACAAGATAGCATGTCGCGAGCGAAAGCAGATTGAGAGTGGGATCAAGTCAAGCTGGAAGGGCTGCTCAGTCGCCCCGAGTTGAACGGGTTAATTGTGAAAGTGGTTGGACCTGATGTGCAATCGCCTGATCGTTGGCAAATCAAGCACTCTGCCAGTAAAATACCCATATCCGTGAAGGGCGATAATTTGTTTCGCATTCGTCCGGCCATGTAGTTACAAAAAGTGGACAGGAAGAAACGACAGTCACACTGGGAGTAATTAGGAACATGCACGTTACCATTTTACTGCTATAGCCAGCATATATTTTCTGGTGGATATAAAATTAATGATGTATCTATCTGGGTCTTTGCTGTATTCCTTGTCAGATCACATGCAGTGCATTCATTATTTGGCCGATTCCACGACGGATTGAATCGCCTCGAGATTCTTGAGCTCGTCCGGTACGTAATGTTTTTCAAACATGAGTGGAAATGGAGTATCGTAGCCACAGACGCGCTGAATGGGAGCTTCGAGGCTCCAAAAGCACCGCTCTTGAATGGCCGCCACGACCTCGGCACCAAAGCCGCACGTCACGGGAGCCTCGTGACTCACAATGAGCTTGCCAGTTTTTCGCACTGACGCTTCGACGGTCTCTACATCCCACGGCAGAATCGTCTGCAAGTCAATCAGTTCGGCTTTGATGCCGTATTGCTTGGCAGCCAAGTCACAAGCGGCTTCCAAGACGCGAAGCTGTCCGCCCCAACCAACAACAGTCAAATCGCTTCCCTCACGTAACACGGCTGCCTTGCCCAGCTCCCATTCGTAGTCGCCCGTATCAACATCCTCGACTGCCGTTCGATACAGCGCCTTTGGCTCCAAGAAAATGACCGGATCCTTTGATCGAATCGCCGCCAGCAAGAGGCCTTTCGCAGCCGCTGGACCCCGCGGCATGACGACTATCAATCCCGGTGTATGCGCTAAATACGCTTCTGGAGACTGGCTGTGATAATGCCCACCGTGTCCTACAGCCCCACACGGAGCTCGCAGCGTGACACCCCCACAATTCCACTGGTTGCCCGATCGATAGCGAAACTTTGCCATTTCGTTGACAATCTGATCAAGGGCTGGAAAGATGTAATCAGCAAACTGAATTTCACCAATGGCAGTGCCACCCGTGGCCGCGTAACCAATGGCAAAACCGGCAATTCCATTCTCAGAGAGTGGCGTGTTAAAGACGCGGTCGTTGCCAAACTGCTCTCGCAAACCCACGGAACAACGAAAGACGCCTCCAAATGCCACGTCTTCGCCAAAGACGATCGCTGTCGGGTCAGTTTGCATGGCGATACTCATGGCATTGTTGACGGCCGTAAAGAGATTCATCGAGACCATCTTGCTAGTGATGGCATCGTTTGGAGTGTCCTCAATCATGGCAGAAGACGAAGCGGTCGCCACGGACGAAAAGGAAGCAAACGTCGACTTGAGTCGCATCTGCGACCTGATGGAAGGCAGCACGGCGCGGCTATACATTATACTGCTCATGTTCGTGCACTAGTCTGATATGTCGTGATCGTGATCGTGATTGTATTCGTCGTCGTCGATCGTCGATCCAGGAAGGGAACAAGCTAGAATTCCGGTTTCTCATTGTCATGGTCAGTCAGGCGGGATCCCACACCGGCGACAGAATTAAATGTCAGTCGCACTACGTACCGGCTTTGGTAATCCCCTTGTTGTGACCCACGAATGTCAGTGAGAGTGAAAAGTCCAGCTAGATAATCTAGACTATCGCTTTACGTATCGGTACCTGGTACATACCTATGCAGATGTCTTGGGTCTTACTACAGTAGGTGCAATCCCGCCAGTCCATCTTCTCCATTTCATTATTATCTTGATTAGACCTACTGTAATTGTAATTGTAATCGTATTTGTATTTGTAATTGTAATTGTGGACGATCAACAACTGTGAAGATGGCCGTCCGCCAAACGTTAAGGCTCTTTCTATGTTCCACCAATGTGTTGCCATACATATTCTTCTTTGGATGCACGCTGGCTCCTAGTTCAGTACATATTGTGGTATTCAGTAATAAGGGCTCGTCGAGGGATCCAACAACACTAACACCAACAGCCAGCACGACTACTAGCTAGAGAAACCCACGCGCTCCTACAAAAGAACAAATTAAACCAGCAACAACAAGTACCCTCATCTACCAGCTTCCTCGACCTCCACTATTCATGCTGAAGAAACGCCTCTAACCATCAGAACTGCAGGGCAAGCTACTACGCCAAGCACTACTACGAGGAGCAGCACTTCTGGTAATGTACTAATTGCAATTGATATGCGATACACCAACAGAATGGACACCATTTGTCAGCACACGCATGCTCTTTTAGCGCACCACTCTATTTCCAATCTCACGACAGTCGCGGCAGGGAAGTGCCTTCAATAATACGAAGTCAAACAATGCGAGCCAAAGAACAATGTTACGCATATCAAAATTCGAGACGCTATCATGTACTGTATTGAAGCCTTACCCGGGAGCGCTCGTCGTTTGAAGGAAGGAGGAAAGCTTGGACTGGGATGTGCTGAAAGGGGCGAAACGAAGGTTTGGAGCGAGTCAATTGTCTAGACTGAATACAACTGGTGAGGTGCTGGTTTGGTTCCTTTGATAAACATTTCGCCTGCCACTAATAATTTGCACTTTTGGTCCAATGTGGCGTGGGTCATCACCCGACGCACCGGCGTGCGACCCATGGCCGAGCGCATGTTAGAGCTCTTTCTACAAACGGTACGAAGGTTGCACCCATCCATGCACACGCCCACCCCTATAGAGACCAGTATAAGTATATTCATCACAACGCAAACACGTTTTCATTATCATATACGATAGTAATAAAGCCACAGCCACAATACACCTTTTTCCATCATCATATTCATCATCTCGTTCCCTGCTCAAGCACTGTGTAGAAGAATTTGTTTTATAATATCACAGCAACGCCCCAGTCAGCCAATCAGCAGTGGTCAATACGTACACCAATCAACGAAAGAACTTGCCGCCATCGCCTGGAGCCGCCGAACCCGGAGTAGCGCTAGGAGCACCACCCCCCGGCATACCACCCTGTCCTTGCATGGAGCCGCCGCCTGCACCTCCCCCACCAGGAAGACGTCCTTGGGCCGCGAGGGCGTCCAGCAGCTGCATGTTTGCTCCAGGGTAGCCGCCCCCGCTACCAGAACCGCCACCAGAACCGCCTCCACCGAAACCCCCCATGAAGAACGGAGGAGGCCCTCCGTAGCCCACCTGAGGTCCTTGCATGGATTGCCTTTGACTCATCATGAGAGTCCGATTTTGGTTTTCCAAGAGCTCCAACTGAGCGCGCATGACATCGTTGCTTCGCTGTAACTCAGTCTTGTCTTTCGTGAGGTCTTCGACTTGTGACTGCAAGTGGCTAATGAGATCCTTGGAGCGCTTGCGAGCCTTGGCGGCGCACTTGCGATTGTAAGCGCGACGCTGCTCGAGCTTGCGAGCATTGAAGGCTTCCATGTCTTCCCCTTCGGCTGGGACATCGTCGTTGACAGCAGCCCGCTTGTTTCCAGCCAATTGGCGGCTCTCCTCCTTGACACCTGCAGAATCATCGTCAGAGGAGTCTCTCTTGCTTTTGGTTACGTTGGGACTCATGGTTAGAGTAACTGTTAGTTAATTGGACAATGGGGAACTGGGTGATATTGATGGTTCGTTGTATTGTGACGGCCTCAAGTAAGTGAACAACAATTGAACGACGACAGTACGACACCAGATGAGTGTAACGGTCTCGAGTTTTAAAGCTCTTTCGACAAGCGTATGACTGCGTTCGTGTTATTTCTAGCGAAAACTCTAGTAAAACACTGGCAGCTTTGGGGAAAAGCTGCTCCGCAAATGCGAGACAAGATGAAAATCTACGTAGAAACTACGTAGATTTGAACGTGTTATTCTTCCGGCGACAATGCAGTGATTCAGTGAATAATCGCCGCTTCGCATTCCGGCTTTGCAACAGTTCTTTCGGGTTCGAAAAAGTACCGGCCAAAATTAGGCATTTCGAAGGCTAAAGTCATGTACCAGCCCAATCGTAGAAATGACAAAATGACAACTTCCTAAGTAATCCTTTTATTTTGGAACATCGAAGCCTTCAAAAAAGAAAAAGACCCAATAATAATACAAACAAGAAACTCCCCATCTAAGAATGTGGAGTTTCATTTAGTTTTCTTTCAATGTCAGCATTATCAATTTGCAACTTGCAACCAACGAAAGATCCCAGTACAACCATACGAGACCACACCGTGACACCGTACTCCAATATCATCCATCATCCATCATCCATCATACCGTGCGCGACACAGCCACCATTATGAACAGCAACGGCGACGACATTCAGTTCCAGCAGGCCGCGGACACGACGCGTCTCGAGCGCATTGGCGCGCACTCGCACATTCATGGCTTGGGGCTAAACGAGCTCCTGGAAGCAACCAGCTCCGACTCCAACGCCAGCAACATGATTGGACAAGCGGCCGCGCGACGCGCCATGGGGATTGTTCTTAAAATGATTCGGGCAGGCAAGATTGGTGGGCGGTCGGTCCTCTTGGCGGGGCCTCCTGGAACAGGAAAGACAGCCTTGGCCATGGGGTTGGCGCAAGAGCTGGGAGAAGACGTTCCCTTTACCAACCTTTCAGCGTCGCAAGTATTTTCGTTGGAACTAAGCAAGACGGAAGCGCTCACGCAAGCGGTGCGAAGATCCATGGGCGTGCGCATTGTGGAAGAGGCGGAAATCATTGAAGGAGAAGTGGTCGAAATTCATATTGATTCGTTTTTACCGGTTGCCGAAAAGAAGGGTCCCACAAAGTCGGGTCGCTTGACCTTGTGTACAACGGAAATGGAAACAGTCTACGATTTGGGCACTAAAATGATTGATATGTTACGCAGTGAAAAGGTGTCGGCGGGCGATGTCATTCGGATCGACAAGGCGTCGGGAAAGATTAGTAAACTGGGGCGCAGCTTTTCCCGGTCTCGTGATTATGACGCCATTTCTTCCACCACAAAATTTGTCCAGACGCCGGAAGGCGAGCTACAGAAACGCAAGGAAATGGTCCATATGGTTAGTTTGCACGAAGTCGATGTTATCAATAGTCGACAGCAGGGATTCTTGGCCCTCTTCGCGGGAGATACTGGAGAGATTCGACAAGAAATTCGCGATCAGATTGATGCCAAGGTTGCGGAATGGAGAGAGGAAGGCCGCGCCACGCTCGTTCCTGGGGTCTTGTTTATTGACGAAGTGCACATGCTTGACATGGAATGCTTTTCTTTTCTCAATCGCGCCTTGGAATCCGAGCTGGCTCCCGTCTTGGTCATTGCAACCAATCGCGGCAACTCCAAGATTCGCGGGACGGAATACATTAGTCCACACGGTATTCCCTTGGATCTGTTGGATCGACTCATGATTATTTCGACACAACCGTACCAGGTGGACGATATTCGACAGATTCTGAGTGTACGGTGCAAGGAAGAAGAAGTCGACATGGATTCCGAAGCGATGGAACTATTGACACGTATTGCGTCAGAAACTAGTCTACGGTACGCCATGCACTTGATTATCACGTCGCAGCTCGTTGCCACCAAACGCAAGAGCAAGACTGTCGATATAAAAGACATTCAACGTTGTTTTAGTCTCTTTGTTGACGTCAAGCGATCCACTAAAATGGTAATGGAATACCAAAAAGAGTTTATGTTCAACGAGCTAGACGAAAGCAAACAAGAGACACCCGCAGAGTCCATGCAGGAATAGTGATTTACGCGTTTGACTTTGACTGTCTTTACCACACTTTACGACATTACACACGTTCGCTTTGCAGCGAGGCCAATAATTAGAGAGTAACGCTTGTATTAGTTTACTTCCCTGGTTGCGACTTGATGAACTTTTCGTACTTTTTCTGCTGCGTCTGAATCATCTTTTGCGCCTTTTTGTTTTGGTTCTTGTTCAAGGGTTCACCGGTATTGTCATGCGTCGGAATTCCTTCTGCGTCAAACTTGGAGTACATGGGTGTTGTTCCGTCCTCCAACGTGAGTTTTTTCATGAATTCTTCTGGAGTCAACTTGTTGACTTCCAGTTTCTTGGCCTCTTCTTCCGCTCGCTTGTCCTTTTCATGTGCGTTACGTTCGGCTTCGAGTATTTTTTGTTCCATTTCCTTGATTAACTCGGCAGGGTCCGCCAACTTCCACACGGAACCCCCCGCCTTGTCTTCTAAACGAATACCGAGTGGCGGCAGGAGCTTGTCACGAAAGTCGTCGCAGAGCTCCAGAACGGCAGGACCAGAGTTGTTGGTACGAGCCTTGGATCGCACCGCGGATCGAAACTCCATGAGCGAGTCCAAAACAGGCTCCAACACTTGCTCTCGGCTCGCGCTGCCGGGACCACCACCACCACCATCCTCGGCAGACGAAAAGCCCAGCGTGTCGTTAAGAATGAGACCAAAGATTTGAAACATGCGGGTCATGTACGCTGCCACGTTGCGTACTACCAATCCCACGACAGCCGTATCCGCGTCCAGGTACTTGTTGGTGGCTTTGACAAGATCCACCAATACGGACAAAGCCGCTGGCGTATCAAAGTCGTCCTTGAGCGCCGCATCCACGGCCGTCATGCAGTCGCCCAGTGTCTTTTGGAGTTCCACGGCAAAAGGCGACCACTTTTGCGATTCCTTCATGTCGTGTTTTCGCAAACACGCTTTTGCATTGTGGAAGAACTCGACAAAAGTCTTTTCCGTCACCATGGCGTGACTCATGGTATCGTCTCCATAATCCATGGGTGTATTGTACTTGTGCAGCAAAAAGAGCAATCGAATCTGCCGCGCCGTGTTGTGTTCCAAGGCTTGCTGAATGGTGATGAAATTCTTGAGCGACTTTGACATTTTGAAGCCTTCAATGTGCAAGTGTCCGGCGTGGACAAAGTAATTGACCCACTGGTGGCAACCCGAACAGGCTTCGGCTTGGGCCATTTCGTTGTCGTGGTGGGGAAACTTGAGATCCACGCCACCCGAATGAATGTCCATACAGTCCGTACCAGCCAGCTTGGTAAGAATATCGGAAGCCATGACACTGCATTCAATATGCCAACCGGGTCTTCCCGGTCCCCATGGCGACGGCCATTCCGGTTCCGTTTCCTTTGATTTTTTCCAAAGGGCAAAATCGCGAGCGGACTTTTTATCCGATACAAAGTCCTGCGTCAACTTTCCTTCGCCTTCGGCCAGTAATGCAGCATTGTGTACTTGTTCCGGTTCCAGTTTGCAATAGTGCATGTGTTCGGTGGCTTCAAATGCCTCTACGTCAAAGTATACGGAGCCGTTGGACTCGTAGGCGAGTCCCTTATCGCAAATGGCTTGAATGTAATCAACAATTTCGTCCATGTACTCCGTGACGCGCGTCAGTATAGTTGGCGGCGATACTCCCAAGGCTTGCATATCGTCGTGAAACTCTTGTTCGAATTTCTTGGACAGTTGCAAGTGATGCAGTCCTTGTTCGGCCGAGCGCTCGATAATCTTGTCGTCAATGTCGGTAATGTTCATGATTAGGGTAACTTGGTACTGAAAGTGCTGTTCCAGAATGCGGCGAATGATATCAAAGCCTAGATAGGTTCGCGCGTGGCCCATGTGACTGGGAGCGTAGACCGTGGGTCCGCACATGTACCACGTCAATCGTTTCGTGCCCGTTTGGGTGAGAAAGCGATCCTTGCGGCGCGTGAGGGAGTTGAGGACGGTCAATCCAGGATCGTGCGTGACCGTGGCGGGCGTTGGCTTGTGCCACGGGGGCTGTTGCTTGTTGGTATCTGCTGCCGAGGAAGTCATTCTGTTATTGTTGACGATGGTAATGATGTTAATGAGGATACTCAAACGGAGGCAAGCCAAGTAGTCTACTAGACCTGTAAATGGACAATACAATTATGGACAAACATCAATAATGGACAATGGAGGCTTAGGATACCGTACTAACTGGAACGGTCGCCGAGACGTGCTAGACTAGACTACACACCGTTAGCTATTTTTGTTTGCGAACTTTGTGCTTTATTTGTGCCAAAATTCCGTGAAAGAAAAATGAGCGGTGGAGAATTATTTGCTGAAATTGAGAGGAAGACGGACAGACGCACTACGGCTTTTTCGAAAGACGTCTGAATTCCAAATATAAGGGCGATTGGATCCATAAATTCCTCTCCGTTTCGACCATGAAGTGGAGCACTGCCGTTGCAGCACTTGTCTTGGCCGTTGCAGCGACTGAGCATACCACAACAGCCTTTGGTGTCGTATCGCACCAGCGCGCGTCTTTTCAGTCAAGTTCGAGCTCGAGCAGAAGCTTTGTGTCCAATAAGCACTCCAACTTTGTCGTTTCGTCCACCTCTCGCAGCTCGAGCCTTCAGACGAGCACCCTTCTCAACATGTCGTACTCGGTAGGTATCGTGGGTGCTACAGGCGCAGTGGGCAAGGAAATCAAGGGATGTCTCGAAAAGAGAAACTTTCCCGTTGGACAGCTGCGCATCTTTGGTAGTGCGCGATCGGCAGGGACCGTCCAAGAGACCTTGTACGGACCAGTCACGGTTGAACTATTCGACGTTGCGGCTGCCCGAGAGTGCGATGTCGTCTTTTTAGCCGTTTCGGGAGATTTCTCATTGGAGCATGCCGAAGCATTGGCGGCGGGTGACGATGGTTGCGTCGTGATTGACAATTCGGTACGTTACGTTGCGAATGAGAGTGAGTGGAAGAGAGTGTGCTTGTACAGTGTACAGTCGTCTCACCCGACATGATCCACTTTACTCGTATATATATATACACATACACATACAAATACAGTCCGCCTTTCGCTACCGACCGGATATTCCTCTTGTCGTCCCGGAAATCAATGGCGAAGAAACCAAAAAGAGCAAACTCATTGCCAACCCCAACTGCACCACGGCCATTGGTCTCATGGCACTTTGGCCCTTGCACAAGCTCTTTGGACTCAAAAAAATCATTATGAGTACTTACCAAGCGGCATCCGGAGCGGGACAGCCAGGCATGGACGAACTTCAAGATGGAACACGCGCCTTGTTGAACGGTGAAACGCCCGTGAACAAAATATTTGCCTACCCCCTGCCGTTCAACGTTATTCCCCAGATTGACGTCTTTCAAGAAAATGGCTACACCAAGGAGGAAATGAAGGTCACGTGGGAATCGCGCAAGATTTGTGGACTCGCCGACGACTTTCCCATTAGTTGCACGGCTGTGCGGATTCCCACCGTTCGAGCGCATTCCGAAGTCATTGTCGTGGAAACGGAAAAGCCAGTCGACGTCAAGGCGGCGCAAGCTGCGCTAGCGGCAGCGCCCGGTGTCAAGCTGGTGGACGATCCGGATAACTTGCTGTACCCGCAACCCATGACGGCCACGGGTCAGTACGATGTGGAAGTGGGCCGTGTCCGCAAGAGCTTGATCTTTGGTGACTACGGTTTGGAGTTTTTCGTGTGCGGCGACCAGTTGCTGCGAGGAGCGGCGCTGAATGCCGTCTTGGTGGCGGAGGAAATGGCCAACAATGGATCGCTCAAGGCCAAGACTATCGCCTAAGCAACAAGTCCTTGACACCGTTTAAAAAAAAAAACATTAACATTATGGATGGATTCATGCTAATCGTATTCGTATCGTATCGTACACAAAAGTACTTTGGTTGAGCGGATTGGTTTGGCAGTAAAACCAAGAAGAGGAGGACCTACCGGTATGGTTTATACATACATACTAGTAGAATGGATCTGGTTGGCCCACACCCGGATTTAGCCTCGTTTTCGTTTCTCGTCTCCACCGCATCGATCGAGCATCCGAAACGACGACAGAAAGACAAAAGAGAGCATAGGTTGACATTGAGGCAATACACGTACTGTAGCGGTATACCATACAGTAACAGGTAGTAGCAGTAGTAGCATGATGATGTCGTGGACGAGAATTGCAAGGGCAGGCTGTACGCGAGCAGTAGCATTGCGCTCTACGCGTATTGTTCCGTCAGCATCAGCATCGGCAACATCGGCAACGGCAACGACGATCCATCGAGCAGGGATTGCCACCGCCACACAAACTCGTTCCATGATGGCGTTGGACGAGTTTCGCGATGCCACTCCGAGACAACAGCGCATGGAGGAACCCGTGGGGCGATCGTGGAATGCCGAAACGTTGCGTCGCAAGTCCTTTGACGACTTGCACAAGCTATGGTACGAATTACGCATTGACTTTTTCGACATTTAATAAACCATTGGCGTACAGCACACGCTAACAGCCCCCTTTTCTCTCTCTTTTTTTTTTAGGTACGTTCTTTATAAGGAAAGAAACATGCTCTTTACCGAACGACAGCTATCCAAGCGCAAAAGTATCGTCTTTCCGCAACCGGAACGAGTCAAAAAGGTGCGCAAGAGCATGGGTGCCATCAAGCAAGTGCTGGGTGAACGCAAGGAAGATATAATGGCGGCCGCAGCGCTCAAGCAAATGGATCAAGCCGACAAGAACTTTGCGGATGGCGAAGATGACGACGACGTTGGTGATTTAAATGCAGAGGAAAGTCTCCAAAAGACCTAAACTGAGTGTTTTTGCAGTGTTTATAATCCCCTTTCGATCGTCTGTACTGCGAAGTAGAGTAGACTTGGTTCAAGATGAGTCTCGCTCGTAGGCAACCTCCTCTCGACTCGAAGTAAAGACTAGCTAGCTAACTATCTATCTAACTTACTAATAAACGTACGGTATAAATGTGCACGTTCCGAATGAAAATGTACTCTTTTTAGAAGCAAGCTGGTTCCTGTTCCAGTCGCGTCGATGCGCGTCAAATGCTAAAGAAACGACATACAACAACAACAACACACGCTCCAGTTAGTTGCCATTTATCATTTACCAGAGTTGCGGCAACCAGCAACCACCATTAGTTTACTACCGTCCTGTTATTGGTTGTAATCGTTTCAGGCATCAGCCACACCACCTGCAGCCGCCTGTTGTTCGGCTTCAATTTCCGAGACAATGGTTTCCACGGCCGACTCCAAGATCATTTCCTTGTTGCCCCCCGCTCGCATGACACAAAGCTCCATGGTCTTGGCACCCGAGTCCACCACTTCCATGAGTGCCGTGACGGCCAAGCGCACACAGGCCTCTTGAGTCATTTCAGGTTGATACTGCTTTTCGAGAAACTCCCGCAAGGACTTTGCGTTGCGACCGCCAATGACTTGTGCCTTCCAACGACTCTGCGTACCGGACGGGTCCGTTTGGTACAAAAAAGGTTTGTCCGGGTTCTCCTTGTCGGCTCCGACACCCGCGATCAAAGTGGCAATACCAAAAGGTCGGACTCCTCCCTGTTGTGTGTACTGTTGCTGAACGTCAGCGAGATAGCGAGCAATGTAGTCGACGGAGGGATTATCTTCCATGGTGAGTTGGTAGGATTGGGCCTCGACGCGAACCTTGTTGATGAGGACGCGAGCGTCGGCCGTGAGACCGGCAAAGGCCAAGACGGAACGCTCGTCAATGGAAACGATTTTACGAATTGTTCGGGAGTCTTGAAGTCTGTGTTAGATATAGTGTGTGTGTGTGTGTTGTGTGAGCGAGAGTGTGTTAGATATGAGTAAGTGAGTGAGAGAGGGTGCATCGACTACAAAAAAGAGCGAGAATGAACGTACTTGGCAATGGCTCTCTTTTCGACAGCCAGGACGACGCAATCCTTTCCTTGGATTCCAACTACGGTACTTCCACGGCGAACTGCCTGTTTGTTTTGCATCGAGAGAAAGGAAGGAGACGGCGGGGTGAGGAGGAAGGAACGACGAATGACGGAAAAAGGAAAAGGCGCATGCACACATTCCATGACTTACTTCCATGGAGTATTCCACCTGCAAAAGATGTCCATCGGGACTAAACACTGTAATGGCACGATCGTACGACATCTTCTTCTAACAGGGGTAAGCTAAGCTAAGGCTAAGGATGGCTGTAAAAGAGTCTCGACAAGGCGTTCTCTGTCTTTTTTGGGCAGGGCATCGTCAACGCGCAAGATCTCGTCGCGAGTTGCGAGACTTCGGCAAACTTCGGCTCCCTTCGTGTGCGTGACGGACAGACTGGACTGAACGAATTTGGAATCTCGGTCTTGTATAATCGATAAAGAGAAATAAAACGAGATCGTCAAGTTGAAGTTCCGTCATACGTACTACCCAAGCTTGGCTGCAGTTTTTTCGTTTGCGGATCGCTACGCTACGCTGGGCTAAGACTACGACTATCGATGACACCATCATCATCATCATCGACACCTCTTCTCGAAAGAACGACGGTAACCATCAGCTCCTTGCCCTGCATTAGACTACTAGTTTACTCTACAAAACAAACGAACAATGCGTCTTAGTTTTCTGGTCACGTCCTTGGCGGTAGCGACCGTTACTCCCTTTTCGTCGGCCTTTTGCCCTGCCTCGGTCCTCCACCGACCCGCATTTTCCAAAACGACGCGGACGACGACGGCTGTATTCAGCACAACCACAGAGTTCGACTTGAATGCGTACATTCTATCCAAATTGCCGTCCATTGAAAAGGCATTGGACGAATCCGTTGTCTCCGACCAGGCGGAAACTGAAAAGATTTGCCAAGCCATGAAGTATTCCCTCATGGCCGGTGGCAAGCGCATTCGACCCGTGCTCTGCTTGGCCGCGTGCGAAATGTTTGCTGGATCCGACGAGAAAGCCATGCCCGCCGCAGTCGCTTTGGAAATGATTCATACCATGAGTCTCATTCACGACGATTTGCCCGCCATGGACAATGATGATTTGCGTCGGGGGAAGCCAACTTGTCACGTGAGTTGTGATTGGCGTTGTTATTGTTGTTGTTTTCGTTATTGTTATTATCGTTATTTTTGTTAACTATAGATCTTTGACATCTCACACACGCTCATTACTCCGTATTCCGTTGCGCAGGTCGTGTACGGCGAGGACGTGGCTATTTTGGCTGGCGATGCCTTGCTCAGTCAATCCTTTCAGCACGTGGCACAACACACGGTCGGTGTCGATGCCGACCGTATCCTTGACGTTGTCGCGCGCCTCGGCAGGTCGGTCGGTCCCGTTGGATTGGCAGGTGGTCAAGTCATGGACTTGGAATGCGAGGGGAAGGCCGATGTAACGG
>Ga0307981_1001002_pt1 | contig 26718 bp, 21 predicted proteins | sample OrgLakmetagen987_FD_201849 | JGI IMG/M metagenome (GOLD analysis project Ga0307981, IMG submission 201849) | Saline water microbial communities from Organic Lake, Antarctica - #987 | ecosystem: Environmental > Aquatic > Non-marine Saline and Alkaline > Saline | place: Antarctica: Organic Lake... | reverse complement strand
CGGCGTCGCCTGGGCATGCGGTGTACGTGACGTCTCGGTGCGCCGAGATGGTCGGGGTGGTGATCGCCGTGCCGGCACGGAACTTGTTCGAGCCACGAGAGACGAAGGTCGCCGAGGAGTCGGCATGAACGCCCAGACCGTGTCGGGCAGCCAGCCACGCCAGCGTGGCCACGAGTGATGCTTGCGCCGCAGCGGTCGGGGCGACCTCGACATGGTTTCCGAGGAGACACACGAGTTGGGAGAACCCCTGGTTGCCGCCGGTTGCATCGGCGCGAACAGCTCCGGCAAGTGATCCGGCCCGCCCCTCCCACACCGAGCCATCGGGTGCAACGAAGAAGTTGTAGGCAACGTCGGCCCACAGCTTCTGTGGGCCGGTGTGGAAGGCGAAGACACTGCGGATCAGTGAACGGGGATCGGGCACGTCGTTGCTCGTCGCGGTGTGACCGCCCCGACGAGGTGATCGCCGCAGCAGATCGCTGCGGTGGCTCCGGCGAACGCTCCCAACACGGCCCGTCGAGACAGCTGAGGCTCACGTTCCACGATGAGATCCACGGGCCGATGCCGACTCAGCGACGACGACGGCGCTTCTTCACGTGCGCTTTGTGGCGCTTCTGGAGCGTCTTGATCAGCTTGTCGCCCTTGGCGGGGTTCTTCATGTAGGCGGCTCGAGCCTTGAGCACCTCCCAGAAGTCGATCTGGCTGTCGACGCCGGCGACCTTGTCCTCGAAGTCCCTTCGCTCGGTGTCGGTCTCCAGATCGAGTTGCTTGATCGATGCCTTCGCAGCGCGTCCGCTGTCGCTCATCTTGCCGGCACCGTACGTCGCGTCGATCCCACGGATTGCAGCGGCAGCCCCGATCTCGAGGTCATCGAGCATCATCTTCTTCTGACCGTCGGTGCACTCGTTTTCGAACCATGTCCTGATGCCGGGGTCGCCCTCGTACACAGCTTCTCTCACGATTGCCTTCACGCAGGCCTCGAGGTATTTCGGTCGGTCGTCGACCATCTCCTTCAAGATGCCCGGAATGGTGTTGGCCCAGCTCTTGTCGGTCAGATTGGCAACGGCGTTCTGATCCATGTTGTCAATGCGCTTGACCTGCTCCCCGGTGGTCATCCAGTTGCCGAGGTTGGCTCCGGTGTTGCTGATCCGGTCTTCGTTCCCCAGGAACGCGTCGACGGCGATCATGTTGCCGAGTTGGCGCATGTACATGATGTCGTTCAAGAGGTACCGCAGCTGCGACGCCGACCAACTGGGGTCGCCGTCGCGGGCGTCGGCAGACAACTCCTTGGCGTTGCGGCCGCCCTGCACCACTTGCTGGGCGGTGAGCAGCGTGCCGCCGCCGATGAGACCTGCATGCACGCGGCGAGCGTCGTCCGCGATGTCGCCGCCGGAGAGTTCCGTGGCGTTGAGAGACTGACCAACCGTGGTCCAACTCGCGCCGGTGGCCACTGACGGGTCCGCGATCTTCTGCTTCAGCTTGCTGTTGTTGGCAGCATCGACGGCCTGGGAGTCGACGACCGTTCCCGGGCTGACGGACTCGTGCACGAGCGTCGCCAACGTCGTCACGTTCATCGGGATGTTCGCCTTCTTCAACAGGATCTCGTCCCCGCTGCTGTCGGTGGCGATGTAGGTCTGTTGGCCCTGGCTGCCGAGGGCTCGGATCGACGTGATCCGACCGAGATCGAGGTTCGGCCCGATGGCCCAACGGCGAAGCGACCCTTCGGTGTCGGTCGAGATGCCGGCGGCGGGTGTCCGTTGCGCCGACTCCACGGCCGACGACGAGCCCTGCTGCACCGTGTGGGTCAGTTCGTGAGCGAGGAGGTGTTGGCCGCCGCGCGAGCCCGGGTCATAGGAGTTGCCAGAGAAGAACACGTCGTTGCCGACCGTGAACGCCTTTGCTCCGAGCGACCGGTTGATCTTCGTCGATTCCGAACCGGTGTGGATCCGGACGCCGGAGAAGTCGGCACCGAACGCCGTCTCCATCGAGGTCTTGGTGGAGTCGTCCATCGCCGACCCACCACCTCGTGCGCGCTGGATTCTGCTTCTGACCTCGCCGGAGACCGCACCGCCGTCGAGCCCGATCGCTCCGCTCGTGGTCGCGGCTCGGCGGATTCGATCGGTGGCGGGCTGCGGGATCGCGCCGTCATCGTTGCCTCGTGTCGCGGCCGTTTGCTGCACACGACTCGAATGCGCACCGTCGTCGGCTGGACCCGAGGTCGTACGCGCCTGCTGGGTGAGGCGTGCCAGCACATCGGTCGCAACCTGATCGGCTTCGCGCTCGAGCGGATCGTCGGCGCGCCCGACGCTCAACTTTCGCTGAACGACCGGCATGGGCTGCTCGTCGTCAGGGCGACGAATTCTCGGCGCATGCTGCTTGGCCTGATCAGCCATGGTCCCTCCCGAGGGTGCTACGACTCATTGAAGCACGTCGGCCAGGGTGGGGCAAGGGATGTCTCTCGGGGCGTATGTCCGCCGACGAGCGCAGTGGGTCAGGGGGCGCAGACCGACACGAGGTGGTCGACGGCGTCTGCGAGCGCCACGTCGATGCGATCGCCCGAGCGGCGATCCTTCACTTCGATGGTCGGTTCATCGTCGTCGATCCCGCGACCGACCACGGCGATGGTCGGCACGCCGATCAGGTCCGCGTCCTTGAAGCGCACACCGGCCGACACCTTCACGCGATCGTCGAACAGCACCCGAAGACCAGCAGCTTCGAGTTCCATGGCCATCTTCTCGGCCGCCGGACGCTGCGTGCCGTCCTCCTTGCCCGCCATGATCAGATGGACATCTGCCGGAGCGAGTTCACGCGGCCACACCAGTCCGCCGTCGTCACAATTGGCTTCGGCCACCGCAGCAAGACAGCGCGTCACACCGACGCCGTAGGAACCCATGGTCGGGGTCAGCGGCTTGCCATCTTCGCCCTGCACCCACAGATCGAGCGCCTCGGCGTATTTCCGTCCGAGCTGGAAGATGTGGCCGATCTCGATGCCGCGGGCGATCTCCACGTCGGCACCACACGACGGGCAGACGTCGCCGTCCTTGATCTCGGCAGCTTCGATGATGCCGTCGGGGGTGAAGTCGCGGCCGGCGGTCAGGCCGATGACGTGCTTGTTGTACTCGTCGGCGCCGGTGACCCATGCGGTTCCCGTGACGATGCGCGGGTCGACGAGGTAGCGGATGCCCGACGCGTTGGCTGAGCCGAGGGCGCCCGGGCCGATGTACCCCTTCTTGAGCGACGGGTACTTGGCGAAGTCCTCGGGCGAGAACGGTTCGGCCGCCGCGGGCGACACGACCGCTTCGAGACGTTTCATGTCGACGTCGCGATCGCCGGGGATTCCGATGGCGAGCGGTTCGATGGTGCCGTCGGGGTGCTTCAGGTTCACCACGAGGTTCTTGAGCGTGTCGGCCGCGGTCCAGTCCCGTCCGTCGGTGCGCCGCATCGAGTCGTCGGCGTTGATGTGGTCGACGAGCTTCTCGATGGTGGGGGTCTTGGGTGTGTCGTGGACGACGGCGGCCGGGAGCCCATCGAGGTCGATTGGGTCGGGTGCCGGGGTGGTCACCGCTTCGACGTTCGCCGCGAAATCGCACGAGGTGCAGCGGATGTAGGTGTCTTCGCCGACGTCCATGGGGGAGAGGAACTCCTCGGACTTCGACCCGCCCATCGCACCCGACATCGCCGACACGATCACGTACGGCAGCCCGAGTCGCTCGAACAGCGACACGTAGGCAGCGCGATGCGTTGCGTACGACGCGTCGAGGCCGGCATCGTCGAGGTCGAACGAGTACGAGTCCTTCATGACGAATTCCCGCGTGCGCAACAAGCCCGCACGCGGGCGAGCCTCGTCGCGGTACTTGGTCTGGATCTGGTACAGGCTCACCGGGAGGTCCTTGTACGACCCGGCGATGTCCTTCACCATCAGCGTGAACATCTCCTCGTGCGTGGGAGCGAGCAGGAAGTCGGCGCCCTTGCGATCGACCAGGCGGAACAGGTTGTCGCCGTACTCGGTCCACCGGCCGGTGGCCTCGTAGGGCTCGCGCGGCAGCAGCGCCGGGAAGTGCACCTCCTGTGCCCCCGAGGCATTCATCTCCTCGCGAACGACACGTTCGACGTTGCGGTACACCTCCCAACCGAGCGGCAACCACGAGAATCCACCCGGTGCCGCTCGACGGATGTACCCGGCCCGGACGAGGAGTCGGTGACTGGCGATCTCGGCATCGGCGGGAGCCTCGCGCTGGGTCTTCAGGAACAGGTTCGACATGCGCAGCACGGCTGGGAACCTATCCGCTGGTCCGGGCTCGCTCACGGGACGTGTCGGCGAGGTGTCGTTACCGAGTCGTCGTCGTCGATGTGTTGCTATCTTCACGCCCCGTGAAGAACGTGGCGAAAATCGGTGTGGTCAGCGTCGGTGTCCTGATGTCGGTGTCGTGCGGGGGTGCGGGAACCGCTGACGAGTCGACTCGTGATGACGGCGAAGTCGTCGAGGCAGGCGAGGTGGGAGCGTTCCGCCTCCAGATCGGAGACTGCTTCGACTCAGATGCCGAGGGCGAGGTGGAGTCGCTTCCGGTCGTCCCGTGCAGCGACGAGCACACCGGTGAGGTGTTCCACCTGTTCGATCTCCCCGACGGCGAGTTCCCCGGTACCGCCGCCGTCTCGGAGTCGGCGCAGGACGGTTGCCTCGCTGCATTCGAGGGCTATGTCGGCCGGGACTTTGCGTCGTCGCGCTACGACATCGGGACCTTGAGCCCGACGGAGGCGACCTGGGACGGCATCGACGACCGAGAGATCGTGTGCACGCTGTTCGACGTGGACGGCGCTCGACTCACGGGATCCGCAGCGGGCTCCGCCGAGTAGCCGCTCCGCCACCGCCTCGGAACGTGGTCGACCGCTGGTAGGGTCGTGAACCGCAAATTGGTTCGAATCGACCAAGGCGTGAGGCATCCGCCTCACGCCTTGTTTGTTGAATGGGCTCCGAACGAGCAGTGAGAGGTGGTGGATCGACATGGCAACGGAAGCGGCACGAGTACGTGAGCTCGTCGAACCCATCACCGCCGATCTCGGCCTCGATCTGTACGACATCGAACGGCGCGGCCAGACGTTGCGCATCACGATCGACACGCCGCCAGGGTCCGAGGGTGGCATCCATCTCGACGACCTGTCCCTCGCAACGCGTCTGATCAGTCGAGAACTCGACCATGAGGACCCGATCTCGAGTGCGTACACGCTCGAGGTCACGAGCCCCGGCCTCGAACGCACGCTGCGGACCGCCGCTCATTTCCAGCGAGAAGTCGGAAAAGACATCTCCGTCCGCCTGGCGGGTCACGCAGTGACCGACGGCGGCCAGCGACGCATCGACGGGCGCCTCGTGGCAGCCGACGACACCACCGCCACGGTCCTCGAAGCCGACGGAGTCGAACGCGTCGTGAACATCGCTGACGTCGACAAAGCCCGCACGGTCTTCGAGTGGGGCCCGAAGCCGAAACCCGGCAAGGGACCCGGCAACACGAAGACCAAGCAGAACAAGCAGCAATCACCTCCCAAGAAGGAGCAGCACCAGTCGTGACGAATCTCGACATGCGCGAAGCAATCTCCATGCTCGCAGAGTCCAAGGGACTCTCCGAGCAGCAACTCCTCCAGGTCCTCGTCGAGGCGCTCAAGTCGGCGTACAAGCGCCGAGACGACGCCGCCGACGAAGTCGTGGTGTCGGTCGACCCCGACACGGTGGAGTTCTTCTACACCGCCTACGACATCGACGAAGACGGCAACTGGGTCAACGAGCGAGACGACACTCCGAAGAGGGAGGAGATGGGGCGCATCGCTGCCACCACCTTCCGTCAGGTGATGAGCCAGGGAATCCGTCAGGTCGAATCGGATCGCAAGTTCGAGGAATACGCGAACCGCGAGGGTGACATCGTCACCGGCATCATCCAGCGCACCGACGCTCGCTACACGCTGCTCGACCTGGGGCGCGCCGAAGCGCTGCTGCCCCAGGCAGAGCAGGTGCCGTTCGAGCGTCCTGCGCAGGGTGAACGCCAGAAGGCGTACATCGTCGAGGTGCGGCGCACCCCGAAGGGTCCGCAGATCGTCGTGTCGCGTACCCACCCGGGACTCATCAAGCGGCTCTTCGAGCTCGAAGTACCCGAGATCGCCGACGGCATCGTCGAGATCAAGGCCTGCGCCCGTGAACCCGGGCACCGCACCAAGATCGCAGTCTGGTCGAACGACCACAACGTCGATCCCGTCGGCGCCTGCGTCGGTGCTCGTGGCGGACGGGTCCGGATGGTCGTGAACGAGATGCGTGGCGAGAAGATCGACATCGTTCCGTTCTCCGAGGATCTGCCCGACTTCGTCGCCAAGGCGCTGTCACCGGCGAAGGTCACCCAGGTGATCATCTCCGACGACGCCACCCAGGCCGATGTGATCGTGCCCGATCACCAGCTCAGTCTCGCGATCGGCCGTGAAGGTCAGAACGCTCGCCTCGCCGCCCGCCTGACCGGTGTGCGAGTCGACATCCGTTCCGAGACCCAGTACGCCGAAGGCATCCCGTCGGGTGGTCGAGCCGAGGAAGAGGTCGACTACGCCGACGGTCAATGGGTCGCGAACACCGAGACCGGGGAGATGGAGTGGCATGCCAGCGACGGCACCGTCATCTCCGAGTCGGCCTGGCAGGACCAGCAGGCAGCCGAAGCGGCCGCAGCACGCCAGGCCGCACGCAATGCCGAGGACGCAGCAGATGCAGCAGGTGACGCTCCTGCAGCGGCCACCGACGAGACCCCGACCGAGGCGCTGCCGAGTGGCGCCCACGCCCCGCTCGACGATCTCCAGTCCCCGCCCGAGGGCTTCCCGATCAAGGGCAATGCCGATTCGATGAAGTTCCACGAGCCCGACGGCCAGTGGTTCGAGTCAGCGGTTGCCGAAGTGTGGTTCGACACGGCCGCATCGGCCGAATCGGCCGGCTACACGAAGGCTGGTTCGAGCGATTGATCATCACGCACCCGTTCGCAGCTGTCTCGGTTGCCGTACCCGTCGACCGCAATCCGAACTCGTTCGGATCACGCGATCGCCGGACGGCGTCGTGGTCGATGGGCCCAGCAGCGGTCGGGGTGCATGGCTGTGCCGGAGCGCCGATGCGGAGCGAACGGTCGAGGACGAGTGCCTCGAACGGGCGATCGCTCGTGGTCAGTTCGCTCGGGCATGGCGTGGCGGTGTCGACCGCGACGGCGTCGAAGTCATCCGTGACGCACTTCGGCGACAAGGACAACGCACCGACTGATCGGATCAGCGGTGAGGGAATGACGACAGGTAAAGGTTGAATCGAAACGTGGCTGCGAAGAAGATCCGTGTTCACGAGCTCGCCAAGGAGCTCGGGATGTCAAACAAAGAAGTGCTGGATCTCGCCGGCGCGGCAGGTGTCGCTGCAAAGGCGCCGTCGTCGTCGCTCCAGGAGGCCTACGCCGACATGCTCCGTCGGCGCGCCGAGCGTGAGGGTCTGATTCGGGACCAGCAGCCCGAGGAAGCCAAGCCGGCCAAGAAAGCTGCGGCGAAGAAGAAGACTACGGCGAAGAAGAAGACCGCCGCGTCGACGGCGAAGCCCGACGCTCCAGCGAGCAAGAAGATCGTCTCGTCGTCCGAACCTGCCGCCGAGTCGCAACCCGCAGCAGCGGCGACCCCACCGGCCGCTTCGGCGCAGGAATCCGCTGCAGCTGTGGCGCCGGAACCCGAGGCACCGAAGGCTCCGGCGGAAGCGCCCGCTGCGCCGGAACCCGCGGCTCGCGCCACACCGGCTCCCGCACCGACCCCACCTGCACCGCAGCCTGCGGCACCAGCACCTCCGCCGCCCCCCGGGAAAGCACCGGTCGGAACTGCCCCCACCGTGACTCCCGAGGACAAGGGCCCGTCTGATGCCGACCTCGTCGTCCTCGCAGCCGAGGGCAAGCCGATCCCGAAGCGTGTCGAGCGCACCGTCGAACCGGCTCCGGCGCCCCCGCCACCCGCTCCCGAACCGCGTCGAGTGATCTCCAGCGCTCGTCCGAGCGCCGATGGCACCCCTCCGCCCGAGGCCGTGGTGCCAGTTCCCACCGAGGCTGCGCCGACTGCTCGCGGACCCGTGGGTCCGTCTGGCAAGCCGGTCCCGCCGCCTCCCGGTGGCGACAAGCCGCTCTCGCCCTCCGGCAAGCCGATTCCGCCACCCCCTGGTTCTTCGCGTCCGGCACCGGCAGGCAACCGTCCCGGTGGTGGCGGTGGTGGATACAACCGTCCCGGTGGCGGCGGTGGCGGTGGACCGCGTCCCGGTGGCGGCCCTGGCGGGCCGCGTCCCGGTGGAGCCGGACGCCCCGGTGGCGGTCGCAGGCCTCCGCGTCGTACCGGCCGTCGCCGTCGCCGTCGCGATCAGGACGACCTGCAGCCCCAGGCAACGCAGTACACATCGTCAGATGTCCCCGTCCCCGAAGGCGAGATCGTCATCGAGCGTGGCCTCACGGCTCAGGAGTTCGCTCCCAAGCTGAATCGCACCTCGGCCGACGTGCTGCGCTTCCTGCTCAACAACGGCGAGATGGTCACCACGACGACCTCGCTGGTCGACGAGCAGATGGAGCTCTTCGCACTCGAAGTGGGCGCCGAGATCCTCATGGTCGAGCCCGGCCAGCAGGAAGAAGTCGAACTGCAGAAGCTGTTCGATGACTCCGACGACGATGAGAACCTCCAGCCACGCGCACCCGTCATCACCGTGATGGGACACGTCGACCACGGCAAGACCACGCTCCTCGACCGCATCCGCGGCGAGAACGTGGTCGACGGCGAAGCCGGTGGCATCACCCAGCACATCGGTGCCTACACGGTGACGAACGATCACGGTTCGGTCACGTTCCTGGACACACCGGGACACGCCGCGTTCACCCAGATGCGCGCCCGTGGTGCCGATGCGACCGACATCGTGGTGTTGATGGTGGCAGCCGACGACGGGCTCATGCCCCAGACCATCGAAGCAATCAACCATGCTCGCGCCGCCGATGTACCGATCGTGGTGGCGGTCAACAAGATCGACAAGGCGAACGCCGATCCGCAGCGTGTGCTCACTCAACTCGCCGAGTACGAGCTCGTTCCCGAGTCGTGGGGAGGCGACACGATCGTGGTCGAGATGTCCGCACTCAACGGTGACGGTGTCGATGAGATGATCGCGCAGCTGCAGCTGGTGGCCGAGCTCGAGGAGCTCGAAGCGAATCCTGAAGGTCGGGCGAAGGGCATCGTCATCGAAGCACAGCTCGACAAGGGCCGCGGTCCAGTGGCGACGGTCCTGGTCGACAAGGGCACCCTCAACGTCGGCGACCCCATCGTCGCCGGCGGTACCTGGGGCAAGGTCCGAGCGATGATCAACGACAAGGGCGAGCAGATCAAGTCTGCTGGCCCCTCGACCCCGGTCCAGGTGCTCGGACTGTCCGACGTGCCCGAGGCCGGTGACGAGTTCCGCGTCGCACCGGACAACAAGGTCGCCCAGGCCGTGGGTGAAGCCCGTGCACTGCGGTTGAAGGCACGCCACCTGCGCGAAGACAGTCGGGTCAAGACCGGCACCAAGCTCGAAGACATCTTCGCCCAGATCCAAGCCGGCGAGAAGGCCGAGCTCAACATCCTCTTGAAGACCGACGTGCAGGGCTCGCTCGAGGCCGTCACCGGCTCGCTGCGTCAGCTCGAGTCCAACGAGGTCGACCTGACCTTCGTGCACCGTGCGGTCGGTGGGATCACCGAGAACGACATCACGCTCGCCGAGGCGACCAACGCCACGATCATCGGCTTCAACGTTCGTCCCGACGGCAAGGCGCGCAAAGCCGCCGAACAGGCCGAGGTGGAGGTCCGTCTCTACGAGATCATCTACAAGTTGCTCGAAGACATCGAGTTGTCGATGGTCGGCATGCTCGATCCCGACTTCGAGGAGCGCGTCACCGGCGAGGCCGAAGTGCGCGAGATCTTCCGGGTCCCGAAGCAGGGCGCGATCGCCGGATGCATGGTCACCTCCGGTGTCATCACCCGCGGCTCCAAGGTCCGGTTCCTGCGAGAGGGAACCATCATCTGGAAGGGCGCGATCGCTTCGCTGCGGCGCTTCAAGGACGATGCCAAGGAGGTCCGCGAGGGCTTCGAATGTGGCATCGGCCTCGACGACTTCCAGGACCTCAAGCCCGGCGATGTCATCGAGACCTTCGAAGACGTCGAAGTCGAGCGAACCAGCCTCTGAGCGGGCACTCCGTGTGAACGCAGTGCTTGTGCATTGTTTCTCCAAGATGTCGGGCCTCTGACTTCGAACGTGGCGACGGTCACGGCTATGGTGCGATCTGCGTGACGCGAGTCACGCAACTCGATCAACCATCTACAGGGGGAAACATTGATGCGATCTTCTCGACGGGGACAGGCGGCCGTCGCCGCAGTGGTGGGCTTCTCGCTCGTCGCTGCTGCGTGCGGCGGTAACGACGACGGCACAGCCGACGACACCGACACGACCGAGGCGGAAGCCGACACCGGCGACGCCGAGGTCGACGACGGTGACGCTGACGGGGGCGAAGAAGCAGCCGACGGCGACGCCGAGGAAGAGGTCGCCGACGTCGACGCCGGCGTCCAGGAAGACGTCGTGGAAGCGGCGGAGGACGAGCCGGGGCCGACCCAGGGAGGGGTCCTGCGATACGGCCTCGAAGCGGACGTCGACGGCATCAACCCGACGAACTCATCGTTGTCGTCGCCGGGTCTGATGATGTCGAACGCCGTGTTCGACACGCTCGCCGCGGCAACGGTGGACGGTAACTTCGTGCCGTACCTCGCCGAGACCATCGAGCCGACCGATGACACGTTCACCGTCTGGCAGTTGAAGCTCCGTGAGGGCATCACGTTCCACGACGGCACACCGCTCAACGCCGAGGCCGTGCAGGTCAACTTCGAGGCCCAGCGTGCCGACGGACTGGTCGGCCTGGCCGTGAAGCCGTTCTTCCCCGAGGAGAATGCCACCGAACTCATCGACGACCTGACCATCCAGTACAACCTCCTGGACGGCAACCGCTACTTCCTGTCGACCCTCACGGGTCAACTGGGCTACGTCGCATCTCCTGCGTGGCTCGCTGCAGCCATCGAGGACCCGACGCTGAACCAGGCGCCGGTCGGTACCGGGCCCTTCGTCTTCGAACAGCGTTCCGAGGACTCTGTCACCACGTTCGCCCGCAACGACGAATGGTGGAACGGCGAGGTGTTCCTCGACTCGATCGAGTTCGCGCCGGTCACCGACCCGGCGAGCATGACCGACCTGTTCCTCCAAGGAGATCTCAACGCGATGCAGACGACCGACCCGGCGTCGGTGCAGATCCTGCGCGACACCGAGGGAGTCCAGAATGTCGTCGACGAGTCCGGTGAGGAATCGTTCGCGATGATGAACACCGAGGCTGCACCGTTCAACGACATCCGTGCACGTGAGGCACTCGCACTGGCGACGCCACGCGACAACTACGCCGCTCAGATCGGGGTCGGCGTGTCGACTCCGGCCGATCAGCGCTACACGCCAGGTAATCCGTTCTACAACCCGGACGTGGTGCAGGTCGGCGACAATCCCGCTGCGGCGCTGCCGCTGGTCGAGGCGTACTGCGCAGAGCGCGGCACCGAAGAGAACCCGATTCTCGGTACCACGACGTGTTCCGACGGCAAGATCAACATCGAACTCCAGTGGTCGGGTCCTGCCGTCGTGCAGACTCGCATTGCGGACATCCTCGATGCGGGTTGGAGTGAGGGCGGCTTCAACGTCACCTTCAACGAATTGCCACAGGACGACCACATCCAGCAGACGGCGCTCGGCCAGTACAACGTGAACACCTGGCGTCAGTTCGGCGCCGAGGACGCATCGTCGGACAACGTCTGGCTGCTGTGCCGCACGATCGGGTTCATCTCGCTCAACTGGCCGAAGAACTGCAACGAAGAGCGCGACGCTCTCCTCCTGCAGGGTCAGCTGCTCGAGAACGGTCCCGAGCGCGAGGCGCTCTACCAGCAGATCGAACAGGTCACCAACGACGACTACACGTACGTCTACTTCCTGCACACCAGCTGGGACAACGCGTTCGGACCTGACGTCCGCGGCGTGTGCGATCGTCTCGCACCGGGTGGTGAGGAACTGATCTGCACCACCAACGGACGGTCCTGGTTCGACACCACCTACCTGGTGTCGTGACCTGAGTCCCGACGCGAGCGTCTGCACATCATGAGATTCTGGATCCAACGGTTCGGCGGGGCAATCCTGCTGATCTTCGCCGTCAGCGCCCTGACCTTCGGGGCGATGAACCTGCTCGGAGACCCTCTGTTCAACATCCTCGGCCCGATCGCCGGCGATACGCAGAACCCGGACAACCTGGCGAAGATCGAACTGGCCAAGGAGGAGTTCAACCTCGACGACCCGTTACCCGTGCGGTACGGGAAGTGGGTGGGGGACTTCGTGACGGGGGACTTCGGTCCCCAGTTCTCCAAGACCGGCCAACCGCCGGTGTCGGATCTCATCAAGGAGCGGCTGCCACGCAGCCTGGGTCTCCTCGTGATGGCGCAGACGCTCGCGACACTCATCGCGATCCCCTGGGCGATCTTCGCGGCATCGAGAGCGAACAAGCCGGTGGACAAGACCTCGACGGTCCTGTCCTTCGGTTTGATCGCGATGCCCACATTCGCCCTGGGGGTCGTGCTGAAGTACCTGCTCTCCATCAGGTACAACTTCTTCCCGGCCACGTTCAATGCCACCGACCCCTTCCTCACGAAGATCAACACCATGATCCTGCCGGCGCTCACGCTGGCGCTCCCGGTGGGAGCGGTGTACCAGCGCCTGTTGCGCACCGACTTGATCACGACCTTGCAGGAGGACTTCATCCTGACGGCGCGCTCGAAGGGTGTGTCGAAGGGGGCGGTGCTGTTCAAGCACGCGCTGCGCCCCTCGTTGTTCTCGTTCGTCACCATCTTCGGTGTGAACACGGGAGCGCTCATCGGCGGCTCGCTCATCGTGGAGCAGATCTTCCGGATCCCGGGGCTCGGCAGTGCGATCGTCGAGGCGATCCTGCGTGAGGACTTCCCGGTCGTGCTGACCATCGTGATGCTCGTCACCGTCACCTTCGTGGTGCTCAACGTGTTGATCGACCTCCTGTATTCACTGATCGACCCGAGAGTGAGGGCATCGTGACCGACGTCGACGTCGAGAACGCCACCGCAGCAGACGTCACGGCCGCTGCCGCCGGACCGGCGGGCGCCGTCGCCCCGCCGGGCCCAGCCGATGACGGTGTCTCCAAGCGCAAGCTCGGTCTTGCCTTCTGGGTCAGTGTCGTCTGGCTGGTGATCGTCGTCGGCCTCGCGATACTCGCCCCGTACCTGGCGATCAAGAGCCCTGACGTCGGTTTCAGGATCGACGGCGAACTCCCTCCCTATCCACCATCGGGAACGCACTGGTTCGGCACCGATCAGGACGCTCGCGACATGTTCAGTCGCACCATCTACGGCGCACGCACCTCGCTCACCGTCGGGTTCGCAGCGATCGCCTTCGGCGTGCTCGTCGGTGGCACGCTGGGCCTCATCGCCGGCTACTTCCGAGGCAAGGTTGACACGATCATTTCGTTTGCGTTCCTCACGCTGCTGTCGTTCCCTGCGCTGGTCCTGGCGATCCTGATCACCGCTCTGCTCGAACGCAGCTTGCTGACGATCTCGATCACCCTCGGAGTGCTGGCGATCGCCCCGGTCGGACGGGTGTCGCGTGCGACCACGATCTCGTTTGCCGACCGCGAGTTCGTGCTCGCTGCGAAATCCCTCGGAGCCACGAACCGGCGCATCATCGTGCGTGAACTGTTGCCGAACGTGTTGATTCCGATGGGCGCGTTCTCGCTGCTCGGCGTGGCGATCGCAATCGTGGCAGAGGGCAGCCTCGCGTTCCTCGGCCTCTCGGTCGAGAAGGGCTCCACATGGGGCAAGATCATCCTGACCGCATCGTCGAGCAGCCGCGACCTCGAGAACGCGTTCTACATGGCGGCGTTCCCGATCGGCACGCTGTTCCTCACCGTGCTGGCGCTGAACTTCGCCGGTGACCGCCTGCGCGGCTACTTCGACGTGAAAGAGATCTCACTGTGAGTCCATCGAACAACGGAGCCTTCCACGCACCTGGACCGTCACGCTCCACCGACGGACCCTTGCTGGAGTTGACCGATGTCAAGACCCACTTCAAGACCGAACGCGGCCTGGTCCGGGCGGTCGACGGCGTCACCCTCACGTTGGCTCGAGGCGAGTCGATCGGCATCGTCGGTGAGTCGGGATCGGGCAAGACCGTCCTGAGTCGATCGATCATGGGTCTGCTGCCGAGCTCTGCGGTCACCTCGGGGTCGGTGAAGTTCGCGGGCCAGGAGATCCGTGACCTGTCGATGAAGGAACGGCGTCATCTCTGGGGCGCCGAGATGTCGATGGTGTTCCAGAACCCCTTGAACTCCCTCAACCCGCTGATGAAGATCGGCAAACAGATCGCCGAACCGCTGCGCCTCCACCTCGGAATGGACAAGAAAGCCGCCATGGAGACGGCGGTCGAGCTCTTACGCAGCGTCCGCATCCCCGAGCCGGCCAAGCGCATCCACCAGTTCCCCCATGAGCTGTCGGGCGGCATGCGCCAGCGGGTGATGATCGCCATCGCGCTCGCCTGTGGACCGACACTGTTGTTCGCCGACGAGCCGACCACGGCGCTCGACGTGACCGTGCAGGCACAAATCCTCGAAGTGATCGAAGAACAGCGTCGAGACCGGAACATGTCCGTGGTCCTCGTCACCCACGACCTCGGCGTGGTGGCCGGGTTCACCGATCAGATCGCCGTCATGTACGGCGGCAAGCTGGTCGAGCGAGCTCCCACCAAGACGCTCTTCGCCGAGATGAAGATGCCGTACACGTACTCGTTGCTCAAGAGCATCCCGAAGCTGTCCGACCCGAGCCACACTCGACTCGCAACCATCACCGGACGACCGCCGGACCTGGTGCACCCTCCAAAGGGATGCAACTTCGCCCCGCGGTGCCCGTTCGCCCGGGAACGCTGTCACGAAGAGGAGCCGCCGTTACAGCAGGCCGCGTCGAGCGACCACGTGTTCGCCTGCTGGTATCCGGTGGGGAGCCCCGAGTTCCGAGAGCGCGAAGCAGACCTCGCCGCCCAGGGATACGTGAAGGAATCGATCGAGGCGGTGTCCTGATGGCGGGGAGCGGCAAGGCGCACCTGCGCGACGGCGACAACGTGTTGCGAATCGAGGACCTGGTGGTCGAGTTCAAGACCGCTGGCGGCACGGTGAAGGCCGTGTCGGGGATCAGCTTCGACGTGCAGCGGGGTGAAACCCTCGGCATCGTCGGCGAGTCCGGATGCGGCAAGTCCACGACCGGTCGAGCCATCATGCAACTCCCGAAGCCCACGAGTGGGTCGATCCGCTTCGAAGGCGACGAACTCACCACCAAGTCCGGGTCCGAGGTGCGCGAAGCGCGCACCAAGGTCCAGATGATCTTCCAGGATCCGGTCTCGGCGTTGAACCCGCGCCGCACGGTTCGTGACAGCGTCCTCGAGCCGCTCGCCATCTGGAAGCGTGGGACCAAGGAGGAACAGGGCAAACTCGTCGACGAGATCCTCGAACTGGTGGGAATCGATCCTGCTCGGGCAGCAGAGAGCCGCCCGCACCAGTTCTCCGGTGGTCAGTGCCAGCGCATCTCGGTGGCCCGAGCGCTCGTGCTCGATCCGACCCTGATCATCTGCGACGAGCCGGTGTCGGCACTCGATGTCTCGGTCCAGGCCCAGGTGCTCAACCTGCTCGAAGATCTCAAGGAGCGCTACGGGCTCACGTTGGTGTTCATCGCCCACGACCTGGCGGTCGTGAAGAACATCAGCGATCGGGTGGCGGTCATGTACCTCGGCAAGTTGTGCGAGGTGGCCTCCAGCGACGACCTGTATGCGAAGCCTGCGCACCCGTACACGAACCTCCTGGTCGACTCGATTCCCGAGCCCGACCCCGAGGCGGACCATTCGCTCGGCGACATCATCGGTGAGCCACCGTCGCCCATCGACCCGCCGACGGGCTGCCGGTTCCACCCCCGCTGTCCGTATGCGACCGACGTGTGCTCGGCGGAGGAGCCGCAACTGCGCGAACTGGGTGCCGGGCACTTCGTGGCGTGCCACAACCCCGTCGTCGCCTGAGCGCTGGGTTGCCCGACAGCGCTGCGCTCCCGAACGCACGGTACGTTTCGGCGATGGCCGACGTCACCCCATCGCCCGATCTCGATTTCTTCTTCGATCCCGTGTGTCCCTGGGCATGGCTCACGTCACGCTGGGTCGTCGAGGTGCAGCAACAGCGGTCGTATTCGGTGGATTGGCGATTCATCTCGCTGTGGATCCTGAACGAGGAGAACACGCAGGACTGGTACACACCCGAGTACCGCGCCGGTCACTATCTGGGGCACCAGGCCCTGCGGATCGCTGACCAGATCCGCCTGACCGACTTCGACCCGGATGCCGTTGGCCGGTGGTACACCGGGCTCGGTGAGGCACTTCATCGAGACGATCGTCGGCGGGAGGCACGCGACGACAACGACGCCTTCCTCTCGGCCGTCCTCACCGGGGCCGGGTTCGACGTCGCACTCCTCGCCCACGGAGCCGACGAGTCCCACGACGATCATCTGCGCGCCGAGACCGAGTTGGCGCTCAGCCGCACGGGCAAGGACGTCGGCACGCCGATCCTCACATTCCGCCCGGGCACCGATCGGGAGGGCAGCTTCTTCGGTCCGGTGATCTCCAAGGCACCCCGAGGAGCAGAGGCGAGCGAGTTGTGGGATGCCGTCGAGAAGCTGGCGACCAGTGGCGTGGCCGAACTGAAGCGATCGAACCGAGAACGTCCCGACTACACCTGACGGGTGACGGGTAACGTCGTCGGCATGGCTCGACGATCGTCTGGACGCAACAGTGGTGGACCCAAGTACCCGCGCTCGGCCCGCGTCGGAGAGACGCTGCGCGAGATCATCGCTGAAGACCTCGTTCGCATCGACGACGAACGGCTGTCGTTCGTGACGATCACCGGTGTCGACGTCGACCCCGAGCTGAACCGAGCGGTCGTCTTCTTCGATTCGCTGGCCGGCGAAGAGGGCGACGAGGAGATCACCGAGGCGCTCGCCGAGTACCGCGTCCGGCTCCAGTCGTCGGTGGCGCGCCAGATCAAGGCCAAGAAGACGCCGATCCTGTCGTTCGAGCCCGACATGGCCATCCGGTCGTCCGAGCGGATCGACGAGATCCTGCGCGCCGACCGCGAACGTCGCGCCCAGTAGGCGGCAGGTCGAGATGGGGCGGCGAAAGCAGCCAGCCACCACGCACGGCATCGCCGTCGTGGACAAACCCACTGGTGTCACGAGCCACGACGTGGTGGCCATGCTTCGCCGCCGCTTCGACGAGCGCCAGGTCGGACACGGCGGCACACTCGACCCGAGTGCCACTGGCGTACTCGTCGTGGCGGTCGGTAAGGCCACCAAGCTGCTTCGATTCGTCGAGAAGACCCGCAAGGCGTACGTCGGTGAGATCGTCTTCGGAACCGAGACCGATTCGCTCGACGCCGATGGTGAAATCACCGCGACCCATGAAATGGGCGAGGTGTCGCTGGCTGCAGCCCAGGCGTGTGTCGATGCTCACCTGCTCGGCGACATCGAGCAGATTCCACCGATGGTGTCGGCGATCCGGATCGACGGGAAGCGACTCCACGAACTCGCCCGCGAGGGAATCGAAGTGGAGCGCCCACCGCGACCCGTGAACATCTCGTCGTTCACGCTGATGCCCACCGACGAGCCCAACGTCATGCTTGCGGCAGTCGAATGCAGCCCCGGCACCTACGTTCGCACGCTCGCCGCCGACCTGGGTCAGCTGCTCGGTGGGGGAGCGCACCTGAGGAATCTGCGTCGAACTGCGGTCGGACGGTTCACCTTGGGCGAGTCCGCAGGCCCGGACGACTGCGTGCTCCTCCCCGTCGAGGAGGCGGTTCGAACCCTCGACCGGGTCGACATCACGGGTGCAATCGACGACCTGGTGTCGAACGGTCGAGTGCTTCCGGCATGGGAGGGCGACGGCCCGTGGGCGCTCTTCCGGCCCGACGGGACCCTGTCGGCGGTGTACGAACGACGAGGTGACGACGACGCCAAACCGATGGTGGTCGTTCCCCGCTGATCGGTGGGTGACGGATAGCGTTTCGCCCGTGGAGATCATCACCGACCAGTCGACGCCGGCATTCCCGGGAGAACGGACGGTCGCAACGATCGGCGCATACGACGGCGTCCACCTCGGGCACCTGGCCGTGATCGATCATGTCAAGCGCCTTGCAGCTGAACGCTCTGCACGAAGTGTCCTCGTCACCTTCGACAAGCACCCTGCCACCGTCGTTCGGCCCGAGTCGGCGCCCCAACTGCTCACCGATGCCGAACAACGTCTCGAACTCCTCACGGCCACCGGGCTCGACGCCGTCGTGCTCGTGCCGTTCGACGAACAGCAGGCGAGCGAGACCGCCGAGTCGTTCGTGCAACGTGTGCTCGTCGACTGCCTCGCCGTGTCCGCCGTGGTGATCGGCGAGGATTTCCACTTCGGACACGACCGCAAGGGGAACGTGGAACTGCTCAGGAAGACTGGGAGCGACCAGGACTTCGACGTCGAACCGCTGCTGCTCGTGTCGCGAGCCGACGGTGTCGACGAACCGGTCAGTTCCACGGCGATTCGTCGCGCGCTCGCAGGCGGCGACATCAGCCGCGCGAACGAGATGCTCGGACACGCCTTCGAGGCACGCGGATCGGTCCAGCAGGGTGACCAGCGAGGACGGTTGCTCGGATTCCCGACGGCGAACGTCGAGGTGTCGAGTCGGATCTGTCTCCCCGCCGACGGCGTGTACGCCGGCCGCTACGAACGAGCGAACGGCGAAGTCCACGACTGTGCGATCAACCTCGGCCGCAGGCCGACGTTCTACGAGCATGCGGAGACGTCGCTGCTCGAGGCGCACCTCCTCGATTTCGAGGGTGACCTCTACGGAGAGGCGGCCAAGGTCCGGTTCACGCACTTCCTGCGGTCAGAGCGCAAGTTCGACGGCGTGGAGGCACTCATCGAACAACTCCGAGCTGACGTCGAGAGCGCCCGCACGCTGTTGATCGATGCCCGTGACGACTGAGTGACGGCGAGCGCGTTTCAGCCTGGCCACACCAGGTCGTCGTCGCGTCCGTACAGGTTCGAGATCAGTGCCGTCGCCACGAAGTCGCTGGCGTCGGGCGATGCGTCGACGAAGAAGCCGATGTCGCGGTAGGCGTCGACCTCGGCCTGGAGGACGTCGGGGTCGGGCACTCCCAGGCCGAGGCCTTCGGGCGTTCCATCGAGGATGAGTTCCGCCTCGGTCTCCCAACGGAAGAGTTCGCCCTCCAGCGAGAGATTCTGCCGGTTGCCACTGGTGACGATCAGCTCGAAGGCGATGCGAGCAGCCGACTGCGGATCGGCAACGGCATCGCCCAGTCCACGCAGGGTGGCACGCACGAAGTCCTGTGCTGCGGTGGGGTGGGCGTTGATGAAGTCGGTCGACGCGAAGATCAATCCGAAGGACCCCGGGACTCCGAAGTCCAGCGGGTCGAATTCGGTGACGCCGACGCCGGCGCGTTCGAGCACACCGACCTCGACGCTCTTGCGTCCGGGAACGCCCACGACACCACCCGTTGCGAGATCTTCGATCGGATCGAGCCGCTCGATCTGGATCGTCTCGTAGTCGTCGCCCGCGCGAAGCCCGGCGCCCCGGAGCATGACGTCCACTGCGGGAGGCAACGTCCCGTTCGCACCCAGCGAGGTGCCCTCCAGGTCGGAGAGTTGGGTTGCTTCGCCTGCTTTCACGATCAGCGTGTCGATCGCCGTTCGGCCCTCGACACCCACAGCAGACAGCTCGACCTCGTTGTCGACCGCATAGGCGACCAGATCACCGAACGAGCCGCCCGATGCGATTTGGGCCGCGCCGGTGGCCACCGCGTCGTAGTTGAGGTCTGCGAGCGACGGCACGATGTCGACGTCGAGACACAACTCGTCGTAGTAGCCGGCATCGGCAGCAACGATCACGTCGAGCGTGGCTGCGGTCGCAGCGAGATCCAGCCCGGTGAAGAAGGTGATCGTGCCCGCATCCCGATTCGCGAGGCAACGAGCTCCTGGAAACGATTCGCCGGGTCGGACATCGAGCGTGGACACGGACGGCCGCACGCCCGTCGCCGCAGCGGGCTGATTCCCAACCGACGCGGTGTCGCCGGTGGCGCATGCGGCACTGGCCAACCCGAAGGCGAGAGCGAGTGAGAGATGTCGGAGCCGCATGATCGGAAATCGGCAGGGAGCCAAGGTTCCGGGACCGCCACCGCCCCGAACGTGGGAGATCGTACGGTGAGTGATCGCGTCGATCCGATGTCGTTGCCGAACCGTCAAGCAATTGTGATCTGGCAGCTCGGTGACACCGTCGGGTGTGAGCTGGTGGTGCATCAACGGTTTGCGCCGCTAGCGTCTCCACGTCCGTTTGGGCTGGTTCGTCGGGTCGCCGTCGGGCCGTCGGCGCAGGCGTGATGCAGAACTCCGCACCTGCGGACTGCGACCTCCAGGCACGAATTCCGGAAGGCAACTTGAACACATGGTGAAGAAGCAAGACACGATCGAGGCGAACAAGATCCACGAGTCCGACACGGGGTCGCCCGAGGTGCAGATCGCGCTCATGACCGAGCGGATCACACACCTCACCGAGCACTTGAAGATGCACAAGAAGGACCACCACAGCCGCCGTGGGCTGCTGATGATCGTCGGGCGCCGTCGGCGCATGCTCGACTACGTCAAGAAGATCGACGTCGAGCGCTACCGCAAGATCATCGCTGACCAAGGCCTGCGCCGCTAGACCGCGCACGCTCTTCGACGACCAAGACGGCTGCTTCCTGTGTGGGAGCAGCCGTTCGTCGTTTTCCGGTGCGGCACGGCATCACGTGTGGATGGCGACACGATCGGTACACTCTGCAACGACCGGATCGTCCGGTCGACGGAGCTGTTGGCACAGGTTGCCTCGAGGTGGCTCCGAGACGCTGTGTGGAGTCTTGCGCTGTAGATCTCGGAGAATCTCTGGGAACCGGCCGCATCTCCGACAGAAGCCACGCGGCAGGGTGCTGCGTGATCGAAAGGAAACATCACATGGCTGAAGCCATCTCCGTGTCCGGACCCATCTCGGGAACCGACAAGACACTCACCTTCGAAACGGGCAAGTTCGCCCCGCAGAGCCAGGGTGCCGTCGTGGCATCCATCGCCGGCACGAAGGTCCTCACCACTGCCAACGCCGCGAAGAACGTACGCGAAGGCATGGACTTCTTCCCGCTGACCGTCGACGTCGAAGAACGTGCGTACGCAGCCGGCAAGATCCCCGGCTCGTTCTTCCGTCGTGAAGGCCGCCCGACCGAGGATGCAATCCTCACCTGCCGCCTCACCGACCGCCCGTTGCGCCCGTCGTTCCCCGAGGGATTCCGCAACGAGACCCAGATCGTCACCACGGTGCTCGGCGCCGACCAGGTGAACCCGCACGACGTGCTCTCGATCAACGCCGCCTCGGCTGCGCTGATGATCTCGGGCATCCCGTTCGACGGTCCGCTCGGCACCGTGCGCATGGCGTACAGCCAGGACGGCGACTGGATCCCGCACCCCACGTTCGAAGAGGCCGAGAACGGCACCTTCGAGATCGTCATCGCCGGCCGTGAACTCGACGACGGTGACGTCGCCGTGATGATGGTCGAAGCTGGCGGCTCCGAGAACGCGTTCTACTACTACGACGACGGCGCCAAGAAGGTCACCGAGGAAGTCCTCGGAGACGCGCTGCAGGCCTGCAAGGTGTGGATCAAGGAATCCATCGCCCTGCAGCGTCAGCTCGTTGCTTCGGTCATCGCCACGCACGGCCCGATCGAAGAGATGAAGTGGACCCCGGTCCTCGACTACACCCCGGAGATCTTCGACGCCGTCGAGAAGTTCTCGACCGAGGCGATGAAGCCGGCGGTCACCATCTCGGCCAAGGCCGAGCGCAACGCAGCGGTCGATGAGGTCACCGCTGACGCAGTGGCCCACTTCTGTGGTGACGACGGCGAGTTCGCCGGTCAGGCCAAGATGGTCAAGGAAGCCGTACGCAGCCTGATGAAGAAGGTCATGCGTCGTCGTGTTCTCGACGAAGGCATCCGCATCGACGGTCGTGCCCCCGGCGATCTGCGTGAGATCACCGCCGAAGTCGGCGTGCTTCCCACCGCTCACGGCTCCGGCCTGTTCCAGCGTGGCGAGACCCAGGTCATGAACGTCCTCACGCTGGCCATGCCGCGCATGAACCAGATGATCGACTCGCTGAACCCGAACAACGAGAAGCGCTACCTGCACCACTACAACATGCCGCCGTGGGCAAACGGTGAGACCGGCCGCGTCGGTTCGCCGAAGCGTCGCGAGATCGGCCACGGTGCACTCGCGGCCCGTGCAGTCCTGCCGGTCATCCCGAACCAGGAAGACTTCGCCTACACACTGCGCCTGGTCTCCGAGGTGATGGCCTCCAACGGCTCCACCTCGATGGGCTCGGTCTGCTCGTCGAGCCTCTCGCTGATGGATGCCGGTGTGCCGGTCCGGAGCCACGTCTCCGGAATCGCCATGGGCCTCATCCACGAGGACGGCAAGTACGTCACCCTCACCGACATCCTCGGCGCCGAAGACGCCATGGGCGACATGGACTTCAAGGTCGCCGGCACGGAAGACGCCATCACGGCGCTGCAGCTCGACACCAAGATCGACGGCATCCCCGCCGACGTGCTGTCCGAAGCGCTGGCCCAGGCTCGTGTGGCCCGCCTCACCATCCTCGACGTGATGAACGAGTGCCTGCCGGCAACTCGTGACGAGATCGCCGAGACGGCGCCGAAGATCACCACGATCTACATCCCGATGGACAAGATCGGCGAAGTCATCGGCCCGAAGGGCAAGATCATCAACACGATCCAGCAGGAGACCGGTGCCGACATCGGCGTCGATGACGACGGTGCCCGCGGCATCGTCACCATCGGTGCCGTCGAGGCCTGGCGCATGGAGGAAGCCCGGATGGCGATCCTCAACATCGTCGATCCGCCCAAGGCGGAACTCGATGCGGTGTACATGGGTCGTGTCGTGAACATCACCAAGTTCGGTGCGTTCGTGAACATCCTCCCGGGCCGTGACGGCCTGCTGCACATCTCGAAGATGGGTGGCGGCAAGCGCATCAACGCTGTCGAGGACGTGCTCGAACTCGGTCAGCCGATCGAGGTCAAGGTCGACGAAATCGACGACAAGGGCAAGGTCAGCCTCACGCCGACCCAGCCCCTCGTGGCCGGTGACGGCGCCTCGTCGGGCTCGTCCGATTCGAGCTCGTCAGGCTCGGGTTCGTCCGATGACGCACCCCGTCGCGAGCGCAAGCCGCGCCGTGACCGTGACGACTCGCCGGCACCTGCCAAGTCGAGCGATTCCGACATCGAGACGGTGAGCTTCGAGGACAGCTTCGACGCCCAGCTCGAAGGCGAACTCGGTGACCTCGGCCCGAAGAGCGATCGGCCCAAGGCCGATCGTGACGGCGACAAGGGTCGCAGCAGCCGTCGTCGGCATCGCTGAACAATCGAGTTGATGTCGCACGTCGTGCGGCATCGACCGACCGGTGACACTCGGGGCCGTCTCATCCACATCGTGTGGAAGGGGCGGCCCCGTCGTCGTTTCGAGGCGCGCCTCGGTGGCTGGAATCCGATCGGGGGACGTCAGGCCCGATCGACGATGGAGGGGAGTCCGAGGCCCCAACTACGCTGGCGTCCATGCGAGTCGGCGTCAACGGAGCAGCAGGTCAGATGGGGCGCGCCGTGTGCGCAGCCGTCGAGGCCGATCCTGAATTGACGCTGGTGGCAGCGGTCGACCGTCGCAGCGACGAGACCGGACCCGTCGATGGTGTCAGCATCTCGGAACGTCTCGAAGCGTTCAGCGATGCCCGCTGCGACGTCGTGGTGGACTTCACTGTTGCGGAGTCTGCTCGCACGACGCTGCCGTGGCTCGCGATGCACGGGATCCATGCAGTGGTCGGCACGACCGGATTCACCGACGACGACATCGCCGTGTTCGGGTCAGCGTTCGGTGGTGAGGGCACGTCGGCGGGGCCGAACTGTGTGATCGCTGCGAACTTCGCGATCTCGGCGGTGCTGATGATGCGCTTCGCCGAGATGGCCGCGCCGTGGTTCGATACTGCCGAGGTCATCGAGTTGCACCACACCCGCAAGGTCGACGCGCCGTCGGGGACCGCTGTGAACACGATCGATCGGATGGCCGCCGCCCGGGACCACGATTTCGATCCCGACCCGACCGAGATCGAGGTGTACCCCGGAGCTCGTGGCGGCCTCGGGCCACGTGGGATCCGCGCCCATTCGATCCGGATGCAGGGCATGGTGGCGCACCAGGAGGTGATCCTCGGAGCGGTCGGCCAGACCATCACGATCCGCCAGGACAGCTACGACCGGACGAGCTTCATGCCGGGCGTGGTGCTTGCGTGCAAGCACATCGCCGACCACCCCGGTCTGACCCGCAGCCTCGACCCGTTCCTCGAATGAACCCGGCGCCGAGCGCCCCGGATCAGAGCGAGCCGAGCGCCGCGTCGTAATCGGGTTCGTTGGCGATCTCGGAGACCATCTCGGTGTGCTTGACGGTTCCGTCGGCGCCGACGACCACCACGGCGCGAGCCAGCACGCCGGCGAGGGGACCATCGGTGAGGTTCACGCCGAAGTCGCCGCCGAAGGAGGAGCGGAAGGTCGATCCGGTCGAGACCCCGTCGATGCCTTCGGCACCGCAGAAACGGCCCAGGGCGAACGGCAGGTCGGCCGACACGCACACCACGGCGGTGTCGGTGAGGCCCGCTGCTCGTTCGTTGAAGGTGCGCACGCTCGTCGCGCAGGTGGGTGTGTCGATCGACGGGAAGATGTTCAGCACCACGTTCTTGCCCTCGAACTGCGCCGAGGTGATGTCACCAAGGTCGGAGCCGGTGAGGGTGAACGACGGAGCGGAGGAACCGACCTCGGGGAGGTCGCCGGACGTGTGGACGGGGTTGCCCCCGAGAGTGACTTCAGCCATGGCTGCACACTACGCCGCGGTCAGCGTCGGCGGAAGTTCTTGAGGTTCACGAGGACCACGAGAGCGATCGATCCGATGATGAACCACCGCTGGTTCCCCGTGGTGAACTCGATGAAGCTGTCGACCTGGGACTCGAAGGTGGCTTCCAACCAGATCATCAGCAACAGCCGGCCGACGATGCCGATGGCGAGGAGTGCCAGCAGTTTCGCCCATGGTGTGCGACGGACTCCGGTGAGCACCCCGACGATGTTCGACCCGGCGAAGATCGGGATCAGTGCCCACTCGGCCTTCTGGAAGCCGCGGTCGAACGATGCTTCGGCTTCGTCGTTGAACCCGAGGTACTTCTTGAACCAGCCCACTGCCTGGCCGGCGTAGGCCCGTCCGATCAGGTGGCACACCAGGAAGGCGAGGCCGATCCTGAGGAACCCGATCACGAAGTACGCAGGGATCGACACGTCGGACCCGAGTGCCAGGACGAGCCAACGGTTGCGCGAGGACAGCAGCAGCAGGAGTTCGGGCTGCGGATCGGTCGAATCGATCAGTCGCGGCCAGATCGCAGCCGCCACGTTCGTGCACACCACGAGGCCGACGAATGCCGCGAGGGTGAGTGGTGCCCACCGGGGACGGACGTGATCGTCGAGGCCGAGTGGGTCGTCGTCGGTCGCCGGCGAGCCCGTCGGCGGAGGAAAAGCGGGGGTGTGGTCCACGGGTCCGTGACGGTAACGGCGGTGGACTACGTTCGCGGCTCATGCAGGGACTGATGCAACACACGCCGTTGACGATCACCCATCTGTTCGATCGCGCCGAGCAGTACTTCGGACGCAAGGAGATCATCACCTCCACCGGGACGGGGATCGAGCGGACCACCTACGCCGACTGGGCGGTTCGTACGCGCCGCCTCGGTGGTGTTCTCGACGCACTCGGCATCTCCGCCGACGGGCGGGTCGCCACGTTCGCCTGGAACACCGCCCGTCACCTCGAGTTGTACTTCGCGGCGCCCTGCTCCGGTCGGGTCCTGCACACGCTGAACATCCGGCTGTTCCCCGAGCAACTCACCTACATCGTCAACCACGCCGATGACGAGGTGATCTTCGCCGATCAGTCGCTCCTCGGCCTGCTCGCTCCACTGATGCCGACCTTCACGAACCTGCAGCACCTGGTCATCATGGATGACGGCAAGGGCGAGATCCCCGAATCGCTGGCCGGCGAGGTCACCACCCAAGGTGTGCAGATCCACGACTACGAGCAGCTCCTCGCGGCCGCCGATCCTGTTGCGTGGCCCGAGATCGTCGACGAGCACCAGGCGGCCAGCATGTGTTACACGAGCGGCACCACGGGCAACCCGAAGGGCGTGGTGTACAGCCATCGCTCCACGCACCTCCACACGATGGGCGCGATGATGGTCGACAGCCTCGGGGCGCGAGAGTCCGATGTGATCCTGCCGGTGGTGCCGATGTTCCATGCGAACGCCTGGGGTCTCGCACACGCTGCGGTCGCATGCGGTGCGTCGCTGGTGATGCCCGGTGCCGACCTGTCCGGCCCCGCAGTCGCCGACC
>Ga0307981_1000995_pt1 | contig 26887 bp, 23 predicted proteins | sample OrgLakmetagen987_FD_201849 | JGI IMG/M metagenome (GOLD analysis project Ga0307981, IMG submission 201849) | Saline water microbial communities from Organic Lake, Antarctica - #987 | ecosystem: Environmental > Aquatic > Non-marine Saline and Alkaline > Saline | place: Antarctica: Organic Lake... | reverse complement strand
TTAGCCTTCGTTTATTCACATAAGGATAGTTTTAGATTAATGTAGCTTACTTCAAGGAAAAGCTAATGTCAGGAATATCTGTATTTGGCAGTACTGGCTTCATAGGGAGCGAGTTCTGCAGAGTGACAAAAAAAGATCTGCATCCCATCTCTAGGGAAGACAGGTCCCCAAAGTCTGATGAGTCAGTTTACTTCATCAGTACGACCGATAATTACAATGTCTTTGGAGATCTACACAAAGATATCGACACCAATTTAAAAGTATTGATGGATGTCATCAAAAACCTCAAACCTGGGGAAAGTACTTTTAATTTTATCTCCAGCTGGTTTGTGTATGGGGACGCCTCTTTGCCGGCAACAGAAGAATCTAACTGTGACCCTAAAGGCTTTTATTCCATAACGAAAAGAGCTGCAGAACAACTTCTGATTTCTTACTGCCAAACGTTTGGCATTAATTATAGAATCCTGAGATTATGTAATGTTTATGGTGCCGGAGATAAGGGCGCATCCAAAAAGAAAAATGCTCTGCAGTTTCTAATTGACCGCTTTAAGAGTGATGAAGAAATTAGCCTTTACCATAATGGCGATTTTTATCGCGATTATATGCATGTCCATGACGTAGCCAGGGCAATTGATCTTGTCTTAGACAAGGGAGAATTGAATTCGATTTATAATATTGGTTCAGGTCAGAAGGTTCTCTTTAAAGAGCTTATCGAGAATATTGTTGAGGAAACATCTTCTCAGTCGAAAGTAACACCTATAGATCCTCCAATCTTTCATCAAACTATACAAGTAAAAGACTTTTATTTTAAAAACGAAAAACTTAAATCTTTAGGCTTTCAGCAAACGATCAGCTTAAATGAAGGAATTAGATCTCTATGTCAGTAAATGAAAAAATACTCGGTTTTATCAATCAACTTCGTGATGAAGGAGAAACAATATTTCCCTTTCTTTACAATAAAAAGCTCGAAACCTTTGACGCTGAAAAAGACTGGGTATTCTATTCTGGTCCGTATTGGGGCGATGAAGAAATTGCAGCGGCGATGGAAAGCCTTTTGACGGGAAAATGGGTTGCTGCTGGCGAAAATGTCTCCAAATTTGAAAGAGAATTCTCTAAAAAATACAGCTTTAACAGCTCTCTCATGGTGAACTCCGGCTCTTCTGCCAACCTCGTTATGATTGCAGCTGCCAAAAAACACTTTGGTTGGAAAGACGGAGATGAAGTCATCGTCTCACCTGTTGGCTTTCCCACGACTATTTCTCCGCTTGTTCAAAATAATCTTAAGCCTATATTCACCGATATTACTTACCATGACTTAAACTTTGATCTCGATCAGGTTGAAGCGTCGATCAATAGTAAGACCAAGGCTATCTTTCTCTCACCTGTTCTTGGAAACACACCAGATATGGACCGAATAGTTTCCATATGTGAAAACAAGGGTATCAAGCTTATTCTAGACGGCTGTGACTCATTAGGTTCTAAATGGAAAGGCAAAGATCTCTCAGACTATGCAGAGGTTACATCGTGTTCTTTCTACCCGGCTCATCACATGACTACTGGTGAAGGTGGAATGGTTTCATCCAATGACAAAGAGCTTGTCAAGATGGCCCGTCGTTTTGCCTGGTGGGGTCGTGATTGCTACTGTACAGGCTCAACAAATCTTTCTCCCGTTGGAGCTTGTGGAAATAGGTTCGATAAGTGGATCGACGGTTACGAGAATAAAGTAGATCATAAATATCTTTTTAGCGAAATCGGCTACAATCTTAAGCCTCTCGAACTTCAAGGGTCTATTGGTCTTGTCCAAATGAAAAAATCTGATGAGATCCACGAAAAAAGACGTGAAACAAAGAATCGCCTTGAGGTCATATTAAAAAAACACCTTGGCGATCGGATATCGATTCCCCAAGAGCAAGAAAATGCAGAAACAAGCTGGTTTGGTGTTCCTATTGTTTGTAATGAGAATAAGTTGAAACAAATGCTGGTTGAGCATTTTGAAGGCAACAGAATTCAAACTCGTAACTACTTTGCTGGCAACGTTCTTCTTCATCCTGGTTACAAACATCTAGATGATGCAAAAAAATACCCACTTGCGAACAGAGTCTTGGATGAGGTCTTCTTTATTGGCTGCCACCCGAGCTATAACGAAGCTGTATTTGATAGAGTAGACCAGGTACTCTCAGAGTTTAAAGGTTAGTGGAAAAAAGAATCCTCTTAATATCATCTCGTTCAGATATTGGAGGTGGTCCCCAGCATGTAAGAGACCTCATACATGGATGTAAACGTATTGGAGCGAGAGTTTTTGTCGCCTCCCCCAAAATTGCACCTTACGGAAAAATCTTTCAGGAGCTTTCAGATGGACATTTTGAAATACCCCATCGAAAGCTCTCTTTTATAAGACTGCTTAAATTAGCAAAGTTTATAAAAGCTAATCAAATTCAAATTATTCACTCTCATGGTAGAGGCGCTGGTGCATACTCTCGATTACTCAGTGTTTTAGATGTAAAAGTTTTTCACTCCTTTCATGGTTTTCATCACTCCAAAACGCTCTTAGGGAAATTAAAAAACTTTATAGATAGGCTCTTATCCTATCGAACGGATAGACTTTTCTTTGTGTCTACTTCGGAGTATCAAACAGCCCTTAAGTATAATATTCATATAGAAGAAAAAAGTAAGGTAATTCCTAATGGACTGCAACTGAGCCCTCCCACCAAAGAAGCCAAAAAAGGTGAATTCAAATCAATTGGTATTCTATCTCGATTTGATCCTCACAAGAATATTCTTCGATCACTAGAGCTTTTCGCTGAGCTGCTAAAGCACTCTCCCTTGGTTCACCTCAATATTGCAGGTGATGGTGAGCAAAAAGAGGAAATTGAAGAAAAAGTTAAATCTCTCAATATAGTCAATAACGTTACATTCTATGGATTTACTTCTGAGCCGCTTAGTTTCCTTAAAGAACAGGATGTATACCTTAGCACTAGCTTAGGAGAAGGACTTCCTTATACAGCCTTACAAGCAATGAGTGTCAATACTATCCCACTAGTTTCTCACGTAAGTGGTCATATAGACATCCTAGACGCCCCCTATCTCTTCAATTTAGACGATAGGCATGACTTCATAAATAAGTTTAATAACCTTCAGTCTGGTATTCAACATCATTTTCAAGCTCAACTAGAAAAGGATTATGATATTAATAAACAAATAAAAAAGGTCGTAGATACTTATTATGAAAATTAGCATTGTTGTTCCCACTATAGGCTCACCCTCACCGAAAATAATTAGTGAGTCACTAACCTCTGCAATCAATTCAGAGCCTTCTATCTGGACACAAATAATTGTCATTGATAACTCTAAAGGCCCTCATTTGTCGCAACTTTTGCAAGAGTTTGCTGATAAAGATCCTAGAATTCAAATTCATAAAGTCGCTGAACAAATGAACATGGCTGAGTGCTGGAACTGCGGCCTTAATCTCGTCAAAGAAGACTGGGTTCTCTTTCTCCATGATGATGATATTCTACTAAGTTCTAATCTGGACACAAGTTTACTTAATAGAGAAGATGGCTTCATTAATTTTGGCTTTGAAGTATTTGAGAATGAAAATTGGACTTACAAACTACAACATCAAGGGATCGAAGGTATAGTCACCAATACTCCAAAGCTAGTTTCTACCATTATCAATACTCAAAAACTTCAAAGTATTGGAGGCTGGGATAGTAAGAGTGGTTATTACCTAGATTTTTTTGCCTTCATAAAACTACACAGTAAATTTGGAAGTACCGCTTCCTCTAAAATCCTTGGTAGATATAGACTACACCCCTTAAATGCTAGTGCAGTATCCAAAAGAAACCAATCTTATGGAGATGCACTTCCTTATGTTTTAGCGAAGATTTTTGAATTTGTTAAAGATGAACAACAAAGAAGAGATATCTTATTTTCAATGATATCTTTTTCATACCCCAATAATACATCAAGCAAAAAAGCTATCTCTAAACTTGCCAAGCTCACCGGTAATCGCGCATGGTTAAAATAGAGATCTAATATAAAGACCAGCTCCTTTTCTAATATAAGAATCTTTTACTAGCCCCAATACTAAAGAACCAAGATAGGCAACAATCGAGGCATAGATCGCTCCCTGAAGGCCAAGCCAAGGAATAAAGAAGAAATTAATACCAAGGTTTAAAAATAAGGCTAAACCGTAGAGGGCAATTGCAGAGATCATTCGATCAACAACCAAAAGATAGCGAACAAGCCCAGCAAAGAAAAAGCTTATACAAATTTGAAATGAGTAGAGCCTAATCAGTTGAGGAGCCTCTACATAAGACCCTCCATACAAGCTTCCAATAAAAGTTGGTCCGACTAGATTAAAGAACAATGTGATAAGTAAACTAGCGCAAAAAATTAACCTAAAGAATAGCTTTAGAGATGTAGAAGTTGCTCCATTTTTAGATTCTTCAATAATTTTCGGAAGAAAAGTGGAAGTAAGTAGTAGGGGAACAAAGTTTAGAAACTCCCCCCACTTCACCACAACTGAGTACTCCCCTAACTTCGCCTTATCAAGAAACTCCCAAATCATCAGGTGATCAGCTCGAGTAAAGAGGACCATGAGTAATGTAATTAAGAAAAATGGAAAGCTCTTCTTAAAAAGCCTATATGTAAGACCTTTCTCAGTCTTCAAGTTAAACGAAAACCAACTTTCATTGCTCCCCTTTATGACATAAAGAAGGAATACAAAAGCTAACTCTGCGCAACTTACGTAAATGAACCAAAGCCAATCTTCCTTTAGGTAAACAAGCAAAAATTTAAGAATGTTGATTCCAATAAAAATGAGAGATCTAACTTTAGAAACTTCAGCGACTCTTTGCTTAGCAATAAAGAAGTACTCAACAATATCAAAAGACTTAAGAAAGAAAAATAAGCAGTAAAGAGCTATCGGAAAGAAGGCAATATGAGACTGATCACCTAAAAAAGCATATCCAAGACAGCATAGTATACCGATCAACCCAAGAAGAAAGCGCAGCCGCAGTCCAGAAGTAAAAACTTCCCTTTCAGCATATCCCCCATCAACAAGGGTCTTAACAATCACCTCATTCATTGAGAAATTGAGTAAAGGCGAAAAGATCAGTACCACCGATAATGTATAACTAAATTTTCCATAATCAGCAGGCCCAAGATGCCTACCTACCAAGATTGACGCAGCAGCTCCTAGTAGAATTCTCAAAAAATTCTCTAAGCCCAGAGACAGAATCGTTTCTTTGATTGATCGATCAGTAAACACTCAAAAACCTTATTTTAAAAGCCTTTCACAAAGTATAGGATACACCCAAGGGAAGGTCGTGCAAAATAAACCAAAAGTTCTTTTCGTTTCTGTAAATTTTTTCAGTCCTGAGTTTCTAGATGGCTGCAACAAGATAATCTATAACCTGCTGCTAGAAAAAGAGCTTTATCAATCGACATTTATCTCTATGCACTCAGGGAAACTTGCCTCTTCAGAGGAAGTAGAGAAATTCTCTCATCTTACAATTAAAAAGTTTGATCGATACGTAAAAACGCCACATAAGTTAAATAAAGACCTTCAATGGATTATAGGTCAACCAACAGTATCTCTACCCAAAAAAGAGGCGTATCATTTTTCAAAAAAAGTTGCGCAGTTGGCACAAGATCAAGATATCATCTATCTTTCTTCTTTGAGCTTGGCGAGCTGCCTACCTTACCTTCCCTCAAATATGCACAGAAAGGTCATTCTCGCAGCGATTGACTCTTATAGTATGTACACCGAGAGAAGAATAACTCAGCAGAAAAACCCTATAAAAAAAGCGCTTCTAAAAAGAGAGCTTAGAATTTCTAAAAAATTTGAAAGTATGGCCTACAAGCTAGCCGCAAGAACCACTTTTGTTTCTCCTGAAGATTTAAACTTTACTCAAAAACGATTCCCTATAGGTCGTTATATCCATATTCCACTAGGGGTCAATACCGACTACTTTCACCCTGCACCTAAGACTACCGTAGCTAAACTTAACCAGATAATTTTCACTGGTAACCTTGGATACGCTCCTAATAAAGACGTATGTTACTTCTTAGTTAATGAAGTACTTCCCCTTCTTGAAAAGAAAGTACCCGATATAAAGCTAGTCTTAGCCGGAGCAAACCCTCCAGAGGAGCTACTCGCAAGGAAAAATCCGCGAGTGATTATCACCGGTAGAGTAGATGACCTTCGCCCACTAATATGGGAGTCGGCCCTTTTTGTCTGCCCACTACGCTTTGGTGCAGGAATGAAAAACAAGATTCTTGAGATCTTTGCGATGGAGAAACCCTTCATATGTTCTGAGCTAAGTCTTCACGGTATCGAGGTTGGTGTTAAGCTAGACGAGTTTATTGTCAAAGATCTTAGCCCTGAACTTTGGTCTGAGCTAATTTCTGAAACTCTATTGAAAAAAGTGGATAACAAAGAACTCGTTTCTCCCAGTCTACGAAAATATATGGAGAGCTACTACTCTTGGCACTCAGCTCGTAAAAACCTCGATCTACTCATCGGCCAACTCAATGCTGAAGAATGTACTGAGCACAATAAATAGCTGAGTAATAGTACTCGTAAGTGGAGAATTGGTAATACAAAGTAGCCCAAAACATATAACTAAAGACGGTATAATCGGATTTAACAAGAAACTAAGAAGCGCATAATAAACTGTCGAGCCCACCAGACCAAGTGAGTGAGTGTAGTAACTTAAAATATCTCCACCTGGCATAATTTTAGAACTTTTAGAGCCCACTAATATTTGAATGTTGCTTGAAAACAATTCATTAAGCTTCTTAAACATTAAGCTGAATCTCGGATAAGATAAATTATCAGGGTGGATATTAAGGGTTTTGTGAGTTTTTCTAAAAATCTCAGATACATACTGCTGCCCCTCATATCCAGAATAATAAAGTATAGGTAACGACAGTATAGCCCCTAATACAAAAAGAGACCCTCTTTTGACATTAAATAAAACGTAAATCCCTAGGATAAAATACCCCGTCAACGAGTAGGAGACTGTAAAAAGAAGTAGTGCTGGAACAATCAATATCAAGTTTTTCTTAACTCCTTCTTTTAGAAGGATAATAATTGAAAGGGCCAAGAAACTAGAGAATTGGGAGGACTCAAGAAACCCACCTGATACTCTGTATAAAAAGTTGTACCCTTCTTGAGATGGATGGTTATGAAAAAACATATTCATATTTTCAGGGCCCAAGAAGTACAAGCCTAGCTGATTAGCCCCAAGGATGAGCTGGAAAGATAGAGCGGCCTTAAGTGCTGTGAGCGTCGTTTTCTTATTTACTGAGAATACAACAATATAAGTAACAATCGAAAAAAGAGAAAAGCATAAGTTATAGTCAGCCGTAATATAAAAGTTTCGCTGAAAGTCTCTTATTAAAATAAATATCGATAGAACGCTCACAAAAAGTAAATAGTAGCGATAGCGATTAATAAAAGCCTTTAAATAAGACAAGTCTCCTTTAAACAAGAGAAAACAACTAAAAAAGGGGGCAAGTTTATCAGATGGAAAATATTTACTTGTAAGCCCAAGCGAATAAAGAAGACTTTGAGCGGGAGTCGTGAGTAATATCAAAATAGCTACTTTTATACTTAGTTCTAGACCTCCGTAATTTACTGCCAGCTTCAATGGCATCACTTTAGGCCTTTTTCTAAAATTAGTTTTTTTGAAAATATGGAAAATGAAAACTGTAAAAATAAGGCTTAGGAAGTAATTCAGCACTACGTTATTTATCGCAGGAAAATAAGGTATTCGGTAATTCCAAATCTGTAGAAATGTATATAATGAAAAAAAAACGGCACCACAAAATAGGGCTTTTTTCTTCCAATGCTCAGCTGTTTCGTTCATTAGACTTCATCTGAAGGATAATTAATATTGATCGCAGAGAAATCATACTTGAGTTTGCAAGTATAGGAAAGCAGCTAATTGATACTCCGCTGTACCAATAACTTTTCTATACAAATTGCCAATAATTTGATTAATTGAAGATTGACCTAACCAAAGTTGAAAATGAAAGTACTTATTACAGGTATAGCAGGTTTTATAGGCTACTACACGGCGCTCAATGCCCTAAGCAGAGGCCTTGAAGTTGTCGGAATAGATAACCTAAATGATTACTATCAAACATCACTAAAAGTAAGCAGGCTTCACCAACTTGGCTTAACTGGTAATGATGGCCATTCAGATAAGTACCCTAACTTAAAATTTATGAAATCCGACATAGCAGATTTAGCAGCAATGTCCCGGCTATTTGAAGTCGAAAAATTTGATGTCGTCATTCATCTCGCGGCTCAGGCTGGAGTCAGATACTCTATTGAAAACCCTCATAGCTATATTAAATCTAATGCAGAGGGTTTCTTAAATATCTTAGAAGGCTGCAGGCACAATAAAGTGGAACACCTCGTTTATGCTTCATCTTCTTCAGTATATGGAGAAAATAGTAATATCCCATTCTCTACCCAAGACCCTGTAGATCATCCCGTCAGCCTTTATGCTGCGACCAAAAGGTCCAATGAATTAATGGCCCATACATATTCTCACCTTTATGGAATTCCTACGACTGGCTTGAGATACTTTACAGTATACGGACCATGGGGAAGACCTGATATGGCCCCGTTTCTTTTTACCAAAGCAATCATGAATAACGAGCCTATTAAAGTTTTTAATGAAGGGAATATGGAGAGAGATTTTACCTTCGTCGAAGATATAGTTGAAGCTCAGATGCACCTCATCGATAAACCACCAGGACCAGGCCAAGACTACAGCAAACCAAACTCATCAAAGGCCCCCTTTAGAATCTATAATATTGGAAACTCCAACCCTGTGCGCTTGATGGACTTTATTGAAACCCTAGAGAATGCAATTGGTAAAAAGGCCGAAAAAATTATGATGCCCGCCCAACCAGGAGATGTTAGCAGGACTTATGCTGACGTCGAGGACCTATTTAAACTCACAAACTTTAGACCTCAAACTTCAATTGACTTGGGTTTGGCTAAATTTGTAAGTTGGTACAAGGGCTACTATTCTTAAATCTGAACGCTTAATGCAAAAGAGCGATTCGCCTTAAACCACTCAACAGTCTTACTCAAGCCTTCTTCAAAAGAAACCTGCGGCTCCCAATCAAGAATAGTTTTAGCTTTTTCAATATCTGCCCATGACGACTTGAGATCAGTTTTCAAAAAGTCGTTATACTCTATTATTGCTTCCTTACCCAGCATGTCCTCGATCATCTTAATCGTGGACATAATAGTTATTGGTCGCTTTCCTCCACCAAGATTAATGACTTCATAGCCACACTCTTTAAATGCGGCCTTTACGGTGCCTTCAGCAATATCAGAGACGTATGTGAAGTCTCTTGACTGAGAGCCATCACCGTTTAACTGAATAGGACTTCCTTCGTCGATCCATTTTATAAACCTGAAGATACTCATGTCAGGTCTTCCTGCCGGACCAAATACAGTAAAGTACCTCACTATCGTGACATCGACGTTGTAGAGATAGTGGTAAGTATAGGCCATTACTTCTGCAGCCTTTTTAGATGAGGCATAAGGAGAAATAGGCAGATTAACAGGGGAGCTTTCTATGAATGGCATGTCATGCCCAGCATATAGAGACGATGTGGATGCTAAGACGTATTTCTTAACTTCATGCTCGCAACACAGCTTCACAAGATTCAATGAGCCTTGTGCATTTGTCGACATATATATTTCAGGGTTTTCAATACTGTACGGAACACCTGCCCTGGCCGCTAAGTTTATAACTCTAGAAAATTGGTTTGAATCAAAAAGGGAGCTGAGTCCATCGTAGTTTTCAATATCTAGATTAAAGAAGCTGAATCCCTTCATTTCTTTTAGCTCATTAAGGCGGTGCTCTTTTAGCTTAATATCGTAGAAGTCATTCAGGTTATCAATGCCGATAACCTTATGCCCTTTAGCTAATAAATTTAGAGCTGTATGATAACCAACAAAGCCAGCAGCGCCCGTCAATAAAACTAATTCTTTACTCATAATAAATCCTAAAGAGAGAAATAAAGCGCGCTAGAGCGGGCCCTTTCCTCATTTCTATATATACCTTTAATATCGATAATAATTGGCTCTCCAACTTGAAGAGAGCGACAGTAGTCATAGGTTAGTTCAGACTCAAAAACCTTATGATTCACAGCTACAATAACGGCTAGATAGTCTGACTTAATTGAGTCTGCCATGTCTAATCCGTATTCTTCTTTAATATCTTCACTATTTGCGACGGGGTCATAGACTTCAACTTCAAAGCCATAATCAACAAGCTCATTGTAAACATCAATAACCCGGGTATTTCTTAAGTCGGGGACATTCTCTTTGAATGTGAAACCACAGATCAGAATTTTTTTTCCTTGAGTATCTTTTTTAGATTTCAATATTCTCTTAATTGTTTCTTGAGCAACATGCCTTCCCATATTATCGTTGATATCTCTTCCCGAGAGGATCACTTGGGGATAATAGCCAATTTTCTCTGCCTTAGAAGTTAAGTAATAAGGATCAACTCCAATACAGTGCCCTCCAACGAGGCCAGGAGTAAACTTCAAAAAGTTCCACTTCGTACCTGCCGCTTCAATCACATCCAAAGTATTAATACCCATTTTATTAAAGATAATTGAAAGCTCATTCATTAAAGCAATATTGAGGTCTCTCTGGGTATTCTCAATGACCTTTGCAGCTTCAGCAGTTTTTATATCACGAGCACCGTGGACGCCTGCCGTGACGACACTTCCATACATTTCCATCAAAAGATCTTTTACCTCGTCCGTATCACCTGCCACGACCTTTACAATTTTATCTATAGTATGATTTTTATCGCCTGGATTAACACGCTCTGGCGAGTAACCAATATTAAAGTCTTCTTTCCACTTCAGCCCCGACTCACTTTCAAGAATAGGAATGCATATTTCCTCGCTCAAGCCAGGATAAACCGTAGATTCATAAACGACTATTGAGCCTTTTTTAAGGTTCTTTGCCACCGTCTTAGTCGCAGATGTAATTGGCGTTAGCTCGGGCTTCTTATATTGATCAATTGGGGTTGGCACCGTAACGATAATCACATTGCTTTCAGATATGACTTTTTCGTCATTTGAGAAAGTCATATTAGTTTCTCTAAGCTCTTCAGCTGTCGCTTCTCTAGTAAGATCAACATGATCTCTTAACTGCTCAATTCTTTTTTCGCTGATATCGAATCCACTAACCGAGTACTTTTTAGCGAGCAGCAGGGACAAAGGAAGACCAACGTAACCGAGTCCAACAGTAGCAATCTTAATATTTTCAATTTTGGGTATCATAAAGAATAACCTCTAAGTTCTATTAAAGCGCGTTATAATCGCCATGTTTATATGTCATTTGGCCCTATCTGCCAATGATTGGGCAAATAAGAGATAATTTGTTGATTAATTTTTCTAATGTCGTAGATATTCTCAGCAAAGACTCTAGCCCTTTCCCCCATTGTCTCAATGCAATCAGGGTTGTTGATAAAGTATTCCATCTTTTCAGCAAGCTTTGCAGGGTTACGTGGAGGAACTAGAAAGCCTGTTTCCCCGTCCCCAATAGATTCTCTACACCCGGGAGAGAGAGTTGTAATGACAGGGACCCTCATGGCCAGCGATTCCATTATGCTTCGGGGTAAGCCCTCTCTATAAAAAGATGGAAGCACAAAAACAGATGTCTTTTCAAATTCTCGTTTTATATCAGTCGTAAAGCCGATGTAATCAATAACACCAGAGTCTACAAGTTCCTGCAGGTCTTGCGAAGAAAGCGAGCCTGGATTTTGGTCAATATTACCAGCGACTCGAAACGAAACATTACTATATTTTGGTTTGAGTATTTTTGCAGCTTCTACAAAATCATTCACACCTTTTTCTTTAATTAAGCGACCAGCAAACATAAACACTATTTCATCAAGTTTTGAATCGACGTCCGTTTTGAAGGCACAAAGATCAACCCCCTCTCCCCGTATGTTCACAAGCTTGGATTCACTTAGAAGCCTTCGCCCCAATAGCTCCTTGCGATCGTCTTCGTTGAGAATAAAGACTTTTTTATTAAACAAAAAAGCGAGCCTATAGGCCTGGCAGACCACAAATCTCAAAAGCTTTTTCTTAAAGCTATCTCCTAAGAACAAGAAGCCTAAACCGGGCAACATGCTATATGTTACGCCTGCTCCAAAAAGAGAGTTAACAATACTTCCAAAAAGAAAAGGTTTTGCCGTGTAATTGAATAGGATATCTGGTTGAAGAGAAATAATTTTTCTTCTTACTTCAGCGAACTCTTTAAAAAGGTAGCCAATAGAAATCCCAGATCGAGATAGTGCTATGTGCTCATAAGGTAGATTCAAACTCTCTATCAAAAGTTTTTCTTCTTTGCTTTGAATCGGAACGAGGAGTCGAACATCAAATCCAGCCCTCTGCAGGTCCTGCGCAAATTCCCCTCTAAAACGAACCAAACAAGATACGTCATTATCAAACAATACTATTTTCATCAAACTGACCGACACCTTCGAATTTCATCATCAAAAGCGGCGACAACGCGAGTAAGGTTTTCACCATCAAAGAAACCAAAATAGCGAGATATTGCCTCTGCAGATAAGGAAGACTTATCCCCACTGGGCTTCTCTAATTTACTCAAGATTTCTTCTTTTAGTTCTTTAGAACTACCAACTATTGTGAAATCGTTAAAGAAATCTCTAAAAAGAACTTCATGTTCGTATTTATCTTTAGCCTCACTATAAAAAGGAATGATTGTTTCCTTACCGTAGAGCCTCGACTCAAGAAGTGTCGTAGAATTGAGTCCAATCACAACAGAAGAGCTTTTTATAAGCTCTTGAGCATCAACTTCACTTGTCATTGTAAGGTTCTTTAAAGTGGTGGGGTCAAAGCTAAGTTTGCGGCTCCAAGCATCTTTTATTTTTTCGGGCCAAATTCCATCCCACTTTGTTTTAATAACAAATACGACATCAGGATTTTCTAAAGCCAACTCAGCTATTGAGCAGTGAACCTCGTCAAAGAGATTGACCACCCCTTTTTTACCATCTTTAGAAAAGCAAACTTCAAAAGAGTCATCTACAGTAAGAAAACCACCAATGGCGTGCCTAAAAGAAAAGAGAGTAACCATTTTCTTTGTAAGTATAGGAAGCTCAGAGTTAACCTCCCTAAATATATTATCTATTCTTAACATTCCTGTTACTAGGATATCCTCGGTTTTTGCAACCTTGGCCCTTGCAAGAATGCTCTTTGATTTTTCATCGAAAACAAGAAGCTTGTTTCCATAAAATTTATAATTTCTTTCATTGTAGAGCTCTATTGAATAATCACCCCGCACTTCATATTTTAAATTCTCTTTATAAATGGCAAAGAAAGGTACATCAGAGCTTTTAGCGGCTTTATCCCAAATCTGATCCTGAACATAGTAAAAGGAGCAAGTGAGAATGCCATCGATATTGGCATATCTAGCCAAAGCAGGAATGAAGACTTTAAGGTACTTAAATAACCTCTCCTTATCTTTCACAATAACTTCATCACTTTCTTTGAAAAACTCCCATCGGTCATGATGTTTACTCATAGAAAGAGAATTAATACGGACATGGGTATCTATATTTAGAAAGAGTAGTTCCAAGTCTTGAGATTTTGATAAAACCTCCAAGTCGTTCATGTAGCGAATAGAATTTAGAACTAAAATCCTTTTCTTTTTCCCACTCGAAGCCTTGCTGCTTGAACCAAACCTTTCTAAAGTTTGAGAAACAAAGAAAGCAGTCAATTTTATGGCTAAGGAAAGCCGTAGTATCGGCTTCAAGAATTTTAAAATTTTTAACAACCCCAATTCGACTCCATCAAACTATGGCAGATCTACTGAAACCCTCTTTAGACGCGGCACACAACCCTACAATATACAAAACAAAATCACTGAAGTAGTATCGTCTTATAATAATATAGGAAGGACCACATGGACACTAAATTCTCTGCTCTAAAGAAGATGATCACCTCTAACAATCTTGAATTTATTATGGAAGCTCATAATGGATTGTCTGCAAAAATAGTCGAAGAAGCTGGCTTCAAGGGAATTTGGGCAAGTGGCTTATCAATGTCAGCAGCTCTTGGGGTAAGAGATAATAATGAAGCCTCCTGGACTCAAGTTTTAGAAGTACTCGAATTTATGAGTGACGCGGCACAAATTCCAATATTGGTTGATGGCGACACAGGATATGGAAACTTCAATAACATGCGAAGGTTAGTTCGCAAGCTAGAGCAAAGAAATATTGCCGGCGTATGCATTGAGGACAAACTCTTTCCAAAGACGAACTCTTTTATATCAGGAGAAGCGCAAGAGCTTGCCTCGATTGAAGAGTTTTCTAAAAAAATTACAGCAGCAAAAGATACACAACTTAACGACGACTTTTGCGTTGTAGCAAGAACTGAAGCCTTCATCGCGGGATGGGGACTCCAAGAAGCCTTAAAAAGAGCTGAGTCTTACCGAGTAGCTGGGGCGGACGCCATTCTTGTTCATTCGAAAGTATCTACTGCCGCTGACATTGAAGCCTTTATGAAAGAATGGGGAAACAGACATCCAATAGTGATTGTTCCAACTAAGTACTACTCAACCCCAACTCAAAAATTTAGAGATCTAGGCATTAGCCTCTCAATTTGGGCCAATCATAATCTTCGTTCTTCAATCGATGCAATGGCCAAGACATCAAAACAAATTTTTGAGGAAGAATCGTTACGAAGTGTAGAAGAGAAAATAGCTAGTGTTTCTGAGGTCTTCCGACTTCAGGGTGCGCAGGAACTAAAAGAAGCCGAGAAACTCTATCTGCCTACTGAAGGGAAGAACGTTAATGCAATCATTCTTGCTGCTGCTCAAGGTAATCTCGGAGATTTCACTAAAGAAAAGCCAAAAACTCTTCTCAAAATTAGACAAAAAACGATATTAGAAAATCTAATGAGCAGCTTTAATAGTGTCGGCGTTAAAGACCTTACTATCGTCAGAGGTTTTGGCAAAGAACACATAAACCTTCCTGCCGTAACATATGTCGACAATCAAGACCACGCGACAACTAATAGCTTAGACTCACTCACCATGGCGATTGATTCTCTAAAAGAAAATACGATCATTTCTTATGGAGATATTGTTTTTAAGAATTACATTCTCAATGATCTACTTAATTCTGAAAATGATATTACGATAGTCGTTGACGCCAATGCCCATTGCCTTGACCGTGATCCTGAAAATAAAGGGAACAGAGACTTGGTTCAAGCAGATAAGCAGTATTCAAAAGAACTATATGATTCGAAAGTTTCTCTTAAAAAGCTAAGTACCAATCCTTCAGACCTTGATATCCATGGGGAATTCATTGGACTGATGCAAGTCAAAGGTTCAGGAGTTCAGACTATGAAAGACGTCTTAGGAAGACTTGCTAAAGGTAAAGGCGGACAAGCAACCTTTAATGATCTTTTAAATGAGCTTAGCGCAGGGAATGAGAAAGTTGGAGTATATTATATTAAAGACTCCTGGTTAGATATTAATACCATCAATGACCTTCCAAGGTTGAACGAGATTTAGAAATGCTTAGCACAAGAGACTTTGGATCTGCGCTTAAAGAACAGGGCTTTAACTTTTACACTGGAGTTCCCTGCTCTTTCCTTAAATACCTTATCAATTTTGCAATCAATGAATGCACCTATGTTATGGCGACAAATGAGGGGGATGCCGTAGCAACTGCTGCTGGCGGAAGTCTCGCAGGACAAAAGTCAGTTGTTCTTATGCAAAACTCTGGACTAACTAATGCGACCTCACCTCTTACTTCTCTAAATTATACTTTTCAATTACCTGTTTTAGGTTTTGTCAGCCTACGTGGGGAGGCCGGACTTGGAGACGAGCCCCAGCATGAACTCATGGGTATTATCACTGAGAAAATCTTAGAACTCTCCAACGTTAAATGGGAGTACTTATCCGGTGATATTAGTGAAGCACGACAACAGATTAAGAGAGCGAATCAATGCATTGAAAATAATGAGACTTTCTTTTTTGTCGTTAAGAAAAACACCTTTGACAGTGTTGAGCTGAAGCCACAAACTTTAGCGACACCACCAAGTGTTTCAACGAAGCTATCCTCGGCCCAACAGGTTCTTCCCAAAAGAGTTGAAGCTCTAGAATGCATTTCAAAGCTTAAAGATTCCGAAACTGTCCTTCTCGTCTCTACGGGAAAAGCTGGCAGGGAACTCTATGAAGTAGAGGACACCCCCCACAATTTATATATGGTAGGCTCGATGGGATGCATCTCACCACTGGCCTTAGGTCTAGCAGTTAATAAACCCAGCAAGAATATTATAGCTATCGATGGTGATGGAGCTAGCCTCATGAGACTAGGCGCTCTTCCCACCAATGCATACTATCGACCAAGAAACCTTCTCCATATTCTCTTAGATAATAATACTCATGACTCCACAGGCGGGCAGGCCACAATCTCACACCATGTAGATTACATTAAACTCGCGCAAGCCTGTTATTACGAGAATGTCGTTGAGATTAAAGAGCTCTCAGAGTTAGAAGGTGCCATTAAAGTTTGGAAAGAGTCTAAAGGTTTAACTTTTATTTATTGTAAAATACAAAAAGGCTCCAAAAAAGACCTTGGTCGACCGAAAATCAAACCCTTTGAAGTAAAAACCAGATTGATGGAGTTTATCAATGGTTAACACCGCAGTTATTCTCGCGGCAGGGATGGGTACACGACTTGGCAGCCATACTCAAGATAAGCCAAAAGCGTTTCTTGAAGTTGGAGGCACATCTCTTATTCAACGCTCTCTTGATAATTTAAAAAAGACTGGGATTAAAAATGTCCTTATCGGGACTGGATACAAAAAGGAGTTTTTTGAAAAAATCTCAAACACTTTCTCCTCCCTCTCTTTCATCCATAACCCTATATTCTCAGAAACAAGCAGTATGCATACTTTGTACTTGATGAGGAAGGCCATAGCTGGTGAATTTCTGCTTCTAGAGTCTGATCTCCTCTACTCCCCAGATATGTTAGAGCTCGCCATAAATGAAACTTCTAGATCAGTCGTGGTCTCTTCAAGGTCACTAGATAATAGCGATGAAGTTTATCTCGAAGTAAACTCATCTGGTTTTTACTGTAATGTCTCAAAAAATAAAAGTGAGCTTAAAAGTATACATTCAATTTTAACAGGCATATCAAAATTATCATTGAATACCTATAAAATGATGTGCGAAGACTATGAGTCTAACCTAGAGCAAAATAAAAAAATTGATTACGAAAAAACATTAAGTCATGTTGGCGAAAAAGCCCAAGTTATTCTCAAGACATGCCAAGACATACCATGGTGTGAAATTGATGATGAAAGCCATCTGCAGTATGCCATTGCCAATATTTTACCTCGACTATAAATATGAAAATCAAGAGAAATATTCTATTAAACCCAGGACCCGCCACAACAAGTGACTCAGTAAAACTCGCTCAAGTTGTTCCAGACATCTGCCCAAGAGAAGAAGAGTTTGCAATAATAGTGAACGACCTTCGAACTGATCTCACAAGCATTGTTACGGAGCTCGATGATCGTAGATTTTACGATACTGTTTTCATAGGTGGCTCTGGTACAGCGGTAATGGATGCTATTATATCCACAGTTGTTACTGAAAAAGTCTTAGTTATCAATAACGGCGCCTATGGTAATAGAGCCGTTGAAATTGCAAAGGCTTATAACATTGAGTTCGAGGAGTTTACTTCTTCGAACTCAAGCCAAATAAATATTGAGACACTAAGGAGCTCTATTGCGCAAATGGATGAAAAGCCCTCTCACCTAGTCAGCATTCACCATGAAACAACAACAGGACTTCTCAACGATATATCTCAAATCGGTAAAATCTGTCGTGATTTTAATATAGAGTTCATAGTAGATGCCATAAGCTCCTATGCGGCTATTGAAATTAATATGAAAAAAATGAATATTAGTTACCTCGCTGGAACGAGTAACAAGAATCTGCAAGGTATGGCCGGTATAGCATTTTGTGTTTTTGAGAAGCAGGCGCTTCTAAACAAAGAAAATGCCTCAAAGAGAAACTACTACTTAAACCTATTAGATCAATATAAAAACTTTTCTTCAAAAAATCAGCTAAGATTCACTCCTCCCGTGCAAACCTTCTATGCTTTAAAACAAGCTGTTGACGAGACTCTAAAAGAAGGGGTTGCTCAAAGATACCTCAGATACAGTTCAATGTGGCAAAGACTTGATGACGGATTAAGAAACTTGGGCTTAGATATTCTTGTTAAGGAAGAAGATAGTTCAAAGTTGATGACTACTATTTTTGAGCCAAATATAACTAACTTCTCTTTCGATCATATGCATGACTATTTTTATCAAAAGGGAATTACTATATACCCAGGAAAAGTCTCTGATCTTAATACATTTCGAATCGCTAATATTGGTCAACTTGATGTAGCGGATATAGACACTTTCCTCCTAGAACTCACAAACTATCTGGAGTCCAAGGAAACTCATGAATGTGAAAACTAAACCTCAAACACTACGCTATAAGCTAAGCCTATTCATCAATCGTCTTTCAAAGACTTTTTTTAGAGATGAGTTTTTCCTACGTAAAAAGATCAAGCCCTTTATCATTATCTTTTTGAAGTTAAAGTACAAAAGAGGCTTTCCCGTTAATATTGGTGGAATGCAAAGAGTCTTATTTGACCCCACCTTCTACTTTGCAAACTGGGAGAACTTCGGTGGTGGGCATAACAGCGGCTTTGAAGAGTGTTTTACAGAGGCTATTAAGTCATCTGTTTTTATGGATATTGGAGCTCACATTGGGCTTTATTCAATTCCCATAGCTCTGCGCTCGCCTACAACAAAAGTATACTCTTTTGAGCCTGCAATATTTAATTTCAATATGCTTAGCAAGCACATAATGCTTAACAAGCTAGATAATGTTGAAGCATTCAACGTTCTTGTTGGAGAAACAAAAAGCGATACAGTTGCATTCCTTGAGGATGACACAGGTATTAATCCCATGAATAGTCTGGCTGATGTATCTAAAACTAAAGAAAATATAACAACACACAAGTCCATGATTCAGCTGGATGATTTTTGTCGAAGTAAAAACATCCTGCCTGAGGTGATGAAAATTGATGTTGAGGGAGCGGAAGTTCAAGTGATCAAAGGTGCCCTTGAGACGATTTCGAAATGTCGCCCAAAAATTTTCTTGAGTCTTCACCCTAAGCACATAAAAGCCCTTGGAGATAACACTGAAGATATTTTAAAAATCTTCAGTGAACTAGATTATAGAATTGAAACCTATGATGGACGAGATAATAGTAATTTCCGTGATAATGAGGTTTTATTAATTCCCAGAGTTCATTCGTGAATTCAAACACGTCAAGAAAGAGCAATAAAGCTTTATTAACAAAAAGCTTCTTATTAATCAGCCTAACTATCATCTTAGCTGCTTTTTTTGCTATCAATGATTTTACTGAAAAAATTACTTCAGAATCCTTAAAGGAAATTAAAAAAAATAAGTACCCCCTAAATGAACAAGAGATAAACTATCTTAAAGAAGTATCCCAGAAAGTAGGTTTTCCTAGTGAAAAAGGCTATGGAGACTCTCCAGAGGTAACACGACGCGAGCTCATTCAATTACTCACCATTCAAGACAATCGATACCAAACTTGTATAAACGAGGCTTTCTCACTCCTCCAAAAGAAAGACCCCTCGAGAAAACTTATCAAAAAATTAAAGTCAGCTTGTACAAAGCGTTTGACGGCGATCAAACTAGAAGACTTAAAAGAGAAGCCTTTTCAAAGGATTGAAGTAAAAAAATATAAAAAAAACCTTAAGAGTATAAAGCCAACAAGCGATATTTACTATCACGAGATAAGAAATAAAACTTCAGAAACTCTTGAAGGACCAATTCTTTACAACGACTTTCTCTGGACAAACTCTGATGCTATTTCATCTTACATCAATCGAAAATCCCGAACGGAGACCGAAAAAGCCATTGCAGCATGGAACTTTTTAGCAAAGAACTACACAAAAATCTCTCCCTTAAGTGTTCCTGAAGAGGAGCACGAGCTGATGAAATACTTAGCGATATATGGCTACGGTATTTGTGATGACAGCGCGAGAAACTTTGCATAGTTAACAAAGAAAACTGGCCTAAACAGCCGGGTCTGGGCAATTGGAGGACATGTTGTTGCAGAAGTTTATGCTGATAAAAAATGGATGATGTTTGATGTAGATCAAGGATCTCTATTATCACTCACCTTCAGACCCTCTCTATATTTATAGCGTCAAAGAACTTGAGAGCGCAAAAACTCAACCGAGCTCCTACAAATGTTATCCTTACATTAAATGCAATCAGCATGAACTAAAGAAAAGAGAATATTTAAAACTATTCTTAACTAAGAGTGATAACATCAGGCTCAATCAATTTGGCGAAGGTGGAAATAAGTACTCTATTAAGTATTCTCTGCGGCCAAAAGAGAAGATAGTATTCACTAATAAGCTTCTTGGTCGACCTGTTACAAACGGAAAAATACCTAACCTACACAGACTTGGAAAAGTTATTAAGAATGGCTATTTTGAATACCAGTTTGATACGCAAGACTCTTTAGTCAGAGATTTGAAACTAACGAAACTTTCTAACAAGTCAAAAATTTCAAATGAATCCTCCTACACTACAGAGGTAACTTACGAGCTAAACTCCCCTTTTCCACTAACGGCAGGGGAGCTTAATATAACAGCACTAGAAAAGAAAGGACGAGTTGATGTTATCCTTCATGACCTTACAAACCGAAAAAACCAATTGAGTGTAATTAAGCCTTATATAAACTTCACCTCAATTTTTCAGTCCCATTCACAAAATATAGCCTATCAATACGTAATTACGATTAGATTTACTCCGAAATCCTCGATGTTTTTTAAAAGACTTTTTATAAGGACATATTTTCAATTTTCTAATTATGCTCTTTTAAAACTTAACAAAGCAAGGAAGATATCAATAATTTTGACATAGCAATCAACCTCTAGGTGACGCTATTACGAGTGAGAGATCACTTAATGCCATAAACCATATAGTTCGCAACACGAATCCAACCGTTAAAGAAATTAAGTGGCCAAGTTTCAAAAATTATTTTCTTTAGCCAATATAGCCTCGTGCCCTTTAGAGCGTATTTGTAAACCTTTGCTTTAAAGCCTACCTTCGTAAGTGCTTGACTAAACTCTAGCATTGTTTCTGGAATTGGTGCTCCTAACTTTTTTGGTGAAAGAAATACAGGACGATAATGCTCACCGTGCAAAATACAACATCCTCCACGCTTGAGCAGCTTATAGGCTATTTCAAGAGATTTAGGGATGTCACTTGAGTGGTGCAAAGATGCACAAAAAACGACAACATCAAAAGTACCATATTGATCCTCTAGCTTATTCATATCACCAATTTGATATGATAACTTTGCCAAATCAGGTTTAATCAAATCAACAATAAAAGGACCAAACCTATTGAGCTCCGCTACAGAAATATCAAAAGCTATGGCTTCATCAACTTCACTCTTTTTACTTAGAAGCATCGAAAAGTAGCCATAGCCACTTCCCAATTCAATACATCTCCCCTTTATTCCCATATCGGGATAAGAGATAATTTTTTCAACTTCTTCTATTCTCGATTTACGTTCAAGTACCTTTCTCTCAGTTATTGGATAGTTATCAATATCCATAAAGTCATTTCCAAAATCATCAAGATTGTCTTGAATTTCCCCTTTCATAAGAGAACTCTCAAGTTTTTTTGGCTCTAAGAATTTTACTTTAGAGAAATATTCATCCTCAAATGTCGATAAGTAAGCTGTAGTCTCCAAGTAAGAGTACAAATTTTTATCATTAGGCCTAGGAGCTAAATGGTAGGAGCAAAGCTTAAAGGGAATATTTAACCAAATCTCTTTGTTTAATTTCGATATTTCTTCTTCAATGCTAGAGACTTTAAGGATATCAATTAGTGAAAAGTATTTACTCCACGATGTTTGTGCGTAGGAGGTGTATATTTTTTTTATATCAGAGTCTGAAAGCACTCGCCGTAAACGCTCAAGAGCACCCCAACGTGGAGCATAAGGAACTGAACCTTCACAGAGATTTAATCGAGAGTCTCCTACAGCAGTAATTTGTAAACACGACAAAGCCAACTCAGCAAGCTCACAAGTAATAACTCCATCTATCAACGCGATGAACGGAACACTGCTAGACTCAACAAGACTGGTTAAAGCTTGCCCTCTCCTCGACCAGTCCAACCTCGATAAGTAATCATTTTCACGAGATACTATTTCCACAGGCTTAATAATAAGAACTACTTTTTCTACAGATGTTTGCTTAATTGTTCGCACAAGACTAACTAAATCCTCTATGACATCCTGATTGAGTACTCTAAAGTCGACTCGTAAGATTTTATCAATCATACTATGTTCAATTGCCTTAAAAGCCATATATAAACCTCAAAAAAACGTTAGTATCCTGTTTTATAATCGTGGTGCACTACTTGGCAAGTTCACAACTCTATCGGCTAGATAGCGAGACTGCTCAAGGCCATCAGTTTGGCACTTAGCGAACATAGGAAGCTCTGACATAAGTTTCCATATTGGCCGAGTCATTACACCTTTTTCATTTGTTAATTTTAGAAAATGGTCCCTATCTTCCCTGCTCTCCAATATAATTGCATTGAGCCAGTAGTTGGACTTTATCCCTTCTCTTGGTTTAAAAGACGTTATTCCCTGCTCTGCAAAGAAGGCTTCATATTTGCGGGCCAATTTTTGCTTTTGCTCAATAAAGTAATCTATCTTAGCAAGCTGAGAGCATGCGAGAGAGGCATTGAGGTTTGGTAGCCTATAATTAAAGCCTATTTGATCATGGAAGTAGTCAAACTTATGAGGAACTTTCGCAGTTGTCGTTAGGTGTTTTGCAAGTTTAGCGATGCTGGGGTCATTCGTGGTGATGATTCCACCACCCCCACAAGTAATAATCTTATTGCCATTGAAGCTGAAAGTTCCAATATCACCAATACTACCGGCTTTTCTCGCTCCTAAACTCGAACCTAAAGCTTCAGCTGCATCTTCTATCACAGTTATATTTCTCCTGTGGCATGCTTGGATAATTTCATCCATTTTTGATACATGTCCAAAGGTATGCATTGGAATACACGCTTTGATTTTTTTACCCGTTAATTTGTTTGTGCAAACACCATTCTTATCTTGGAATGTGCTTGTCATAAGGAACTTCTCCAGAGCTATCGGATCCAGTGCCATAGAGTCTAAGTCTACATCAATAAAGATAGGATCAGCCCCGCAGTAACAGATCGCATTAGCAGTGGCCACAAAAGTGAGGGCTTGGGTAATTACCTCGTGCTCGGCACCTACGCCAGAGACGACTAACGCGGTATGAAGAGCTGCAGTTCCATTAACTACAGCAATTGCATGACCGACCCCGCAAAAATCGGCTATCTCTCGCTCAAGCCTATCAACAAATTCCCCCACAGAACTCACAAAAGTAGTGTTAACACAATCGAGTAAGGCCTGTTTGTCACTTTCGTCAAAACGAGGCTCATGAAGTGGTATGAGGCTATCATCAGGAAATAAACCCTTAATAAATGCAACAGTCTCGTCGATGTTTTTCAATTCTTTTTCCTTTAAGTAGCCTTTAAAATCTTATAGAATAACAGCCCAACAACGCCAATTATCGACAATATGAACGATTTGAAAAGCCTTTTCATTGATCCAAGCGCAAGCGTCAGGCAAGCCCTTAAGAAGCTTGACCAAACAGCGATGAAGTGTGTGCTCGTAGCCAATAATGAAGGCCGGTTACTCGGTGTTTTGACTGATGGCGATATTAGAAGATGTCTTCTCAATGGGCTTGATTTAGATAAAGAGATTGATGGTATTTATAATCCTAACCCTATCTCAATATCTAAAAAAGAGTTTAGTTTAATAAAAGCCAAAGAAATTCTAATAAAAGAAAATATCACCATCATTCCAATCGTTAGCGAAGATGGCATTGTTGAAGAGATAATCTCTCTATCGGATATCCTCTCAGAAAAAGCACCAAAGCTAAAGAGGTCAGAAAGTATCAACATCCCCGCTGTTATAATGGCCGGAGGCAAGGGAACAAGACTCAAGCCCTTCACGAATATTCTTCCAAAACCCTTAATGCCAATAGGTGACATCACAATTCTTGAAAAAATCATGAATCATTTCAGTGATCTTGGTTGTGATAATCAGTCTATCATTTTAAATCATAAATCTAACCTCATCATGAGCTACCTTGAGACACTAAACAATTCTCAGCTCAACTTAAACTACCTTAAAGAAAGCAAATTCCTGGGAACAGCTGGAGGTTTGAGTCTAGCAAAAGATAAGGTTGTCCAACCTAATTTCATTCTTACGAACTGTGACATTATCGTAAACACTGACTATTATGATGCACTAGCAAGGCATATTGAGAGTGATGCGATGGTAACAATCATGTCAGCAATAAAGCATTACAAAATCCCCTACGGAGTTGTTGAGTACTCAAGTGGGGGCGTTGTCACTGAAATTTCAGAAAAGCCGGAATATACTTTCACAATTAATACTGGCGTCTATATTTTGAATAAAAAATGCTTTGATTTTATCCCTCAAAACATTCACTTTGATATGCCAGACCTTATTGATAGCGTTCTAAAAGAAGGGTTAAAGGTTTTGACCTACCCAGTAAATGAAACAGACTATTTAGATATTGGAGAATGGGACGAGTATAAAAAAAATCATTCGATATTGAATGATATCTAATCCTACCTAAAAAAATTGTTCCAATTGAGTGGACTTGAAGACAATCAATAAACGGAGACTTAAATGCTAAAGGCAGTATTAATTGGTGCGGGACAAATAGGCAGTCGTCATCTTCAAGGTCTATCCGACTCTAAGTTTCTCAATATTATTGATGTCGTTGATCCTTCGGCAGAAGCATTGGCCATGGCAAAAGTACGATGGACAGAAGTCTACAAAGAATCTAAAAACATCGTAGTTAACTTTCATCAAAATATGGATAAGCTTTCCAACGAGTACGAAGTAGCTATTATAGCAACCTGTTCTAGACATCGACTCAAGGCCTTAGAAAGCCTCACTCTAAAAAGAAATATTAAAAGTATTATTTTAGAAAAATTTCTTTTCACTCAGCTCTCAGAGTATAAGCTCTCGATGAGCTTAATTAAGGAGAGAAAAAGTTCAGTTTGGGTCAATTGTCCGAATAGACTGATGCCTATCTATAAAAAGATAAAAGGGCTTAACTCTGGAGGAAAACTATTCTATAGCGTTCAAGGAAGAGAATACGGTCTCGCTTGTAACTCTATTCACTATTTTGACCTGCTATCCTTTTTAATGGAGGATTCACCTATGAGCATAAGTGGAGCTTTACTTGGTGATAAGGGCTCTTCAAGTAAACGAGAAGAATACCTTGAATATTACGGGAGCTTGACTGGATTAACTTCACAAGGAAGCCAGATGGTGGTCAGCTGTATGCAAGGTGGAGACTATAATGTAACCCACTTTATTACGGCAAAGACATTTCAAGCAACTTACGATGAAGTGACAGGCTTATTTAGATTCAACACGGGCACAGGATGGAAGGAAGAAACTCACAATTTACTTTATCAGAGTGAATTATCCGGATTAGTTGTTGATCAACTAATAAAGACCAATTCTTGTGAACTACCAACATTTGAGCACTCATCACGGATTCACAAGTCAATTTTGCATACTTTATTGAAGCATGAGCATGGCATAGGTTTTGATGAAAACACGATATGCCCCATAACATAGAGAAGGAATAAAGATGAAAAAAGGTTGGCTTGTAGGGACAGGCTTTATTGCAATTGAGCATGCTAAGGTTCTCAATGGTTTAAATATATCCTATACTGCTGTCGGCCGTGGAAAAGGATCAGCACTAGAGTTCTCTAAGCAGACTGGTAAAGAAGCGACACTCGGCGGTTTAGAATCATTTCTTTTATCTAAACCAAGCTTACCTGACTTTGTTATCAATTGTGTTCCCGTAAATTACTTGAAAGAGTCTACAGAACTTCTACTCAAGTATGGCGTGAAAAATATTCTTCTTGAAAAACCTGCTGGTATAGATTCGCAAGAAGTGAAGGATGTTGCTAAGGCAACCTCAAAAGCAAACGCGAAAGTTTATGTTGGATATAACAGAAGGTTTTATAACTCGGTTATTGAAGCTAATAAAATTATTGTAGCCGAGGGTGGTGTCACTTCGTTTAACTTCGAATTTACAGAATGGTCACATGTTATAGGCGCACTCGAGATAGACCCCATTATTAAGCAAAATTGGTTTTTTGCGAACTCCAGCCATGTGGTTGATATGGCATTTACTCTAGCTGGCTCATGGCCGAAAGAAATGTTTTGCTTAGCCCAAGGTAGTCTAGACTGGCACTCTAAGGGTGCAAACTTTTCAGGCAGTGGGCAAACACATAAGGGCGCTCTTTTTTCCTATCACGCTAACTGGGATGCACCAGGAAGGTGGGGTATCGAAATAATGACGAAGCGAAAAAAACTAATTTTTCGTCCATTAGAACGTCTCAAGATTGTCGATGTTGGTACCGTAGCAGAATATGAACCTCAGCTTGATTACACCATTGATGAGAAATATAAGACCGGTTTATATAGGCAGATGAAAGCGTTCCTTGAAGAAGACGAATCGCTTTTTTGTATGATTGCCGAGCTGCAAGAAAACCTCATTATATACGAATCAATTCTCGATGGTAAAAGCTTGAATATTTAATAGCAGGTAAAATGTTAAGAAATTG
>Ga0307981_1000993_pt1 | contig 26915 bp, 18 predicted proteins | sample OrgLakmetagen987_FD_201849 | JGI IMG/M metagenome (GOLD analysis project Ga0307981, IMG submission 201849) | Saline water microbial communities from Organic Lake, Antarctica - #987 | ecosystem: Environmental > Aquatic > Non-marine Saline and Alkaline > Saline | place: Antarctica: Organic Lake... | reverse complement strand
AAGTTTGTCGTCATTGAGAACGGGAAGAAGGTACTTTACCTACAGTTGCTGAAGGCCCTGTACGGTTGTGTTCAATCCGCGCTTTTATGGTACGACTTGTTCACAAACAATTTGGTCCGCATGGGTTTCAAGTTGAATCCGTACGATCTATGCGTTGCAAGCAGTCAGATTAAAGGAAAGCAATGCACAGTTGCCTGGTATGTCAACAACAACAAAATCTCGCATGTGGATGACACGGTAGTGACCAACATTATCGAAAAGATTGAAGCCAAGTTTGGTAAAATGACCGTGACCAGAGGGAAACATCACGTGTTTTTGGGCATGGACATCACTTTAAACAACAACGATGGCACCGTCACGATTCTGATGAAGGAATATCTCAAAGAAGCGATCGCTGATTCTGGCATGGATGTTGCGCCAACGCCGGCAAAGAAAGACCTGTTCACCGTTGACGACGGATCCGACCAAATTGACAAACGTCAGGGCGAAATATTTCACAGCATTGTCGCAAAATTACTTTACGTTTCCAAAAGAGCTCGTACCAACGCTCAATTGGCTATTGCTTTCCTCTGCACCAGGGTCTCGTGCAGCACGGAGCAGGAGTGGAAAAAGTTGATCCGACTCCTCCAATATTTCAACGGTACTTTGGACATGCCTCTCATTCTCGGAGCTGACAGTCTCGCCAAATCAAAGTTGTGGGTTGACGCAGCCTATGCTGTGCACGATGACATGAAGAGTCACACCGGTGGAGCAACCTCTTTGGGTCGTGGAGCAATCATGTGCAAGTCTACAAAGCAGAAACTGAATGCAAAGAGTTCTACTGAAGCCGAAGTTGTCGGTTCAAGTGACTATCTACCTAACGCTATCTGGGCCAGGATGTTTTTGGCCAAACAAGGGTACGAGCTTAGCAAAAACATTTTTTATCAGGATAACCAGAGCGCTATCCAACTTGAGAAGAATGGTTGAGCATCCTGCGGGCAGAAGTCCCGGCACATCGACATTTGTTACTTTTTTATGCAGGACTGTTTCGAGTCCAAGGGCATTTCTGTTGTCTACTGTCCCACGGACGAGATGCTTGCCAATTTCTTTACGAAGCCTCTTCAAGGCATTTTGTTTCGGAAATTCCGGGCCGTTCTTCTCGGTCACTGTCATGTGAATACGCTCACAAAATCTCCGCTACCTCCATCCGAGGAGCGTGTTGAGAATCCGATATTGTGAAAGTTCGATCTGGAGCTAGCGGACAGACGTTCGCGTTGCCAACCAAGAAAAAAGTGTCCGAACAGATTGATAGAAGGTTGTTCTATTGCGTTGTTGTTCAAAATGCGTTTGGATAATTACAGATTTGATTTTATGAGCATATCGATGGTGTAACCAGAATGAACCATCTAGGTTCGGTTTGGGTTGCTAGAGTTGGTGTCAGGATCAATCCCACTACTTCCATCGCAAATGGAAGTCGTGTTTAACAGTTTTTAGCCATGCTCTAGGCTAAAGTATAGTTTCGATCGTCATAGTTTATACTCACGGGATTCACGAGTAATAAACAGGACTGACACTCAATTCGCTTTTCCATTGATCTCTGCGGCTGCGAGGTCGTTATTACCTGAGCTCGTACGTAATTCAACGATAGAATCAGTACGGTGAACTGGTCTGACAACGTCTGAGCAGAACGGAGTCAACTTCACGTATTATGTATCAGAGTTCGCTTTACGTTTCTCACATCCCAAATAGAGAGATTCGCATCAGGGTTAAGGATGGCGATTCTTTCTACAAAGATGGAGGTCGCATCTGCTCCCACGTATGCGTCAATTCTCAAAAAGGGCCTCAAGTGGGCACCAGTGACTGTTCATTCTTTTGATTAATCTCATCGTAAGAACAGTTTGATTGTCTTTTCTTATAGATAGACTAATGAGAGTTCTGATGCACTACAGCTGAGAATTGAGGGTTCGAGGCGTGATCAGATTCTCCTAGAATCAACACACAAACCTAAAAATGACTATTCTTCAAGTAAGTGTAGTACTTAAATACTGTACGTTGAGTAATTATATAACTTGAATAAGTAGACACGTTTTATGATTAAAGCACTTCGGATATATTTTTGGAACCGTTTATGGCGCTTCCAAAACCGACCCGAAGCAACGACGCGATCGGATCAGATGTTTATCATTCATCATACTTTGGACGATGCAAAGGGATTGACGACTGGGTCTTTTCATTTCCTTTGCTTGTTGATACTTGCTTGAAGTGTACACCCCTCTACCATGTCAGTTACGCAGTGGCTCGTGCGCCGCCTGGGTCAAACTATCGCCCCGGATGAGAACTTCAAGGAAGATCAGGACGACGAGTTCGTAGACACCGTCGATATGGAAGCTCGCTTTTGGAACTTTGTCGCGCCCGATACCAACTTTGAGGAACGAGATGCGGTCGCGGAATCCCAGACGAGTGCTCAGCTTTCCATCCGAGTCCCTCCAGGAGCGGCCTTTCTATCTCCCGCAGAACAGACTGTGGAATGCATCCATTGTCATCACAGCACACCTACGACGGAGCAAAGTGCCACTCCTACGGAACAGCTATTTTCGCCGTCTCAAGCTCCGACTGGTAGTCGCCACCAGACATCTGCAGAAGCCCATGAGAACGCCGAGCTTAACAGAAACGTCTTGGCTGCTGCCGTATCCTTTACGCGAGAATTCGTTGCTCCCCCGGCCGTCAAGAAAAAGAACCGCGACATTTTCATGTTGTGTAGCAGCAAGGCGGCTCTCAACGAACAGAAAATAAGCAAGCTCCGGAAGAAGCTCGCCAAGGACCCTGAGTTGTGGAAAGCACGCGCCATTGATCTCGGGGGAACCTGTGAGAATGGATTTACACCACTCATGGGTGCCGCCTTGAACAATAACTTGCGTGCGGCCGAAATATTGGTGGAGTGCTGTGGACCCCAACAATTGCTGCTCGTTGACCTGCAAGGCAAGACTACCGTGCACGTGGCGGCCCAACACGGGCACCAGGAAATGGTGGAATTCTTGAACACTGCGTATGTCAACGCCTTTGGGAAATCTTCCATGCCGCCGGTGGATTTGGTGGGACGCACGGCTCTGGGAATTGGTTTGACGTCCCCAGAAGCCAAGGCGGTCAAAAACCGGACACATTTGGAAAAAACGCTGTTTTCGCCGACAGATCGTTCCCTTTTTGGAAGTCCTGCACCAATCCAGCAACGAGCTGTCACGGAACCTAGCTTGAAACTAGCCTATGGCATGGCGGATCTTCCTGGGCGCCGTGTTCACATGGAAGACGCCATGGTGGCGACTAGTTGGGAACAGCCCTCCATGGGTTTGGTGCACCTATTTGGTGTCTGCGACGGTCACGGGGACCACGGGCAAGTCTCCCAGTTTGTGGCAGAAACTGTTCCCAAGTTGCTGACTGACATGATTGCCAAGAACTCAAAGGGAAACTGGGAAATTTGGTGCAAAGAAGCCTGCTTGAAAGTGGATGCGCTACTCAAAGCGGCCAAGATTGCCGGTGGATCGACAGCCGTGCTGGCCTTGGTGACCTCAGATACCATTGTGGTAGCCAATGTTGGAGACAGTCGCTGCATTCTCATTCAAAGCAAGGATGCATCAGATGCCGACTTGGAACATAAAGTAAAGGAACTGTCCGTGTCGGATGAGTCACCGCAGCAAGATACCAAGATGGCAGCATTAACTACGATGACAACCAAGTCCAGTAGTTACAGCGTGATGCCTCTCTCGTTCGATCACAAACCCAGTTTAACGGTCGAAAAGGAGCGCATCGAGAAGGCTGGGTTGACCGTCTTTGAAGAACGCTTCGAAGAGGACGGAAAAGAGATTGTAATCGACAAGGTCGAACTAAAGTCGGGTGATCGGTTGGCCACGTCTCGCGCCTTTGGCGACTTTGAATACAAGACCAATGCAAGTTTGGGCGCGGACGAGCAAGCAGTTGTGGCAGTTCCCGACGTGCAGATTCACGAACGCAATTCGGACCGTGACAGCTATCTCGTTCTTGCGTGTGATGGTGTTTGGGATGTCATGTCCAACAAACAAGTCGCAGACTTTGTCGTGAAACGTGTCGAAAGTGGCATGGAGCAGGATGAACAAGGAATTCTTCCCTCTGTCGGAGACCAGCTGCTGGCAGAGTGTCTCGAGCGTAAATCGGGTGACAACATGAGCGTGATTGTGATTGCACTGTCCAAGACTGCCGAATTGGTGTCTTGCGGCAAGTTCCTCGAGGGAAAGACATTGGACTTTGCCTAACTAGTAAGAGTCCTACAATATCGCACGCGGCCGCGAATGCACAGAATGCCTGGATCGGCCTCAGCCACACCGATCGACAGCACAGCATCAATTATAACTAGGTAGAAATCGATTTGAGATTGCACAATTGCAAAAAGTTTAGCCAACCGAATGTATTACTACAGCGAAAACTTAAGCCTACCTCCTGGTGGCATGTATGCGAAATCGTGAAATCAATTAGTGTGAACGCTTGGAACTTAGTCCGTTTTCTTTTCTTCGCCCAAGGAGGTCAAATCTGTCTTGGACGGTCGGCGGAAACCTTCTGGTGTAGTAATAGTTCCTTTGCGGCAGCAAGCTACGTAATGAGGAATGGGCACTTTCATTAGCTTCTTCTGGAACCGGGCCGTGGTTACGGTGAACTTGTCCGAGGGAAAGACTTCTTCCGTAATGAAATGGCGACTCTTGGCTTCGATACGGACGCCGTCCTGTGCGTACCAAGAACGAATCAAAAAGTCCTTCACTGACTTGCCCTGTTCGGTGTATGTATCAAAGTCCGAGACGATAACACGGCCATCCTCCGACATCAAGCTCTTGGCCGAAAACAGAGCTTTCTTCCATTCTGGGATCATACTCAACGAATAGCTAAACGAAATGGTATCAAAGCCACGGTGCAGGTCGTTACGCAAATGAACGGCCAACTTGGAGCTAACATCCTTGGAGTTAATGTCCAAGACCACCCAGTGGATCTTCTCGCACTGAGAAGCCGTAAATGATCGGCGCGCATTCTCTTGGCCAATCTCCAAAAGCTCCGGGCAAATGTCCAAGACAACGATACGATCAAAGAGATCGAGCTGCGCGCGAAGGTAATGGAGATTGCGGCCGGTACCACCACCAACATCGAGCCACGTGTGTCCCTTCTTAATGGGTCCAAAGCCCGACATCATATCTGACCGAGCAATCAACATATTTTCACGGACAGCGTCGTAACCCTTGGCTTGGTCCGCATAGAATGAAGACATCTTGTCGCCGTGGGCGTCGACTTTACCAGCCGTCAAAGGATGCAGGATCATCTTGGTTGATGTCTTGACCTTTCGCACCAAGGAAGCACGCTGGCACGGGGAAGGGTCGGGGTCCACAAACGGGAAAGGATCACGGGGCATGTGAGCCGAAAAGGTTCCAGGGTACATCTTGACGCGATCCTTGGGGTACCACATGGGGCTCAAGTCAGTAATATCCAAGTTGTTGAAGAACGGCTTCTCGTCCATCTTGGTAAAGGCCGAGCGCCAAAGAATCTGGGCGCCAGGGACTGTCGCACGCTGAAGAGCAATCCATTCTTCATGAACCAAGGCGTTGGGCATCCAGTCCATGTGGTCCAAAAGCACAAGTTTGGTAAAAGAGTGAGGCTTGATACGCTCCATGGTCTCCTGGACAGTCGCGTGATGCCACTCAAAGCATCCAGCGTTGGCGCGGAGAGGTTCAAAGAACTCCTCCTTGAGCGTACGCGGGCAGCAGGTCTGGTCTTTGTATCCCTTTTCGTAATAAAAGCGGTAAAAGTAATTGTGCGTTCCAAAGTCCGGATCCAAAAAGATCTCGCGCAAGATACCTTCATAAAACTCGGTCGTGTAGAACTCTGGGCCAATTTGATTTGGGGGCACACCAGCAAAGGGAGCCAAGATACTAGGAAATAGCTTACGGAACCACCAAGCCGAACGTTCAATCATTTGGGTGTTCTTGGAAATGTACTCGTGCGAGAATCCAGTTGCTGCCCAGGCCTTGATATCAAAGCCAACCACGTACATGAGCCAAGGGATGAGAAATTTTGCGGCAAAGCCCGTCGATCCCGACGTAGCAAAACCCTTGCGGAAGACACGTTCGATACGACCGTCCCACCACTTGCGTCCCTGACCCGACATGGTGTGACGCATCCGTTTCCAGACCTTCATGGCAACCGCCACATCGGACGATCCCCAAATGGCCCACCACTCGTCATACGTAAGGTGGGGATCACGGAGCATGCGAATCTTGAGTTCAAAGAGCCACAACTGATGCTGGTTCATGTCGCAAACCACAATCTTGGCGGGCCCTTCAATGGCGTAATCCAAGACGATGTCGCCCGCAGAGCAAATGCGAAAGATAATGTCGTCGGGTTTGATTTTGAGAATCTGTTGGTCCACGTTGGGATCTTCCCAACAAATGTTGTAAATGTAGGTGCGATTGCAAATGGTATCAATCATGTTGAAGCTTGTGCGAATAATGCGTTTGAGAACGTAAAAGGCTGCCAAGGCACCAACGACCATGGTGTAGGGCGAATCCATGTCGATCGAGGCAAAGACCTTGAGACTTACGTCTACAGCGTTATGTAGAATTTCGTTCACTGTAAATAATAGAGGAGGAGCGTAGGAATGGGGTGAGTCCAAGTTCCATGATCTTTAAAGGTGCCGGAGGCAGACGAAAGCGAGAAGCGCGAGAGGATGAAACTGCATCACCATTGAGAAAGTAACGGAACAAGGCAGGTAGAGAATGCGTGTAATAGATGGAAAAGTGATCCGTTCGCCGACAGCCTCCGAGATCCTACGGCACAAACGTTCAATTTCGCAACAAAAAAGGTGCATTGGATCGTGAGGTATCGGTGCACGGTCGGATTTCGTCCATTCTCGCTTCCGCTCGAGTACTGCTTCCTTTTCCTTTCGGTGTTCATTCCTATCAGCTCTCCGCTCTCGTAGCAACTCAGACACTCGACTCTCTCTACTCACTCTTGTAGGTCTTGCAACGCAATGCAATGGCAGCACACAACAAGGTCGAAAGAGCACAAAGCAAGAAAGATCCGGGAATGTGTGCTGGCCGTCCGTCTTCTGGTAAGCTTTAATGGTCGCGAAAGCGGCAAAGATTTGATCGATCCCTCCCGCGTGGATGAGGGAATCTTCGCTTCCAGATTCATTCTATTTCTGTACCGTGAATCTTCCATCTTCGCATTGCCTCCCTATGTAAACTTGCTTGCGTCACTTCTTTATTTAGACAAAAAGCGCGCGAAATGGAAACTAGTTAGCAAGCCAAAAAAGAATCAACGTTCAGGTGTACTTTAACTACTTTAACGGTACTGTAGTACTTACAGTACTGTAGACGATTCATATGACGAACGCAAACCAACTCATTCTACAATCGGATATCGGATATCGGATCTTGCCTCTGCTCTCTGCTGCTGCTCGTCGATATCATACATAGGTAGAAGATACACCTGTTGTTCGCATTCATTGCATTGCGTCCTTAACATTATGTCTACCAAAGCTGCTGATAAAGCTTCACCATCGGCGCCGCTGTACGGCCCAACCGCTATCCTTTGGAGTAAGGATGCTTACCAGTACGTGGCCGGCGAGTTTCACGCGTACCACGAGCACGACATGAATGTCTTTTTGCACCTTTGGACGACGGGCCTTGCGATTTGGGGAGCCATTCAGTTGGGACTCTTGTACTCGGAAACAGCTGTTTACGTCTATGCAGCTCTCATTACCTTGACGACTCCGGTCCTCTGGACGGCCGTTCTTCATACAATCTTTGTCTTTGCGTGTTTGCAAGTGCCAGCGGCATCCTTTGTTCCGTCCTTGGCGTCTTTGGCCAAGACTGGTGGACTGGAGAATGTTGCCATTGATGCTATGCATGTTTGTGCCTTGGCTATGGCAGTGGGCTACGGACTCCAAGACTTGGCGCATTACCTTTGCGTGGAAAAGACTTACATGGGATCTTACTTGACGACCAAACCGTGGATGATTGTCATTCATTCCGTCTGGCTCATGCCCTTGGTCATTGATGGCGTTACTATGCGCTACTGCTTTTTGCCTACTCTATTTGTCAGTCGAAACCGCAACGTGGTGACCCAAGTCGCTTCCCGCGAGGCGGTGGAAACTCTCAGGGAATGGGTCAACAAACAAGTTCCTGCCGTCGCAGAAACGACCCACGTGTGGCCTCACAAGCAGCCCGGTACCGCCGGACCGACTGTCGCCTTGGAAGAAGACGAAGCCATTCTCGCGGGCTTTCGCAAAGTCTTTGCCGCCAAACATTATGACATTCTGCCGATCCAGTCCATGAACGAGATTTACGTGACTGCTGTTGGTGCCAAGCGTTCCATCAACTCGGACGCTGTCTTTTACACGCCGCACACGGACGGTCCCTATTGGTGGTTGCCCGGTGCCTCGCTATACCGTGAGTTAACCCTGAATATTCACTGAACGAAAGTGGACCTACCACTGAACGAAAGTGGACCTACCACTGAACGAAAGTGGACCTACCACTGAACGAAAGTGGACCTACCCTTTCAGGGAACCCCCCCCCCACCACCATCTCACCTGTTCTTGTCCCCTACATTAACCCAGGTGTATTGGTCGGGATCACAACAAACACAATGGTGCGGACACGCTTCAACTTGCAACACGAGTCGCAGGATCAAGTGGTGGACATGTATGGAGTCTTGGGCTTTGATTACAATCGTGAATTACACTGGATCGATCACGTTCCTGGCGAAATCAACAAGGAACGTCGCTCCTTGCTCAAGCTGCATTTCATTGTCTACCCCAAGGGCTGGCATGGTTACGGACGTCTCTGTGCTTCGCTCAACACAAAGTACAATACGTGGGCGCGTAATAACTTTTTGCGTACTCTTCGTCCCGCGGGCATGTACGAGTATGCCGTGGCGTGGTGGATTTGGATGACAACGTGGAGCAACGCTGTCTGGGAGGAAAACTTTGGTTGGAGTAACTTGGCGTACATTGCTGCCTGCTACGCTGCAGGTCCTGTACCCTTTTTGGTCCTTACTTCCTTTCGTCATTACGCTACGTACATGAGTACCTTTGCCTTTCGCGAACCACCAGTGGCGCTCGGAGTCTTGATGCGCGACGCGAAACTCTACAAGACGATTGCGCTCATGCATCTTGGCCGACGCCTCTTGCCTCTGATGGAGTTTCCTCGGGATGCTCCAGGTGTTGCATTGGCCGTTGCGGGCTTTATGATTACTATTTTGGCAACAGCGCAGCTGGGCATGGTCCGCACTTACTTTGGATCCGAGTTGGGCTTTGTCAAGCCCAGTTGGATTAAAGGTTTTCCCTACAATACGATTCCGCACCCCATGATTGTTGGACAGCTCTTTGCGTACTCGTCCATCCTGTACTGGTGGTGGAATCAAATGTCCTTTGAGACGGTGGCGTTGATTGGCACGCACATGAGCTTTTACACGGCTCACATGGTGCAGGAAATGTTGACGAGCAGTTACTAAATAATATGCAAGCTACCATGATGGCTTGAGTGGAGACTCGATTGCGCGGAATGAAAATTAAGTATTTAGCAGATAGGTCCACATCTTGATTTATGCAGTATTGTCAATGCATTAGGGCGTCGCTTTGATCGTGGACGAGACCGAAAACATTCTACAGTACGATGCTTGAGAACCAAAGGAAGGTACGTACGTCGTACGCACGGTATGGACCGCAGACGCACGCAGACACTTTGCGGAAGGTGCGCGTACACTTTCTTCTAGAGTGCAAACAAAAACTGCCACCAGCGACAACAGATTCTCACTTTTGTTCTTTTCAAGCGCTCTGCGACCTCCACCATGGGACGCCCCCGGTCGATGGACTCGTTGAGTGCACCCTTAACTCCATGCAGTCTCGAGACTATTCCAGAGCCTGTCGAACTCGCTGACGGTAGCAGCGTGTGGCCATTGATGCTATCATGCTATGAGCTACAAGACAATGGCAGTCGTCGCGGACACATGTCTCTGTTTTCAGTGCCCGTGCCGGACATCGCCGGAAGCAATCTCTCCAGCATGCCACTGCAGTTTGGAGAGCCATATACAGTTCTCGACGCTCAAACATCGTCGGGTATCTTAGATGGCAAGTGGTTTCCTATGGAAACAACATCTGATGCTGATAGTGACGGCAAGCAAAAGGCGTGGTCGTTTGCAACGGCCCATTCCACGGGAGAAATCAGAATACACGCCTTGCAGGTACCGCAAAAGACGGATGATTTGCCAAGGTTGGAGTCGGATTCATTGTATTCGGTCAAGTTTCTGGGAGAGAGTGTCCGACCCGCCTGGGACAATGATCCTTCGCCTCCCTTGTGTCTCTCGTTGAGCTGGGACACTACTGCAGCCACTACTACAGTAGACAAGTCCTCGGACCTCAGTATAATGGTTTCCACTTACTCCAACGGCAAGGTCGCTATACATGATGTGGCCTTTGATTCGGATGGACAAGCGGTTCAGATCATGGAACGCGATTCGTGGCAAGCCCACAACATCTTTACCAGTCCTGCTGAAGTTTGGAGCGCCACTTTTGCCCACGACGGAGATCGGAACATGGTCTTGTCATGTGGAGACGAAGGCGCCGTCAAAATTTGGGATATACGAGCTACTAGGTGAGATGACACTGACGATCAAACGAATGGATGGAGCAGCTATATCCCCCTAACTCACACCTCTGCTTGTCACTTACCTGATACGCAGTCGCCCCATGCAAGTTTTGAAAGACTGTTTCGAAGCGGGCGTGACGTGTGCCTCGCATCATCCTCGTCGAGAGCACTTGGTGGCGTGTGGGAGTTACGATGAAACGGTCGCGCTCTTTGACGTACGATACTTGTCGCAAAAGCCAATCTGTCACTCGAGTAAGTTGGATGGAGGCATTTGGAGGATCAAATGGCATCCGGTATCTGACGATCGACTCTTGGTGGCTGCCATGCACGGTGGGTGTCGGGTCCTTCGACTTACGGGATGGGATGGTGACGTCGTCTCCGGGGATACCGCAAATGCTGGCATCGAGGTGACCAAAAAGTTTACCCAACACGAAAGCATGGCCTATGGAGCCGACTGGCTAGTGTGTAAACATCCGACGCAAAGTGGCTACTTTGAAGCGGCTGCCAGTTGTTCCTTTTACGATCGATCTGTGTATCTGTGGGATACGGTATTTTAGTGTGCACTTCGAGTCAATGGTCTGATAGTATTTACAAGTTGTATCGATTAGATGTTATGATTCCTTCGGCTCAATTGGTGCATCCGTATCATCATCTGCAGGCGTCTCGTCTTCATCACCGTTGGCGACAAGAACATTTTTGTCCGGATCTATCGTTTCTTCCATTTCGTCCAGAGGTACCGTATTTGCCCCGCTTGCCTCGTCTTCGACGGCTTCTTCGACAGCTTCTTCGACAGCTTCTTCGACAGCTTCTTCGACAGCTTCTTCGACAGCTTCTTCGACAACTGCCTCTCCTTTAGAAGTCGTATCTGTACTATTACCAAACGTGTCGTCAAGGGGGGCGTCCATCTCTAGAGCAGAAAAATCGTCGTCTGCTTCTGTATTGTTCGTAGCAACCAGCGTCGGTTCTTCATCTTTTTCGGGTAGGTCCAACATGTCAGCGCCTGGAGGTGCGTTTAGAATCGCCGCTGTTTCTAGGAGCTCCTCTTGCTCCGCTTCTAAAATGCTTGCAACTTGTTGGGTATAGTCCTCAAAGGTGAAAGGTTCCATGACCGCGGGTTCCAACTCTTCGGCCCAAACTTCGTCGGCGAGTAATTGGCTCATTCGAGACTCCCTACCATCCACAGAGCTGGCATCACTGCGCCAAGCGGGGGAATCACTCTCTCTTTCGGCCGTTCTTTGTTGACTGGTAGACGAGTCTTCTGGGTCGTCGTCAGCTATCGGTTCGCCCCATAGCTGCGATAGCTCTTCGAAGGTATCCGTTTCGACTGATGCTCTTTCGCCAATCGACGTTGGAGACAATCCGACCAAAGTCTCTCCCCACAGCTGAGAAACAGAACGGAAATCGTCCTCTTCCGGAGCGATCCAAGGCTCTTCGTACCCGGGTATGTTTGAATAGTCCTCCGGAGGAAGACCCCACAGCTGCTCGATGCCGGAGAGTTTTGTTTGATCGTAATGAGGCACATTATCTACGTCCTCTTTCTCTGGAATCGCTTCGAATCTTCTCTCTCCGGGAGAAGCCATCATGATATCCTGAGTCTCAAGATACTCACTCTGGGCTGCATCTCTGATTGCATCAACCTTTTTGACGTAGTCCTCGTACGTCCGGACGCGAAGTGCCTCTTTTTCTGCAGCTGCCGCAATTTCTTCCTCCCAGACATCGTCGGCCAGCATCTGGCTAAGCCGTATCTCTTGCCCTTCATTCCCAACCTTGTCGTGCCACGGGAGATCTTGATATGGATCGAAGGCGTCGAACGTGTGAACGTAGTCTTCGCCCCCTTCCCAGTCCTGCATCACCTCGAACATGTCGTCCTCTTCGTTGTCGTCAGGGACATCCTTTCCTCCAAAGGCGACTGCGACGGATTCCTCGTCCGGCAATGCGCTATCCCCATTGACCCCGTTGAATATTTTCTCTGAAACTGATTCTGTTTCTTTTGACTTTGGAGGAGCCATAGCAGTTGCATCAGGAACCAACGAGATGGGCAAACCTCCTGCGAAAGACGACACCTTGGCGAGTATGTCTGAAGCGCGTTGTCCGCTCGCAAGAGGCGCACCGAACGAGTCAGGGAATTTAAGGGCGTCAACACCAGTGTACTTGGATGGTATGACAAATGATGTGTTCAGCAGTGGACTCGTGGCTGCATTAGTCCCATTCGTTTGCACCTTTATCATGGCTTCCGAAGCCTGCCGTATTCGTTTCTTCTCTTCTTCGGCCCTTTGTCTCTTGGCTTCCTCTCGTTCACGCTTCTCGTACAGCTCGCGTTCCTTTTTAGCTTGCTCTTCGTCCATCTGTTGGAGCTCTTCGACAGAGTATCCACGAACCGGTAAGAGATACTCAGAAAGTTCGCCATCTTTGAAACGCTGGGACGGGACGGGCATCTCTTCTAGTCCATACATCCAGCGAACAGAGCCAGCATTAGTCTCTGCAATCAAGGTGTCAACGACCAGCGGGTCTTCTCCTTTTCCGTACGATTCATTGTCGTACGGATCCAAAAACTGCTTGGCTAAATCAAAAAGTCCTTGGTACGACACCGTCAAAAGACCAGTACCAAGAACGCAGAGCGGCGCAGAAATACCCGATGAAATGGCCATGAAAGGATACATCCAGAGGACGGCATCAACCAAGACTTGTACAATATGAGCATATGCCAATGGCATGCGCCCCTGTAGCTCGTCACCAATCGCACCATATTGGCCGCGAGTCACGTGAATTTTTTCCAGGAACTGATTCTCAAAGCCACTCCCACCGTGAAAATGGCCCGCTTCGCGTCCCTCGACAAAAGCTCGTGTTATCCACAGCAAAATCGCGTTGTGTCGCTGTGTTGCCGGGACTTCGGCATCAATCAGGACTTCTCGTTCTTGGGGTGTCATGAGGCCCCGCTCCACTAATCTCCTCATTCCACGTGGCGTCAACACTGGGCGATGCGAGCGCGTAAAGGATCCGTACGTCAAGAGGTTGAAGAGACGAACCCAGCGACTTACCAATTCTAGTATCTGTCTGCTACCGGCAGTATATGTGGATGGGTCGTTCGGTCCAGCCCCAGGTTTTCGAGCTGCATGCGCTGCCAAAGTCATGTCTAAATCATGCAGTCGTCCTTGCAAGCGACGACTCAATTCATAACACTTGCGCCAAAGAGCATAAGACTGATTCACGAAGAAAGTCAACGTAAATGTTGTGACCGACAAGAGCTGTCCCCACAGAATGTTGAAGCCTGTTAAGTGCTCTTTGATGCCTGGATAGGTCCGACAAAGGAGATAGACTGCCATGGCATAGATCATTTTTTTGACGCAGGAATCCCAAGTCTCTGAAAAGACAGTTCCCTTCCATCTCTTCCAGATCCAACCACTGGATGGGTCAAACTGCATCATGATTGGCCTTCGAGCCGATGTTCGAACAGATTCGTCAATTAGGTCGTCGAGCAGATTTTGTGTAGAGGCTTGTTCGATAATGGATTCAGGGGTCGTCAAGACCATTCGTCTTGTGGTGGATTTTCGGTAAGGAAACAGGGCCGCTCTGCCTCTTGCAGTATGTTGGGATATCGTGGATGCCCCTTTGGAGTAGACTGCTGGTCTTAAACTTTGCATTGCGGATACGGTAGATGTCACTGACGCGATAAGGCATATGATGAACCACATACTGCCTCTACAAGGGCGACGCGATCCTTCGGAACAAGTTTTCGATCCAGCCATTTTGGAGAGTAGCAGCCTCATCTGTCGGGATTTCCGTCGTAAGGAATCGAATTCAATCCGCGAGGCCTCGCATATTTCTGATGCCATCCTCATGGGGCCTTCAGATGCAACAATAGGCATTACAATGATCCTTCTTGCTTGGTTGTGCCGACCTCGTCCCTGGTCTATTGGATTTGTGTGATGTGTGTGTTTATTGTTTATCGCATCGCATCGATGTGCGTTTCTGCTCATGACTCGACTCATTACCTGCTAGCGAATCGAAATAATTTGTCATCAAAGGATCGCAACTGTCGGTACCGGTAGCTTATCTAAAAGAGATTGCTGGCCTTAGCCTCGAGATGCAAGCGATACGGTATGTTATCATGGTGGAGACTCCTTCTTGACTAACGTTTTCAAGCAGATTGGTAGACTAGCAGATAGACACCTAAAAAAACAATACAGTACAAAAAATGGCGCAGAAGTTGAGTCACATATCAATAAGCAACACTCATGAAGGTACAAAAAGACTGATAGTAAATTGTCGTGCGTCAGTTTCATCGACCCCGACCGCATCGCGACCATGGTGGCAGTCTTTAGACTTTAGACGCCATTTGAAGCATACAACCGTCCCACTGAAGCTCGCCGTGACGGCAAGATATGTGGATGCGAAGGGTCCGTAACAGTCTCTTGATAGCGTCTCCTGCATTCAGTTCAGCTTGGACGCTCCGTGCTTCGTCCTTGCATTTTCGATCAATTCCCCTGCGATCCTTTGTCTCAATAGCAGCCATGCCCAGCCAGTCGGATGCAGACAAGGGTCCGTCGTCACTCAGGATACTTGGAGTATGCGGTGGCATTGGATCTGGTAAAAGTACGGCGTGTAAGCTTCTCGTATCCGACCTGAACTGTGCCGCCCATATTGGTACGTTTCTGCTTGGCTCCAAGTATGGTATCGTCCAAGGAAAGTAAACAACGCTCTCTAACACCTGCCGAAACATTGCAGACGCTGATTCCATAGCCCACACGGTATATCGTCCTGGTAGTCAAGCGGTCAAAGACGTGGCGGCCGCCTTTGGTTCCGAAATCATGCAGAGCAATGGCGAGATTGACCGCAAGAAGCTTGGTTCCATTGTCTTTGCTAATCTTTCGGACATGCAAAAACTCGAACAAATTGTGTGGCCGCACGTCAAACAAGATATTCTGGATCAAATTCAAACAATACAAAATGGTTGGGCCGGTGACGGGTCTCCCGTCGTTGTGGTGGAGGCTGCCGTCTTGCTTGACGCTGGATGGGAGGACTTTCTAAATGGCGTGCTCGTAGTAACCGCGTCTCCCCGTGTGGCCCTCGATCGACTCATGGAGAACCGTGGGCTTTCCGAGGAAGAGGCTCAGAAGCGAGTCGATGCACAGTCGTCTCGTCGGGGGATTGGCAATCTGGACGAAGAGGTTCAACTCAAGGTAGTCACTGCCGTAGTTCAAAATAATGGAACGATCGAGAACCTCAAAAAAGCGCTATCGCAAAAGCTAGAGGACGAAACGACGTGGTACAGAGCATAAACTAGAGAAGTCTAAACTGACAATCAACTTAAAGTAAGATCGTTATGCCAATCCCATATCTTCCAAATCTTCCCGAATGCGTCGATTCGGGTCGTACTCCTTGTCTTCTTTTTCCTGAACGTCCTCCTCCTCCACTTGATCCGCCAGCTCCTCTAGTTCGTCCAAGTCTGGTAAGGGATACCGCAAGATGGCTGCGACACCCGAGACTTGTTGTAGCTGTTGGCCCGACACGTGCATGGAGCTAAAGATGTAAACTTGGCCTCCGTTCTCACGGACCGACTCGACTAGTTGCACGTACTTTTTACGTGTCTTGACGCTGACAGATCGAAACAACTCGTCCGTCACCAACAGCGAATCAATGGCGAGCTGCTCGTGCGCCTTGGCAACGTGGTCGTAACCGTAATACGCCCGATCTAGATCCTTCTCCATCATGCGCATAAACCTGTTCAATATTTCTACTTCTTTGGCCACTTTTGTATCCGTCATTCGGGCCATGATTCCTAGAGAGGGACGAGAGAAGGTGGTGAGTTAAGGCGATACAGCTTCTGCTTGAGTTCATTCGCAGCATCGTCTGGGCCAGCTCACCTGGATCCGAAAACATTTCTTCGAGAGCATGTTTGTGTCCCGATGAAGCCTTGCACAATACAAATTTGCTCTTATTTTCAATAAAGGCCCGATCGTCGCGTCTCACCGACTCTTTCTGCATGTATTGAAAGAAATCTTGATTGACAAAACCTGGCGAACCAACCAAAACAGCCTTGACCTTGGCAAAATCAATATGCCGAATCACAGCTTGATAGACTGCTTCATAAAACTTGACAATAGACTTCGCATGTTGCGAACTTCCCACTCGTTTCTTGGGAATGTTCGTGTCGATGCAGGCCTTGGTAATGGTCAAGGCGCCCGTCACCAAGCATACGTGCGCCAATCCAGTCTGCATGACCACAGCCGCTATCTCGGCTTGTCGTTCGGGATGTATTGCTTCCTCCAACCGGTCCAAGAATATTTGGTCCCAGCACTCCTTTACAATGGTAAAGTTTTGGTGCAATTCCAATGTGAGCGTGTGATGCGCTCCCAAGCGGACCAATTCGTTTTCACTCTGGACCGTTCCTGATATCCGCAATTGCAAGACATCTGGGTCAAAGTCTACTTTCTGAACGTCAATGGTCAGCATAAGTCTCTTTTTGGAAGACGATGTGGAGCCAGTGAATGATTCCTTCACGACTTTGCGGAGCGTGGTGCATCGCACCAAGTCGGAGGCGGACAGTAGATTGTACGCGTGCCACAAATCTTCGGGAGTTTCTGGGCGAAGCAACACGCTGCCGCTACCATCTTTGGCGCTTATCTGGCGTTTCAGTAGCTTCATGGGTTCGAGAGCTTGGGACAGAAGAGGTGAGACTAGCAGCGACGACGAGCTCGTCGTCAATCGGTCGTGATTGCTGATGGGGCGGATGATAGAAATTGTGAGGTGTCGAAACGTCGACTTTAAAATTCATTCACGTTTCTTCCTTTTTTTCCGTTTGGCGCCATTTTTTGGCGATGGCATTGCGAGCGACGAACGACGCACATAAAGTATACAAGTCACCATGGCATCACCGCAAGCGTGTCCGCGCCGCTGCTTTTTGGCGGATGTCGCAAGCACAGTTTCTGCTAGCGGGAAAGAGGCAGTCACTCAGCTGCGATTAATGGGCCTGGTCGTTTCCATTGTGCAAGAGTCGCTGGAGGTTTCACCCACGGTCGTTTTGGACGACGGCACGGGCCTGGCGGCCGTCGTGACCCCTGCATCCATGCTGGAAGCGATTCGCTGTGGCGTGGGAGCGTCTCTGGATTGTTTAGTACGTGTGGAGCGCACTTACTGTAGTAGCAAGAGTGACGCGTTTCAACTGCACGCCGAAGCGCTCATTGTCGTGCCCGATGCGCATACGGAAACGCTGCGATGGTTAGAATTGGCCTATCGCAAGCAGCAGGGAACCACCGTGCTTGCATCCAAAACCGGATATCCTTGTGATCGTGTGCAAGTAGACAATGTTTACCAGTTGATACAAACAGAATCCAAGCATCAATACCGGGGTCAGCAGGGAATGTCGGCGCAAGATTTGGCCGTTGTCTTGGATATTCAGGCAGACGAGGCGCAAGAGATGATTCAAGACTTGCAAATTCAAGGATTGGTGTATCAGAATCAAGCTGGAGCCTTTCTACCACTGTAGTCTACCAACTCGCTAACTGGTACTAGCTAGTGCGCTTGTAGAGCGCTAGCTGCTGTAGAGAGGACCTTGTACAAAAACTATAGAATTGAAATTTTGAAAAGTGTATTGTTTACCTTTGCCTCAGGCTACGTAGTTCACTAGAGTAAGCATATTACACGACAATGAGCCCGCGACAAGCCGACAGGGAATGTGACTGTCAAATTTCCTTGGGCTCCCTTTGCATATTCGTACGGTGCTGCTAGACTTACTCGTTCCTTCGGCGATTTTGGTGCACCTTTTGACGTCTTGGAAACCCCCATTCAACCTCTCTCCAACCTAATACTCTCTCTCAAAATTGTAGCGGATACTCAAGAAATGAACACACACAGGTGTCAAAGCTCTCAAACTGGTTAGTAGTATACCGGTAGTAGTCATAGCTAAACCTTATTCCATCATCAGACGCCACCAAAGAAGTCGGCAACAGCAGCGTCTCTGGCTCGTGCGCAACGTTTCGAGTAGCTTGAAAGCCGAAGAATCCACACAGCCAAATCGCTTCGAGAGGAAATAGACACGGAGATCTATAGTTCCCGGCAGTTGCAGTCAAAAGGAATCAATCGAGGCTTTCTCTTGCCATTCTAGACTATCATAGCTAGTCTATGGGCTTTGGGCTTTGGGTACCCGTAGACTACGGTTAAAGTTTGGGCGGGCGGGGCGGGCGGGTTTATTCGTTCATATTTTGGGCAGTGTGCTTTTTTACTCACCGGATGACCACCCGTTTGGTTTCTTCGCCATTGCTTTTTGTTTGCGTTCTTATTCTCAATATTTGCTATTGTTGTGGTGCTGCTCTTGTTGTTACCATTGTCATTCCAAGCATATTCGTTGATCATGTCGCTTCTCGAACCCCCTGAACACCTCCTCAAGCTCTTGCACCAGTCGTTGCCTGAAAACGCCGTCACCAAGAGCACGGCTGATGATGGTCAAGAAGAGATTCTCGCCTACGTGGCCTTTTTGGCCTCAGGTCTTGCCGCGACCAAGGAGTTTGATGCCAAAGTGTGGTCCGATGTGTTGGAGCCTTACTTGGAGCAAATGGAAGATGCTGGATTAGATGTTGGTGTCGTTGTGGAAGCCTTTTGGGCGTCGGCAGTCCGCGAACTTACCGATCAGGACGACGCTGATTCGTATGGTGACGACGGCGAAGACGTGGAAGAAATCTGCAACCTTCGCTTCAACCTTGCCGTAAGTATGGTTATCCTTTCTGATTGTAGCGGTTGGAGTTATACGAATTCAGTACAGCAAACTCACACGCGTCTTTCTAATTTATAATTGCTTCTCAGTATGGTGGTAAGATTCTCTTGCACGGAACCAAACTCCGTCTTTTGTGTGGCCGTCGTTACGCTCTGGTTGGACAGAACGGAGTCGGCAAGACGACGCTCATGAACGCCATTTCCACTGGTAAGATTGATGGATGGCCGTCGACTCTTGTCACGGCTTATGTCGATTCGGGTTCCAATGTGGACCCTGCTTATGAAGAAGAGATTGTCTTGATGAATCTCGTGGAATACACTGGAAAGTCGGCAGAAGCGTGCAGGGAGGCCATGCGTGAGCTTGACTTTACCGATAGCATGATGGATGGTGATATTGGCTCCTTGTCGGGAGGTTGGCAGATGAAGATGCGACTCGTTCGTGCCAAGCTCATCGAGCCCGACATTTTCTTGTTGGATGAGCCTACCAATCACTTGGCTTCGGGTGCGGTCCAGTGGATCACTGACTATCTCTGTAGCTTGACGCATCAGACTGTCCTCTGTGTTTCCCACGACACGACATTTCTCCAAAACATTTGTACCGATGTCATTCATTATGAACAGCGCGATGTATGGGGTCCCTACCGAAAGTTGGTTCACTACAAGGGTACAATGGCCGAGTTTGTTGAAAAGCAACCCCAGGCCAAGCATTACTTTGAATTGGCGACAACGGATATGCTCAAGTTCGAATTTCCCGACCCCGGTCGCTTGGAGGGAGTCAAGACATCTACGCAGAAATTCTTGGAGATGGAGCACGTGGATTTCTGCTACAAGAAGCGCGACGTGCTCACTTTGACGGACGTTAACCTTAAGATGACGCTCTCGTCGCGTATTGCCGTGTTGGGAGCCAACGGTGCAGGAAAGACGACATTGATCAAGATGATTGTTGGAGAAACCTTGCCAACCAATAAGGGTATCTGCCGGTTTTACGTTCACCAGAACTTGCGTATTGCGTACGTCGCGCAGCATGCCTTTTCCCATGTCGAACAGCATATGGATGATAGCCCTGTGGCATACATTCAGTGGCGCTTCAAAGACGGGTGGGATCGAGAGAAAATGGATAGCGAGGGCTACAGGATTACCGAAGAGGAACAGAAAGCCATTGACGACTACGAAATTGAGGGCATTTGGTCAAGACGTATGAGGGCGGGAATCCTGGAATACGAGGTGAAGAAAAAGAACATTCGTGAGAAAGACAACAAGTATTTCTCTAAGGATGAATTGTTAATGATGGGCTTTGAGAGACTCCTGAAGCAAACGGACGAAAAGATCGCAAGCAAGGAAGCGGGGCTAGACCTGCGCCCCGTTACAACATCCGAGATTCAAAAGCATCTCGATGGTTTCGGTCTCACGCAAGAGTTTGGTACCTACGGTAGGATCCGTGGTCTCTCTGGTGGGCAAAAGGTCAAATTGGTGCTGGCTGCAGCCTTTTGGACGGTGCCCCATCTCGTTGTTCTTGACGAACCGACCAATTTCTTGGATCGTGAAGCTTTGGGAGCTCTCTCGGCTGCTCTCAACAGCTGGGGCGGAGCTGTGCTCATGATCTCGCATAACAAGGAGTTTTATAGCTCCGTGTGCAAAGAGGAATGGCTCCTTGAGAAGGGTCACCTTACCATCCAGGGTGTGTCCAATGAGAGAGAGATGAGGGCCGTTAACAAGAAGAAGAAATACGATAAGGTGTTGAAAGACGACGAAGTCCTCGATACAGCTGGCGGTAACATGAACGCGAATGGTGACAAGTACAAGGACGCTACCATCAACTTTTGGGGTCAGACCGTGAGCAAAAAGGAAGCTCGTGCGTACGAAAAAGGGAAGAAGAAGGGGGATGTTGAGACAATGAGAAAAGTCCTTCAAATCCCCTCCGGTAAGGTCATGCCTGGCTTTGAAGAGCTTGGAAACGGTGCTGTGACGAAGTAAGCTACTATCGTAAAGGGTTATTGAGCAAAACAGTGCACAACGATTGAACGAGCTGGTACACTTTACATGAAGTATTAAACAAAGGAAGCCACCGCAAGAGTCTTGAAATACGGGGCAGCAGCTTAAAGTGCGGTGTGTCTGCATATTACAACGGATTGTCTAATCTAAAATTAATGTTGCAAGGTTTTCTTCCTCGTGATTCAGTGTAGAACGCTTGAAAATACCATTAGGAGCGCCGATTTCTTTGGTAACGGCTGCGCTGTCTTGGCGCTCTTGACTTTTGACCAAATGGTCTATTCTTCCATCCTTCCTTGTCTCTCACGTTGCATCGCCATTCATGCGGCAAGTCTTTAACCGAAATGGATGCACCGGATCGAATAAAATCCGCGAGCAGTTCTCTATACAAGTCCGCGGGTGCGGCTTTTCGTAGATAGGCCAGCACCATCTCGCCGACTTGACCGTCCTTACAGCACTGATCAAAGGTTCGCTTGGTAACTCTGCGGCGCGTTGCATCGTCGTCTACCAGGTTCGCGCAAGCCTTGAGAAACGTCCCGTATGTCACCTGGTTCGGCTGTCCGTAACGGGACGACTGCAACTCTTCGAGCGTAAAGATGGCTGTATCCAGCGCTTTGCGTCTCGTTCGCTGATCCAATACTGCAGGAAAGGCGCAACTGTTCAACACAGCCGTATACGTGATCTCGTTGGGACGCGCTTCCTTGTTTCCGGCCTGGTAGAGCTTGTCCATTCTCCGCAAAATGCGCAGTGCCTTTTGTGCTTTGCCCTCATTCTGGCTCTTGGAAATGGCATTGATCACCTGTAACATCGTGAAAGGAAGAAACGGTTTGAGCAAACGCGCTCACACGTGCACACGTCTTGAATATTTCTTGATAACGTACCGTATTGTAACTCAAATCGTTCGGCTTCACCTTGGTATCTCCACCCTTGTACAATTGCCACATTCGATCCAAATAGTATTCGGCCTTGACACCACAGCATCGAGTCCCTGATCTCGCCCAAGCATTCAAGAGAGCGTTATACGTGATGATGTTGGGAGCCATGTACTCGTCGCCCGCTTCGTACATACTTTGCATTTCTTGCAAGAGAGCTTCGGCCTTGCGCGCACCCAGCGTTCCTTCTCCACTCCGGGCCCAGCAATCAATCAATGAATTGTAACAGAAACGATCTGGTTTCAAGCATTTTTCGGCGTTCAACTTGTACCGCGCCTTGACTCGATCCAGCAACTGCTCTGCCTGTTCCGCAGCTCCCTTCTCACCACCACGAGAGTGCGCCACAATTACGTTCGTGTAACTCATAATATCAGGTTGTGCGTTGGGATGGACTCCTGATTGATAGGCATCTTCCATGTACACGAGTAGCTCTTGCGCCATGCGCAGGGCCCCAGGGACAGAACTCTTGGAAAGAGCGCCCAAGACTTGATTGAAGGAGAACGTGTCGGGATCGACGCCGTCACGCTTGACCAATTGGCGCAACATGTCGGCTGCTCGCATCGCCGCATTCGCTTCAGACGATCGGACCCACGCGTCAATGACCAGATTGTACGAAAACAAGTTGGGCGCAAAGAGCAATCGACCTTGGTCGTGGCCTTGTTCCATTTCCAGCAGCAAGGCTTGGGCGCGTTGGGCAAGGCCTTGTCCCTTGCCGTGCATGGATAGTGCGTGCAAGTGCGTATTGTAGGAAATCAAATCGGCCTTTGCCGTTGCTGTATCGGTACGCATGTTGCTCAAAATCTCGGCCGTGCGGTCCACGGCTGCCGGATTCCGCGATTTTACCCACGCGGACATGATGGCATTCAACACGACCGTGTTTGGTTTTTCCAGGTTGGGATCGTCTTCAATCTCTCGCAACAATGCTTCGGCACGAGACACCGCGTGCGCCTTCATGCCCGAACATGCCCACGCCGAAATCACCGACGCATACGTGACCAAGTCCTTGGGGACCGTCATTTCTTCCAGAATGCGATCGGCGTGCTCCGCCGCCGCGCGACCCCGCTTGGCCCGTTGCCAGGCCCGAATCGCAAGATTGTAACAAAATGTATCGGGTTGATGCGGCGTACACTGCATGTGCCGCAGAAATCCTTCGGCCAAGAGTCCCGCGTTTTCGTCGCCACTGGCACAGTACGTTTCCAACACCAACAAGTATTCGTGCCGGCCGGGCCGGGCCGCTACATTTTTTCCGCTCTTGTCGAGGTATTCCATCCACGCCAAGAGCCGGCGCGCAATCAGTGCTCCCTCGGTCCGACAGACCATGTGCAAGACGATATCAAAAGACTGCTGCGTCGGTTGCAGGGTACCCGTGTCTTCGTAGGTTTCTTGCAACAAGACGAGTATTTCGCGAGCGCGTTGACTGGCCGAACGGCCGTGTGTTTGAAACAAGGCGGCACAGGCCCAGGCATCCAGTAATGCGGTATATAATTCAATGGTGGGAACGGCTTGTTCGTTGCCAGCCGCATGTTCCTGCCAGAGTCGTTTCAAGAGCGCCTCCATTCGAACCGGTGCTTGTGAGTCCGTCTTGCCAAAGGCGCCCCACGCAGTCAATATCGAAGTGAGTTCGTGCCATTTACCAACCGTCAAGGATCCAGCTGGAGCCGCTAGTAATGTTTGAGTCGTCTGTAACAACCATTCGCGGCGTTGGGGCGTCGCCTGCTGCTTGTTTCGTCGCCGGCCGTGTCGACGGCTCTTGTAGTTCTTGGAATTTGCTGCTGCTGCTGCTGCGTTGCTGTTGTTGTCTGTTCGATTGTGGTGCTGGAATGAATCGTTCGAGTTTGAAAGTGGATATTTGGATGCTACTGCTCCAGAAAGAGCGCGCTTGGGTATCCGCTGGCGATGACGTAGTAACTGGAGGCTGTGAAAGGCGTGCGCTTGCCCGCCATCAGAGCGCAGCAAAGGATTGCTGCACAGCAAGAGGGCGGCGACAGCCTGCCAGAGAAAATGTCTCTTTCTCGTTGCGTTCTTTTTGGTGCTCGTCCTCGAACACCGCTCTTGGGTTGCCTCTCTCATGCTGCAATGCATCGACAGCGGTCTCTTTTGCATGCTTTCTTCAGATCGTTCCGTCTACGTCTACCGCAATAATATGATGTGCTTGCAGATATGATAGACTGCAATCCGCCGGATACGCTCTTGTTGACATACATTGACAATACAGTAAGGTCGCGTGTCGCGTGTCGCGTGCCAACTAACAGAGAGAAATGAGAAAGAACGAAGAAAATAAACCGTGACTTCGATTTTTGGGTCACCCGATCATCTAGTGAACGACGGACGGACGAGTGAAGGACGGACGGACGACCGCGGAGCACCAACAAAAAAAGGTGAAACGAATTGGCGACAAAAAGAACAAAAAATCCTGCAAACACGGCCCATGGGAAAGGGGAAGGATTTGTTCATAGATAGCAGCTCTCGACCACAGTCCACCTTTAGTAACAACCGCATTGGCATTGGCACTGTACAGTAAGCCGAAACACAAGAATGGCCAAGGGAGTCCGAAGAAAAGGTTCCACGCCGACCGCTGGTTCCACCAGTAAGCGTTCCAGAAAAACCCTCGACTTGGCATGGAATGACGACAACGACGACGCTGCCGATGACAACGACCATATTCATTCCGACGATGACAGTGAGAATGCTAACAGAGAACCCTCGCTTGAAGATGAAGATGAATCGGAAGAAGAGGCACTGGATGCCAAGAAAGTCAGACTCGCCCGGGAATACTTGGAAAAAATTGACAAGGTGTCCGACGACGGCTCGTCGACGGGCGAATCAGAAATGGAAGAGCATGACGACGAGAATGACTCGGATACGGACCGCGTTGGCCGCAAGCTACAACGCGATCGACTGAAACGAGAAGGCATGCTGGAACGACAAGTCGCCGACAAACTGCAAAGTTCCATTGCTGCTCTCGAGGCAACCTCCCTGCAACAAAAAAATACTACCAAAACAAACACAGCAACGACAAGTACCATGCAAGATTGGATGACAGCCGGCCATACGCAACTCTTTCGTGGTCACGATTTGACGGTAACGTCGGTTGCTCTGCAGCCTGACGGTACGAAAGCCATTAGTGGATCCAAAGACCATTCCGTCCTATTGTGGGACGTGCAGCAAGGTAAACGATTGGCGACTCTGACGGAACACTGGAAGAAAACTACTGTCAATCGAAGCGGTGGACAAGTCTTGTCCGTTGCTCTATCAGACGATGGTCGCTACGCTGCTGTGGGAAAGGCGGACGCGACAGTCACCATCTTTGACGTGCGAAGTCGATCCAATGGACGTCAACTGGCACAAAAAGTGCAAACCTTTGAAGGCCACAAGGGTCCCGTCACGGGCTTGGCCTTTCAGTCGCAATCGCTGAATCTCTTTTCCGCATCGGCGGACCGGTGTATACGGCATTACAATCTCCAAGACATGATGTACATGGAAACTTTGTACGGTCACCAATCCGGAGTGACGGACATTGACTGCGGCCGGGCCGAACGACCCATTTCGGTGGGTCGCGATCGTACCAGCCGAGGCTGGAAGTTGGCTGAAGATACACATTTGATCTTTCGCGGTGGCAGTAAAATACAGTCGGCCGACTCTATTACTGTACTAAAGGATGATTGGTTCTTGACGGGCCACGAGGATGGGCACTTGTGTCTGTGGATGACGGAAAAGAAAAAGGCAGTGACGACGTTGGAGAATGCGCATGGTCTCAGTGCCGGTGGTTTGGGAAACGGTGTCTTGAGTGTTGCGTCGCTTCGAGGCAGTGATGTGGCGGCGAGTGGATCCAACGACGGGTACTTGCGTTTCTGGAAGCCACGAACGGGTAAAACCTTGAACGAACGAGGCCTCGATCCTCTGTGCAATATTCCCATGGAGGGCCACATTAACGGTATTGCCTTTGGTCCCAAGGCCAAGTTTTGTGTCGTCGCGGTGGGACAAGAGCACAAGTTTGGTCGATATGGTAGCGTCAAGGGAGCCAAGAATCGGTTCGGTATTGTCCAGCTACAGTCTCCCGATGCAGCCGATGACGACGACGACGAAGAGAGCGAGGATGAGGTTGCCAAGGATGCCGCGGAGGAGGAAGCTTCGGCCTCGGATGATTCGGATGACGAATAGAGCCAATATAGTAGCAATTCTCCTCTAGTAGTCTTCTATCTAGATCTCATCTCTCTCTCTACTATACTGCGGTAGGAACTATTGGTCAGTCTAGCCTTTTACCAGACAATACTGTATCGTATTTGTAATTACAGGTATGCCAAAGCGACCCGGAAGGTCAGTCTGTCCTCGTATCGTCGTCGTGCTCGTTTCCCTGACGTTGCACAAGCAACTTGCGCCAAGATTTTACTCAACCACCTCCCGTTTCAAGCGCCAAGCTAGCAAGCGCAGATCAGATCTTTTGACATCAGAGCATGTCGGAGGGTTGTCGATCGACCAAGACGCTAGCGTAGAAGATCCAACGTCTATACTACAGAGCGAATATCTCACCTGGCTTGACCAAGCATAAGAAGGAACCAGTCGACTAACCAAGCGGAACCTTCAAAAAATGGGCAGAAATCCTTTCAACACACGTCTGTTCATGGTAATCTCCGTATGTTCCTTGACT
>Ga0307981_1000992_pt1 | contig 26920 bp, 21 predicted proteins | sample OrgLakmetagen987_FD_201849 | JGI IMG/M metagenome (GOLD analysis project Ga0307981, IMG submission 201849) | Saline water microbial communities from Organic Lake, Antarctica - #987 | ecosystem: Environmental > Aquatic > Non-marine Saline and Alkaline > Saline | place: Antarctica: Organic Lake... | reverse complement strand
AAACCGCGCGGGCTTCGCCTGAGCTACGCAAAGGCTCTACTCAGCCCGCGCTACCGTCGGTTTTACACCACCACCCGGGGCACAAGCACCCAGATCAAAGAAAGATCGGGAAAACCACGGACTTGGGCAGGAATTTGGTGCTTGGAACCAAACCACTTGCAGCACTCGCCGATTTTCATCGGGGCCATCGTTTCTTGCCCTGCGTTTCCTACAACGCGACAGGTCGGCTGTTCAAAATGCAAGGTCGCGTCAAGCGGTTTTAACTTCTGCCAGCCGCTCCTTGCGCAAATAGGTGTGGTACAAGACTGGCACGCCAATCAGCGTCAGGATCGATGCGAAACCCAATCCGGCCATGATCGTGACAGCCATCGCGGCAAAAAAACCGTCGGTAAGCAGCGGCACCATGCCGAGGATCGTCGTGCCAGCCGCCAGAATGACGGGGCGCAGACGCGATACGCTTGCTGTCACGATGGCCTCTTTCTGCGGCAGACCTTCGGCTTTTTGCACATCGATTTCTTCGACCAGAACAATCGCGTTCTTGATCAACATCCCCGACAGCGCAAGCAGGCCTAAAAGTGCGGTAAAGCTGAAGGCAAGACCTGTGAACAGCAGCCCCAAAGAGACCCCGATGATAGACATGGGCACGATCGTCCAGATCACGGCCGTCTGCCGCAATTTGCCAAACAGCAAAATCGTGATCAGCAACATGGTCCCAAAACTCAACGGCATTTGGCTCCCCAGAGAGGCCTGTGCTTCGCCCGCACTTTCAAACTCTCCGCCCCACTCCATGAAGTATCCTGGCGGCAGTTCAATCGCCTCGATCAAAGGTCGGACTTCGGGGAAAACCGACGGTGGGGTCAGACCATCAATGACGTTGGCATTTACCGTGATGGTCGGGACGCGGTTGCGCCGCTCGATCACCGGGTTTTGGGTGACAACCTCGAATCCGTTAATCAACTGATCAAGCGGAAGATAGTCCTGAATGGCCGCCGAATAGACAAGCTGATCCAGCATCTGACCGTCGCGCGCGGTCTCCGAAAGCGGGGTGCGCACGATGATATCGATCAGCCGGTCCCGCTCGCGGTAAGTGCCAGCGTTGATGCCGTTGGTGGCCAGCGCAATCGCATTCGCCACATCACCGCGGGAAACACCCGCAGCCTGCGCGCGATCCTCGGCATAAAGGGGCCGGGTCACAAGCTCTTGTTCGTACCAATCGACGTATTCGGTGTGCAGGTTCGGGGTCGCATTAATCAAGATTTCCTTGGCCTGTTCTGCAAGGCGGCGCAGGACATCGGCATCGGGCCCCGAAAACCGCGCTGCGATGTCTGAACTGACGGGCGGACCAAAGATGATGCGTTTTGACTGAAGCTCGGCCCAGGGCAGGGCGTTGATCACGAATTGATCCAGATCAGCACGCAGGGCAGGGATCTGCTCTGCCGAGGTGGCGCGGATCACCAATTGCGCAAACGAACTGTCGGAATCCGGTGACGTATAGGTCAGCATAAAGCGGCTGAGGCCGCGGCCAATGGTTGTCGTAACCGCAGCAACCTCGTCGCGCTTTGCAAGCCAGTCTTCGACGATCTTCACATCCTGCGATGTTGTGTTGATTGCCGTGCCCTGAACGCCTTTGTATTCCAGATAAAACAGGGGCGTCGTGGCAGGGGGGAAGAACTGTTGCTTGACGCTGCCAAAGGCAATTACGCTGGCGACGGTCGTCCCGATCAGCGCAGCAATCACCAGCCAGCGCAGTTGCAACGCCCAGCGAACCAGCCAGCCATAGCTGCGAAAAACCGGGCCGTCATAGCCACTGTCATCGGCATCCAGACCGCCGATCTTGAACAGATAATGCCCCAGCAACGGTGTAATCGTGACCGCAACAAGCCACGATAGCATCAGCGAAATCGTGATCACCGCAAAGAGCGAGAACATGAATTCCCCAGATGCGTCAGGCGACAGGCCAATCCCTGCAAAGGCCATGACCCCAATGACGGTCGCCCCCAGAAGCGGTATCTGGGTCTTGTTTGCCGCAAGATCCGCCGCCTCGGTAGACGAGCGCCCTTTGCGCATCTCTTGCTGCATACCTTCCGCGATCACGATGGCATTATCGACCAGCATTCCCATCGCAATGATCAACGCACCCAGACTGATCCGCTCGACCTTGACCTCGAAAAGATACATGAAAAAGAACGTCGCAAGCACCGTCAGCAGCAAAGATACCCCCACCACCACAGCGGCCCGTGGCCCCATGAAAATAGCAAGCACCGCGATCACTACGCCCACAGACAGGGCAAGCGACATCAGAAAGCTCCCTGTGGACTCCTCTACGATCCGGTGTTGTTCATAGATCGGTTCAATTGCTACGCCGACGGGCAACAGCGACTGCAAGGTCTCTAGCTCGGCTTCGACACGTTGTCCAACGTTCACGATGTTCTCGGAGGTCAGGCCGGACACGCCCATGGTGAACACTTCTTGTCCGTTATGTCGCAAGATATGATCGGGGTTATCAACGCGACCTCTGCTGACACTCGCGATGTCCAAAAGGTTCATCACCTCGCCCTGAAAACCAAAGGTCAGCCCGCTGATTGCGCTGACACTGTCCTCTGCAGAGGGGGCTGAGACGCGCAGGTTTGAGGGGCCATTGGGAACAAATCCGGTCGAATTTATTTCGGTGGATGTATTGATCGCACTGATGATCAGACGGGGGTCAACACCAAGAGACGACAGGATCTGGGATGAGGGTTCGACAAAAATAGCCTCTTCCGGCAGGCCTTGGATCTGGACATTTGCAACGCCTTGTACTGTCAATAAATTGCGCCGCAGAAAAGTTGCGATTTCCCATTTCTCGCCGTCCGAGAAACCGGGGGCTGAAACGCCATAGAGAATGCCGAAAACATCGCCAAAATCATCATTCACCGTGGAGGGGCGTGCAGCCGGCGGAAGCGCTGCGCGCGCATCTGACACGCGGTCGCGCAGGTCGTCCCAGACCTGTATCAACTCGTTGCCGCCGTAGGTGTCCTGCATCTCGACTTCGATCACGGACAAGCCTTGTGTATTGCGCGATGTGACCTGTTTGACCTCGTCCATTTGCTGGATTTCCGCTTCCAGCACCTCGGACACTTCTGTTGCGACCTGGGCCGGGGTCGCCCCGGGATACGCCGTGATCACCAGCGCGCTTTTCAGGGTAAAGGTGGGGTCCTCCAGTTTGCCAACCGACAGATAGCCAAAGGCCCCGCCAAACAGGGCAAACAGAATGAATATCCATGTGTAGATCGGATATTGGATGGCAAAGCGTGCTATCTTCATCGTCTCAATCCACGCTCATACCAACATAAGGCCGCACGGTTTCGCCCGCGCTTAGCAGATGCGCGCCAGCGGCGACAATCATTGCATCAGGTGCCAGCCCCGTCACAGTGATATCTGTTCCTGTGGCCGATCCAACCTCGACGGTTTGCCAGTCAACGGTTCCGGTATCGCCAGTATCGTCAGGGGTATAGATCATCACCTTGGCCTCGTTCCCTTGGATGTTCACCGCTGCCGGCGGCAAGATCGCAAGGGTGGATTGGCGCTGTTTCATGCTGGCGGTCACAGTCATCGACGCACCCGGAATAAAGGCGGCAGTCGTCTGATCGGTGGGCAGCGCAAATGTCACGCGGTAGCTTTGCCCGATGCTTTGGGTCTCGGCGTTGAATTCACGCAACTCCAGCGGCACTTCGGCGTCAAACAACGGTGACGAACCAGTGAACGTCAACGCACCGACATCATTGCGCTGTTGGAACAACCGCTCGGGCACGTCGATCTCGACGCGTACTTCCGACATGTCATGCAACCGGACGATGGGTTGGTTGGGGGATACATTGGCGAAATTCGGTGTCAGCCGCGAGGCGACCAGTGCGCGAAACGGGACGAATAAAGTGGCATCGTCCAAGGCATCTTGCGCCTCTTGCAGGGTAACTTTGGCCAGATCGCGGGTGGTTTTTGCATCCTCGGCCTGTGTTTCTGCGATGGCGTTGGATTGCGCCAGCTTTTGGGTCCGCACGAAATCCCGCTCGGACTGGGCCAATTGCAAACGCGCCCGCTCGACCGCCCGCTCAAACGGACCCCGCTCAAGTGCCGCAATCTGTGTGCCGGCATCCATGAACTGGCCTTCCTGCGCGTCAAACATCACCATTCGACCGCCGACCTCAAATGAGATATCGACAGTTTCCTTTGCTGCAATCTGCCCGAAAAAGACCCGTTTATCGGGCTGCGAAGTTCCGCCGGGTGTGATTAGCTTGACTGCACGCATGGGTGCCGGAGTGCCCGAAGGAGTTAGAACTTCGACGTCTTGCGCACCAGCCAATGCGGGAAAAATGCAGAAGATGGCAATGAGGACTGGTTTTATCATGGCAGACTCCGGAAGGGTACTGGGCGGTACTTAGACTATTTGACATTTCTTTCAAGAAGATTGAGTACTGTGTAGTACTTTGTTTTCTTGTGCCTTTGAATCTGGTGTTTTTATGGACAGACTTTCTGCTGAAACGCGCATCCTTGTTGCCGCCCGTACGCTGTTCTTCCAACACGGATTTGCGAAGGTTTCGACGGACCTGCTTGCCCGCGAAGCTTCTGTATCAAAAGCGACGATTTACCGGCATTTTGAAAATATGACCGAAATATTGCGCAGACTGATCGAGATCGAGATCTCCAGGATCAGCGGTGCCCGGATGCCCACGATTGAGACACGCGCAGATCTTGAGCAAGCCTTGACCGAGTTTGGGATACGCCTTTTGACCTTTCTGAACCAAAGCGACACGGTGGAATTTGGCCGCGTCATCCACGAAGAAGCGCGTCAGAACGTTGACATGGGTCAAGCCTTCTTCTCGGTTGCTTTTGACAACACGCACCGCACAGTCGCGAAAATGTTTGCTCACGCAGGGGAGCACCAGATCATTACCCTTTCAGCGACACCGGATGATATCGCCGAAGACTTGATCGCCCTTTTCAAAGGCTCGGGCATGACCGCAGCCATGCTTGGCGTGTTAGATGTGCCTTACGGCGACATTGAAGGCAAAGTGCAGCGCGCTGTGCAGACGATCCTTAAGGTCTACGGGTAACGCCAGGGATCACCTTGCCCTCTTGTGATCCATTTTACAGCTGGCGTTTTCTTGCCTTCGGCCGGTGACCTCCTACCTTCGCAAGACGAGCAAACCGCAATAAACACAAGAAGCCTGACCGCCGTATGAGCCTCAAACCAAATCATCCGCGCGCCACTTCCGTGCCACATCGGCGGATGTCACGGCTTGGGCATATGGGCTCGATGGGTTTTGGCGTTGCTGGCAACGTGGCGCTGAACGGTTTGGCGCAGTTGGGCAAAGGCCAGCGTCCGACTTTGCGCGACCTGATGCTAACGCCGGGCAATATCACCCGCGTAACCAACCGATTGGCGCAACTGCGCGGCGCGGCAATGAAGATCGGCCAGCTTGTGTCTATGGATGCCGGTGATTTCATGCCGCCTGAATTGGCGCAGATCATGGCGCGGCTGCGCGAAGATGCTGATCCTATGCCGCCTGCCCAGCTCAAGAAGGTGTTGAACGTGCAGTGGCATGCGAATTGGCTGGGGTCCTTTGCGTCCTTCGATGTGCACCCTATTGCGGCTGCATCTATTGGCCAGGTCCATCGGGCCGAATTGAAAGACGGTCGCATTCTTGCGGTCAAGGTTCAATATCCGGGCGTGGCCGCCAGCATCGACAGCGATGTAAGCAACGTGGGTGTTTTGATTAAAATGTCCGGGCTGCTGCCGAAGGGCTTCGAGCTGGCACCCTATCTGCACGAAGCGCGCCAACAGCTGCACGAAGAAACCGACTATGCCGCCGAGGCTGCACATCTGGATCGATTTCACAGCTTGCTTGCGGATACACCGCATTTTGTCGTCCCACGCGTCCACAAGGACTGGAGCACGCAGAGCGTTCTTGCCATGGATTATGTCGAAGGCATTCCGATCGAAGATGCCGCAAAATATGCGCAGGAAGACCGCAACCAGCTAGCAAAACACCTGATTGAATTAACGCTGAAAGAGCTGTTCACCTTTGGGGTGATGCAAACGGATCCGAATTTCGCAAACTACCGCTATCAGCCCGAGACGAAAAAGATTGTGCTGCTTGATTTCGGTGCGACGCGGGATATCGCGCCAAAGGTCGTCGATCAATACCGTCGTTTGCTGCGCGCAGGTCTGGCGCTTGATCGAAAGGCGATGATGCAAATTGCTCAAGATATCGGGTTTTTCAACGAGACCACTAATACCGCACATCGCGATCACATCGCCCGGATGATGGGATTGGTCTTTGAAACTCTTGCGGGAAAATCGCAGATCCATTTCAGCGATCAAACAATTGCCAAACAACTGCAAACGGATGGATTGGCCCTGATCGAAGATGGCTTTGTCCCCCCGCCCTTGCCGATTGATGTTTTGTTGCTGCAACGTAAATTCGCGGGAATTTTCCTTTTATCTGCGCGGCTTGGTGCATGCTTGGATGTTGCCGCTGTGGTGCGCAGCAGTCTTGATAAAGCTCAAGACGCCGGATGACCGACGCGGTTCAGGTGGTTTGGTTCAAACGTGATCTGCGCGTGAGCGATCACGCACCATTGCTTGCCGCTGCACGGGCCCATACCCCTGTGCTGCCGCTTTATATCGTCGAGCCCGAGTACTGGCGTCAGCCTTTTGCATCAAGGCGGCACTGGCATGTCATCCATGATTGCCTGACTGATTTGAACGCCGCGCTCACCGAGCTTGGCCAGCCGCTGATCATCAAGATCGGAGAGGCGCTCGATGTGTTCAAAACGCTTCATGCGCACCACCAGATCGCAGCGGTGCACGCGTTTGAAGAAACTGGAAACCGCTGGTCCTATGACCGCGATAACGCGGTGGCGGCCCTGTGCCGTGCAAAGCAGATCAGGCTGATTGAATATCCGGCCAATGGCGTTGTGCGCAAACTCCGCAGCCGCGATGATTGGTCTAAAATCCGCAACGAGCGAATGGCGCAAAAAATCACGTCAAAGCCGGAGGCACTGACGCCGTTATCCACCATAAAATCGGACCCTCTGCCTGCCAAAGATGATGCGATCTTTGGCAGCACTCCGATTGGCAGGGTTCAAAAGGGTGGGCGGGTTCAGGCGGTCGCGGATCTGCGTAGTTTTTTGTCTCATCGGGCGCAGGAATACCTTTATCATATCTCGGCCCCCGACCTGTCCGAGGTGTATTGTTCGCGGTTGTCGACCCATCTGACGTGGGGCGCGCTGTCGGTGCGCGAAGTGACGCAATCCATTGCAAAACGCCGTGCCCAATTATCGCCGATTGAAAAGAAAAAATATGGTCGGAATCTGACGGCCTTCAGCTCGCGGCTTTCTTGGCGCTGCCACTTCATCCAGAAACTCGAAGACCAGCCCAAGATCGAATTCCACTGCATGCACCCCGCCTATGAGGGCTTGCGAAGCGAGGATTACAACGAGACGTATTTTCGCGCATGGACGACAGGCCAGACAGGCTATCCCTTTGTTGATGCCTGTATGCGCAATTTGAACGCTGAAGGATGGATCACCTTTCGCATGCGCGCGATGTTGGTCAGCTTTGCCAGCTATCAGCTGTGGCTGGACTGGCGCGTTACCGGGCACCATCTGGCCCAAGTGATTTCCGACTACGAACCGGGCATCCATTACAGCCAGCTTCAGATGCAATCGGGTGTGACGGGCATCAACGTCATGCGCGTGTACAACCCCGTAAAGCAATCAATGGAGCATGATCCCCATGGGGTGTTTATCCGCAAATGGGTGCCAGAACTGCGGCCCGTTCCCACGGCATTTATTCACGAGCCTTGGAAATGGGAAAAGACGTTGATTGATGACCGAGACTTCACCCTTGGGCAGGAGTATCCTGAGCGGATTGTTGATCAGGCAAGTGCGGCGCGAGAGGCAAAGCAAAAAATCATGGCTGTGCGCAAAATTCCTGACTTTGGTCCGCAAGCCAATGCGGTTTTCCAAAAGCTTGGCAGTCGCAAAGCACGCCCCGACAAACGCAAAGTCCCCAAGGCAAAGAACGATGACCAGTTGTCGCTGTTCTAGTCCTGCGTGTTTAGGGGAATGATACGGTACAGGCGGGACCGTGGTATGGCCCCGCCTGACTGGATTTACTTCAGTAATTCTGTCCAGATCGCGGTGTACAGATCAATCGCGGATTGTGGACATGTGGGCAAGAACTTGCCCGCTGCCACGAATTCCGCTGGCGTCACAATCTCTGGCGCTGTTTTCATGTCTTCAGGCATGAATTCTTCCGATCCCGCAACGCCGTTGGCATAACGTGCAAAGGCAGAAATCATAGCCGCATTCTCGGGCTCGAGAATAAAGTTGATGAACTGATAGGCCTCGTCGACATTTGTAGCGTCCGACAAAAGAGCGACTGAATCCATGAACAACGGATAGCCTTTTTTTGGATAGCCGTACACGATGTCAGGATTGTTGATCCGGGCGCGCATGGTTGATCCGTTCCAGTTGACCGATGCTGCATAATCGCCCGACGACAGCTTGTCGGTGGTGCCGTAGTCCATCGACAGCCACTTTGGCTTGGCGGCCATCATCTTGTCGCGCACCTGCTTGAGAAGCACCAGATCTTCGGTACAGGCCTCGCCGCCCAGATTGAAGATTGCCATGTTGATGACATCGGACATTTCAGGAACGACGTTGATCTTGCCAACCAGTTCTTCGGGCGGGTCCATAAACAGCTCAGAGGTGTTCACATCGCCGCCATAGACGGTTGTGTTAACAGCCATGCCGACTGATCCCCATTGCCATGGCACAGAATGGCTGCGGCCCGGATCCCATGGCACGTCTTTCCACTCCGCCGCGATGTTGCCGATGTTTGGCAGTCTGGAATGGTCAAGCTCGGCAATCAGACCCTTGCGGAGATATACCGGAATATAGTTGGCAGATGGCACGACCAGATCAAACCCGGATCCGCCGGCTTCGACTTTGGTCAGGGCGGTTGTGTTGCTGTCATAATCGGTGACGGTGACAGCGATGCCTGTTTGGGCGGTGAACTTTTCAATCATTTCAGGGCTGGTGTAATTGCCCCAGTTAAAGAGGTTCAGTTCGCCCTCTGCCAAGGCACCGAATGTGGTGCTCAGCAATGCTGTTGTTGCGACAAGAATTGTTCTCATGTGGGTCTCCAGTGTTGATGATTTACGGGTTAGTCCCGTTTTTTGGTTACGAAAACGAAGAGCGTCAGGATCAGGACGGTCAGTCCCAACAGGGCCGTTGAAATCGCGTTCACTTCGGGTGTCAGGGCGCGGCGCAATTGGCCCAGCATATAAGTCGGCAGTGTATCCTGACCTGCGGATTTCACAAATTCCGTGATGATGACGTTATCGAGCGAGATGATAAAAGCAAGCATCGCGCCTGCAATCACGCCGGGCAACAAAAGTGGCAGCGTGACATAGCGAAAGCTTTGCCAAGGCGTTGCATAGAGATCGGCGGCGGCTGTCTCCATCGTTGTGTCCATCCCCTCAAGCCGCGCCTTGATCGGCAGATAGGCAAAAGGAATGCAAAAGGCCGAGTGCGCGAGGATCAGATAGCCCAGACCGCTATAGCCCGTGGCCACTTTCACCGATGAAAAGAAGATCAGCAGCGAAACAGCCGTGACGATTTCTGGCACCATCAAGGGCTGGTTGATAATGACATAGATGATCGTCTGACCCTTGAATTTGCCACGTCGGGTGGTGCCAAGGGCCGCCATCGTCGCCACTGTGGTCGAGATGACAGAGGCCCAGACGGCGATGATCAAAGACCGCGCTGTCGCGTCCTGAACAGCTTCGTTCTGGGCGGCGATGGCGTACCATTGCAGGGAAAAACCGCCCCACTGATTGACTGAGTTCCCCCCGTTGAAGGAATAGATCACCAGCGTCACGATCGGGGCATAGAGCAAGACAAACGCAAGGATCGCGATTGTCGTAAAGCCCGGTAGCGTGGTGACATCAAATGCGCGTCTTTTAGCCATTGGGATTATCCCGCGATGATGCCCGTGTGTAGACAAGCAAGGATACCAGCACGACCAGCAAAAGCACGGTCGAAAGTGCTGCCCCCAAAGGCCAGTTTTGCCCTTGGCCGAATTGCAGTTCGATAAAGTTCCCGATCATCATGTTCTTGCCGCCGCCCAAAACGCGGGGGGTCACATAGGCCCCAAGACTTGGGATAAAGACCAAGATGCATCCCGCGATGATGCCCGGTTTGATGATGGGCAAAATCACCCCGCGCAAGACCTGCCAGCGCGAAGCGTAAAGGTCATACCCCGCCTCGATCAGGCGGAAGTCGAACCGGTCAATCGCGGCGTATAGGGGCAAAACCATCAACGGCAGATAGACATACGTCATACCCATCAGCACCGCAGTGTCGGTATAAAGGATCTGGATCGGCTCTGATATCAGGCCAAAATGCATCAGGAAGGTATTCAGAATGCCTTGGTTGCGGATCACTTCCATGATGGCAAACGTCCGGATCAGCAGGTTCGTCCAAAAGGGGATCGTGATCAGAAACAGCCAGAATGCGCGTGACTTTGCCGGGCGTGTTGCAATGAACCATGCGGTGGGCAGACCGAACGCAAAGGTGATCACCGTCGTCGCGATAGAAAGTTTGAAAGATCGCCAGAAGATCGACAGGTTTGCGTCGGCGAGGCTTATGGTTTGATCAAAAATGTCCTTTTCGAACAGAACCCGAAACCACCCTTCGCCAGATAAAATCCAGCGCACGCCGGAATAGTCACCTTTTTCAAGGACCGAATACACCGCAACGATCAGTAAGGGGCCACTGGCCGCCAGCAGCAGCAGGATGAGGGCGGGGGTGGACAAAAGCCAGCCGTTGAGCCCTTTGCTGCGCCCCGGCGTCTGACGGCTCATGATTTCAAAACCTGAACGGCCTTGGCGTCAATGGCGATGCCAACGGTGTCGCCCACGCCAAACGCAGCGACCGAATTTGACTGGACGCGCGCAACCAGATGGCTGCCATCGCCAAGTCCGATCGTATAATGTGTGTCTGTTCCCAAATAGGTGGCCTCTGTGATCTTGCCGCTCAACTGCGCGTCTGCAGCTTTAACGCTGACCTGCTCTGGTCGGATGGCCAAGGTGACCCCACCCGTCTCCCCGTTCAGGTCTACGGCAAGTAAATCGCCGGTCCCGATCCGGACCTGACCGCCTTCGACTTCGCCCTCAAGAAAATTGGTCTCGCCGATGAAATCTGCAACAAACCGGTTGACCGGGCTTTCATAGATGTCATGCGGCGTGCCGACCTGCAAAAGCGCGCCAGCGGACATTACCCCGATCCGGTTCGACATTGTCAGCGCTTCTTCCTGATCATGGGTGACGAAAATAAAGGTGATCCCCGTCTCGGTCTGAAGACGCTTCAGTTCGCTTTGCATTTCCTTGCGCAGTTTCAGGTCCAACGCCGAAAGAGGCTCGTCCAGCAGCAACACTTCAGGTTCGGGGGCCAAGGCTCGCGCCAGCGCCACGCGTTGTTGCTGGCCGCCGGACAATTGCTGCGGCAAGCGGTCGGCAAATGCCTCAAGCTTGACCAGGGCGAGAACGCGTTCAACCGCCTTTGCCACGTCTGAGGCAGGCGTGCCCTGCATTTTCAGACCGAAACCAACGTTTTGCGCAACAGTGAGATGCGGAAACAACGCATAGGACTGAAAGACGGTATTTACCGGACGCTGATAGGGGGGATCATAGGTGATATCGCGCCCTGACAGGTGAATGGTCCCGGTTGTCGGGGTTTCAAATCCGGCGATGCATCGCAGCAAAGTTGTCTTGCCGCATCCCGATGGACCCAGCAGAGTGAAAAACTCGCCCTTCTCGATTGCGATCGAAACATCCCCAAGCGCGGTCACCGCGCCAGCACCATTTCCGTAGATTTTTCCGACATTCCGCGCGTCTACTGCGATATTCGTACTCAAGATGCAAATCCCCCGCTGCATCTCCACTTTGGGATGCACTGTGTCATGATGCAAGGAAATCTGTCAGCAATTCAGGCCTGTGTTGCGCCCAAGGGGCTGCCTGCTCAAGTTCCGCACAAAGGGCAATCAGCGTTGCATCATCGCCAAAAGGGGCTGCGAGATGAATGCCGACCGGCAGTCCATCCTTTGTCCAAAACATCGGTACGGACGCTGCGGGCTGACCACTGGCATTGAAGGTTGCACAAAAGGGTGAATAGGCAAAAACGCCCTTTGGTCCGACCCGGTAATCCTCGTAGTCGTCGCGATCATGGGTAAAGCGGCCTACAAGTGCGGGTGGCTCGGCCAGCGTTGCGGACAGGATGATATCAACATCATCGAACGCCGCCGCCATTTGTCGCCCGTAGGCATGGATCTTGTTGACGGCCTCAAGATATGCCGCCCCCGAAATGCCTTGCGCAAACTCCAGTGCGCTGCGTGCGATGCCTTGGACGTCACCTTGCTGCAAGGCGCGCCCTTTGGCCTTGACTGTATTCTCAATCCACAGGGCTGTTCCGCAAGCTACGATCTTGGTCCAAGCATGCATCATCCCCTCGTGATCCGCATCCGGGCAGCCCGGGGTCACGTGATGGCCCAATCCTTCCAGCAGCTTTGCCGTCTTGTGGACAGCCACCTTGCAGGCCGGATCAATGGGTACGCCCGTAAATGTGGTGTCGCACAGCGCGATCCTTAAACGGCGTGGAGGGCGGGTTATCGCCTTGGAGTATGTCATCTCCATTGCCGGTGCCGCATAGGGCGCGCCTGTGTCCGGGCCGGCACAGGCGTCCATCATCGCGGCATTGTCGCGCACAGAGAGGGACAGGAAGCCGTCAATCGCCATGCCGCCCCACCCCTCGCCCGAGGCCGGACCATCGGGAAACCGCGCACGTGTGGCCTTGAAGCCGAACAACCCGCAGCTGGAGGCGGGAATGCGGACAGACCCACCCCCGTCCGAGCCATGCGCCATCGGTACGATGCCTGCGGCCACAGCCGCACCCGACCCGCCCGAAGATCCGCCAGATGTATGCGACAGGTTCCAAGGATTGCGGGTCGGTGCGCCGTAAACACTCGCCTCTGTCACCGGGCCGATCCCGCCCTCGGGCGAGGTGGTGCGCCCGAACGTGACGATGCCAGTTTTTTGCATGCGGTCATAAATGGTACTGTTATAGGAATAGCGTGTGTCTTTCAGCAGGTTTGAACCGCTATGAGACGGGAAATCCTTTGCCTCGGCACCAAGATCTTTCATCAAGAAGGGCACGCCCTTGAATGGGCCATCGGGCAAGCCCGCCTTGATCGCCTGGCGGGCCGTTTCCTCTTGCAACAAAACGACGGCATTAAGCTGGGGGTTGAACGCGGCGGTACGTGCCAAAGCTGCGTCTAGCAATTCGTCAGGCGAAACTGCCCCTGATGCGACCTGCTGCGCCATAAATGTTGCGTCTTCTAGATCATCTTGTGCCATTTGATTGATTCCTTCACTGGGCTTTGGGGGCAAAGACAGCTTCTTGTGCTGATCTGCCCGGGGCCAAAAACTGGTCCCACTCTAGGACGAAGCCAACTGAACGCAAGACGCCTCATCTTTGGGCACCGTGTGATGCTTGGCATAATCCTCTGGCACGGTGATTGGGCGAAACACGCTTGCCGGCGCGGTCATTCGTGCTGCCATATCGGTGGTTCGTCTGTTTGACATTTGTGCTGCCAGCGCTGTGTGAAACCATTTTTAGAGTGCGCGCCTTTGGAATCGTGTTGGGCATATCGCCCGGCCCGGAAAGGCGATCCATCCATTGGTATTGCGGTGATCTGCAAAAACATGATCAATGCGCAAGCGTCTCGAACGATCCAGGCGCAGCCGTACGGGCAGGGTGTTTCGGAGTATTAAGGTGGATCAATTTGACTATGTCATCGTCGGCGCTGGATCTGCTGGATCGGTGTTGGCCAACCGGTTGACGGCCAGCGGCAAGTTCAGCGTTTTGTTGCTTGAGGCGGGCGGCTCGGACATGAACGCTTGGGTTCAGATGCCGATTGGTTATGGCAAGGTCTACTATGACAAACGGGTCAACTGGAAATACACAACCGAACCCGTTCCGGGTCTGGACAATCAACGATCCTATTGGCCGCGTGGCAAGATTTTGGGAGGATCCAGTTCGATCAATGCGATGGTCTATGTGCGCGGCCATCCTCGCGATTACGCCGAATGGGGTGCGGCGGCCCCCGGTTGGGGCTGGGACGACGTTGCCCCTGTATTCCATCGCATGGAAGACTGGGACGGCCCGCCAAGCGATCTGCGCGGGGTCGGTGGCCCCTTGTCTGTGCATGATGTCACAGACGAGGTGCACCCGCTGACCCGTGTCTATCTTGAGGCGGCAAAGCAGGCAGGCATCAAGACCAACCGGGACTATAACGGGCCTGACATGGACGGGGCGGCCTGCTACCAGATCACGACCAAGGGTGGATTTCGCGCCTCGGCGGCGCGCAGCTATCTGAAACCAGCCAGAAAACGCGCCAATCTTGATGTCCGGACGCGGGCGCATGTCACCAAGGTGCTGTTTGAAGGCAAGCGCGCCGTTGGCGTCGCCTATGTGCAAAATGGCCGGACCAAGACCGTGCAGGCCCGCGCCGAGGTGATCTTGTGCGGCGGTGCGATCAATTCGCCCCAGTTGCTGCAATTGTCAGGCGTTGGGCCGGGCAATGTGCTGCAAGATCACGGGATCGATCTTGTACTGGATGCCTCACAGGTCGGGCGCAACCTGCAAGACCACCTGGGCAGTGATAACCTTTATATTTCAAAAGTGCCCAGCCTGAATAAGGAACTGCGCCCCTTGCTGGGCAAGGTCAGGGCTGCGCTGCACTACGCTTTGAAACGCAAGGGCCCGTTGTCGCTAAGCCTTAATCAGGGCGGTGGATTTGTGCGGGTATCCGAGGCATCGCAGGGACCAGACTTGCAGCTTTATTTCTCGCCGGTCAGCTATACCCGTGCGCCTGTTGGGGTCCGCCCTTTGATGAACCCCGATCCGTTCCAGGGGTTTTTGATGGGGTTCAACCCGTGCAAACCCACCAGTGTCGGTCATCTGCAGATCCGGTCGCCTGACCCGATGGATGCCCCCGAACTGCACCCCAACTATCTGGACACCGAACATGACCTTGCGTTGATGGTCGCGGGCACCAAGCTGATGCGCCAGATAGCGGGCACACCAGCGATGCAAGCGGTGATCGACAGCGAGCTTTACCCCGGTGCGGCCATATCGAACGACGATGATATCGCGCAATACAACCGTCAAAAAGCCTGGACCGTGTTCCATCAGTGTTCGACCTGCCGCATGGGGACCGACCCGTCCGGTTCGGTTGTCGACGCCCGCCTGAGGGTGCACGGCGTCCAAGGCCTTCGGGTTGCCGATGCGTCGATCTTTCCAACCATCCCCACGGGAAACACCAATGCGCCTGCCATTATGGTCGGTGAAATGGCCTCTGATCTAATTCTTGCGGATGCCAGGGGCTGAAAAGGATATCAAATGAAGCTGAAATCGATCGAGACCTTCACCACCGCCGATGTGGGATTTGTCCGCGTCACGGCAGAGGACGGCACACAGGGCTGGGGACAAGTATCGACCTATCATTCGGATATCACCTGCCAGATTTTGCACCGCCAAGTCGCCCCCTGGACCCTTGGGCAGGACACGACCGATCTGGATGATCTTCTGGATATCGTGACCGAGCGCGAGCATAAATTCCCCGGCTCTTATTTGCGCCGTGCCATGGCGGGTCTGGATACTGCGATCTGGGATTTGCGCGGCAAACAGCAAGGCAAACCAGTGGTGGAACTGTTGGGAGGCACGCCGGGCCTGATCCGCGCCTATGCCTCGTCGATGAAGCGCGACATTACTCCTGCGGACGAGGCATCACGGCTCAAGCGTTTGCGCGACACGCAAGGGTTTGACGCTTTCAAGGTCCGCGCAGGCGCAGAGGTTGGCCGCAACAAGGACGAATGGCCCGGCCGTACCGAACAGATCATCCCGATGATGCGCCGCGAATTGGGTGATGATGTGGATTTGCTGATTGACGCAAACAGCTGCTACTCTCCCGACCGTGCGATCGAGGTCGGGCATATCCTGCAAGACAACGGATTTTGCCACTTTGAAGAACCCTGTCCCTATTGGGAGCTGGAGCAAACCAAACAGGTGACCGACGCACTTGATATTGATGTGACAGGCGGCGAGCAGGACTGTGATTTGCCGACATGGAAGCGGATGATCGACATGCGCGCCGTTGATATCGTCCAGCCCGACATTCTGTATCTTGGGGGCATTTCCCGCACCCTTCGAGTGGTCGAGATGGCCAATACGGCGGGCTTGCCCGTAACGCCGCATTGCGCAAACTGGTCGCTTGTGACCTTGTTCACGATGCATCTTTTGCGCGCCATTCCGAATGCGGGCAAATATCTTGAGTTCTCGATTGAAGGGGCCGACTACTACCCTTGGCAAGACGGGCTGTTTGTCCAATCCCCCTACCAGATTGAGGACGGACATGCGCGGGTCACCGATGCTCCGGGCTGGGGGATTGAAGTCTCTCCTGAATGGCTGGCGCGATCTGCTTATCAAATCAGCGAGATGTCGTAGGCACAGACTCGCATCCCGCGATTGGCCCATCTGTTATTCTAACGGTTCTGTCGCGTTGGCGAAAAAGCGCATCAATGGGTGCGAAAATTGATCAAAATGGACGCAGCCTTGAAAGTTTTCTGACGCCCGAATGCAAGCGCAGAAACGCGTAAAAAACTGAATGGTTTGAAGACAGTTTTCATGCTGCGCTGCGGAAAGCCATCCCATTGTATACCAGTGTCTACTGCTAACCTATTAAAAACGTTTGACTTTATTCTGACGCTGCCCCTCTTATCAAGCAGGTCCAAAGAAAAGAAGCACGTTTCATGTTGAAAACAGATCTCTCCCGTTGGGTTGGAAAAAGCCAAAGCCAGCAGGGCAGGCTGGGGGGCGAGATCGCACAGATGTTGCATGCTGTGCTGGGGCAGCCCGAGGCCAAAGCGCCGGCAAAAGGGGATCAGATGCCGGCGCTTTGGCATTGGGCGGCGTTCACGCCGAAAATGACCATGGAAAAGATAACCCAGGATGGGCACCCAACGCGTGGCGACTTTCTGCCACCCGTCATGCTGGCCCGGCGGATGTGGGCAGGTGGCGAGGTGACGTTCCATGCTCCCTTGCATGTCGAGCAAGACCTGCGGCAGGTCTCGTCGATTACATCTATTGACGAAAAGTCGGATGCGATGGTTTTCGTGACGGTTGCTCACAAGACCTATGTTGGCGATACGCTGGCTGTGTCCGAGATCCAGAATATCGTCTATCTTGAAATTCCCGACACCTTCCGGCCCCCCAAGCCCCGCCCCGTGCCAACGCAAACCGATTTCGCTGTGCACACACCAATGGGCGAGGTCCGGCTGTTTCGCTATTCGGCCGCAACCTTCAACGCGCACCGCATTCACTATGATCTGGCCTATGCTCAGCAAACCGAGAAATACCCCGGACTGGTTGTGCACGGGCCATTGCAGGCGACGCTTTTGCTGCAACCTGCTATTGCGCACACTGGGCGCGACCCGGCATCCTTCAGCTACCGCGGGGTCCACCCACTTTTTCATACGGACGATGTGCATGTGTTTGGACACGACTCATCTGATGACGGGATGTCGCTTTGCACCGGCGTTCCGGGCGGCCATCAGGGCCAACAAGCCACCGTGACGTGGAGGGAAAGATAATGTCTGGAATACTCAGTGGAATGCGCGTCGTAGAAGGGTCAGCGTTTGTAGCGGTGCCGCTTGCTGGCATGACACTGGCCCAGATGGGGGCCGAAGTCATTCGTTTCGACCGCATTATCGGCGGTCTTGATGCGCACCGCTGGCCCGTTGCGGCGAACGGCGAAAGCCACTTTTGGGCGGGCATGAACAAAGGCAAGAAATCCATCGCCGTCGACATGTCGTCCGAGCGAGGGCGCGAATTGGTTACCCAGATTATCACAGCCCCCGGTGAAGATGCAGGGCTCTTTCTGACCAATCTGAAAGTGCGTGGCTGGATGGACTACCCGTCGCTCAGCAAGCACCGTAAAGACTTGATCATGGTTGCACTGAAAGGCGACAGGGCAGGGCGCCCCGCCGTCGATTATACCGTGAACCCCGCCATCGGGTTTCCCGCGATTACAGGCCCGGAGGATTCCACAGAACCTGTTGCGCACGCGTTGCCGGCGTGGGATTGCATCGCGGGCAACATGATGGTTTCGGCCCTGCTGGCCGCCGAACGCCACCGCTTGAAGACAGGGCGCGGCCAAGACGTCGAGTTTGCGTTGAAAGACGCCGCTGCCGCCATGCTTGGACATCTGGGGATCATCGGCGATACCCAGACAGGCGGGCAAAAACGCGGCAAATCCGGCAATTCTCTTTACGGTGCCTATGGCCAAGATTTCGTGTGCAAAGATGGCCAGCGTGTCATGGTCATCGGCCTGACCGATCGCCAGTGGCGCGGATTGATCAAGCAAACCGGGACCGCCGATCAGATGGCGCAACTGGAAAAACGATTGAGGATTGATTTGCGCGACGAGGGCACACGCTTTGTCCACCGCGCTGACATCACGGCGGTGTTGACCCCTTTCTTTGCCTCGCGCGCCGTCGCCGATTTTGCAGAAGCCTTTGATGTTGCGGGTCTGACATGGTCGATCTTTCGGGACTTCGAGACCGCCCTGGCTGAAGATGACGACCTGTCCGAGAGCAACCCGATGTTCAAGATGATCGATAATCCCGGGCTTGGACGGTTCATGGTACCCGGATCACCCCTGAACTTCTCGACATTTCCGCGCGAAGTCCCGCAGCCCGCACCCGTGTTGGGCATGCACACAGAAGAGATCTTGGGCGATGTGGTGCGCATGACCGACACAGAGATCGCGCAGCTGTTCGACACTGGCACGGTTCAAAGCCCGGGACGTCTACGCCAAAAACCGGCCGCCTGAGACGATCTTTTGTAAAGCGCCCTTGGTCCTGCTTCGGACTTTTGAAAAACACATGTGCAATCTTGTCGAGATTGCTTCTGGAAGGCCAAGGGCTCGGCGATCTGTGAAACACCGGTTGGCCGTTTCAGGCACGCGAAACCGACTGTTCAAATTATTATTGAGATTTTCCAAAAAACTACCCCTGACCACCTTGCGGCCCGCTTCGAAGAGAGTTAGTCAGCCCATGCGGGATGGAGCAGCCCGGTAGCTCGTCAGGCTCATAACCTGAAGGTCGTTGGTTCAAATCCAACTCCCGCAACCAAATAAAACAACGGCTTAGTGGCATAGCGCCCTAAGCCGTTTTTTGTTGTGTCCGGCTCGTGTCCGTTCAGAACCCATCACTTAAGGGCATAGGAAAAATGGTGACCTTGCTTCATCTGCTTGCAAGGAATTTCGTGGCGCGGCCAAGGTGATCGAACGTAGGCGATTTATAAGGGGAGATAGGGCTGGGCTGTAGCATCGGACAAAGTGGAGTCGAAGCAGACTTGCGTCACAGCAGCTACAAATAGGTATCATTGGCGGATTACATGTCCTTTGGGCTCGCAGAAGTCCGACTGCCTTGCAAATGCCGCGAATTCACACTTTCCGCCTAGACCTACGACAGTCACTCTCACAACTCGCCATCAACGCCGATCACTTCAGTATTTGTCAAACTCTCTTTACTGGTTATACATCGTACTATATAGTTCTACGTAGAACAAAAAGGAGATGATAGATGAACCGTAGAGATTTTCTGAGATTGACAGGCGGGGGTGTTGTCCTTGCCGCTGCCGGTGGTGGTCTTTTTGCTGCAACCCGCACACCGAAAGATGCTTTGGCACCTTGGGGACTGGTTGGCGGCTATGGCGACCCACGTAAAAACGCATTGTCGCACGCCATTCTTGCGCCAAACCCGCATAATCGACAGCCGTGGATGATCCGTCTGGATGGTGATGACGGGCTGACACTGTTTTTTGACACGGACAAACAGCTTCCCCACACGGACCCTTTTGACCGGCAATTGACCATTGGTCTGGGCTGTTTCCTTGAACTTATGCGGATGGCCGCGAATGCGGATGGCTATGAGGTTGACGTGACCTTGTTTCCAGAGGGCGAGGATGAAGGCGGGCTGGACACGCGGCCCATTGCCAAGGCGACATTCACCCAAGCCGTTGCGGTGCTTGACCCTTTGTTTGAACATGTGCTGAACCGCCGGTCCAACAAGGAACCTTATGATACCACGCGCGCGGTCCCGGCGGACGCACTTGCCCGGATAGTGCAGGTCGCCAGACAAAGCGGCATCGGAGGGTCTATCAACACGGACGATATTGCCTATTGGCGCGCGCTGACCACAAAAGCGCTCCAGCTCGAAATTGAGACCCCGCGCACCTATCAAGAAAGCGTGGATCTTTTTCGCATCGGCAAGGCAGAGATCAACGCCAATCCCGATGGGATTGACTTTAGTGGTGTCCTGTTTGGATCGCTGGCGCTTGCCGGTGTCATGACGCGTGAAAGCTTGTTGGACACAACCTCGACTGGATATCAGGAGGGTCTGAAGGCCGTTCTTGCCAATACCGAAACGGCGATGGGACATGTGTGGATGGTGACGCAAGGCAACACCAGATCGGACCAGATTGCGGCAGGGTCGGATTGGTTGAGGGTCAACCTTGCGTGCACCGCCGAGGGCATTGGTTTCCAACCGCTAAGCCAGGCATTGCAGGAGTATCCGGAAATGACGCAGATTTATCGTGAAACCCACCAGCGTCTTGCGCAGGGTGGTGGAACGGTTCAAATGTTGGCGCGGATCGGATATGGTCCCGATATTGCAGCCAGCCCTCGCTGGCCGATAGAAGCCAAGATCGGAACGGTGTGAAACAAGACCAAGTCAATGCGGACGAAGTGTTCGGTTTCTTTACCGAGATTGGGATCATCAACCAATTATCCACTGCTTTGTTTGCCAAGAGCCTGCCGGACGGTGTTCACCCGTCTCACTTTTCGATTCTGAACCATTTGTCACGCAGGGGCGACGGAAAGCCGCCCCTGCGGATCGCATCGGCCATGCAGGTGACGAAAAATACAATGACTCACTCTTTGAAAGTCTTGCAGCACAGGGGGTACATCGACGTCCAGCCTGACCCGAATGACGGGCGCGGCAAACTTGTGTTTTTGACCGAAACCGGACGCACCTTTCGCGCAGAGGCGATTTCCCGGGTGAGCGCGATGATCAGGGACAAGATCGGGGAAGAACAAATCGCAATCATGCGCCGGATACACGACGATCTGGAGAAGATGAGACAGCACCTCGACGAGAACAGATAAGGATGTCTCGCTAAAATTAAGGGCGGCCTCACTCCTGTAAAAGGGATATTTGATGGAAGGTCAGAATGTGCTTTCCCACAAGTCCAATCCTTCCGCATCCACCTGAGCGTGGTCAGTGGCTCGCGGGCAGTGAAAAGCGGATTTATCTGTATCTCACCAGTTTGCAACCCGCGCAGCGAAGCTCGGTTATCGCAATTCCCGTTCAAGGCAGTGGGTCTGTTTGGGGCCGGGATCGGTCGCAAACTGCGGGTTGTCACTTGGGTTTGTCCAGTGGCAGCAGATAGAGACTGACGGCCAACTCAGATCGGTGGAGCAGCACGTTCAGTAATCAACTGGCGGGCGGTGACCCTTTCGCGGTGGATCATATAAAGCCCCGCACCGATGATGATGACGATGCCGGTCAGGGTCAGCGCGTTGGGAAAATCGCGGAACACCAGATAGCCCAGCAAGGTCGCCACCGGCAGTTCAAGATATTGCAGGGGCGCCAGCGTGGCCGAGGGTGCCAGCGACAGCGCATAGGTCATCATCATGTGGCTTAGCGTGGCGAAAAAACCGACCCCCAGCAGCCAGAGCCACACAATCCCTTCGGGCCAGACGGGATCAAGCAGGTCGGACCCCGTCCCTCGAGCCAGCAACATCACTGGCAGGCACAGCAGACTGGCGATCAGGCCGGTGTGGAATTGCAACGTGACTGGATGAACCCGCCGCGACAGTCCTCGTGTCACAAGGATATAGAAGGCAAAGCCCACCGCCGTGCCCAGCGGAAACAGCGCGACCGAGCCAAAGGCCGCGAAACTGGGCTGGATCACGAACAAGACGCCCACAAAGCCGACAACTGCCGCCCACACGCGGCGCGGCCCGACATCTTCGCTCAGGTAGAACTTGCCCACCAGCAGTACGATGAAAGGGGCCACAAAGACGATTGCCAACGCATCAGCCAGCGGCATGACCCGGATGGCAGCGATGAAGCAGAAGGTCGAGCCCAGCAAAAGCACCGCGCGAGACAGCAGCGCCAGCCATTGTCCTCGTGCCACCCGCAGCGAAAGCCCCATGATCCAGACAAACGGTGCCATCAGCACGCATTGAACGACAAAGCGTGCAGCCGTGATCTGTCCTACTGGAACGCTGCCAGATGCCAGTTTGGCCGCCACATCAAGCAGGGGGGCGGTCACGCAAAACCCCAGCATCAGGGCGACACCGGCAAGGATGCGGTCGGTGGACGGAATGTCGGAGGTAGCACTGGTCATGAAGCCCGTATAGGATGTGGCCCCACATGGGTCTATCCGGTTTGCGACCATAAACTGTGCAAAATGGGCCTCCACACGTCCACCCCGCCAGAGAACCTGAACACCGAAATAATCCACTGGATCAATGCACCGGATCACTTAACGCGCCTAAGTTTTTCCGATGACGGGGAACCATCGATTGCAGTCGGCGTTTGTAAGCTGTGATAGTAATAATTATGCAGCGATTTTTAAAGTGAGCCGGCTGGCTGCGGTTCATTCGGCGCGTCCCAGCGTCATTGCCCAACTGTGCCTCAAACAAGCTCCGGTGCTTTCCGTGGTCGTGCTTCCACCTTGCCTCGCCTCTGCGGTGCTTGGAAGTTGGGATCTGTTTGCAGCGCTGGCACCGCAATCAGTGGCACTTGTGACAATCTCGGTCGTTGTATTCCGCCGCCCGACGCCGAAATTCTCGCGAAGTATTGAGGTGATGGTCCTATTCGCTACGCTGTTCCTGCTCGCGTGCCTGATTTCGGCACCCCCGTTTATCGTCTTGGGCATGTCACCGTTGAATGCATTTTTCGAGGCGACGTCAGGCATCACCTCGACCGGGCTTTCCATGTCGCACGATTCGACAGAATGGCCGGTGGCGGCGCATCTGTTGCGGGGCTGGTTGCAATGGTGCGGCGGGTTCGCTTTGGCCTTTGCCGGCCTTACCATTTTGCACAACCATACTTCTGCCATGCGTAAAGTGGGTCAGTCCACGCTTGAAGAACGAGACAAGATGACAACGATGCGCAAGCAGGCACAGATCCTGCTGGCTTTTTATGTTGCTCTGACAGGCATTGCTGTGGCGGGTTGCATCGTTCTGCTTCCAACGTGGTGGGAAGCGGTGGCAGTAGCACTCGCGTCGGTTTCCACTGGCGGGTTTACACCACGGGCCGACAGCCTCGCCAGCTACTCTACCATCGCGCAGGTGTTCATCATGGTAATCTGCATCATGGGTTCGGTTTCATTTCTTTTCTACGTGACGTTCTGGCGGGCAGGGCCTCAGAAGGCCCTCGCAAGCAGTCACATCGCCCTTTTCGTCGGTCTGGTCTGCAGCGGAACGGTGCTTTATGGCGTTTTGACTGCGTTTCTTTTTCCCAGTGTCGACGTGACTGTGATTGAACGCAGCCTGAATTTCGTCAGTGGCTTCACCACAGCGGGATTCAGCGTGGCACCCATCGCATCGGCACCGCTTCTCGTCGTTCTGCTGCTCGTGGCAATGGCAATCGGGGGGGATACAGGCTCTGCCTCGGGGGGCATGAAGATCAGCCGCATTGCCGTGGCTATTCAGATGGTGCGCCTAAGCTTCCAGCGCTTGCTTCTGCCGACGCATGGGGTGCTGCATCTGCGGGATCTGGGCAAGCGTCAGACCGGCGAAGACATCACCAGCGTCGGAGCCGTGCTGTTACTTTATATCGCGACGGTATTGCTGTGCTGGAGCTTGTTTCTTGCCGCCTCGCAGCCGGCGCTACCGGCACTGTTCGAAGTTGTTTCAGCGGTTTCGACTGTTGGATTGTCCTCAGGCATAACCGGGCCGGACCTGCCGCCTCACCTTGTGGCGGCGCTGACGGCTGCGATGCTGCTTGGCAGGCTGGAGTTTCTGGCGCTCATCGCTATTTTTCTACCAAAAACCTGGATCCGCGACCGGCTTCCGGCATCCAAGAGGAGTAAGTAACATGCGTATCATCGTCGTTGGCGGGTCCCGCTTCGGGATTGCCACCCTCAAGCACCTTCTGGACAAAGGACACGAGGCTGTCCTTGTGGACGAGAGCCGAGAACGCCTTGATGACATCTCGGACGATGTCGAATGTGGGCTGATCCACGGCGATGGCACGCTTCCCTCCATCCTGCGCGAAGCGATGGGCGACGGGGCCGACGCCCTAATGATGCTTACCAACCATGATGAGGCAAATATTCTGGGGGCCGCCGTCGGTCGGTCAATCGGGATCGAGCGTGTCGTGGTCCAGATCATCCAGACACAACTTCTGCCCATCTGCGAAGAACTTGGTCTTGAGGAGGTGGTGATGCCCCACGAAACTGTCGCGCGCAGCATCGTATCCTCGCTAGAGGACGGCGACAAAACGGGTGAAAGCACAAAAGCCAAAGTTGAAACGGAAGACGACGAAACAGAAGCGTAGATGCTCGTTCACACCACACAAACCCCGCTGACATTTCTGCTGTGAACGCAGCCGTCCACACAGGACAGCACCGCATTTCTTTTTACAAAAACTCGGCTGGTCGTTGAAATGAAAACACACTAAACCCTTTCAGGGGAATTAGGGGCGACAGTATGGAAAAGACATCTTTGCCCGAGCGGCCTGATTGGCGCGCGCACGCCAAAGACGTCGGGTTCACCTTCGCTGATATGCACGGCGAGCCCTATTGGGATGAAACCTCGGCCTATTCCTTTTCGCTTGATGAGATCGAGAACGGTTTGGAAGATCCCGCTACAGCGCTTCATGCCATGTGCAGGGAGGCTGTTGCCGAAATCATCGGCAGCGAAAGTCTGCTGGACAGGCTCGCGATCCCCGAAGCGCATCGCGATCTTGTTGCCGAAAGTTGGAAGCGCGGTGATCCCGAAATCTATGGTCGGTTTGATTTCGCCTATGACGGTCAGGGACCTGCCAAACTTTTGGAATATAACGCCGACACGCCAACCTCGCTTTACGAAAGCGCGGCCTTTCAGTGGCAGTGGCTGGAGGATCAGCTGAAGCTGGATGTGTTGCCCGAAGGCGCGGATCAGTTCAACGGAATCCATGAAGCGCTGGTTGCGCGGTTTGGCGAGGTTTTCGAGGAAGGCAGTGATCTGCATTTCACCGCTGTTGCCGGATCTCCGGAAGATTACGGCACTGTCGAAGCCATGGGCTGGGCCGCGCGGGAGGCTGGACTGGGCGCGCATTACTGCGATCTCGACAAAATCGCCCTCAGCGATGACGGTCACTTTCTTGATGATGAAGATCGCCGGATCGGAGTGCTTTTCAAGCTTTACCCTTGGGAAGACCTTTTGCGTGATGAATACGCGAACCACATTGCGGGATCTGGGTGTCTGTTTCTTGAACCGGCCTGGAAATCGCTCTTGTCCAACAAGGGGCTTCTGCCGGTGCTATGGCAGATGTTCGAGGATCATCCGAACCTGTTGCCCGCCTTCTTTGAAGCGGATGTCGCGTCAGGCAGTGGACCAACGTCTGCAGCCTACGCGCGCGCCGAAGCGCAGTTGCAGGCGGGCCATGTGCGCAAGCCGATCCTGTCGCGGGAAGGTGCATCGGTTTCGATCTTCAAATCAGGCGAGGTGATCGAACAGTCGAAGAACACCGACTACTCACAACATCCCCGCATCATTCAGGCCTATACGCCGCTGCCGCAGTTTGACGGGTTTCGTCCGGTCGTAGGTGCCTGGATCATCGGACAGGCCTGTGTGGGCATCGGAATGCGCGAAGACCGCTCCCGCATCACCCAAGATTTGTCCCGGTTCAAACCGCACTATATTGTTCCCTGAACGGAACAGACTATCGCCTTAGCGGCAGAAAGCACGATTGTCATGACCAAACGCTCGAAACGGGTTGCCATTGCGATCCTTGGTGCCACGGCATTTGCCCTTGCTGGCTGCCGCGAAGAACAGGTGGACGCGGCGGCGTTCCCCGATCTGCAAACCTGCCTTGACCAAGCGCCGAGTGGCGGCGTTTTCACGGCGGAGGATTGCAGGACTTCCTTTGCGCAAGCTGAAACACTGCATGTGGAAGCTGCTCCCCGCTACGACAGCCTGACAGTCTGCGAAGAGCAGCACGGCGAGGGCGCATGCGGGACCGAGGCCAGCGTGACCCAAGGCGGATCAGGGGGTATCTTCATGCCGCTTCTGGCGGGATATCTGATCGGTAATATGCTGGGCGGACGGGCCGGAATGACCGGAGCGCAGCCGCTTTATAAAACGTCGGACGGGCGTTTTACCAACGCGGCACGGACGAGCACATTTTCCAGCAATGCTGGAGCGGCCAAGCTGAGCACCGCTCAATTCACCCGCCCTGCTGCGACGGTCGGGAAAACGCCTATGACACGTGCCACGGCCGCCTCACGCGGCGGCTTTGGCAGTTCCGTCCGCGGACGGACGGGTTTCGGGGGATAGACAAACCCGGAGGCCCCCATAGACAAAGCAGATGCAAGCCCAGCAAGTGCAGACTGTCTCAGCCAGCGTATATGCTAACCGCAATTATTCATGAAGCCCCTGTTTTGGCGCGTGGGGCGATGTTTGAAGGCCCTTTGCTTTTGGATGCCCATAGGTGATCGGCGCCCGAATTGCGCATCGGGCGTTTTCAACGATCTG